>ENA-OUOU01000004-OUOU01000004.1-human-gut-metagenome-genome-assembly--contig:-NODE-4-length-329721-cov-12.685794_pt1 | contig 329721 bp, 296 predicted proteins | sample MGYA00237936_ERZ548765 | MGnify/ENA primary metagenome ERZ548765 (study PRJEB26490, sample SAMN05356889) | human gut metagenome | biome: terrestrial biome; feature: human-associated habitat...
AGCGCGATCGGCCTTCTTCGGCAATAACAGTGGCCTTGAAACGAGCAAATATTCACTCCATAAGACCTCATTCACTGTGGCGTCTAGATCCTGTACTGGAGAGCGCCCACTGGTTCGAAGAAGACATTCAGGCTGTACAAACTTTCAGATCATCTGCAACATCGCAAATCCAACAAATCCGAATTGCATATCCAGCATTGCGGAAGTCCTTCTCATGAGTCGATTCCCACCAGCACTCCGTCGATTCCCATCGGTGGCCGTGCTCCAAGAATCCTCTTCCGGAATCGAACTCATTCCAAACCGGATTCCTCTGGCCGACTGACAGAATTCCGGAAAGTCGAATTCACAGAAATTCTGTCAGCCGGCGCATAAGAAAAACGAGGCCCTCTACTTCGTCACCTCATAGCCGCTGACCGATACCTTGACCTGCGCGGCGTTCACATCGCTACCAGCCTCGAACCGGACCTTCTCGTCCGCCGCCCATGAACTGGTGTTGGCAAAAGTCTCCTCCACCTTCACACCGTCAGCGTCATAGAGCGCCAACAGCAGCGAGACATTGCCAAAATTGATCTTGCTGGTGTTCTCGATGACCGCGGAATACGTGTAGTAACCGCCATATTCCGCTTCCGTTCTGTCGAATCGAGCCGATGAAACCAGATTATTGATCACTTGATCCGTCTCGTTCTTCTCCTGAACGGAATTACCGTTACGAACCAGATCGTCAAGGGTGTCCTGGTATTTCGAATCGACCTTAAGCCCGTACTTATCCACGAATGTCTTCAGAATCGTGGACCGCTTATCATATACCTCGTTCCACGCGTTGGTATATTCGGCACTGGTATTCGAGTATTTCTTGACCACGGACAGTTGATCATCCAGCGAATTCAAATAGGCGATGATCTGCTCCTGGAGCTTCGAGTCCTTGAATTGACGCGCCTTCAACGGCTTGTCATTATCAATCTCAGCCTGAACGATCTGCTGAAGATTCTTTGATTCACTCGTATCCTTACCCTGCCCTTTGAGCTTATCGATAAGAGCGGAACGTTTGCCAAAACCCTCCGCGATAACGGACATCGCCTCGTCATCGGCATAGTCCGGCCCCTCGGCCTTCTTCTCGACGCACGCGGATACACCAGCAATCAATGCGATACTCAGTATCGCAGCAAAGACCTTCTTCATCATGTTGTCCTCCTTATAGATCTATAGACCAAGAATCTGCTTCTTCTTGGAATCGAATTCATCCTGGGTCAAGATCCCCGCGTCAAGCAGTTCCTTGAGCTTCTTGACCGCATCCAACTGTTCAACGACCGACATGGACGGCGCCGCAGCAGTAGAAGTCTGCCGCTGTGCCGCCATAGGCTGCTCCGCAATCGCGGGATTGGTCTGCGCCCCGGTCACAGGATTCACGCCCTGTGCAAAGGCCGCGCCGAACATCATCGCGCCCGCATCACCAAACCCATGCTCCTCCACACCATGCGCGATCTTCTGCTGCGCCGCCACATTCGAAGCATGCTGCGACACATCCTCATACGCCTTCAGATCCATCTTGTTGGCGGAGAACTTCCGCACCAGCTCACGCGAGGCATCCGAGAACTCGATGTTCTCGATACCGATTTTGACGATATTGAAACCGAACCTTGCCGGCCACGTACCCGCATTCTGCCTATCATTCGCCACCTTGACCGCAATATCGTTCGCCTGCGCCGGCAACTGCGAGATTCTGTACTGCGTTGACAGCGCATTCAGTGCCACCGTGAACGACTGCAGAAACTCAGCCAGAATCTGCGAACGTGCTCGCTGATCATCAAACGAGTAGTAGGTAACGTTTGCCGGAACGAAATTACGAATGAAACGCACCGGGTCACCGATTTGGATGCTGAACGAACCATAGGCGAAAATCTCAAGATCCGTCCCATAGAACAGATCGTTATACATGAGCGGGCCGCGCGTGCCAAACTTGATGTCACGAATCTCACGCAGATTCACAAAGGCAATCTGCTTGTAATCGGACGTGATACCGCCGTAACCGATGCGCTCGCCGATCTGTTTGAAGATCGATTTCTTTACTCCGTCGCCATTGAAGATGCTTTCCTGCCCATCGTGGTATTCGTAGCCGCCTGGCTGGGAGATGATGTTCTCGATGCCGGACTGGCTGAAGATGAACGCCGCCATGTTCTCCGGCACATAGATTTTCGACCCGTTGGTGATGACGCCCTCGGAACCGTGCCCGTTGGAGCCGCGGCCGTTGTCGGTGTTCCGCCGTTCGCCGGGAATTAACGCCGTGTGCTCATCGAAATGTCCCGCGGTGATGATGTCCTTCCATTGATCACCGAAGGTTCCGCCGACCGCCCCACCTATTGCCTGCAGAATGCCCATGTCATATGCCTTTCGCCTGTTAGCGCGACTATTTCAACGTCTGTGTGGTGTCACAGTAGCGGCATTGGATCGTCATGCCAGAATGCCCGGAGATAGGCGCCCTACATCCGATGCATTTGACCGTGACCTGTTCTTCTGTGTTTTCCTGCGAATCCATCGTCTTTCCGGTAAACGTTTTGGCGAAAACATCAAGGGTCCCTTTGATGGCCCCCGCCAGCATCTCCACACTGGGTATGGTCTTGCGCAATTCCGCAGCCTGGCTGGACGGAAGTCCTGTAGTGACTTGGCTGATGGCATCCAACCATTGGGCCACCAGTTTCCGGCTGGAGTACTTGTCACCGGTCTCAAACACGAATGACACCTCATCCGGGACGAAAAGCAGATCCAATACCGCAAGGTCGTTCTTTTCCGCGTATTTCGCCTGCGCGACCCCATCCAGCACCTTAAGCCGGGATAACGGGTACACATCCTCATGCTCCGTCCCTTTACCGAACATCTTTCTGATCTGCCATACATATATCAGGTTCCTGTTGGTCAGAGTCAATTCCACACATGCCTGTTCACGGTCGTCGCCGCAGCGCCGGACCTGCGTGCAGGTCAGGATTTTCGTTTCGTCCGACCGCAACTTGTATCCACCCATCGTCAATCCCTCTTTTCCCCCTTGTTTCCTTTACGCTGCTTGAAGAACCAAATCGCCGCAATGATAACGATAAGTTCAATCAAGCCGAGAAAACTTTCTCCCCAAATCATGTACGCGATGGCGATGATGACGAATATCACCACACAGGCGACAATGCCGATAAGCAGCATCTGCTTGTTCTGCTCAAGCTTGGCAGCTTCGCTCTTCTGCGCGACGGCGCGAATATTCAGCTGAGCATCAACATCTTGGAAGAATTGCTTGACGTGCTGCATGTACTGCGTCTCGTCATCGTTCTCGCTGCTCACCTTGACGAGAGCCCCATTTTCACGGGGAGATACCACAGCCGTAAATGTGCCGCCGTTGTATGCGCTGAACAGCACTGTCATAGTCGTATCGTTCGCATCGGTAAGCATGAATGTCGCACTCGTTGCCAGCATCGTACGAATGGACTGATAAACCATCGACGGCGATGATGAGAAGCTGCCTTGTTGAACTGCCAAAACCATGTATCCGTATACCCTCTCTATTCACACGCAAGAGAGCTCCGGGGCACCGCTAGGATACTCCGGAGCTTCTTGAATCCTTATGCGACGGATGCCAGCTTCTGCGTGATGCGCCCCATTACCTCGAGGTAGTACGCCTCATCGGCAGCGCTCAGCGAATTCTGATCAATCGCATTCAACTTGTTCATGGTGTCGGTGTATTGCTGCATCATCTTCGTGTAGTCCGCGAGCATGCTGATGGAGTCCCCCGAGTCCTTGTACTTCTTCATGAATTCGACGTACTGATCGAAGAACTGCTCGTAGCTGTCCATCGAGGCCTTGAAGTCGGCACTGACCTGCGATGGGTCGGATTGCTGGCTTTGCTGGTTCTGCTGCGACTGTTGTTCCTGTTGCTGCGCATTCTGCGACTGCTGCTGGTTCTGCGATTCCTGAGTCTGCTGACTGTCTGTCGAATCCTGGACTTTTGAATCATCCTCGGATTTCGGGGCATCCAAAGTGATGTCCATGGTGTTTCCATCCTCTTCATCCTCCATGAAGAAAACCGTAATCTCGTTGTCGTCGGCATCTTTCGCTGTAAAGCTATGCGCGGATTTGTCATAGTCAACGATGAAGCCCATTTTCTTCGCATCCTTTACATAGGAATCGAAAGAGGATTGCGTCGCATTGCACAACTTGATAGAAACATAGTCCGATGAATCGCTATAAACCTCGCCTTTCTGATTAGCTAGCGACGGCAGTTTCTTGGCGAAGTCCCCGTCCGGCCAAGTAATCGACTGGCACGATGCCTCAATCGCGGCCTTATGTTCGGCCTTCGCATGCGCAGTATAGGCAATCATTCTGCCGCCCATGACCACTACGGCAGCCACAGTGACGCCGATGGCGACATATGCCCCGATATGGCCTCCGATCTTGCCGTCCTTCCGCGTGAAGATCACACTCAGAACGGACAACAGCGCAGGTATGAACGCCAATACCGCAATGAGCGGCACGGTGATGTCGGAAGCGGTTCCCACCGACGCAAACAGCATGAACACTGCGGCGGCGATAACAGCGAGCACCACGATTTTCGACAGTTTTTTGCGCTTCTTCGGCTGGGTTTCCTTCACAGGGGGAACCGTCGAAATATAGGTTTGAGAGCTATCAGTCTGCTGCTCCTGCAACTGTGCGGCACTCGGCATCTGCTGCGTAGAGTCCTTAAACGAATTCCACTGCGCATAATCGTTCGGATTGAACATCTGCGTCGCGTCGGAATCCGCCTGCCGAGCATTGTGCCCCAACTGTCTAGCCGCTTCTTCGGCATTCGCCTCTTCTGAACTACCGGCATTCGCCGCAACCGCACCATTCTGCGGTTCAACTTCATTGCCTAATGCCTGCGGCACCTGAGTGTTCGGAAAATCCTGCGACTTTGGCTTGTTTTCGTCATCGAACGTCATTGTCGTTTCCTTTCTTGCGGGAGTTCTCGCCGCGATGATGTCCGCTCCGTGCCTCGTCGCAATCGTCGGGGCGATTCATCTCGGCCGGTGTGGTGTTCTTTGCCGCCTCGTCGAATATGCGTACGCCGTGCAGAATCGTGTTTGCCAGTTGTGCGAACATGACCTTGCTTCCTTTCTGACGGCGTTCCCTATGAGAAACGACTGACCTTCAGTCATTCCAAGACCACGAATCGGTCTCTTTGCGGAACCCGTCATCAGGGGGCGTGATTTTTTCGCGTGCAGCTTCTCCCTTCTTCCACAAGACGCGAAAATACGGTGTTGAGTCCCACAGCAGATGAGTTCTCTCCTTTTGGTGTCTATCCTCTTTCATCCCTGCTATGGCGTCAATGACGTAACATGTTATAATTCACTCGTATTTTGAAGGGGGTTTATACTATGAGTGGTATATCAACACGAAACAGCGCCTGCTGGAGAACACGACTCAAGCAATGTATGGATGAACGAGGTCTCACGCAACTGGATTTCGTACGCGCATTGAACCGGCAGTACCTCACAAAATTCCACCAAAAGGACGTCAGCAGATGGCTGAACACCGGTAATCGCACCTCATCGGGCGAAATCGGTTTTCCCAAATACGAAACCATGGCGACTATCGCCGACTTCTTCGGCGTGGATGTCGGCTACCTAACCGGCGAAACGGACGAGAAGACCTATGCCATGAGCCATGCCTGCGCATTTACCGGTTTAAGCAGCAGCTCCATCGCCGCCGTCCGGTCATGGATCGGGACACCACGGGCACCGCAGAAGAACAATCACACGCACGATGGAGACCCGATGCCCGAATATCGCGCCGCCACCATCAACCGTCTGCTGTCGTCGCCCAAGTTCCCCGAGCTGGCAACGAAACTGCTGACATTGCAGGAAATGTCGGCAATCTGGAGCAACAATCCGCAAAAATTTGAAGGCATTCTCGGTTCCCTTGCCAACGACAACGACTTACCGGACGACCTGGCTCTGCAACTGCTGCTCGGTGCGTTCTATGGCATGGCGAGCGAAAGCTTCTCCGCTTTGTTGCATGACGCATACCCCATGCCGGAATAAGTCGCCGGCGATACAAACCACCGCTGCCGTCACGCGCGCAGCCCGCACAAGCTCGCCTTCACCAAACCAACGAATCACACCACCCGGCAATAGCTCAGGCCGGCATATAGCCTTCCGCCACATCAACCGGGGTATTGGCTTTGGCGATGGCCTCCTCGTTGACGTGAACCGTGCGGTTGAGCACATCCTCATACCCGGTCAGCGCCGCGAACGGCATGAACTGCGCGGCCCTGCCGGACAACGCCATATGCGCGTGACGCCGAGACTGGTGGTGTGGCAGGTTAATGATGTCGTCGTAGTCATGCGTTTCCGTAAATGCCATACGTCCCCCTCATTCGCTTCCAATCTTCCAATACCGTTCAGCCGCTATCTCATCAAGCACGCTCAGGTCACACTCAAGCACGCTCAGTCACACTCAAGCAACCAATCATGCGGCATGACCGCCAATCTGATTATTGCGCTGCTGGCCGGTCGCCCCGTCGAACATGTCCATGGCCTTAATAACCGAGTTCTTGCCGAATTTACGTTTGATGTCCAGCAAAGCCTGCTGCACGGCCTGTTCAGAACGCTCGTCCGCCACACCATGGCTTCCCCGCTCCCCTGAACCCGTCTGCGCGTCGTCGCCCCCACTGGCAGCAGAGAACAGGTCGGGCTGCTCGTAGCGTTTACCCGCCGCCAATTCCGTTGGCGTCGCCACATCAAGCGCCGTCACGTTCAGCCTGCGCACCAGCAGGCGCGAATCGACAAGCCGGCAGAACAGCCTATCGATCGCAGTACGAATCGTTGACGCCGACGAGGTGAACCCACCCAAATCGACCGAACCCGACACTGCTTTAGGTACGCGCCTGCCGTAATAGTCCGTGCCGACCGGCCCCGTATATGACGCCGCGGCGGCTTCGGCCGCGCGTTTCAGCTCGATCGGCGCACCAGCATCCAATCTCCCCGGGTCAAGACTTGCCGTATCGTAGCCGACAGCGAGCGCCACCCTGTTGGTTTTCAGCCCCTTGCTCACCAAGTCCAATGCCAGTGTTTCCGCCATTTCCTTCGCGATCAGCCGGGCGGTGCCGAACAGCGTCACACTGGTCAGCACCTGCCCGGACCCCACACTGTGTTCGGCGGGCTTGTACGCTTTGATGTCGGCTATGGTGCAGGGCTCCCATCCCCACGCATGGTCGATGAGCAGCTCCGCGTTGACGCCGAACAGGCGGTAGAGCAGTTCCTCGTTGTAATAGTCGGAGGCTCGCCCGAGTGAGCAGCGGGCGATATCGCCCATGGTCATGAGCCCGTGGGATTCGAGTTTTTTCGCGTACCCGCGCCCGACCCTCCAGAAGTCGGTAAGTGGCCTGTGTCCCCAGAGCAGCCGGCGGTACGACATTTCGTCGAGCTGGGCGATGCGCACGCCTTCGGCGTCGGCGGGAATATGTTTGGCCACGATGTCCATGGCCACTTTGGCCAGGTACAGGTTGGTGCCGATGCCTGCGGTGGCGGTGATGCCGGTCTCGTTGTAGATCGCCCGCACGATGTCGCGTGCCAGTTCGTGCGGGGTTTTTCCGTAGGCGTGCAGGTAGCGCGTGGCGTCCATGAACACTTCGTCGATGGAGTAGACGTGGATGTCGTCCGCGGAGACGTACCGCAGGTAGATGCCGTATATTTTTCCGCTGGCGTTGAGATAGTGCGACATTCTCGGCTTGGCGATGTATACGTCGACCGCCAGGCTCGGATCGGCTTCCAGCTCGTCGGCGTAATACGATGTGCCGCGGAATCGATGCCCTGGCGCGCGCAGTTGCCGTTCCGCGTTGATTTGGCGCAGTTTCTCCCTGACTTCGAACAATCGGGCACGCCCGGGCAGCCCGTAGGCCTTCAATGACGGCGACACGGCAAGGCAGATGGTTTTGTCGGTGCGCGATTCGTCGGCGACGACCAGGTGTGTGCGCAGCGGGTCGAAGCCCAGCTCCACGCATTCGGATGACGCGTAGAAGGATTTCAGATCGATGGCGATATATGTGCACTCCACCATCCGAAACCTCTTTTCCACACCCTTCCAATAGGAGGTACCAATCACATCGCAGGGCCGCCGCACATGTACGGAACCATATGCTTGCCAACTATCATCATAGCATAGGTTTCGAACAAGTGTTCGATATTATCGACCTCTAGTTGAAACACCGACCAAGCCATGCCGAGACCCACCGCTTGTAGCCGCCGGTTGGTAGGGTTGAACGGTAGCGAACCCCTTGTCTCCATGGTTTTGGAAGGAGCTTTGGCTTGTCAGCTGAACTCGAAGACATCCACGAGGAATGCGGTATTTTCGGCGTTTGGGGCCACTCGGACGCCGCCCGACTCACCTACTTCGGTCTACACGCGCTGCAGCATCGCGGTCAGGAGGGTGCCGGCATTGTCTCCAACGATAATGGTCATCTCATCGGTCATCGCGGAACGGGTCTGCTGACCCAAGTGTTCAGCGACGAACGGGAAATCGAACGCCTGAAAGGAGACAAAGCGATCGGCCATGTGCGTTACGCCACAGCCGGTTCCGGCGGCACCGACAACATCCAGCCGTTCATCTTCCGCTTCCATGACGGGGATATGGCGTTGTGTCACAACGGCAATCTCACCAATTGCCCCTCCTTACGCCGCAAGCTGGAGGACGAGGGAGCGATCTTCCATTCGAACTCCGACACCGAAGTGCTCATGCACCTCATCCGTCGTTCCAGCAAGCCCACGTTCATGGACAAGCTCAAGGAAGCGCTCAACACCGTGCACGGCGGCTTCGCCTATCTGATCATGACCGAACATGCCATGATCGGCGCGCTCGATCCGAACGGATTCCGTCCGCTGTCCCTTGGCAGGATGACGAACGGCGCCTATGTGCTCGCTTCCGAGACCTGCGCGCTCGACACTGTCGGAGCCGAACTGGTGCGTGACATCCGCCCGGGCGAGATCGTGGTCGTGGATGACGATGGCTACCGCATCGACCGTTACACGGATCAGACCCAGCTGGCCATCTGCTCGATGGAATTCATCTACTTCGCACGCCCCGATTCCAACATCTACGGCGTGAACGTGCATTCGGCCCGCAAGCGCATGGGCGCGCGCCTGGCTCAGGAATCCCCCGTCGACGCCGATATGGTCATCGCCGTGCCGAACTCCTCCCTGTCGGCGGCTTCCGGCTATTCGGAGGAGGCCGGCCTGCCGAACGAAATGGGTCTGATCAAGAACCAGTACGTGGCACGCACCTTCATCCAGCCCACGCAGGAGCTGCGCGAGCAGGGCGTGCGTATGAAGCTGTCCGCAGTGCGCGGCGTGGTCAAGGGCAAGCGCGTGGTCGTCATCGATGATTCCATCGTGCGCGGCACCACCTCGAAGCGCATCGTGCAGATGCTCAAGGAGGCCGGGGCGGCCGAAGTGCATATGCGCATCAGCTCCCCGCCGCTGAAGTACCCGTGCTTCTACGGCATCGACATCTCCACCACCAAGGAGCTGATCGCGGCCAAGAAGTCCGTCGACGAGATCCGCGACTACATCGGAGCCGATTCACTGGCGTTCCTGTCGCTCGACGGCTTGGTGGAATCCATCGGCCTTGGCGCGGACGCACCGTATGGCGGCCTGTGCGTAGCCTACTTCAACGGCGACTATCCGACCGCCTTGGACGACTACGAAGCCGACTTCCTGAAGTCGCTCACTCCGGAGGATCGTGTCCGTCTGCCCGAATTCGCCCTGTACAAGAGCAAGTACGAAGGCAACGAATACACCACCACTTCATCCCAAGAAGAACACTGAGACCCGAGAAAGGTTAGATATGCCAAAAGCATATGAGGAAGCCGGCGTAAGCGTTGAGGCCGGTTACGAAGTCGTCAAGCGTATCAAGTCCCACGTGGCGCGCACCAACCGTCCGGGCGTGGTCGGCGGCATCGGCGGCTTCGGCGGATTGTTCGATCTCGCTTCCCTCGGTTACAAGGAGCCGGTGCTGATTTCCGGCACCGACGGCGTCGGCACCAAGCTGGTCGTGGCCAAGATGGCCAACAAGCACGACACCATCGGCATCGACTGCGTGGCCATGTGCGTCAACGATATCGCCGCCCAGGGCGCCGAGCCGCTGTTCTTCCTGGATTACATCGCCTGCGGCAAGAACGATCCGGCTCTGCTCGAGCAGGTCGTCTCCGGCGTGGCCGACGGCTGCGTGCAGGCCGGTTCCGGTCTGATCGGCGGCGAGACCGCCGAGATGCCGGGCATGTATGACGAGGACGAGTACGATCTGGCTGGCTTCGCGGTCGGCGTGGCCGAAAAGTCCGCTATCGTCGACGGCTCCACCATCGCTGAGGGCGACGTGCTTATCGGCCTGCCGTCCACCGGCGTGCATTCCAACGGTTTCTCCCTGGTGCGCAAGGCCCTGTTCGAGCAGGCCGGCTACACCGTGGACACCGTACTGGACGAACTGGGCGGTGAGAAGCTTGGCGACGTGCTGCTCACTCCGACCAAGATTTACGTGAAGGCCCTTTCCCCGCTGTTCAAGGCGGGCGTGGTCAAGGGCGTCGCGCATATCACCGGCGGCGGTTTCATCGAGAACATTCCGCGTATGATTCCGGACGGTCTTGCCGCCCATATCAACCTTGGCTCCTGGCCGGTGCTCCCGATTTTCGACGTGCTCGAGAAGGCCGGCAGCATCGATCATATGGAAATGTTCAACATCTTCAACATGGGTATCGGCATGGTGCTGGCCGTCAGCGCCGAAGATGCCGATAAGACCATGGAACTGCTGAAGTCCAATGGCGAGGCCGGCTATGTGCTGGGCAATATCGTCAAGAAGACCGGCGAGGACGTCGAACTGCAGTAAACGAACATACGGGGGTAGCCGAACAGGCACCCCCGATATTATTTCTTGAGATTGGCACTCTTCCCCATAAGGGATACAACAGGAGGAAATATGAAGGTTCTGGTCATTGGTTCCGGTGCGCGTGAACATGCCATTGCCCACACGCTCATGCGTGGCGGCAGCGTCAGCGAGGTCACTGTGGCCCCAGGCAATCCGGGCATGGAACTTGACGGCATCCGCACCACGCAGCTCAACCCGTCCAATCATGCGGCGCTCATCGATTTCGTGAAGAACAATGGTTACGATTGGGTGTTCGTCGGACCGGAAGTGCCGCTTATCGAAGGCATCGTCGACGATTTCGCTGCCGCCGGCATCAAGGCGTTCGGCCCGAACAAGGCCGCCGCGCAGATCGAGGGTTCCAAGGACTTCGCCAAGCAGCTTATGGAACGTCACGACATTCCGACCGCGAAGTACCAGACGTTCGACGATTTGGAGCGTTCCACCGCTTATGTGCGCGAGCATGGCGCGCCGATCGTCATCAAGGCCGATGGCCTGGCCGCAGGCAAGGGCGTGACCGTGGCGATGGATGAGGAGACCGCCATCGCCGCTTTGGAGGACATTTTCGTGGACCACCGCTTCGGCAACGCCGGCGCGAAGGTGGTTATCGAGGATTTCCTTGAGGGTCAGGAATTCTCTCTGATGAGCTTTGTGAACGGCACCGATTTCTGGCCGATGCCGATTTCGCAGGATCATAAGCGTGCCTACGATGGCGACAAGGGTCCGAACACCGGCGGCATGGGCGCCTACAGCCCGGTTCCGCAGATCGGTCAGGATGTGATCGACACCGCCATCGAAACCATCGTCAAGCCGACCGTTCAGGCCATGACCGACGAGGGCACGCCGTTCACCGGCATTCTGTACGCCGGCCTCATCGCCACCGCCGACGGCCCGAAGGTCATTGAGTTCAACGCGCGTTTCGGCGATCCAGAGACCGAAGTGGTGCTGCCGAAGCTCACGTCCGATCTCGGTGCCGGCATCAACGCCATTCTCAACGGCGAAACCCCGGAATTCACGTGGGATGAGGACAATGCCACTCTTGGCGTGGTGATCGCTTCCGAAGGTTACCCGACCAACGTGGTCAAGGGTGCCGCGATTCCTGAGATCACGGTAGATGACGATTCCCATGTCTACTATGCGGGCGTCGCACGTGGCGAGCATGGTCTCGTGGCCAACTCCGGTCGCGTGCTGCTGGTCGAGACCTCCGCTGCGGACATCAAGGCCGCGCAGGACAAGGTCTACGCGATCATCGACAAGCTCGACACCAAGGGCATGTTCTACCGTCACGACATCGGTTTCAAAGCGCTGAACGCGTGATGATGGTGTGTTGGCTGCGCTGAACCAATAGCCGTTGAGGGGCTGTTCCAATAGTTTGGAACAGCCCCTCAATGTTTTAAGATTTGTGCGGCAGGCGCGTCGTCGCCCACCACACTCCTGCCGTGACGAGGACGTGCGCGAATTCCGTGCGGCACGACACGAAGGCGCACAACGGTACGTCGAGTGTCGAGCCGTGCGGCAGGCGCGCCGTCCTCGTTACGGCAGGTCCATGAAGGAGGTGTCTTTCAGGTAATTCTTCCCCGTGGTGATGTCGTACTGGATGAGCTTGTAATCCGCCATCAGCTGTTTGGTTTCGGCGTCGAAATCGCTTTCGGCCATGGGATTGCCCTTGGAGTCAAGGTAGATGTTCTGACCTTCCGGAATACGGTCCCAGCCTTGGATGTTGTTGACCACCGGCGGTTCCATGGCCGAGATCTTGGAGTGCATTTCGGTGAGGAACGCCAGATACGGCGACACCTTGGCATCCATATGCTCGGCGGCCTGCGCCACAAAGAAGTTGGGCGACGAATAGTCGGCGTTGCCGATCTTGTTGCCTTGCGTGCCGGAAGCCTTGTTGGACCAGATGAAGTAGTCCGTCTGATGCAGGGCCAGCGAGTTGTCGTCGTCCGCGGATGCCGAGGAGTAGATACCAGGCAGATGGTCGCCGTAGAAGACCACGGTGACCGGCTTGTCGAGCTTGTCGAGTTCGCTGAGGAATCCGGCGGTCGCCCCATCCGTCAGGGACGCGCCCTTTTGGTAGGTTTCGATGGATTCCTTCTCGTCGTCCTTCAACGGCTTTCCCGTGGTGGAGGAGGCTTTGAAGTCGTTGTGCTTGTACCAGTCATGGTAGGGCATGTGGTTCTGCATGGTGATGACCTGCAGGAACTGGTTCGACTTGGTTTTCCTGACTTCCTCCAGCGTGCTTTGGTAGGTGGCCTCGTCGGAGACGTACGGCGAATCGTCGATCTTGTCCTGATGCGAGATGACGTCCGGCCCGGTCAGCGTGTAGAAATGCGAGAAGCCGAACTTCTTGTAGTTGGTGGCGCGCGAATACATGGACGATTCGTACGGGTGCAGGCCGATGGAGTTCTTTGCGGCGCCCCACATCTGGTTGATTGTCGGCGTCCAATGCTCGCTCGGCACCAGCTGCTGGTATGGGCTGGTCAGGGAGGAATCGAAATTCGCCATGCTCAGGCCGGACAGTCCCATGTATTCCAAGTTGGCGGTGCCGCCGCCATATCCGGAGGACAGCATCAGGCCGGACGTGGTATTCTGCTTGATCTCACGGATCTTCGGCATGGAATCCTTGTTGACTTTGAGTCCCGGCACGCGTGACGGGTCGGAGAAGGATTCGGACAGCACGTAGATGACGGTGCTGTCGGTCATGTTCGCGGAACGTTTCGCGTTGATCTTCTTCGCGGCCTTCTCATAGCGGGCCGCGACCTGCTTCATGGTCTCTTCGGAATAGTCGTCCGGCTTGACCATGACTTTCGGGTTGAGCTGACGGGTGAACGCCACCAGCGGCCCGTTGCGCTGGGCGTCGTATACGGAGTCCCACATGGAGGGCTTGTCCCCCATGACGGTGGCGAAGCCTTTGGCCCACGAGCCGACGGTGCTCACCTGCATCGAATACAGCGTGAAGAACAGGCCTGGAAGCAGGATCAGCAGCAGTCTTGCGATCGCGTTCACGGAACGGGATTGCTTGTCGGAGCCGCGAAACAGTCTGCCGTGACGCGCGTCGAGGCGGTTCAGGAAGACGAACAGCGCCACGAAAGCCGCGAATGCCACGACCGCAATCAGAATGGTCCATTGCGCGCCGGCCGGCATGAAGCCCATCAGATTGCCCGCATCGGCTTTGAGGAAGTTCAGGTCGCTTGGCAGAATCGCCTCGTATCGAATCGACACTTTGAAATGCTCAATCACGGCGACGATGAACGTCACCGCCAGAAATATCGGCGTGGCCACCCAGAAACGGTTGGTGAGCATGAGCAGGATCACGTACAGGACGCCCCACAGTATGAGGTTGAGCACAGCCACAAAATTGGCGCTGGTGAACATCTTGCCGACGAATCCCCAGCCGGTGAGCCACATGTTGTTCGATAGTTGGACTCGAGTGGCGGATTCGCTGACACCGATCTGCAGGGCGGCAACGCCCACCGCATCGAACAGCACGAATAGCACGCCGTAGAGCCAGCCGGGGAACTCCTTGCCCGCTTTCTTGGCCATCGGGTCCACGGTAGCGATGTCGAGCTCCTCAATCGGCTCGTTTTTCGATGTTGCTTTGGTCACGCATAACCCCACTTAGTTCGTTTGCAATGCCCTATTGTCATATACGCGTCTGAAAAAGACAACGTCCAACGTTTTTTCTTTACGATTTTTACGATTGGATTGCGCCGATGGCGATACGATTCCAACGGAAATACGGCAGACAGCCGCTACTTGTCCGCCTTCCGGCAGTCCTCGCACAGGCCGAACACCTCCAGCGTGTGCCGTTCGATGGTGAAGCCGTACTTGTCGGAGATGCCTTTCAGCCAGCTTTCGGAAGGCGATTCAATTTCCACGGTTTTGCCGCAGTTCGTACAGACGAGGTGATGATGGTGTCCGTCGTCGCCGCACAGGCGGAACAGCTGCTGGCCGTCGAGGCGGACCGTGTCGGCGCGGCCCGCCTCGGCCAGGGCGTTGAGCTGCCGGTAGACCGTGGCGAGTCCGATATGTTCGCCACGGTCTTCCAGCTTGCGGTGCAGCTCCTGCGCGGAGATGAATTCGTCGCAGCCGTTCAGCGCGTCGCGGATGGCGTCTTTCTGGCGGGTCTGCCGCACGATATGTTCACTCATTACTTATGATGTCAGGCTTTCTTCAAGTCGTCCCAGCAGCCGGTGGCTTCAAGGTCGGCTACGGTTTTGGCGGTGTCGTCGGTCAGCACGGTGATGTGTCCCATCTTGCGGTCGTGGCGCACTTCCGCCTTGCAGTAGTCGTGCACGTTCCATTCGGGATGGTCGGCGATGAGCGCACGGGTCGGCGCCACATGCTGGCCGAGCACGTTGACCATGACGGCGGGCTTGAGCAGCTGCGGCTGTTCGAGCGGCCAGCCGGCGATGCCTCGGATATGCGCGTCGAACTGGTCGAACGAGCAGGCCTCGATGGTGTAGTGGCCGGAATTGTGCGGACGTGGGGCCAGTTCGTTGACGATGACCTTGTTGTCTTTGGTGATGAACAGTTCGATGGCCAGAATGCCGGCGAGTTCGAAGCCTTTGGCCAGTCGCAACGCCAGCTCGTGCGCCTCCTTGGCCACGGTTTCGTCCACTTCGGCCGGCGCGATGGTCATGTGCAGGATGTTGTTGCGATGCTCGTTGCGCACGATCGGGAAGGTCACGTAATCCTTGCCGTTGCCGGCGACGAGGATGCTCGCTTCGAACGCGAAATCGACGAAGCCTTCCAGAATGCTTGGCGGGAAGCTGCCGTCATGGTCGGCGCGGGCGCGCACCTGCTCCAAGTCGGCTTCGGACTTGAGCACGGTCTGGCCGTGGCCGTCGTAACCGCCGGAACGGGTTTTGAGCACAGCCGGATAGTGGATCTCATCAAGTGCCGCTTCAAGTTCCTCGACGCTGTTGACAGCCTTCCACGGCGCGGTGGGCGTGCCATGGTCGTTGATGAACCGCTTCTCGTTGACACGGTCCTGCGTGACGCGCAGCAGATCGGTGCCTTGCGGGGCCGCCGCGAGGGAACGCACTTGATCGATGGCGTCGGCGTCCACGTTCTCGAACTCGTAGGTGAGCACGTCGGACTTTTCAGCCAGTTCGCGGATGGCGGCGATGTCGTCGTATTCGGCGGTCACTTGGAAATCCGCGACCTGAGCGGCCGGACAGTCGGATGTCGGGTCGAGCACGCCGATGCGGAAGCCCATGTAGCGTGCGGACAGCGCCATCATGCGGCCGAGCTGGCCGCCACCGATGATGCCGATGGTCGCGCCGGGCATCAGTCGTTCGATACGGCCGTTGGTTTCCTCAGACAAGCTGGGCATTGGATTCAGCCACCTTTTCCTTCAGGGAGTCACGATAGTCCTGCAGCGCCTTGGCCAGTCGCTCGTCGGTGGTGCTCAGAATGCTCACCGCGAGCAGGCCGGCGTTGGTTGCGCCGGAGTTGCCGACGGCGGTGGTGGCCACCGGAATGCCGCCCGGCATCTGCACGATGGACAGCAGCGAATCCCAGCCGGACAGCGCGTGGGAGCGCACCGGCACGCCGATGACCGGCAGTGTGGTCTGCGCCGCGACCATGCCCGGCAGGTGGGCCGCGCCGCCCGCGCCGGCGATGATGACCTTCAGCCCGTTGGCACGGGCGTTGTGCGCGAACTCACCCATCAGTTCCGGGGTGCGGTGCGCGGAAATCACCTGCTTCATGTACGGCACCTCGAACTGGTCGAGCATCTCGCATGCGTGCTTCATGGTCTCCCAATCGCTTGCCGATCCCATGATCACCGCGACTTCAGGCTTGTTGTCTGCCATCAAAACCTCCGAAGGATTTACGTAGACTTACGTGTTCCAGAACACCGTCTACTTTACTTACTCGGCTCGATGTGCAGCACGACCTTTCCGAAAACGTCGCCGTCGACCACTTTGCGGAACGCCGCGGGCGCGTCGGCAAGCGCGTAGGTGGAGTCGATGACGGGGTGCAGGTCGGCGTGTTCCACGAATTTGAGCAGTCGTGCGAAATCGTCACGCGAACCCATGGTGTTGCCTTGCACGCGAATGTCCTGGAAGAAGATGCGGGTCAGTTCGGCTCCAGGCTGGTCTCCTGTGGTGGCTCCGCAGATGGCGATGGTGCCGCCGGGGCGTACGGATTTGACGGAATGGCTCCAGGTGGCCGCGCCGACCGATTCGATGACGGCGTCGACCTTATGCGGCAGTCGCGCGCCGGTTTCGAAGGCGGCGTCGGCTCCGATGGCGATCGCGCGGTCTCGTTTCTCTTCGCTGCGTGACGTGACGAACACTTCCAGTCCTGCCGCATGGGCGAGTTGGATGGCCGCTGTGGACACGCCGCCGCCCGCGCCTTGGATGAGCACGGTGTCTCCCGGTTTCACGTTGGCCGATGTGAACAGCAGTGAGTAGGCGGTCAGCCAGCTGGTGCCGAGCGCGGCAGCCTCATCGAGGGTCAGGTTGGCGGGTTTGGCGAACACGTTGGCGCTGGGCACTTGGGTGGTTTCGGCCATGGTGCCCGCGTATTTTTCGGATAGGATGGTGCGCCGCTCCCCCGGCATGACGCCGGCGCCGTCGGTGCCGACGAAGGTGTAGAGCACCACTTCGGCTCCGGCTTTCAGCCCTTTGCGAACAGGAATGTCCTCGTCGAGCACGCCTGACGCGTCGGTGCCGAGAATCATCGGCGTCTGTTCGGCGGAGAGTCCCACGCCCTGCAGGCTCCAGATGTCGTGGTGGTTCACGCTGGCTGCGGCCACGTGGATGGTACTCCAGAACGGCTTGGTTTCGGGCGTGTCCAGCTCCCCCACCTTGAGTTGCGACAGCGGATTGTCATAATCGGTTCCTGCTGCGTATACGGCTTTCATGGTCAGCGCTCCTTCGCGGTTTTTCGGTGGTTCGATTCATTTCATCGTTTCCATTGTGCCGCAGTTGAGAAGACTTTGCAGGTATTTCACAACCGACACCCCGGCAGAGGCATACAGTGGGATAGGATTTTCCGCGGTAAAGAAGACAGGTTCAGGGAAGGACAGTTGCGCATAATGACCGCTGGCATACTGGGTTCGATTCATTCTCCGGCGGATGTGCATGCCCTTTCTTCGCAGCAGTTGCGTGATCTGTGTCTGGAGATTCGTTCCACGCTGTTGAATTACGGCCGGAAGCATGGTGGCCACATCGGTTCGAATCTTGGCGTGGTGGAGCTTACCGTGGCGTTGCACCGCGTGTTCGGTTCTCCACGTGACCGTTTCGTTTTCGATGTCTCCCACCAGAGCTACGTGCACAAGATGCTTACCGGGCGCGCCGAGGCGTATCTGGACGAGTCGCGGTTCGGCGAGGTGACGGGTTTCACCAATCCGTTGGAAAGCGAGCATGATTCCTTCGTGCTGGGCCATACCGGCACGTCCATCTCCCTTGCCTGCGGTCTTGCCAAAACACGTGATATGCAACATACCGCTGCGGGAGCAAGCGAAATCGGCAACGTCATCGCCATCATCGGCGACGGTTCGTTGAGCTCGGCGATCGCTTTCGAAGGACTGAACAACGCTGCCGAACAGGGCGGTAATCTCATCATCGTCGTCAACGACAATGAGATGTCGATCGCCGAGGATTTCGGTGGCATGTACGGCAATCTTGCCCGTCTGCGCGCGTCGAACGGAACCGCGGAGCTGAATCTGTTCAAGGCGTTCGGACTTGACTACCGTTATGTGGAGCAGGGCAACGATGTGGACACGCTGGTCGCGGCGCTTGAAGACTTGAAGGATATCGACCATCCCGTCGTGCTGCATATCCACACCACCAAGGGCTTGGGTTTCAGCGATGAGACCGAGGCGCAGGATGGTTCCGACGGATGCAACCAGACCAATCCGCAGCCGCATGCCGGCCAATGCGAGGCGAATCATTGGCAGGATCCGGACAGCGCGCTCGGCAAGCCGCTTGACGCGCGCAAATACTACGGTCAGATGGCCATGGCTTCGTTGGAGTCCCGTTTCGAAAACGAGCCGGGACTGGTGGTCATCTCCCCCGCCACCCCTGGTTCGAATGGCATCACCCGTGATTTCCGTGAACGTGCCGGATCGCATTATGTGGACACCGGCATTACCGAGGAGCATGCGGCCGCGTTCGCCGCAGGCATCGCGAAGGCTGGAGGCCGGCCGGTTCTGGCGACTTCCGCCACGTTCTTCCAGCGTATTTACGACCAGTTGCAGCAGGAGCTGGCGTTGAATCATGTTCCGGCGACGCTGCTGATTTTCGGAGCGGGCATTTCCGGCGCGGACAATACACATTCCGGCACGTTCGATATGACGATGTTCGCCAACACGCCTGATGTGACCTGTCTGGCACCGACCAGCGGAGAGCAGATGCTGGACATGCTTGCATGGGCCACGGGGCCGTCTGATCATGGTGTGACGGCTATCCGCATGCCCGGCGAGCAGATTCTTGCCATGGAACGTTCCGCCGATATGGCGTTCGACCCGGCCGAACGTGCCGACGCGCACGAGACGACGATCGATATTACCGGCGATTGCCCTTTCACGCGGTACCAGATCGTGCGTCCGGGACGTGAAGTGGCGATTCTCGGCTTGGGCAATACACTGCCGTTGGCGGCCGAGGTGGCGGCAACGCTCGAAAACGACGACGATATCAATGCGACGCTTATCGACGCGCAGCAGTATTCCGCGATGGATGGCGAGCTGCTGGACGTGCTTGCCGACGGCCATCGTGTGGTCGTCACCTTGGAGGATGGCCAGCTGGAAGGCGGCTGGGGTGAGAAGGTGACCGCGTTCTACGCGAATTCCACTAATCCGAAAGCAGCCACTGTGCATGCGCTCAATTTCGGCGCATCGAAAGAATTCACCGATCGTGTGCCCCTTGCCGAGCTTGACGAACGTTACGGGCTGACTGTGGAAGCGGTGGCTGATCGCATTCGCCGCGTCTTGGCCCGTTAATCACGCAACTAGCCGGCACCGTCAAAAATCGACAGGGAACGTTGAACAATCGCGAAATGCCGGCCCACGCTGAACAGCACATGGCCGACCATAGGCATTATTGTCAATCGCAATCGCTATTGCTCGTTCTTGATGGCGTCCAACGCAGGAATCTTCACAGCCTTATTAGCTGGCCCCAAACCGGCGAGTATGCCCACCAGAATTGAAAACAGCACGGCCACGACAAACAGCCACCATGGAATCACGGAGATTCGGCTCACGTCGTCACCGCCCATAATCGCTTTGCCTACGTTTTCCATACTGAATCCACCAAACGACAGCAGATTGATGCTCAGCGACCCCAAGGCGGAAATCAGACAGGCGATAAGTCCACCGACCAGACCGATGGCACCTGCTTCACATAGGAACATCGTGCGAATATCCTTCACATAGCAGCCGAGCGCCTTCATAATGCCGATTTCCCGAGTGCGTTCCGACACGGACATAATCATGGTGTTGGCGATGCCGATGGCCGCCACCAGGAATGACACCGCGCCAATGCCTCCCAATGCGAGCTGGATGCCACGACTCTGCTTTTCAATCTCCTTGCGGGTCTGTTCGAAGGACGTGGTTTGGTAGCCAGACATTTTGATCTGCGCTTCGATACCCGGCACATCCTTGATATTTTGAGCGTGCACCACCACTTGGTCGTAGTTTGTTTTGGTCCGGCTGGTGGTATTGGTTTTGCCGTCGATTTTGGCCTGCAATGTGTCCATATCCTCCAGCGACATGACTACACCGGAGCTGAATGCATCGTAATTATTGGTTGAAGCGTCCAACACACCGACCACGGTGAGAGGCATGGAAACCACAGGATTCTGCGAACTGGCAGTACCATCGCCGTCGCCTGAATCGGTGGAACTCATCGAAGTGCTGCCTATTTTGCGGTAATCGTCAGGGCTTTGATAATCGGCTCCGGTAATCAAATTGAGTTTCGTGGTCAGTACGTCGAAGAACGGCTTCTCCCCCTCGCTCTCCTTGCAACCGTTCTCATCGCACTCATAATCACCGGGAGCGATACGCCTGGAGTCATCATCGGAACGATACTTATCCATAAACTGGTATGCCGCGTATTTGCCGAGCAATACTTCTCCGGCACGCCTCGGCATACGCCCTTGAACGAGCTTGTATCCCGATGCTTCAAGCTGGGTCATATCCGTACCCATCACAGAAGCATATTGAGCCACGTATCGGGATCCGGCTCCCGCAGTGAGATCCACGGTGCTCTGCGCCGACCGCTGTGGCATCACGGCTGCGACGCCTGAAATGCCACGGAACGTCTGTACCGCAGCATCGTCAAGCTTGGCCTGCTGATCCGATGATGTCATGTCCGACGAAGACAAACTCGACATACCGACGCCAGAGCTGTCGTACGCGCCCGAGCCGCCGGCAGCTGTGACGGTAATGTCGTTGAGATTGCCCATGCTCTTGAGCATCTGCTCATTCTGCTCGCTGATGCCTTGTCCAATCGAAATCATCAGGACGATGGAGCAGCAGCCGACGATCACGCCGAGCACCGTCAAAATCGTACGCGATTTGCGCCGCAGCAAATTCTGCGCGCAAGTATGTGCGATATCCGAAAATCGCATGCCTACTCCTTGACGGATGGAGTGGAAGATGACGTTGCGGATACGGAGGCAGCCGATGTGCCACCTGCCGTGGCGATTACCTGCGTCGACGCATCGGCAGCCATGGCAGTAGATTTACCCTGCTTATCGGCTCCAAGATCGGCAGTCTCCCAATCCCAATCGTCATCATCGGCCACCTGCTTTGCCTTCTTACGGCGGTGACGGACCACCAATACGACCGTCAGTACAATCACGACGAGTGCAACGGCCGCCGCCACTATCCACACCCAGACCGGCATGCTCTGATCCTGGACGTCAACATCCGTATCGGAATCATCCGGAACAGGAGCTTCAACGGCATTGATTTTCACCGGAAATTCCTTGGTCTGCGGCTGTCCATCGGAATTCTCATACGTCACCGTCAGTTTCGCCTCGGTTTCGCCGGGCTTGTCCGCAGTGAATGCGAATCCAATGGAGCCGGACGCGCCGGACGCCACATTGCCGACGTACTGCTTGGCCTGCGTGGCGGTGATACCGTCGCCTTCAACGCTCGCCTCGACATTGGAAACGTCGCCCTTGCCCTTGTTCACGTAATCCATGGTGATAGTAGTTTCCTCACCTGCGTTGACGATATTGGGCACCACTGGATCGTTCAATTCAAAACGATCAGGCTGCGAAACGGGTACGGAAATTTTGATGTCGGAAGTGTTGGAGCTGCGTGCGGCACCGTCCACGTACTCGTATTTGAAGCTGATGTCGATGCCCTGCGCGCCGTTTTTCGCACTGGCCAGTGTCTGCATCGGCACGGTCTGCGTCAACGCAGCTCCCGCATTCAGCGCATCGTAGTAGAACGTGTTCGTACCGCCGGAGATGGCAAAATTCTCACCGCCGTCCACGGTGACCACCATGTTGCTCACCGCCACTTTGCCCATGTTTTGGAAGGTGAAACCGAGGTTGAAGGTGCTGCCGACCGCCACCGACCCGTCGCCATAGGTGAAATTGGTGATAATGATGTTCGGCACCGGCCCAGCAATCTGCTCAACACTGTTGTCCGCTCCCTCACCCGGAGCATCGGAAGTATTGGCGCCATCTTCGGCGAACGCCGTCGGCACGATGCATACCAACGTGATGGCGACCACCGCCAATAGTGAGATTGCCCCGTTGAGCAGTGTTGCGATTCTTGTGTTGTTGCCCATGGAAGGCCCTTCTGTTGTCGTCATAGTTGTCGATATGCTGTCATGAAGTTACGTAAGCCGGTCGCCGATGATGCGGCCGTCAAGAAGTGTGACGATGCGATCGGCGTATTGCGCCATATTGTCGTCATGTGTGACGAGCACGATGGTCTGGTTGAAATCGCGTGCGAACGAGCAAATCATATCCATCACTTCGGTTTTGGTTTTGGAATCGAGATTGCCGGTCGGCTCGTCGGCGAATACCACTTGCGGACGTGTCACGAAAGCGCGGGCGATGCCGACGCGCTGCTGCTGACCGCCAGACATCTGGGCCGGATAATGGTTCATGCGTTTGCCAAGGCCGACCCGCTTGAGCATGGCACGCGCGATCGTCTCGCGTTTACGCTTCGGCACGCCTCGGAACATCAGTGGCATGGCCACATTCTCGATGGCATTGAGATTGGGCAGCAGATTGTACGACTGGAACACGAAGCCAAGGTGCTTCTGCCTGAATTCGGCCAGCTGCCGTTCGTCAAGCCTGCTGATGGGCACACCTGTGATACGTACACCACCTTTAGTTGGTTTTTCCATGCCGGCAAGCTGATTGAGCAGGGTGGATTTACCGGATCCGGACTCGCCATAGATACAGCAGATCTGCCCTTGCGGAATGGCGAGATTGACACGTTCCAGTGCTACGACGGTCTCATCGAGCACTGGATATTCCTTGCGTAGGTTTTTAACCTCGATAATGGGACCGCGACCGGTTTTCTCAGCGTTGGATGTGCTACCTACCGGCACATTCACCTCCTCGTTTTCTGGGAATATGTTGATAATTGCTCCTAAGTCTAAAGTGTTTCACCGCGCTTCGCCACCCTTAAGGGAACACCCTGAAGCCACGGTCCGCGCGTGCCTGAAACTCGAAAACCGTTCAAGAAACCCCGCCTGAACGATATGGAACATGTTGTTTCATGCCAGAATCCCTTGTTTCGTGCCAAATGGCAGTGAACCGTGAAACGACGAAAATACAATGAAGGCATCGCAACGAATCGAAAACGAAGCTGAACGGTTCCATACCATGAGGGGGACATCATGAAACGTCGTTTCACACAAGCGGAGGTCTACTACCTCAACACCCTGCCCGCGGTGGAGCGGGCATCGATGGACCGCATCACCTATTCGAGGGATTTCCAGGTGCGTTGCATGGCGCAATATCTGCGGGGCAACGGACCGACTAGCATCTTTGCCAGCGCGGGACTCAATCCGAAGATCGTTGGCAGCAAGCGCATCGAACGCGCCATCGCACGGTGGAAAGCAGATCCGCAGATCATGCTGGAGGCGCAGTCGTTCGCCAATGAAGCCGCGGCCGATCAGCGCGACCTGCTCGTCATCTCCCAATCCATGACCATCGCATGGTTGGAAAAGAAAGTCATGGATCTGCAAGACCAGCTCCGTTCCATGGAAGCGCATGCTGCTGAATGTCTCAACGCACCTTCTCCCGGGAAGCTTGTCACTCTGGCCTGACGTCCGAGCGAAGCCTTCCGTATAACAGACGTGTGTCGTGGTACGACGGCGCACTTGCAACACGAATCCCTTCTTTCATCGTTTCCGCACTCTCCGTCACATCTACGCGGCTCCCCGACGAAAGAAGGGATTCTTTTTTTCGTTTTCGCTTTCCTGCGATTCACATGCCTGCGGCCAATCAACGTATGCCCGACGACTGCAGGCATCACCAAACATGTGTCAGATACGCGGCGTCGTCGGAGCGACGTGCGGCGGTGTCGGCACAGTCGAGTGCTGGCCGGCGGTTTCGTTGGCTGTCACCATCGCCTGCGTGATCTGGCTGTACATGTCCTGGTAGCCGCCAGGGGTGGATGCGGGCAGCACGACGGTCTTGGCGTTGTTGGATTCGCTCAAGGAGCGCAGCACGTCGAGGTACTGGTTAAACAGCACCACATTGTTCACATCGCCGATGTTCATGCCGACAGCCTGCAAGCTCTTGATCTGGTCGACGATACCGTTGGCGATCTCGCGACGGTAGTTGGCCTGGCCCTCACCCTGAAGACGGGTCTTCTCCGCCTCGGCGGCGGCCTGGGTCTCGATCTGGATGCGCTGGGCTTCGGCGCGGTTGCGGGTGGCTTCCTTCTCACGCTGGGCGGCGTTGATGGAGTCCATGGCGTTCTTGACCTGCGGGCTCGGGTCGATGGCGGTGATCAGCGTTTTGACAACGGTGAAACCGAAACGGGACATTTCGTTGCCGACGGTCTTCTGCACGTCGAAGGCCACGTCGTCCTTGCGGGCGAAGGCGTCATCGAGGCTCAACGCCGGAATGGCGGAACGCAGGGCATCCTCCATGTAGGAGCGCAGCTGCCCGGCCGGGTCGCGCAGCTCGTAGTAGGCGGTGGCCACGTTTTCCGGGTTCACACGGAACTGGGTGGAGGCGACGACCGTGACGAACACGTTGTCGAGGGTTTTGGTTTCCAGCTGCACGTTGAGCTGGTTGACGCGCATGTTGGTTTTCATGGCGATACGGTCCACGAACGGGATACGGATGTGGATGCCCGCGAACTGGACCTTATTGAACTTGCCGAAACGTTCGATGATGTATGCCTGCTGCTGCGGCACGATGAACAACGTGGACAGGAACAGGAACGCGATGATCAGCGCAATGACAAGGAGCGCTACAAGGAACGGCATGGCATTACTCCCTTCTTTGGTTTCTCTTTAAAGGTCTTGTCGCATGACCTTTCGTAGGTTCTGCAACCATTGCCGAACCCGAGTAAAAATTTACCAAAGAATGCAATCGTATGCAGACAATGTCCGCGAGCTGGGCAAGGGCCGTCCACGAACCAACCATCGCCTGTCCAGGAGCTGACCCACATACGCCCACGAGCCGGACAGAGGGGCGCTTTCCCCTGTCCGGTTCGTGAGATAGCGTGCCAGTTAATATTCAAATCCCTACCGATAGCAAAACTTTCAGGCATATACGTGTTGCGCGAAGGTGAACAGACTCTCGCCGGCGTGACGCTTGAGATAGTTCTCGTACGCGATGTCGAAGGCTTGGCCGAGATCCTCAATGATGTCCTGCTTGTCTTCGATGCCGACTGCGAGACGCACCAGTTCGTCGGTGATGCCGACCTTCAGACGCTCCTCGCGCGGCAGTTCGAAATGCGTCATGCGGCACGGCAGTTCGGCAAGCGATTCCACCGCGCCGAGCGAAACCGCCAGACGGAAGATATGCAGGTTGTCGAGCACGTCCGCAGGGTCGACGCCCGGCACCACTTCGAAGCTCAGTACGGCACCACCGCCCTTGAGACCGTTGGAGGCCAGCTCGTATTCGTGGCCGGGCAGTCCCGGATAATGCACGGACTTGACCAACGGGTGCAGCAGCAGATAGCTGGAAATCGCACGCGCGTTCTCCTGCTGACGGTCCATGCGCAAGGCAAGCGTCTGGATGCCGCGACGCACCGAATCGCATTCGTTCGGCGCGAGCACGCCACCCAAACGGTTCTGCGCGAAGTAGACGCGCTTGCCCAGCTCATCGTCCTTGACCACCACGAGGCCGGCGTTGACTTCGGAATGGCCGGCCAGATACTTGGTGGCGGAATGGATGACGATGTCGGCGCCTTGGTCGAGCGGCTGCTGCAGATACGGGGTGACGAATGTGTTGTCGACGATGGCGATCGCGCCATGACGGTGGGCGATTCCGGCAATGGCCGTCACGCTGTTGACTTGCAGAAGCGGGTTGGTGAGCACTTCGAAGTACACGGCCTTGGCCGGACATCCATGCGCATTGCCCTTGGCGGATTCGCCGGACACCGCCGCATCGAGCGCCTTGTAATCGGTGGTGTCCACTTCCTCTACGATGACGCCCCAGCGTTCGAAATACTCGTGGAACAGCGAGTAGGTACCGCCGTAGATGTTCTTGCCGACGATGATGCGGTCGCCGGGTTGGAAGATCGACAGCACCGCGTGGATGGCGGCCAGGCCGGAACCGAACGCGAAACCGCGCGTGCCATGCTCCAGCTGCGCGATCTGCTTCTCCAGGAACTCGCGCGTCGGATTGCCACTGCGGGCATAATCCCAGCGGGGCATGGTCCCGACCGATTCGAAAGCATAGGTGGACGAGTTGTAGATCGGCGGGTTCACGGCTCCGGTGTTGTTGTCGTTGACCGGCAGTCCGTGGACGAGCTGAGTGTTGAATCTGGTCATGGTGCGCACCCCCTCGGTGTGGTTTCCCTGCCGCGTGCCGTTCACGCGATCGCTGGTTCCTACTTAACCGTGTCTTGGAAAGCGCCACGCGCCGGAGATTATCGACGTTGCTTATACAACGTGCGAATCGCCATAGCGTTTATTTATGAGGGGTTATCGGATGGTACGAAACCTCCGGAAACATACACCCGCGTGGACTGTAAACGGTTTCGAAGGATGTGACATAACCGGCCCGGAATCGGCATGAAAAAGCCTTCCGCGGCGTGTGCCACGAAAGGCTTGGAAACAGGATTGACGGACGGCAGCCTGCCGTCAGGTCAGGCGATTGTCAGAGCTTGCCGCCTTCGACCACAATGTCATCCGGGTCGACATCGGAACCGTACACCGGCTTCAGGGTCTCCTCGTAATCCTTGTGGAAGAAGTTCTCCTTGCCGAGCTTTACAATTTCGTCGTTCAGCCAGTTGAGCAGCTCCTTGTTGCCCTTCTGCACGGCCGGCGCGATGGTGTCTTCGTCACCGAGCTTGGTGATGCCCACCTTGAAGCCCTTGTTGGTCTTGGCCCAGGCCAGCACCTCGGTGTTGTCGGTGGAGAAGGCGTCGCCACGGCCGTCGAGCAGCGCGTTGTAGGCGTCGGCGTACTGGTCGTACTTCTGCAGCTTGACGTCGGGTTCGTTCTTCTCGAAGTAGCTTTCGGCGGTGGTGCCCTTGGCGATGATCAGCGTCTTGCCCTTGAGCTGGCTCACGTCGGTGATTTCGGCGTTCTCCGGGGAGACCACGCCGAGCGCGACCTTCATGTACGGCTTGGCGAAGTCGACCTTCTCCTTGCGCTCGTCGGTGACGGTGAAGTTGGCCAGCGTGATGTCCACCTTGTTGGACGTGAGCACATCCACACGGGCGGCCGGATCGACGGACGTGTACTTGACCTTCACGCCCAGATCCTTGGCGAGACGCTCGGCGAAGACGATGTCGTAGCCGGCGTTCTTGCCGTCCTTGTCGATGTAGCCGAACGGGGCCTTGTCGGAGAAGACGGCCACTTTGAGCACGCCGGACTTCTTGATCTCGTCCAGGGAGCGGGCGGTCACCTTGGACGTGGTGGCGCCGCCGTTGGAGGCGTTGTTCTCCTCGCTCGGGGTGGCGGCGTTGGGACCGCAGGCAGCCACGGAGGCGGCCATGATCAACGCGGCCGATGCGGCCACGATGCTCTTGATTGTCTTGTTGATGATTGATGCGGTCATGGTTACTCCTCTCTTGTACGGATGACTGCTATCAAAACTTGCGATTACTCGGCGGAAGTTCCCGTCGGTTCCGTCGGCGTTTCCGCCGGCCTACGATGCCTGTCGAATTCGAACGTGTGCAAGAAACGCTTGGCACGCTCGGTTTTCGGATTGGTGAAGAACGCTTCGGCGTCGTCGGATTGTTCAACGATGCCGCCGTCCTCCAGCATGATCACCTGGTCGGCGATGGCTCGTGCGAATTGCATCTCGTGCGTCACGATGAGCATGGTCTGGCCGGAATCGGCGAGTTCCAGCATCACGTCAAGCACCTCGCGCACCATTTCCGGATCAAGCGCGGCGGTGACCTCGTCGAACAGCAGCACTTCCGGATGCAGGATCAGCGCACGGCAGATGGCCACGCGCTGGCGTTGGCCTCCGGACAGCTCATGCGGCCAGGCATCCTTGCGGTCGGCGAGTCCGACGCGTTCCAGCAGAGCGATGGCTTCCTTCTCGACCTCCGCCTTGTCGCGCTTCTGCACGAGCGTCGGAGCGAGCGTGATGTTGCCGAGCACGGTTTTGTTGGGGAACAGGTCGTAGCTTTGGAACACCATGCCGACACGCGTGCGCAGCTCGCTGCCGCGCTTGCTGCGGCCGGCCGATTCGGTGCCCGGCTTGCCGGTTTCGATAATCTCGCCGTTCAGCGCGATGGTGCCGCCCTGAATCGGCTCAAGACCTGCGATGGTGCGCAGCAACGTCGACTTGCCCGATCCGGACGGGCCGACGATGACGAACACCTTGCCGTGGGGCACGTCGAAGGAGATGTCGTCCAGCACTGGCTTGTCGGCATTGGCGTACCGCTTGACCAGATGCCTGATTTCAAGGCTTGTCTGCGATTTCCCGCTGTTTTGCGCGGTCTGCGTAACCTGTTCAGCCTGCTCAGTCATGCTTCCACCTCTTTTCCAACCTGCGGGCCACGATGGACAGCGGCCAGCACACGATGAAGTACATGAAGAAAATCGTTCCGTAAATCCACAAAGTGCCCGTCGGATACTGGAAACGGTTCGCGTCGATGATCTGCTGGCCCACCTTGATGACTTCCACCACGCCGAGCAGCACGGCCAATGACGTGGTCTTCACGATACGCGTGGCAAGGTTCACGGAAGCCGGCAGCAGCCGGCGCAACGCCTGCGGCAGAATCACTTTCGTGAACGTCTGCCAGCCGCTCAATCCCAAAACGTACGACGACTCGTACTGCGCCTTCGGAATCGATTCGAGCGCACCACGCACCAGATCGCCCAGTTCAGCGCCGCCCCACAAAACGAAGACGAACACGCATGCGCCGGTCGCATCCAAATTCCAATTCCATGCCTGCGCGAAACCGTAGAAGGCGATGAACAGCAGCGCCAGCTGTGGCATGATGCGGATGAAATCCAGATAAATCCTGGTCAGCACCCGCACAACGGGATTTTTCATCGTCATCAGCCAGCCGACGATCAGGCCGACGGGCACGGACAACGCCACGGACACGCCGGCGATCCACACCGTGACCCACAGGCCCTGTAGCAGGCGCGGAATCACGCCCGGCTCGAGCAGAATCTCAGCGCCGCTCATAGTCGAACCTCCGTTCCAGCCAAGTGCCGAACAGCGAGATCGGCAGCAGAATCACCAGATACGCCACAATCAGCAGGAACAGCGACTCATAGGTGTCGTAGTACATGCCGATCAGGTCCTTGGCCATGTACATCACGTCGGCGAGCGCGATGGCGGACACCACGGACGATTCCTTGATGAGGAAGATCACATTGGCCACGACGCCTGGAATGGAGGTGCTGATGGCCTGTGGAATGACCACGCGGCTTAATGTCTGCCATTTGCTCAAGCCCAGCACGTATGCGGATTCGCGCTGCACTTCCGGAATGGTCTCCAGGCCGCCGCGCATCGCTTCGGCCATATAGGAACCGCCGAGGAAGCCGAGTCCGACGATGGCGCACAGTTCCGCGGACCAGACGAGTCCGAGTTTCGGCAGGCCAAAATACAGGAAGTACAGCTGCACCAGCAACGGCGTGTTACGGCTCAGCTCGATGTAGACGCGCACGACCTGCCGCAGGACGGGGATGCGCGCGATCTCGATGCCGGCGCAGACCAAGCCGACCACGATCGCCAGGATGATGCCGAAGACGGAAATGAACAGCGTCATTTCGGCACCGCTGACGAAGAACGGCGCGTAGTGCGAGATGAACGTCCAGTCGAACACGCGCGCCTCCTTCTCTTCTCAACGGATTTTTCGTATTTGTTCCGGCGAACGCGGCTCATACTATCGCTTTATTCGCCACTACGAGCCAGTTTCGTTATCGGTTTTTCGTATAAGGACTTATCAGGTATCGCGAAACAGCCGTCCTACGATCCCTCCAAGGTTCTTCTACAGTATGGCATGTTGGCGGATTGCGCCGTCGGCGCATATCGAAATGTGAAGATTGGGTATGCCTTGCGAGAGAGTATGCACATGCTCATTCGACATGCAACGATGGAGGATCTGGACGCGATCGAGGCTGTGGAGGCCGCCTGCTTCCCACCTGCGGAGGCCGCAAGCAACGAAAGCCTTACCGCACGCGTGGCCGCTTATCCGGACCATTTCTGGCTGTTGGTCAACACCGATGACGACGATACCCCGTTCCCCTCGCGTGTAGAGGACGGCACGTTGGTTGGTTTCGTCGATGGCATGGCCACAAACGAGCCGAATCTTGCCGATGCCATGTATGACGACGCCGATATGCATGACGAGCATGGCGATTGGCAGATGATTTTCGGCGTGGATGTGGCACCCGTCTACCAGCATCGCGGCTGCGCCAGCTATCTGCTGCGCCAGGTGATTCTCGACGCGGCACAGGCCGGACGCAAGGGCCTCGTGCTCACCTGCAAGGAACGGCTGGTCGATTTTTACGCACGGCTGGGATTCGTGGACGAAGGACTGTCCGAGTCGACGCATGGCAACGTGGTCTGGCATCAGATGAGGCTCGCGCTGACGCACGCCGTCGGCACGGGAAACCCTACTGCGAACGGCTCCGCCAAGACCGCGGAGCGTACCAATGATGCGGATACGACCGCCATGAGCGGCGTGGACCACGACACGGAAACCTTGGAGTTTCCGCAGGTCGAACCCACCGCGTGAAGAACGGCCGGCGAACTTCACGTGAACATCGCGACACGCCGACGATTTGCATTCCGCCGAGAATCCACGTAAGTTAGCACTCGCTTCGGGCGGTTGGCGCAGAGGTAGCGCACTTCCCTGACACGGAAGGGGTCACAAGTTCGAATCTTGTATCGCCCACGCGAAGCGGATGACGAAGCCGGGAAACCGGTGGAGACATCCCACGGGTGATTGGCGCAGCGGCTAGCGCACTTCCTTCACACGGAAGGGGTCATAGGTTCGATTCCTATATCACCCACCGTTATCACAGCTCGGTTTTGCCGGGTTTTTTGTTTCCATTCCTTTTCACGCTACTTCGTCAAATAAGAATGCAAGCATCGACGCGCCGGCAAAAACAGCGATCGACGAAAAACGATTCACCACATTACACAAGAATTGCCGATGAAAATACAGAGAATCAAACGAGAGAAGCATGACTTTTGCCAAACGCATTTCTAAAATGAGTATCGTAAACAAAAAAGAAAACAAACAAGACGCAAGGTGCGTCACAGCACACCAGCAAGAAAAGGAAACATCATGAACAAGAACAAGATCTTCTCCGCAATCATGCGTGGCTTCGAAGTCAGCGGCATCAACGCTCTGTCTTCGGCTGCCGGCTCCTCTTCCGTCAACGGCGCTCTGCAGGAAATCATCGACACCCGCCGCTGATTCGGACACCACACACTGAATCCTTCTTGAAAAAGCCTGGAACGCGATTAAAAAGCGTTCCAGGCTTTTTGTTCCCCGGCAAGCGGCTACAATTGCCTATTGTGAACGAGAGACAATTGAACCTCAACCAAGCGGTTAAGGATATGGGCCCCAACGAATTGAAAGCGTACGCCGAGCTGGGGCAGAAACAACACGATGAGGCGAACCGCGAACTGGAACGACGCTGGCGCAGCTACGATGACATGCTGCCGAAGGACGAATTCGTATCCATCATCGACAAGAACGAACGGTAAATACCGTTCACAGTGTATGATTCGTGACCATGCCGGCCACAATACCGGCCAATTGCAAGGGGAGAGGGTAGAATGACAGCTATGACTGATCCGATTCCAAGCGCAGGCGAAACGACCATCATTGGTCTTCCTGCTATCACTGTACCGGTTACTTCCACCGGAGACCGTCCTCTGACGAAGGAGGACCTCAATACGATCATGCGTCTGGCCGACGGCACGGCGCTCCTGATTTCCACCAGGGGAGCGGTGTCCGGCTCGCGTTATCTCCTCGACGAGGACGAGATCACCGTGGGACGCGACCCGAGTTCCGATATCCTGCTGGACGATTCCACCGTCTCCCGCACGCACGCGGTGTTCCGCAGGATTAACGGAAATTATTCGGTGATTGACGCCGGCAGCCTGAACGGCACATACGTGAACCGTCAACGAGTGGATAGCCAGGAACTGAAGAACGGCGACGAAATCATTCTGGGCAAGTTCCGTCTCGTATATTTCACCAACAAGGCCGTCATTGCCTAATGAAACGCCCGATGCGGGATAAACTGTGAGTAACGGTTTTCCTTCAATCGCCTATGGGCTCCGAATGGAAGCTCATAGGCGATTGTTTTATGGCGTGTAGGAGAAGACAATGGACGGCGAGGCAGAACCAACAATGCGGTTGCATCTGCACGTGTCGCACGCGGTGCAGGGGGAGTTGTTCCCCTCCGCGGACGCGCAGCCCGTCACACGGGGCTATCGTGGTACGGTCGCGTCAAAAGTGGCGGGTATCACGTACCGCCAGCTTGACTATTGGGCGCGTAAACAGATAGTGGAACCATCCATCACCCCGTCGCACGGATCCGGCTCACGCAGATTGTATTCGTTCAAAGATGTGGTGATTCTTGCCGTTTCCAAAAGATTGCTGGATGCCGGAATCAATCTGCAGAACGTGACCACCGCCATCGGCTTCCTCGCGCAGCGCACGCCCGAACAGTTGGCCGGCATCATCATCATGTGCGATGGGCAGAATGTGCATGAGTGCACGGACAGCGAACAGATGGTGGCTCTGCTCCAAAGCGGCAGAGCTGTGTTCGGGGTGTCCGTCGGATCGCTATGGCATCAGATCAAAGAGGCTCTAGAACATGAGGAATACGTCGATTTGACGAAGACGCCGGCATCGACAGACACCAATAGGCCAATCGACGACATTGCCGCGATACGTATGAGAAAGAAGCTGGAATCGCGACGCAAATCCCGCGCAGCAGCCTGATCGCATACAATTGGTACGATTCAGCCCGGAACGTTCGAACGATATAACCCGCAGGGGAGTAGCGCATGCTTGATATTCTGCCGGCACTGTTGTGGATCATAGCCGCCGTCATCGCAGTGAACATTTGTTTGATTACTGCGATTCGAGGCAATCTGTTTTCCAAAAAACACCGCGATGTGCATCCGGTGCGTTGGTCGATCATCGCGCTGCATTTCACCTCATTGGTCATTGGCGCGTTGCCATATCCGGCATATGCGATGTTCAGGTCGGATTTCTCGGAGAGGTTCCAGCGTTTCTACGAACATGTCGGATGGCCATCGGCTGCGGTGATGGTCATGCTGATCGCAGCGGAACTTGTTTTCATGTATCTTCAGGCCCGAAACGGCATGCACAGCGAGATGGAGCGGAAGCTCAATCAGGCCGTCAAATAGAAATCTGACATAACGTACATTATCGGCTTTTTAGGAATGACGTTTTTCCAGGCTTGAGGAAGCGTCAAACACGCGGTTCTGACATAACGGCCTCCGTCACTCAATAAATAAAAACGTGGTTGCTGCCACGATATTGCGACAGCAACCACGTAACTGGCCTACAGCGTTTCCGTTTACGGACTCAGGCGAAATACTCCTCGACGGCCTGTGCGAGTTCATCTACCGAATCCAGAATACGGTATGCGCCATGGGCTTTGAGCTCTCCGGGCTCCGCATAGCCCCAGCCACAGCCGAGGCAGTCCAAACCGCACGCCTTGGCGCCGTCGGCATCGGTCCAACGGTCACCGACCATCAGTGCCTTGTCTCCTGCGTTCTCGTCGAAATCGATGTGCTGGAAAGCCCAACGGATCACTTGGTCCTTGTCAAGACGGGAATTGTCCTCGCTGGCACCGTAGATGCCGTCGACCATGGTGTCCAAGTGGAAATGCTCGCAAATCGGAATGCATTGGTATTGCGGCTTGCAGCTGGCAATCGCCAGATAGTATCCGTCGGCACGCAGTTTGGCGAGCTGCTCCGGAATACCTTGGTAAATCGTGTTGTTCAGGCGGCCGGGGACTTTCTGTCCGGGATTGTTCGGGTCGTCGAACACGGCCTCGTCGGCGTAATACTTGCGGTAAATCCTCACGCCTTCGTCAAGCTTGTCATCCGGAATGCCGTTGCGTTGCATCGATTCGCTGATGGCCGGTCCAATGAAACGATGCAATTCGGCATCGTCCGGCACCGGATATCCCATCTCTTCGAACGCCTTGACAACGCAGCCAATGATTCCTGGATCGGATTTCGTCAATGTGCCATCGAGGTCAAGCAGAACGACTTTCTTCGGATGTTCGGACATGGATCTGATTCTCCCCTTGGCTGTGTGCTATAAGAATTGATGACAGAAACAATTATGCCCGGTCTCAATGACCGGGCATTCGTTCAAGTGTCGTTCAACTGCAGGTCACTCGTAGTCCGGGAACCATCCGTCACGATGCATTTGCAGACGCTTCTCCAGCAAAGCCTTCAGTTCGTCTTCGGTACGACGTTCCATGAGCATGTCCCAGTGCGTGCGTGTCGGCTTGGCGATTTCATCAGCCTCGTCGTCATTGTCTCCTTCACGGTGCGCGACGGCGCCGCAGCGGCACTCCCACTCATCTGGGAATTCTGCGCCCTCAGCGAACGGCAGAATCGTACGATGGCCTTTCGGACACACGTATGCGACGTCGGTTCGCGCCGCAAAATCCACATTGTCATCGGATTCAAGCGACTTCGCACCGATGCTCATGCCTCGCAGGCTACGTTCCGCCATATTGCTTTTGCCTCCTTGATTATCTGCTTACTCTAAGCTACAAAACACTTCGGACGTGTCACTTATTCCCGGCGTCCGCGAAAACCGATCTCCCGATTGCGCACATGCTCAGTCGACACCTGAATAGGCGACGATGCCACGGTTGACGTTCTCGTACGCCTGTTTCGCGATCGGAGCGAGCGTTTCGGCGCGTTTACCCAGGTATGGTCCGGCCACGGCGATCTGCTGCAACACGTCGGCGAGACGTTTGCATCCGCGTACGAAATCGCCGCCGGTCAAATCGGTGCCGTACAGCACACGCGACAGGCTTTCGCCCTGAGCCCATTCGTAGACGACATCGGTGATGCCGAAATCAAGTTGGCGCGGCTCGTCGAGGGCATAGTCCTCACACAGCATGGCAATCGACGCGTGCACGCCTTTGAGCTGCGCCGCACAGACGGCGACGTTCCCCTGCATTCCTCCGGGATAATGGCGCGGCTCTCCCCCGCTGCCTCTGCGTGGCTCGTAAATCAACGACATGACGGCGCTGGCCAGCTCCGTCGCATCGAGTCCGTCGAACGCGCCATCATCGATCGCCTGGGCAAGCACCAAATCAAGCTCGCTGTACAAGTGCCGCAACAGCTGTCCACGTTCGGTAAGCCGGTAATCGATATGTTCTTTTGCGCCTTCATCAAGCCGATCGAGGTATCCGAGCTCGTTCAGCACATTGCAGATGCGGTCGAATTGACGTGCCACGGAGCCGGTGCGTGAATCGTAGCGGTGCTGCACACGTTCCAATTCACGCATTTCACGCGCCCACCGATGCCCCCATTTGAGATGCTTCTGAATATCGGGGCATTTGCGGCAGGGATGGTCCCTGCCTTTTTCGCGAAGCTCCGCGATACGCCTGTCAAGGTCTTTGAACGCTTCGCTTCGCGCCTTCTGCGTGCGGAACACCTCGTGCTTGAGTTTGCGTCGTTCGTTCTTTTCCAAGTCGCTCAAGCGCATGCGCAGCCGCATGAACTCCTTGAAGTCGCCGAACTCACAATCGAACGCCCGTTCGTATCCGTCCAACGCTTTGCGCAACGTATCCATCTGCGCTTCAAGCTGCCAGGCGGATTCGTTGGCCTCCCATTGCGCGAAGGAATGGTCAAGCGTGATGCGAGCGGTCTCGTAATCGCTGGAATTAAGCAGGTTGACGGCCATGTTGAACGTCGGTTTGAAACTGGAGTGCAGCGGGTACACGCGCTTGCTGGACAGCGCGGCGGCAGTGGCGGGAATGAAGCCATGATGGTCCACAACCACCGCATGGCCGATGGTGTCGATGCCACGTCGGCCAGCGCGTCCGGTAAGCTGGGTGAACTCCCCTGGCGTCAATCCGACATGCCCGGTCCCATCGAATTTCTCAAGCTTTTCCACCACCACGCACCGTGCCGGCATGTTGATGCCCAAGGCAAGTGTTTCCGTGGCGAAGACGACCTTCACCAGCCCCTCTTCGAACAGTCGTTCGACAATTTGGCGGAAGAGCGCCACCATGCCAGCATGATGCGGCGCGAATCCTTCCTCCAAGGCGAAGCGGAACTGCGAGAAATGCAAAGCCTTCAAATCCTCTTGACTGAGTTGGCCTTCGACCATCTCATCGACGATACGGCGGATGCGACGCACCTCGTCATCGGTGGTGAGTTCGAGTCCGGCGTTGATGCATTGTTCGACGGCCTGATCGCATCCGTTGCGGGAGAAGATGAAATAGATGCCCGGCAGGATGCCGAGGAAATTCAATTCATCAATCACGGCCCAACGACGTGGCGTATGGCGTTCGGGTCTGCGGGAATGGTCGTTCCATTTGCCGCCCTTGCCGCCCTTTCGTCTGTCGGGGCGCTGCTCTCCCCTACGTTTCGCGGCCTTGCGGTCGAGCTGATCGAGCCTGCTCACCAGCTGGGCGTTGAGCTTGTCTGTCTGATTGCCGTCTTTATCACGTCGATACAGGTCGATGAGTTCCGGTTCGGTGTGGTCGTCCGCCTGAACAAGCACATGCTGTTCCAACGGCACGGGCCGTTTTTCGGACACCACCAGCGTGGTGTCGCCACGGACCGATTCAATCCATTTGGAGAAGTCCTCGACATTCGACACGGTTGCGGACAGGCCGATGATTCTCACGCTTTGGGGCAGGTGGATGATCACTTCCTCCCACACCGGCCCGCGGAAACGGTCGGCGAGATAGTGCACCTCGTCAAGAATCACGTAACGCAAGGCGTCAAGCGTCATGGAATGCTCGTAGAGCATGTTGCGCAGGACCTCGGTGGTCATGACCACGATGTCGGCTTCGGAGTTGATGGACGTGTCGCCGGTAAGCAGGCCGACTCTGTCCGGCCCGTACGTTTCGACCAGATCATGGTATTTCTGATTGCTCAACGCTTTGATTGGCGTGGTGTAGAACGCTTTGACGTTACGCTCTTGGGCCAGATAGATCGCGAAATCAGCCACGACCGTCTTGCCGGCTCCGGTGGGCGCGGCGACGAGCACATTGTCGCCGGCTTCCAACGCATCATTGGCTTTGACTTGGAAATCGTCCAATTCGAATGGCATGGACCGTGCGAAACGAGACGAGACCGATTGGCGTTTGGCCTGCGTCTGTTTGAACGCCGCATAGCGTTGCGCGGGAGATAGGGCTGTGGTCATCTCGGCATCGTATGTGCCGGTGTCGTTATTGCCATGTCGACGATGATGAGTCATGGTTCCTTTTCGAATCAGTCGTTGGAATGTTTCCACTGCGCCCACTGCCGGGCATGACGGACGCGCTTTTCCTCACGGCGGCTGATGACTTCGGCATGAGCGTCGATATAACGATTGGCCGCGTCCTCAAGTGGACGTGTGAAGAACGGGGACGTGTTCTCCTTTGGTTGCGGCAACGGCTCGGACATGGCCTCGAAACGTTTGGACATGCGTCCGCCTACTTTGATGGCATCTTTGAACGCATGATATCCGCGGATGCATGCGTATGCGCCGCCGCCGACCAGCATCGTCAGCATGAACAGGACGAGTACCAGCCAAATCCACCAAGGCATAGCGCCTCCCCCGTCAGTCTTCGTTCTCTCGGTCGCCGACGCTCAGCTCATGCTGTGCTCGGGCGATGATCATCGTGCGCAACGTCTCCGGCGCGACGGCAGTAATATGACGGGCGTGCGCGATGCAGAACGCGACATACCAGGAATCGGAAGACACGATCAGATGCACCTTCTCGCCTTCGCCGCATTTCTCGACGGTGGCTCCCGACAGGCTATCGATGAACGACAGGTCGTCCTGATTGGTTATGAACACGGCAGGTGTGCCATTGTCGAAACTCCACTTGCGCAGTTCGGATGCGGGCACGTCCGGAATGTCCACTTTTTCAGTGGGTTCGACCAGCTCCGCATGCTCGATGCGGGAGATGCGAAGCACCTGCCAGATACGAGGCTTGCCAGTAGCCTTGTTGATGGTCGTATCCGTCTTGACGAACTTCATCTTGTCCGCGGGCGCCGCGTTGGACACGTCGGTCCATACCGCCACGTAGTAAACGCCTTCGTCGACAAAAATCTTGTCTGGCGCCACTAGCTTGCGCTGTATACGGCCCGCACCGTCCGTATATTCCATGTCGAGCAGCATGCCTTTGGAGATGGCGCTCTTGACGATGGAGAAGTTCCTTGGTTCCATCTCGTATCCGGTCAGGCTCAGCCACGGCATGTCGCCAGGCTTGACGTGCTGGCGCAGTCGGCTGTACAGCGATTCCGCCTGCTCACGCAGCTTGTCCGGAAGCAAAGAGGAGTGGGCGAGATAGCTCACCGATGCGGTCAGCATGCTCAGGTACTGCTGGGAAATGCCGGCAAGGCGTTCAAGCCCCAGCGAATTCGTGGCGGAGACGATGCCTTCCGCGTCAAGCAAGGACCAATCGATATCGAAGAACTGGCTTCCGGCCATCTCGCCATCATCGGACACCGTGGTCAACGTGTTGATGTCCTTATGAATGATGTTGACGAACTTCTTCAATTCGTCATCGGACTTCGGCCTGCCGATGAATCGTTCCGCAAGTTCTTCAAGAGAGTATTCCTCACCCATATGAGCGGACAGGAACAGCATCAGGCGAAGACGCCGGTCGACCTCGCTACCGGTCTGGAACGCGGAGTTCTTCTTCGGACGGCCCTTGCCTTCCTCGGTATCATCCTCATCAGTGCTGTTGCGGTTGATTTCCGGAGACACCACGGTGGAGCTGTCGGTGCCGGTGGATTCATCGGCCGGCACGAACTGCGTGGCCGCATGCAGCCGGCGGTTGAACGCGGCCACAGCCTCCTGAGGGCTCACTATGGACGCACCCGGATGAGACAGCACGAACATGGCCAGATCATCGGAGTCGGCGTAGGCGACATTGAGATGCTCGCCATCAACATCCACAGTGGCGGCGAAACGTCGCTGATCGACCACTTTGACCAGCTCGTCGGGAATGGATTGCGTGCCAAGACCCGGCGCGATGGAATCCAAGCCAAGTCCTGGAATCGGCGTCTGCGGCACGCGCGGCGCGGTACGGGAAGCGTGCTGGGGTTCGTGCGCAGGAGCCGAGGAAATCGACATGGAGCGCGCAAGGTAATTCGCAGCGGCAAGAATCGGCAGATCCTCGTCGCCGAACAGCAGACGCACGCGCGGCTCATCGCCAAGCTGCAGACGGTAGGAAGCGAAATCCTGCCCTTCTGACTTGGAGGAATATTCCGGCTGCCTTGATTCGATGGCGATGCCCATGGCGGCAAGCTTGGCGCGGTCACGCTGGAATTGCTTGGCGAAGGCGGCCTTCGCCGCTTGATCGGCGAGCTCTCCGTACGAATCGGCATACGCCTTCACACGTTGCGCGATCTGACGTGAGGTAAGCCATTGCGGAAAGGCTGAGGAGAGCACAGCCAACACATCAAGCTCATGCTTGCCCCATTTGTCGGAAAAACGTCGCCTACCGTTACTTCCCTCAGCCATTAGTCCTCACGTCTCGTTAACGTTTCTTTTTAAGTGCTTGGCCTCGTAAGCCGCACACAACATTCTATGATAGAGGTTTTTTAAGCGATTTGTGCCTATTTCACGAAAAAACATCGTTTTCGTGTTGCATGGCCGTCCAAAATCAGACCCAATCGTCCGGTTCCACGCCCTGCGGGCCGACATATTCGCCATTCGGCACATAGCTTGGTTCGCCTTGATCCTCCAGTCGCGCGTCGCTAAACAGCATCACGTCCCTGCCGAAGGTCCAATCGCCATCGATATCAACGGATTTCGCCGCGGCAAGCGAAGGCACACCGTATGGGAAACGAACATCGAAATCGTGGATGTTCTTGTAATAGCGCGCGTCCAAATGGACGTCGGGGAAGATGTAGTTGCCGTCTTCCATCTCGTACTGGTCTGTCAGATGGAATCGGTCGGACCGCATGATGAACAAATCGTCAGTGGTCTTCACCGGCAGGAAACGCATACGGTCGACGCATACGCAGGTCGCGCCATCGAAAAGCGACACCGCGGCTCCCATGGCGGTCTCCAGCTGAATGACCGGCTCGCTGGTCGGATCGGTCGGGTCGACCGTCTTCTTATTGCGGATTACCGGAAGGGGAAGCACGCCGTCATAGGATGCGAGTTTCGCTTTCAGCGCATCGATACGCACCCAAATGCTGTTCGTGTTGAAGTACGGATGCTTGTCGATGTTCTGCGCGTCGTCCTTGTCGTCTGGATGGACCTGGCTCATCTCACGCAGCATCAGACGGCCCGTGGCCTTGTCTCGCACGATGTGGCCGCCCTTACGATCGGCTGGGGTACGTTTGGCGACCTCGATCATGAACGGTGCGCCCGTATTCTCGAAATGCTGCGCAAGCGTACGGGAGGGACGCGCGCCCAGGTTGTCGGAATTGGAGATGAAAAGGTATTTGAACCCCTGCGCCTCAAGCGCGTCAAGCAGACCGGATTCCCAAATGGTGGAGAACAGGTCGCCGTGGCCCGGCGGGCACCATTCGAGTTCCGGATTGGCCGGGAAGCTGACGGGCATTCCCGTTTCCGCGCTGATCTTCGGCTCCTGATGCTGGATGATTTCCATCGGGATGTCTTCCTGATGGAATTTCTTATTGGTCTGCAGCACCTTCATGGTGTCTTTGGAGGTACGGAAGGAGTTCATCAGAGTCAATGGCAGATCGACGCCAAGTCTGGTCCGCGCGGTCAACACCTGTCCGATGATGATGTCGATGAAACGCATCTGCCGTGCCTTGTGGCGACGTACCGGCAGCAGCGACTTGGCGCAATCGAGTCCCATCGAAGTGCCAAGACCGCCGTTAAGCTTCAGGAACGCCGTTTTGGCGAACGCGTCAACGGCCTTGTCGTGATTGATGGTCTCATACACGTCATGGAAGCTGGGAACGCTGACGAGCGGTTCGACCTCGTCCTCACGAATCCAACTGCTGGCCTCCTCATTGCGCCAGACCTCGTACAGACGACGGAACTGGGCGATGGCCATGTCGGTCATTCCGTGCTTCCGCATCTTCGCGGCAGAGTATTCGAATACGTCCTCAGTCAATGTCTCTCCCTTTCGAACGGGCGTTGTTATTCGATGCGCTTATGCCATAATACGACATTCCGCCAAAATCGGGGGCATTTAGACACAGAACCAACATGAACTTCCGGTGGAGCAATTGCCGGAAAACCCTCAAATATCCGAAGCCAAACTCTCCGGAATGGATGCGACTCGCTTTCCGACACGATGTGTTTGAAAAACCGTAGAGATTATGCTATGTTTCATATTCGGTGCTTTTCGCACCGTTCGGACCATAGCGCAGTTTGGTAGCGCACTTGACTGGGGGTCAAGGGGTCGCGGGTTCAAATCCCGCTGGTCCGACCAAGAAAGCCCGTCGTTCCGCCGTTTTCCACGGCATCGAAACGGCGGGTTTTTCGTTATGTTTGGGCAGGTTTGGGCAGTGAACTGCGGCATACAGCCCCTCAGAATGGCATCTATCGGAGCCGGAAGCCGGACGTCAGGACGGTCTTGAGCGCATGCAAATATGTAGCCTGCGATATTTTTCATGTTTCTTGCCGTTTAATGCGATTAACGCATGGGTTCAGAGAGGTGATTCGGTTTGCAGCAGAACGACACGCAGCCACAGTTCGATGACGTCGACGAATTCGCCCATGTGTTCGATTCAACGCTTCCCGAAGATGAATGGAAGATTCGATTGCCCCGCGAGCTTGGCTTGGAAGCCCGCGAACGCGCTCGGCATGATGGCATCACGCTTACCGAATTGACCCGCAGGGCACTCTTGTCCGACGATTCCGATGGCTGTTCAGACGCGGTCGGCATCGGGCGCATGCCAAAGAACAGCGACGGGCGCAAACAGCTTGGCGACGAATGGAAGATCAAACTCCCCTACGCCGTAGGCCATAAGGCGCGGGCCAAGGCCAAGCAGGACGGCATTTCATTAAGCTCGCTCGCGCGCAGAGCCATAACGGGGTATCTCAGAACACGCAACCAGGATGAACATCCTCTGTTCTGACGCTGTCGGCCTAAGCTGTGCGTAAAGGAAAACAAAAGCCGGCAACGACCCAGATTCAATAAGGCAGATGGGCGTGCGCCATGGTCTAAACCAGGCGCACGCCCATCTTCTAACAGTTCCGGTGGTTACTTGCGTTTCTTCTTCTCACGGACATTCACCGAAATCTGAATCGGCGATCCTTCGAAGCCGAATTCCTCGCGCAGACACCGTTCGATGTAGCGGCGATAGCCATGCTCCAAGAAGCCGGTGGCGAAGATCACGAAGCGCGGCGGTCTGGTGGACGCCTGCGTCGCAAACAGGATTCGCGGCTGCTTGCCGCCACGCAGCGGATGCGGGTGGGCAGCTTGGATCTTGCCAAGGAACGCGTTGAGTTTGCCGGTGGGGATGCGCTTGTCCCATGATGCCAAGGCGCCACGCATGGCATTGGCCAAACGATTGGTGTGCCATCCGGTCTTTGCCGACAGATTGACGCGCTGAGCCCAAGTGACGCGATTGAACTCGGTCTTCCACAGGCGTTCCATACGCTGACGGTCGAACTCGTCCATCAGGTCCCACTTGTTGAACACAAGCACGATGCAACGGCCCGCGTCCACGGCCTGGCTCATGACCTTCAGGTCTTGGTCGGAAATCGGCTGGGAGGCATCGAACAGCACCAAGGCAAGCTCGGAACGTTCGATCGCGGCCTGCGTACGCAACGAGGAGAAGTATTCCGCGCCGGACAGCTTGTGCAGACGACGTTTGATACCTGCGGTATCGATGAACAGCCAATCCTCGCCATCGACGGTGACGACCTCATCGACCGGATCTCGCGTGGTGCCCGCAAGATCGTTGACGACGGTGCGTTCCTCGTGGGCCAGCTGATTGAGCAGGGAGGATTTGCCGACGTTCGGACGTCCGACCAGAGCCACGCGGCGCAGATGCGACGGCGTAAGGAAGCCGGATGTCCTTTCCGCTTTCTTCAACGAGTCGAGTGCGGCGTCAAGCAGTTCGCCGATGCCACGACCGTGCATGGCGGAAATGCCATACGGCTCACCCAGACCCATCTTCCAGAATTCGGCGGTCAGGTATTCGCTTTCGCGATCATCGACCTTGTTCACCGCAAGCGTCACCGGCTTGCCGGCGGCACGGAGCATTTTGACGATGCGTTCGTCCGTGTCGGTGAGACCGACCAGACCGTCCACCACGAGAATCACGGCATCGGCAAGCTGCACGGCGATTTGCGCTTGGGATGCGATGGCGGATTCGATGCCTTCCACGTCGGCTTCCCAGCCGCCCGTGTCGACCAGTTTGAAATCGGTGCCGCACCATTCGGCGTCGTAGCTCACACGGTCGCGAGTCACGCCGGGGGTGTCCTCCACCACGGCTGCGCGACGGCCGAGAATACGGTTCACCAGAGTGGATTTGCCGACGTTCGGACGTCCGACCACGGCAAGTACGCCGACCGGTTTCGGACCATTCTTGCTTTCGCCACCAGAGAACGCCGTTCCATCGATCAGCTCCTCATCGCCTTCATCCAGCTCATAGCCTTCGAGGTTGGAAACGTACTGGCGGTATTCCTGTTCCTCGATGGCGTCGTCAACGATACGGACGAGCACGTCAAGGGTCTCGCCGAAGTTGAGATCGGAGTTGTCGACGGTCAACACGCCTTCCGCGGCGGATGTGAAGTTGGTGACTTTCGAATCGGCCTTGTCGCGTGCCGCGACATTTTCCGCACCCACACCCGAGACGGCCTGTCCGCTACGTCGGGCCTGACGGACCTCTTCACGCGCGGTAAGCAGGATGCGCACTTCGGCGTCGGGAGCGACGACGGTGGTGATATCACGGCCCTCAGCAACAATACCGGCGCCTTCGGAGAAGGAATCGACCGAAGCCTCTCGTGCGATGTAGGCACGTTGCGCGGCGATCAACACGTGACGCACGGGGATGATGTTGGACACCTTGGACACGTGCGAAGAGACCTCGGAAGAACGGATGGCCTCGCTGATGTCCTCGCCATCGGCGTACACCTTCGGATCGTCCGGATCGACGCTGATGTCGAAATGGCCGTCGGTGAAGAATTCGCCGACGGTTTCGGTGACGAGCTGCTCATCGATGGTTTCGGCATCCAAATCGATGCCTTTGTGCATGCACCACCAGGCGCAGGCACGGTACATCGCGCCTGTGTCGAGGTATGCGAAACCATAATATTTGGCCAGTGCCTTGGACGTGGATGATTTGCCGACGCCCGCAGGCCCATCAATAGCTACACGGATCACAGTCCCACCGCCTTGGATAGAGAACGGACCTCAGCCTGCGACAACACGCGATACGTGCCGCTTTTCAGGTCGCCGAGTTTGATCGGACCGATCTGCGTGCGTACCAGACGCTTGACGGGAAAACCGATCGAGCCGAAAATACGGCGCACGATGCGGTTCTTGCCCGAATGCAGCACGACCTTGACCAACGTGCTTTCGCGGCTGGAGTCGAGAATAGCGCAGCGGTCGAGTTTGATCCACCCATCGTCGAGCTTCACGCCCGTGGTGACGAGCCTGCGGCACACCTGACCGCTGATGCGTCCTTCCAGCGTGGCGATGTAGGTCTTTTCGACCTCATATTTGGGGTGCATGACGTGCTGGCTCAGTTCGCCGTCGTTCGTCATGAGGATTAGGCCTTCCGAATCATAATCCAGACGGCCCATGTGGAAAATACGCTCGTACTTGTCTCCGACGATGTCGCGCAAAGTGTAGCGTCCCTTGGGATCCTCCATGGCGCTCAGCACGCGTTTTGGCTTGTTCAACGCAAGCGTGACATGGTTCGGGTTCACGCGCACGCGAGAACCGTCGACACGGACCTCCTGACGTTTCGGATCGACTCGGGTGCCAAGTTCGGTAATCAGCTCGCCATCGATCTCAACGCGACCATCGGTGATGATTTCCTCGCATTTACGGCGCGAGCCGAAGCCCGCCTGAGCGAGAAGTTTCTGCAGGCGAATGCCTTCATTGTCATGATTGTGCGCCTTGGCGGCGCGAGAATATGCGTTTGGCATCGTTCTCCCAACGTGGCCGGATAATACTTACAGGGACTGCTGGTAGTATGGCAGTCGTTTGGCGGCTTTCATAAAAACCGCAACTTGTCCACTATATGACAGAGGAAAGACTATGACTGCTGTTGAAGCAACGTCCGTAACAGAGGAAGAACAGAGCAAGCCACTGGCCCTTCGCGTAGGCGCGGAGCTGGTGGGAAGCTTCATCATCTGCTTCGCCATCTACTCGATTTGCACGCTTGGTTCCGCGATCTACGGCGTGAATATGGCGTTCATCGCCCTGCTGACAGGTTTGGTGTACGCCGCCGCCACCCTGATATTCGGCACGATTTCCGGCGCCCAGTTCAATCCGGCGGTCTCCGTTGCGGCGATGCTGTCCGGCAAAACCCATGTGCTTGACGGAGTGCTCTATATTATCGCTCAGGTGCTGGGTGGTATCGGCGCAGGCGCCGCCATCCGCTTCCTGCTGCCGACATCCGAGCAGGTAACGCTGAAAATCTGGCTGACGCCGGTCATTAACGGTTTTGACAAGAATTCCGTCTCCTATGCCACGCTCGGCAACTATGGCGTGTCCTTCAGCATCACTCTGGCCATCGCCGTTGAACTCGTCGCGGGCATCATCATCGTCGCCACCGCGCTCAACACCGCCAGTGAATCCGGAAAGACCAATACCAGCCATGCCATCGCCATGGGTCTCGCCTACGGTGTCGGCGCCGCAATCTCCTATCCGGTAACAGGTGCCGCTCTGAATCCGGCTCGTGCCACTGGCATCGCCATCTTCGCCCAGAATCAGGGCCTTTCCCAAGAGCCTCTGCAGCAGCTGTGGGTGTTCTGGATCTGCCCGATTCTCGCAGCCGCCATCGTCTCGCTTGTGGCCATAGTCGCGTCCATGATCGGCACCAAGAAAAACGTTTCGGAAGCCGAGCAGGATTCCGAAACGCTGGAAACCATAGCCGACGACGCGTCAGACGATGCCGACGGGCACGAGGGCGAGCAGGATGAACAGTCCGACGCCCAGACCGATGCCGATGAAAGCGTCGAAGCCAACTGAACGGACTTTCCAAGGACTACGCTCGCGCATTACGAGTCTGATTAGTCCTGTTATGATGGCCGTCACCGCGATTACCGTGGTGGCGGCTTTTACATGGCCTAAGACCGCAAGCACTGTGGCTATAACCACCATTGCCGCAACGATCCATTCAAACCACGGCTTGCCTTCATGGTCTTCGGAAACGTAGGGATGACTCATATCGCAGGCCTTTCGTTATATGTCAACGCGCGTCCGCGCACGGAACGCAATCATAATAATAAAACGTGGCGTCCGAAACCAGCGAATGGTTTCGGACACCACGTCATTTATCGCGCCGCAACGCTCCCAGCTTGCCGGTCGACGCTTCCACTGAACTCAGTGGAAGAAGTGTCGGGTACCGGTCACATACATGGTGACGCCGGCCTTGCGGGCCGCCTCGAACACTTCCTCATCACGAATGGACCCACCAGGCTGGACGATGGCCTTGACACCGGCGTTGATCAGAATCTCGGCACCGTCGGCGAACGGGAAGAACGCGTCGGACGCGGCCACCGCTCCCTTGGTGCGGTTGGCTCCGTCAGCCAGCGTGTTGGCACGCTCGACGGACAGATTGGCGGAATCCACACGATTGACCTGGCCCATGCCGATGCCTACGGTTGCCTGATCGTGAGCGATAAGTATGGCGTTGGATTTGACGCAACGGATGGCACGCCATGCGAACACCAGATCCCTGACGGTTTCAGCGTCGGCCGGCTCGCCGGAAACCAGCTTCCACGCGTTCGGATCGTCGCCTGGAGCGTCAATCAGATCGGTGGACTGCACGAGCAGACCGCCGTCAATCTGACGGAACTGGGTCTTGTTCTTCGGAGGCTCAGACACCTTCAGGATACGCAGGTTCTTCTTCTTGGTCTGGAGCAATTCAAGCGCATCGGCGTCGTAATCGGGCGCGACGATGACTTCGGTGAAGATTGGACGAACACTTTCGGCCATTTCCATAGTGACCTTGCTGTTCGCAGCAATCACACCGCCATAGGCGCTCATCGGATCGCATGCGTGCGCCTTCTTGTGCGCCTCTGCCACGGTAGCGCCAATGGCCAGACCGCATGGATTGTTGTGCTTGACCACTGCGACGGCGATCTGAGGCGCGAAATCCCACACGGCACGCCATGCGGCGTCGGCATCGACGTAATTGTTGTAGCTCATCGGCTTGCCGCCAAGCTGTTCGGCGTGTGCGAAGCCGTTCTGGTTGAGCGGATCCAGATACAGCGAAGCCTGCTGGTGAGGGTTCTCGCCGTAACGCAGCACGTGCGCGCGGTCCCACGTACGGGTGAACGTGGCTGGGAACTTGGCCTCATTCACTTCGGTCTCGCCTTCGGAAACCGGCTGTTCGATGGACGCCGGCTTCGGCCAATGCTTCGCGGTCCACTCGTTGATGGTGGCGTCGTAGGCGGCCGTATGGGCGAACGCCTTTCCTGCGAGCCAGCGACGCTCATCAAGGGAGAAGCCCTCGCCGTTCTCGATGCGGGAGGCGACGAGTGCATAATCGTTCGGATCGGTGATGATGGCGACGGTGGCGCTGTTCTTGGCTGCGCCACGCACCATGGACGGACCGCCGATATCGATCTTTTCGATGGTGGCGGCTTCGTCAGCTCCGGAGCGGACCGTGTCGGCGAATGGATACAGATTGACGACCACCAGATCGAACGGCTTGATGCCAAACTTCTCGAGCTGGGAGGCATGGTCGGGGTTGGTCATGTCGGCGAGGATACCGGCATGGATATGCGGGTCAAGGGTCTTGACGCGGCCATCAAGGCATTCCGGGAAACCAGTGACTTCGGAGACCTCGGTCACTTTGACACCCAGCTCAGCCAGACGCTTCGCGGTGGAACCGGTGGAAACCACCTCGGTGCCCGCCTTGATGAACGCTTCGGCAAGCACCTCGATGCCTTCCTTATGGAAGACTGATACCAGAGCCCGTCGTATCGTTCGATTCGTTGTTGTCACCATGATCCTCCTTGTTATTGTTGTTCGAGGCGACCGTGCGAAGCGCACGTGTTTCCTCACGGCTGTTTTCCGTGGATTCGGGGGCGGTCTCCCTCTTTCCACGTTCGCGTATACGCTTCATCATCCAGCGTATGGCGAAAAATATGCTCACGGCCACCAAAGTCAGTAGCCATGCGGAGAACAAACCCATGGCGGTGGGTTGTCCCACCTTACGGGTTGACGCGGTCACGTCTACGCCGACGTGCGCAAGATGTTTCGACCCCAAACCTCCGTTTCCCAGGGCGAACAGCAAGCTGGAAGCCACGGACACGACGGCGCTGGTAATCGAAAAAGCAGCAATCGGATAGGCAAAACTCAGCACAACGCGTTTGACGTCGATGTTCCGTCCTGATTCACCTACTCTGATATGGAATCCCTTATTAAACAACATGACGACCATGCCGGTAGCAAAAGCGGATGCCAATGGTATGCACATCAGCGCGATTCTCACCCAATCCGTCTCAACCGCCTGTGGCATCATACCGAAAAGCGGCAAGGCGGGGAGCCCGTCGCCCTGCCCGGTCCATAATGTGAATTCGGCTAAATCGCCGATTGAGAAGCCGGCGCCGAAAGTCCATGAGACAGCCCAAATCATCAGATTCGGAAGCCATGCGAGCATACTGATCGTGGTAAGAATACGAGACCCGTTCTGCATGCCCGAAAGTTCATATAGCTTCGCTATCGATGATTGATTGCTTATTGCCCAAAAAACAACGACGATCAGACCGACCAGCAGATACGCCGCCTCCAGCAGCATCCCTAGGACGGAACCGATGACCATGGTCTTTCGCACCGGCGATGACACATGAGATCGAATCCATTCGGTACAGGCTTGGGTCCATGACGCATTCGGAATCGCCGCGACCGCATATCCGAGGATGAAAACAAGCGCCGTTTTGATGGCGATCATCGTCATCGAATCAACGATTTCGATATTTATGCTTCTGGCGAAGAAGATGTTTACGGCTTCCCAAAAGACCAGACCGGCCGCGAATCCACGCAGACTCGTGCCGAATCTTCTGGCGAGCTGCGCGATAAGGGCGATAAGCAGTACCGTCAAGAGCAACGGCACAATCGTCAACGTGATGACATCAGTCTTGAACCCGATACCTTGGCTGAGCAGCACCAACGCCTCGGTAAGAGGCACCGAGAAGGCGGAGAGATTGTCCCCGCCTTCTTCCATGGATATGACCAGAAGCATTAGGGCCATATAGCAGCCCAAGGCAACGGCGTAAATAATCATGGACGCTGCCGCGACGGCAAGCCCTTTCAGCCAATACTTCAGGTTCGTCATCATAGCGATTGGGAAGCGAGCACCTCTCGCATGATTTCAGCGGTCTGTCCGGGAGTACGACCGACACGGATGCCAACGGCCTCAAGGGCTTCTTTCTTATCCTGCGCGGTGCCCTTGCCGCCGGAAACGATGGCGCCGGCATGGCCCATCTGCTTGCCTTCCGGCGCGGTGAATCCCGCGATGTAGGCCACGACGGGCTTGGTCATATGTTCGGAAGCCCACTTGGCAGCGTCCTGTTCGGCGCTGCCACCGATTTCGCCGATCATGACAACGGCTTTGGTGGCTTCATCGTTCTCAAAGGCTTCCAAAGCCTCCTGCAAGGTCGTGCCGACGATCGGATCGCCGCCCGCGCCAAGGCATGCGGTGAAACCGATGTCAGACAGCTCCCCCATCAGCTGATAGGTCAACGTTCCGGACTTGGACACCAAACCCAACGGGCCGCGGGACACGATGCCATCTGGAATAATGCCGAGGTTGCAGCCCTTGGCGTCCTTAGAAGATGGCAGCGTCAACAGACCAGGACAATTCGGCCCAACGATGCGCACGCCCTTACGCAAGGCCAACTCGACGAAATACGCGCTGTCCGCCACCGGAATGCCTTCGGTGATGACGACAATCAGTTCGATGCCGGCTTCAATGGCCTCAACGACGGCGTCCTTGGCGAAGCGCGGCGGCACGAACACGACGCTTGCTTTGGCTCCAGTGGCTTCGATGGCTTCAGAGCAGTTGGCGAACACGTGAATGGTGGCGTCCTCGCCATTTTTGGCTTCAGGGAAGGTGACGTCCAGCCCAGCCTTGCGGGCGTTCACGCCACCGACGATGTTGGTGCCGGCCTTGAGCATGCGGGCCGTGTGGGTCATACCCTGATGCCCGGTCATGCCCTGGACGATGACCGGAGCGCCATCTTCAATGAAAAGCGTCATTTCAGCGAACCTCCTTGGCCGCGAAACGTGCGGCCTGCTGTGCGGCTTCCTCCATGGTCTGAGCGACGTGCAGGTTGGCGCGGCCGGCTTGGGCCAAAATGTTCAGACCTTCCGCCGCCGCATTGCCATCGAATCGCACGACGATAGGCTTGCTGCTGCCAAGTTCGTCAAGCGCCTCGAGAATGCCCTTCGCGACCTGTTCACACGAGGTGATGCCACCGTACATATTGATGAGCACGGATTCGACCTGCGGGTCGGACAGCACGATTTCAAGACTATTCGACATCACTTCGGCGGAAGCGCCTCCGCCGATGTCGAGGAAGTTTGCGGGCTTGACATTCGTGCCCTGATCCTCGCCTGCACCTGACACCGCGTCAAGAGAGCTCATGACGAGTCCCGCACCATTGCCGATCACACCGACGGAACCCTTGAGATGCACATAATGCAGTCCATGTTCGCGGGCTTTTTGCTCATATGGATCGACATGAATCGGATCGGTGAAACGTTTCCAACCATCATGGCGGAACGATGCATTGTCATCAAGGGAGATCTTGGCGTCCAGCGCGCACAACGACTTGGAAGATTCGTCATCCGGATCGCCGATTTTTGCAAGCGGGTTGATTTCCACAAGCGTGGCGTCGTTCTCCTTGAAGCAATGCCACATTTTCAGCAGAATCTGCGCGGCCTGATCAACATCGGCATGATAGAAGCCGATGCTTTCAGCCATCTTGGTGGCCGCTTCCAAATCGAAATCGTCAAGAGCATCGATATGCAGACGCTTCACGGATTCCGGATGCTCTTTGGCGATTTCCTCAACCTCAGTACCGCCATTCGCAGTGGCGAGCACGTCGAAATCACGAGAGGATCGGTCCACTGAGATGGAGACGTAATACTCGTGAAGGATGTTCTTCGCCTCGGCCACCAGCACGCCGCTGACCTTGTGCTTGTGAATGGTCATCGGCAGAATGTCTTCCGACGCGAGAATGGACTCGTCACGGGTCTTGGCGAGCTTGACTCCGCCGGCCTGGCCACGGTGTCCAATCTTCACCTGCGCCTTAATCACATTGGGATATCCAATCTGGTCGGCCGCTTCGGCGACTTCATGGGAGTTCTGGGCGAATATTGCCTTAGGAGTCGGGATACCCTGTTCTTCGAGCAATTCCCTGGCTTGATACTCATAGAGATCCATGGATCATTCCCTTTGGTTGTTTGTTCTGAATGGTTGACGAAAACGGAGTTATCAGGCAGGCATGCACACCAGCGAGCTTGTCGGATAATCGCCTAGCGATTTCATGCCGTCAATACCGGTAAGTTCCATGACGAAGCTGAATCCAGCAACGACGCCTCCGCACTTCTCGATGAGGCTACGCGCCGCATTGGCGGTTCCACCGGTGGCGATCAGATCGTCGACGATCAATACGCGCACTCCCTCATGGACAACGTTGGTTTCGATTTCCATTGACGCCTGACCATATTCGAGGTCATAGCTTTGCGACATGGTTTCTGGAGGCAATTTGCCGGCTTTACGGACCGCGATAAACCCCTTTCCGAGACGGGCGGCCAACGCTGGACCGAACAGGAATCCACGGGCTTCAAGGCCGGCGACCATGTCGAAATCATCGACGTCTACTGGCAATGCCGCTTCAAGGGCCCCCATCAAAATACCGAACGCGCGCGCATCAGCCAACACCGGCATGAAATCGCGGAATAGGATGCCCTCCTTCGGAAAGCCCGGAATAGTACGTATTTTCGATACAAGATATGCTGCGTCTTCGGCTCCAACTTTGTTCAAGCCCGAAACGGCGATATCCGATGCTGCCATGACAGTGGTTTCCTTCTACCTTGGTTTACGGCACTTTGAATTATAGGTTTCCCGTGCGAAAAAGAACGGCGAAAACCTCAAAAATGAGATTTTCGCCATCTAAAAATCAAAGAAATCAATCGTTCTTCTGCTCGTCAATGGGCTGCTGAATAACATCGGCATCCTGTACGGGCTCTTCAGTCGCGTCGACGATAGGCTTCTGGTCGGGCTCGTCTTCCTTGGATAGCGGATTGCCGTTCTCATCGACCTCATCATCATGCACGTATGCCGGACGGACATATTCACGGCTGATGGCGTTGAAGCCGAAACGCAGTTGCGATCCTTCGGAATCAACGACGATCTCCTCGTATTCCGTATCGACGGAAACGACCTTGCCGATGATGCCACCGATGGTGATCACTTCAGTGCCGGGCTGCAGATTAGAACGGAAATCCTGACGTTCAGCTTGCTGCTGCTTGGCTTTCTTGGACTGCCAGAACATCATGCCGAACATTACAACGATAAGAACAACGAGAAAAAGGATATCCAAAATAAACTCCTCGGAGTCAGGGTCTCAACCGGAACACATTACTCAAGATGTGAAGTCTATGACATCTTATTGACATCATATGCGGATTCGTCGGGAGTAATACCAAGATGCTCCCATGCCTTGCGCGTGGCCACGCGGCCTTTCGGCGTGCGGATGAGGAAGCCCTCACGTACCAGATACGGTTCGCATACCGTTTCCACCGTTTCCGACTCCTCGCCCACCATGGCCGCCAGATTGTTCAAGCCGACGGGGCCTCCGTTGAAATTGGTGACGATGGCCTTAAGCACTGCTATATCCAGACGGTCAAGACCTTCGGTATCGATCTGATAAAGCGCCAACGCCTCCTTGACATCATCGGGACGCACCGATTCGAGATCGTGCACGATGGCCCAATCCCTAACACGACGAAGCAGGCGGTTGGCAATTCTCGGCGTGCCGCGGGAACGCATGGCCAGTTGGCGAGCGGCCCCGTCCTCCAACTGGATTCCCAACACTGCGGAGGAACGCTCAATCAGCTTTTCAAGCTCCTCATGCGGGTAGAAATCCAGATGCGCCGTGAAACCGAACCGCGCACGCAGCGGCGAGGGAAGCATGCCCTCTCGCGTGGTGGCACCGATAACCGTAAACCGAGGCAATGTCAGCGGAATGGATGAAGCTCCAGGGCCTTTGCCGACCATCACATCAACACGGAAATCCTCCATGGCGATGTACAGCAGTTCCTCGGCGGCACGGGGCAGACGGTGGATCTCATCGATAAAGAGCACCTCGCCGGCGTCCAGCGAACTCAGAATCGAAGCCAAATCACCAGCATGTTGGATGGCGGGACCGGAAGTGACGCGGATTGGAACTTCCAATTCATTGGCCACAATCATGGCCAAAGTGGTTTTGCCAAGTCCCGGAGGCCCCGCAAGCAGGATATGGTCCGGAGGAACGTCACGTTTTCGAGCAGCATCGAGGAAAAGCTGCAACTGCGCTTTGAGTCTTGGCTGTCCGATGAATCCCTCAAGGATATGAGGACGAAGCTCCTCGTCGCTGACCGGTTCGTTGCCGACGGGTGCGGCGGAAACCATACGGAGGGATTCCTCGTTCGCCCCGGTGTTCGGCTGTTCGAATGTATCAGTGTTCGTCATAATGGTCCGTTTCATCTACCTCTATCCAACGATGTCAGCGCGAGCTTCAGCACGCGTGGAACATCCTCGGCGTTCAACGGCGTCTCGATTTGATTATCGGCGCAGACCGTCTGCACCGCATGGACAGCGTCCTGCTGGTGCCATCCCAAAGACATCAGACCTTCGACGACCTGTTCGGCCCCAGTGTCTTCAGGAGTCGAAGCGGTTGCGGAAGAACCCTCGATCTGGCTCAGATCAATGGAACCTTTCAGTTCGAGGATGATTTTCTGCGCGCCTTTCTTGCCTAATCCCGGAGCCTTGGCCAACGCAGTGGCATCACCATCCGCCACAGCCCTCGCAAGTCGATCGGGAGGCAAAGTGGACAGCAACGATAGCGCGACTTTCGGTCCGATGCCACTGACCTTCTGCAATTGCAGGAACATGCGTTTCGAGGCCAGCGTGCCGAAGCCGAATAAAGTGATGGCGTCCTGGGACACATTCAACGAAGTGTAGACCTTGATTTCCTGGCCGGCGTGCATGGAAGCCAAGTCGGCGGATGGCATCCTGACCTCGTAGCCGACTCCCCCGACCTCGATAATGGCCGATACGGCGTCTACCGACTCCACATGGCCACGTAGCATGCCAATCATTATGGACGTCTCCTTCGCACAGGTCTAGAACATCTGTTCGATACAGCTTACATGCCTCTGCGGACGCCTTGTCTGCGCGCTGCTTTTTGCGAAGCCTGCGCCCACTGTCGTTGCGCCGCCGTGAGATGCTGTTCGCGTTCGCCGCCTTGCAGCGCACCAGCCGGACGCAACGCGTGACAGATCGCAATAGCCAGCGCGTCAGCCGCATCAGCCGGCTTTGGCAGCGTGTTCAAGCCCAATATCCGCGCCACCATACGTTCCATCTGGATTTTCTCTGCTTTGCCGTTGCCGGTGATTGCAAGCTTTGATTCCGTCGGCGTATGCAACGCTACAGGAATGCCGCGTTGCGCCGCAGCGAGCATCGCCAACCCTGCCGCCTGTGCGGTTCCCAGCACCGTGTTACGGTTTTCTTGCGCAAACACTCGTTCGATGGACACCGCATCGGGAGCAAATCGTTCGATTTTTTCCACCAAGCCGTTGTAGATGGCCAGCAGACGCAGATCCTGGGAGGTTTTTGGATCGGAACGCACCACATCCACGTGGATAAAAGAAAGCCGGCGGTATGCGCCGGCTTCAATCACGCCGACCCCGCAGCGAGTCAGCCCGGGGTCGACGCCAAGAATAATCACGCTGGATTACTCCTCGTCAAGCTGGGCCATGACCTCGTCGGAGGCGGTCCAGTTGGAGTAGATGTTCTGGACATCGTCCAGATCATCGAGGTTGTCGATGAGCTTGGAGACCTTCTGGGCATCCTCAAGGCTCAGCTCGACCTCGTTCTTCGGCATCATGACCAGATCAGCGGAATCGTAATCGAAACCGGCGTCCTGGAGAGCCTTGCGCACGTCGATCATGTCGGACGGATCGGTGATGACGGTGAATACCTCACCATCGTCGGTCACGTCTTCGGCACCGGCTTCGGCGGCCTTCTCGAACAGGTTGTCGAAGTCAACGCCTTCGGCCGGAACAACGATCTGTCCCTTGCGTTCGAAGTTGAAGCTCACGGAACCAGTGGTGGCCAGGGAGCCATTGCCCTTGGTCAGGGTGGAACGCACGTCGGCGGCCGCACGGTTGCGGTTGTCGGTGAGGCATTCGATGATCAGGCCAACACCTGCCGGGGCGTAACCCTCGTACACGATGTCTTCATAGTTGGCGCCGCCGGCTTCCTCACCGGAACCACGCTTGACGGCGCGCTTGATGTTGTCGGCCGGCATGGAGGCCTTCTTGGCCTTGTAGATGGCGTCATACAGGGACGGGTTGCCGTCGGGATCGCCGCCACCCATACGTGCTGCGATCTCGATGTTCTTGATCAGCTTGGCGAACAGCTTGCCGCGCTTCGCGTCGATGGCGGCCTTCTTGTGCTTGGTGGTCGCCCACTTGGAATGACCTGACATAATGCTCCTAGGCAGGTTGCGGATGTTTCAAACGAAATGATTCTAAAGCGGTTCGCCGACAAAATGCCGAATACGAACCTGTGGCATTTCGCTTTTCGAACTTTTGGATGGGGTCTGCCCCGGCTGTGACTACCGCCGATATGTTTTCTCCCCTATGACCATTTGGCGCTTGGCTTCGAAGATGCGTTGGAATACGGTGACTAATCCCAATCCGGCCAACAGTATCATGGCGATGGCGAGCCACAATCCCTGACGCGTCAATCCGGTGATGGCCATGCCCACCAGAATGATGGTCAAGCGATCGGCACGAGTGGCGATGCCGTTTTTCACCTCATAGCCGACTGATTCGGCACGAGCACGGGCATATGAAGTGACGAACGATGTCATCACGGCCACCGCGGCGGCGGCGATACCGATCATGCTCGTATAGTCAGGCGTGTTGTCGATGGCCGTATGCCACCAGTCACGATGCATAAGAAAGAAGATGATCACGCCTACGAGCATCGCCCAATCAGCGATGCGATCGAGCGTGGAGTCGAGAAAAGCCCCGAATTCGGTCCCACCCGTGGTAAGCGCGGCGATCGAGCCATCCAACGAATCGGCAAGCACAAGCAGAGTCAGAACAACCGCTCCCCCAAATAGCCATCCGGTCACACCGGTGGCGATGGCCACGACGATGGTGCCGACAGCACCAATCACCGTCACCGCATTGGCGGTCAGTCCTATGGCGATCAACGCTTTGGCTATTGGCTCGATGAGTTTTTTGAACGGCGCACGAAGATGCTCAAGCATGTGTTACTTCCTTCTCGATGAGAAAATGAGAAACGGCGCACAAACCTCTTGTCGAGATTCGTGCGCCGTTTCACGGTTCATGGTCGCGTGCGACTTGTTGTCACCGGTCTCGCTCAGTCGGCGAGGGCGGCCTTGAAGTCGTCTGCGGTGTTGACCTGGACGCGCTTCTTGATTACGGCCAGAATGTTCGCCTTCGCCTCATCGACCGGCACGCCGTTCAACTGGCTGCCGTCGCGGAAGCGGAAGCTGACCGCGTTGTTGTTCATATCCTCTTCGCCGACGATGAGGATGAACGGCGCCTTGGACTTGGATGCGTTGCGGATCTTCTTGCCGAAGCGATCGTCGGACAGGTCGATCTCGCAACGGACGGTCTCCTCTTCCAAGCTGGCGATGAACTTCTGCAGGTGCGGGGCGAACTCGTCCGCGACCGGCACGCCAAGCACCTGGACCGGGGCGAGCCACGCCGGGAAGGCGCCCGCGTAATGCTCAAGCAGCACCGCGAAGAAGCGTTCGATGGAGCCGAACAGCGCGCGGTGGATCATCACCGGACGCTGGTGCGTGCCATCGGCGGCGATGTATTCGAGCTTGAAACGTTCCGGAAGGTTGAAGTCGAGCTGGATGGTGGACACCTGCCAGGTACGTCCGATGGCGTCACGGGCCTGCACGGAGATCTTCGGACCGTAGAAGGCTGCGCCGCACGGATCGTCGACCAAGTCCAAACCGGATTCCTTGGCGACCTCGGCCAGCGTGTTGGTGGCTTCCTCCCAAATCTCGTCGGAACCGACGTACTTGTGCGGATCCTTGGTGGACAGCTCCAGATAGAAGTCATCCAGACCGAAGTCCTTCAACAGGCCGAGCACGAAGGTAAGCAGGCTCTTAAGCTCGTCCTTCATCTGCTCGCGGGTGCAGTAGATGTGGGAATCATCCTGAGTCAAGCCGCGCACGCGGGTCAGGCCATGCACTTCGCCGGACTTCTCATAACGGTACACGGTGCCGAATTCGAACAGGCGCAGCGGCAGCTCACGGTAGGAACGCTGGCGGGACTTGAAGATCAGGTTGTGCATCGGGCAGTTCATCGGCTTCAGGTAGTAATCGAAGCCTTGCTTGATGACGTTGCCGTTCTCGTCCTTCTCCTCGTCCAGACGCATCGGCGGATACATGCTGTCCTTGTACCACTGCAGGTGGCCGGAGGTCTCATACAGGCCGCCCTTGGTGATGTGCGGGGTCTGCACGAAGCTGTAGTGGTGCTTGCGGTGCATCTCACGGGAGTAGTCCTCCATGGCGTTGATGACGGCCGCGCCCTTCGGATGGAAGACGGCAAGGCCCGGACCGATCTCATCCGGGAAGGAGAACAGGTCCATTTCCGCGCCGAGCTTGCGGTGGTCGCGCTTGGCGGCCTCCTCCAGACGGGTCTGGTATGCCTTCAGGTCCTCCTTGGTGGCGAAGGCGGCGCCGTAAATGCGCTGCAGCATCGGATTGGCCTCGCTGCCGCGCCAGTATGCGGCGGCGGAACGCTCGATCTTGAACGCCTTGATGTAACGGGTGTTCGGCAGGTGCGGACCACGGCACAGGTCCTTCCAAACCACATTGCCTTCACGGTCGACGTTATCGTAGAAGCTCAGTTCCTTGCCGCTGATTTCGGTGGCGGCTTCCGGGTCAAGATGCGCTTCCTTATCCTTGATAAGTTCAAGCTTGTAGGGCTGGTCGGCTTCCTCGGCAAGAGCCTCTTCCTCGGTCACCACGCGGCGGCGGAAGGACTGGGAGGACTTGATAATGCGCTGCATGCGCTTTTCGATTTCCTTGAGGTCCTCCGGAGTGAAAGGAGTCTCGACATCGAAATCGTAGTAGAAGCCGTCTTTGATGACCGGTCCAACACCAAGCTTGGCGTCAGGGCGAATCTCCTGCACGGCCTGGGCCATGACATGGGTTGCGGAATGGCGCATGATGGCCACACCGTCCTCGCTATCGAGCGCGATGGGTTCCACAACGTCGCCGTCGTGCAGCTCGGTATAGAGATCGCGGGGTTCGCCGTTCAAACGCACCGCGATGATGTTCTTGTCGTCGGAGAAGAGCTGGACGCCGGTCTGGTCTGCCGCCACCTCCTTCTTTTCGCCGTTGAGTGTGATGGAGATGGTCTGTTCAGCCATGAGTTGTCCTTTGCTATCGGGGTCCGCGTTACCAATGTGCAGGCCTGGACTATATATCAACGATGAACAAGATAGGGTCAAGCGCAGACAACGGCACGCCATTTCGGTGAACGGAAGAACAACGCTGATTGAATGTCGCGAAAGGAAAGGTCCTTTACTGTTTACTGTCCGATGACGTGCGCATATGTATACTGCGGAGCCTGACGTGTGGACTTGATCATCACTTTGTCAGAGGGGCTGACCGATACCGTAGCGCCATACTTCACTTTGAGCCGCGACCCGACGCCACCGGCCAGATTGACCGCGTTCTGCAGATTGTCGCTGTCGCCGATCGCGCGAATGGTGAATGGGGATTTCAGTTTGGTGCCGTCGCAGACGAGACTGCCGGCCGTGCCACTGATGTAAGTACTGGTTACCACGCGGACATTGTTGATCTCAATGACCTCGGCACCACTGTTGCGCAATTCCTCAAGCAACGTGAACAATATCGCGGAGTCAATCTTCTGTTTGGAACCCTGCGATATGCGGATGACCACGCCTTCTCCCGTAGCCGCGAGACGGCCGGATAGGATGCCGTTGGTCTGCGCGTTCTGCTTGGCGATTTCCGCGGCTTTCTCATTTTTGTCCGCGGTGTCTTTCAAAGCGTTCAGCTGGCTGGAGAGTTCGTTCTTACGCTGTTCGAGCTTTTGGACCTGAGCATTGGTCTCGCTGATGAGCTTGGTCAATTCATCTTCGCTCATCGTCTCATAGGTGGATGTCGTGTTGTTTATCTGGATCACATAGCCGAAGCCAAGCAAGGCGCACAATATCGTGACCAGAATGCTGGAATACAGTCGGGTTCGTGTGACCTTCGCATCAAGTGAGATTCGCTTCTTGGCCTTGACCATGGGGAACGCACCGGTTTGGGTGCTGTCATTGTTCTGGTCCTTGACCCTCTGCTCATGGATTCTGGACAGCATGTCCTTGCTGTTCGCGTCTTGTCCGCTCATACCGCATCAACCTTTAAAGATGAAGCGTCGAATGGAGGACACATTGGTAAAGATTCGTATGCCGAGCACTACGATCACTGCGGTCTGCAGCTGGGAGCCGACTCCCAACTGGTTGCCGAGGAACACCAGCAGCGTTGCGGTGATGACATTCGAGAAGAAGGAGATCACGAACACTTTATCGGAAAAGCTGCGTTGGAAATACGCGCGTGCGGCGCCTAGCAACGCATCCAACGCGGCCAATACCATAATCGGCAGATACGGTTGGAGCTCGATGGGGATGTCCGGACGAACGAATACACCGATTACCACGCCGATGATAAGTCCCAAGACAGCTGCCATTACTTGTCCTTCCTCACATGCGTCGTGTCGCCAGCCACTGCAGCATCAAGTGTAATCGATTTGCTTTTGCTTATCTGCGGATAGATGCCGGCCTTTTTGAAATCGTCATACAGTTGTTTCTGCGTTGTCTTGCTTACCGATTTCGCCAAGGTCGCCTGATTGCCTATCGCCTCGATTCGATATGGGCTTTGCACCGAATTGACTCCGATGAGAATCGTCGATCCGGCGGTTCGAATCGAGGTTTGCACGCCAAGGCGGTTGCCGTTGATCGCGATCGCCTCCGCTCCGGATTGCCATAGCAAGGAGACAAGCAGCTGCAAATCGGAATCGGTGACGACTCGAACCTGGCTGCCATTTTCTCTTGGCAGTGAGGAGTCGGCATTGTCGCCGCTGACGGAAAGCGGGTTGGCTACGGTCAGGACAATGCCTTCCCCTTGCACCGGAAGCGTTCCATTGACCATTTCATCATCCAGCATCGTCTGGTTTAGGGACCAGCTTGCCAAGGATTCCGATTCAGATTCGATTTGCGACCGCAAGTCGTTGACATCCTTGGTGAGGTCGCCGACCCGCTTCGTTTGTTCGGTCAGCTGGCTTGCCAACTGCTTGCGTACTTCTTTGCGTGGGTCAGTGCTCAGCTGGCGCACGAAAACGCTTCCCGCGGCACCCACAGCGATGCAGATGAGGAACACCAGAATCCTGGTGGCCCAAATCGAAACCGCCGAACGTTTTTTAGTGGCCAGGCGGGAGTCCGAATACAGGACATCCATCGGACGATTGGTCAAATCGTCAATAAGCCGAAGCGAATCGTCATCGACATGTCTATGGCGTTGCGGCATGGCGGGCATGGAGGCCGGTTGCACATGATGGGATGACAGGCCGGCGAAGGATGACGAAAAAATGGCACGATGCTTTGTGGGTACGTTCTCCGGGGAAACGGGGAACGACGCGAAACGTGGAGCATCGGACTTCATATATGCGTCAATCCTTGCTGTTTGTATCGTTCTTCAACAGTTGGATGCCTTGGCGCATGTAGATGTACCCTGCAAGCCAATACAGTCCAACGCCCCAGATTCCGGTGGCAAGACCGCATAGATGCAGTGTATCCGCAGCGGAGTTGGACCAGATGTCGGCGAAGATCAACGCGACGATGGCGATAAGCAGCATCGCGGTACCGGCCTTGCCTACGAAATGAACAGGCAATGGGCCATAATCGTGCTGCGCCAAAACCAGTATCAGAACAGCCATGATCAAATCTCGCAGGCCGACGACGATCAGCATCCACCATGGAATGATGTTCGCCACACCCAAAGCAAGAATGCTGCAGAAGATCAGCAGACGATCGGCAATCGGATCGAGAATTTGCCCGATTTTGCTCACCTGATTGAATGATCTGGCGATCAGTCCGTCCAAACCATCGGATATCGCCGATAGCGCAAGCACGACCAAGGCGGTCACCATCCTGTGATGAGAGACCAGCATCGCGATAAAAGGAATCGAAATGATTCTCAGCAGGCTGATGAAGTTCGGAACCGTGAAATAGATGTCTCGCGGTTCCGGACTGTATTGCTTCTTAATAATCAGTTTGCTCATATTACGAGCTACACTACATTCTCGAAGCCTGCAACGCGGTGACTATTATGCCACGGGCACCAACTTCATACAACTGGTCCATAAGCTGGTTCACCTTCGCCTTCGGAACCACCACACGCACAGCCGCCCACTGCTTATCATGCAGAGGCGAAATCGTCGGGCTTTCGAAACCCGGAGTGATATCCACTGCGGCGGACACCTTCTCGACCGGAATGTCGTAGTCCATAAGCACATTACGCTGGGCAGTGAGCACGCCTTGCAGACGCCTGCTCAGAATCGTCAGACGCTCGTCATCCGCCTCAAGACGAGGGGAACGAATCAATACGGCTTCAGAGTGCATCAGCGGTTCAGCGAAAATGCGCAGTCCCGCATTACGCAGAGTGGTCCCTGTGGAAACCACATCGGCGATCAGATCAGCGACGCCAAGCTGGACGGACGATTCGACGGCGCCGTCAAGGTGCACGGTTTCCGCGTTGATGCCATGCTCGACCAGATAGTCGTGTACGAGCTTGTCGAATGTGGTGGCGACTCGCTTGCCTTCAATATCCTCAAGCTTGGTAATCGGCGAATCGTTCGGGGCTGCGAAACGGAACGTGGAGGCTCCGAAGCCAAGCTGCATATGCTCCTCCGCATCGGTGCCGGAGTTCACGAGCAAATCATGCCCGGTGATTCCAACGTCGATGGTGCCGCGACCGACATAGACCGCAATGTCGAGGGGACGCAGGTAGAACAACTCAACATCATTGTCGGGATCCTCCACGACCAACTGGCGAGGGTTGCTCCTCAAACGGTAGCCGGCTTCCGCCAGCATGTTCCAGGCGGGTTCGGACAGCATGCCCTTATTAGGCACAGCGATTCTTAGCATGTTTCTCCTCTAAAAAAGGCCACACCTTCAACTGGCATGGCCCCGGGTTTCTCACAGGTTCTTGTAGATGTCCTCGAGTGTGATGCCACGATCGATCATCATGACCTGCAGATGGTAGATGAGCTGGCTCATTTCTTCGGCCGTACGATCAGCACCCTCATATTCGGCGGCGATCCAGGTCTCTCCAGCCTCTTCGACAATCTTCTTGCCGATGAAGTGCGTGCCTTTGGCAAGCTCATCGACGGTCAGGGAACCGGCCTGCTTGGTGGCGGCTTTCTCGCTCAATTCCGCGAACAGCGATTCAAAAGTCTTCATATTCGTATGCTTCCTTGTATGGTGGGCGTTCACGCCTTGAAGGCTGCTTCGGCCTTCTCGCGGATGGAGTCGATAGCCTCGGCCGGATTCTCGGCACCGTACACGGCGGAACCGGCGACCAGCACATCGGCACCGGCTTCGGCAACGATATGGGCGGTCTTGGGGCTCACGCCACCATCGACCTGGATCTTCGTCTTCAGGCCACGGCGGGTGATTTCGTCACGCAGACGACGAACCTTGGCCATCTGGTTGTCAAGGAACTTCTGACCGCCGAAGCCCGGTTCGACCGTCATGATAAGCACCATGTCGAATTCGTCAAGGATGTCGAAGATCGGCTCGACCGGTTCGGCCGGACGGACCGCGAAGCATGCCTTGCAGCCCATGTCGCGCAGCTGACGCGCAAGACGAACCGGAGCATGCGTCGCTCCCATATGGAAGCTGACGGAAGCCGCACCAAGCTTGGCGTATTCCGGAGCCCAACGGTCCGGATCCTCGATCATCAGATGCACGTCGACCGGAAGGTCAGTGACTTGGCAGATGCGAGCCACAATCGGCTCACCCAACGTCAGATTCGGAACGAAATGATGGTCCATCACGTCCACGTGAACGAGATCGGCGTTGGAAATGGCCTTAAGGTCACGTTCCAGATTGCAGAAGTCAGCGGACAGGATGCTAGGTGCGATTTGAATAGTCATGGTTCTCATTCTATGGAAGGTAATCGACTTGATGTTACTTGTTGTCGGACTGGTCATCGGCATATGAGACGGATGAGCCATCGTTTGCCGTGATTTCATCCTTGGTTTTCGTAAGGTTGGCCTTCGCGGTCGGGAGACCGGTTTCTCCATCCTCGACGAGGCTTAGCTCAATCTCGGTGACGGTGCGCAACTTCTCGGCAAGCAGCTCGGTGGACTTTCCCATCTGCTGAATAACGATGAAAGCCACCACGCCAAGCACGAACACCGCCATGGACACCCATACGTTGATGCGCACGCCAAGGAACTCGTGCGCGAAATCAATGCGCAGAGCCTCGATCCAAGTGCGTCCCGCCGTGTACCACATGATGTATATGGCGAACAAGGACCCGGCCTTGAGTTTTTTCATGATTTTGGAACCAAGGAAAACGATGAGCGCAGCACCGATGAGATTCCAAATCATCTCATACAGGAAGGTGGGGTGGAACAGCGTGCCTGTCGGGCAGGTCGCTCCGTCATAGCATTGTTCGCTGTGACCGATGGCGCTTCCCTCCATATTCAACTTCAAACCCCAAGGCAAGGTCGTCGGCGCGCCGTAGAGCTCTTGGTTGAACCAGTTGCCCAGACGTCCCACGGCCTGCGCCACGAGCAATCCTGGCGCGACGGCGTCACCGAGCAGAGCCATTGGATAATGCTTGTGACGACACCATGCCCAAGCGGCAAGCGCTCCAAGCAGGACGCCGCCCCAGATGCCCAGTCCGCCATTCCAGATGCGGAACATCTCCACCCAATCGCCGGTCGGTCCGAAGAAACGTTCCGGAGTGGTGATGATGTGGTATATACGCGCACCGATGATGCCGCTCGGCACCGCGACAAGCGTGATGTCGAGAATCTGATCGAAATTACCGCCATATCGTTTCCAATGAACGGTTGTCATCCATACCGCCAGCACGATGCCGAGCAGAATGCACAGCGCGTAGAAATGGATGGTCACCGGCCCGATGGAAAACTGCGAAATGGTGGGTGACGGAATGTAAGCAAGTGTCATAGTTTCCTGATGGTAGTCCACGTATACGATATGGTACGTGGACTACCAGTATGTTGTCTTTGGACTGGTTCAGTTGCGGGCGTTGTGGACGCCTTCGGCAAGCTCCTCAGTCTTCTCCGCCAAGGCCTTGAGACCGGTGGCTTCGTCGACTGCATGCTTGCCGGATTCGTCAAGCATGGTATGCACCAGAGCCGAGCCTACGATGACACCGTCCGCATACGATCCGACACGAGCCCCCTGTTCCGCGGTGGACACGCCGATGCCTACGCACACGTTTTTCGCACCGGCCTTGCGGGTACGGGCGACCAGTTCCTTCGGGGACGCATCGATGGTGGAGCGTTCTCCGGTGACGCCCATGCGGGCGGCAGCATAGACGAAACCCCGCGCATTGTCCGCAACGACTTTCAGACGGTCTTCGGTGGAATCCGGAGATACCAGGAAGATGCGGTCGAGTCCGTGACGGTCGGAGGCTTCGATCCACTCGCCGGCCTCGTCCGGAATGAGATCCGGGGTGATGAGACCGGCTCCACCGGCGTTTTCGAAATCACGTGCGAATCGTTCGACGCCGTAATGGAAGATGAGGTTCCAATAGCTCATGACCAATGGCACTCCCCCGGCGTTCGCCACTGTTTCCACCGCTTTGAATACGTTGGCGATTTTTTCACCATTGTCGATGGCGATTTGCGATGCCGCCTGGATGACGGGACCGTCCATGACGGGGTCGGAATACGGCAGCCCGATTTCGACCGCGTTCACGCCGTGTTCGACCATGGTGCGGAAAGCTTTGAGCGAATAATCCGGATCAGGGAATCCGTATGGCAGATATCCGATGAATGCCGGCTTGTCGGCGGCTTTGAATTCATCGAACATGGTTTCCGTCGGGCTTGGCTTGTGGCTGATGCCGAGTGGCTGGCCGGACGGCGTGGATGATGTTGCGTTCGTCATGATGGTTGCTCCTTTTCTCACTCGCCGTCCGCGTTGTTGCCTTGCGCGCCGTTGGCTTCCAAGGCTTTGGCCTGCTCGTCGGTCAGGTATCCGAACCATTTGCCGGCGGTGTTCATGTCCTTGTCTCCACGGCCAGAGATGTTGATGATCATGACCGGATGCTCATACCCTTTGGCCTTGAGGTCTGCAGCTGCCTTGTACGCGCCGGCCACTGCGTGGGAGCTTTCGATGGCAGGGATGATGCCTTCGGTTTCGCACAGATCCTTGAACGCGCTCATGGCTTCCTGATCAGTGGCCCAGGAATAGTTGACGCGGCCGATATCCTTGAGCCATGCATGTTCGGGGCCGACGGAGGCGTAATCCAAGCCTGCGGAGATGGAGTACGTGTCAAGGGTCTGGCCTTCGGGGTTTTCCAACAGATAGCTCTTGGCTCCTTGGAACATGCCCAGTTCACCGGTACCTGGCGCGAATCGAATGGCATGGCGACCGGATTCGGGCCCGTTACCGCCGGCCTCGTAACCGTACAGGTTTACTCGTTCGTCATCGAGGAAGGCGTTCATGATGCCGATGGCGTTGGAGCCGCCGCCGACGCATGCGCAGATAGCATCGGGATGGTCGATGCCATACCAATCCTGCAGCTGCTGTTTCGCTTCCTCTCCGATGATCTTTTGGAAGTCGCGCACCATGGATGGGAACGGATGAGGCCCTGCGACCGTGCCGAGCAGATAATGGGTGTCTTTGACGTTGGTGACCCAGTCGCGCAGCGCCTCGTTGATGGCGTCCTTGAGGATGCGATCACCCAAGGTGACTTCGACGACCTCCGCGCCAAGCATGCGCATGCGGGCAACGTTCAGCGCCTGACGGCGGGCATCGATCTGTCCCATGTAGATGCGGCACTTGAGTCCCAGCATGGCACAGACCGTGGCAGTGGCCACACCATGCTGGCCTGCACCGGTTTCGGCGATCACACGGGTTTTGCCCATGCGCTTGACCAGTAGGGCCTGTCCAAGCGCGTTGTTGATCTTGTGGGCGCCGGTGTGGTTCAGGTCTTCACGCTTGAGGAACACACGGGCATCAAGACCGGTTTTCTCCTCGAGCCTCTGCGCGAAACGAGGCGCTTCAGTCAATGGGGACGGACGTCCAACATACTGCTGGTTCAACCGCGCCAATTCCTTATGGAATTCCGGATCGGCCTTGGCTTCCGTATACACGCGTTCAAGCTCGTCGAGCGCCGTGATCAGCGCTTCCGGAACATAGCGTCCGCCAAACTGTCCGAAATATGGTCCTTCATGGCTTGCCAACGGGGTCTGTTCGGATGCCTTCACTCTTGCTCCTGCCTTTACTAATCGTTCCACTGCCTGCTCATGGTTGGCCGCGGTGGCCACGCCTTCTCCCACCAGCACCGCATCCGCGCCGGCACGGGCGTAATCCTCAAGCTCAACCGAACCGAACACACCGGATTCCGCCACGCGAATCACATCGTCCGGCAAATCCGCGGCCAGTTCGTTGTACTTGTTCACATCCACCTTGAGGTCTTTAAGATTGCGGGCGTTGATGCCAATGACCTTGGCCCCGGCATTGATGGCCCGTTGAATCTCCTCACGGGTGTGTGTTTCCACCAGCACCGTCATATTGAGGCTATGCGCGAGATCGAGCAGCGACTTGAGCTTGACGTCGTCCAATGCGGCGACGATGAGCAGCACCAGATCGGCACCATGCGCACGTGCTTCCCAAATCTGATATTCGGTAACGATGAAATCCTTGCGTAGCACGGGAATCCTCACTGCGGCGCGCACCTTGTCGAAATCTTCAAGAGAGCCAAGGAACCGACGGCCTTCAGTCAACACGGAAATCGCGCTTGCACCTCCCTGCTCGTATTCGCGGGCCAAAGCGGCCGGATCCGGAATATCGCTCAAATGGCCTTTGGATGGGGAGGCACGCTTGATCTCGGCGATGACCGGAATGCCATCCGCCTTTTTCAGCCACTGACGCGCATCGATTGGCGCTGAAGCCTCGAACGCCATCCGCTTGACCTCAGCGAGCGGCACGTTGTTTTCTCTTGATCGCTGATCCTCGACGGCTCCCGCCACCAATTCATCGAGCACAGACATTACTGCTTCCTTTCACAACACAATTGAACGGTCAGAATGTGACTCACAACTGGCGAAGCTGCGCGGCGATCTGTACCGCTTCAACGCTGGCTTCGGCCTTGTTGCGAGTCTCCTGCCACTCACTGGCCGGCACGGAATCGAGGACGATTCCAGCTCCGGCCTGCACGCTCGCTTCATGGTCGCGAATGAATGCAGTTCGAATGGCGATGGCCATATCGAGGTTGCCTGAAAAATCAAAATAACCGACGGTGCCGCCGTAAATACCACGGTCGGCCGGCTCAAGTTCATCGATAATCTCGATGGCGCGCGGCTTCGGCGCTCCGGACAACGTCCCCGCGGGGAAGGCGGAAGTGAACACGTCGAACGCCGTCATATGCGGATCGACCTGCCCGGTAACGGTTGAGCAGATGTGCATGATATGGCTGAACCGTTTGATGTCCATCAAGGAAACGACTTCGACGCTTTCCGGACGGCACACGCGGCTCAGATCGTTGCGGGCCAGATCGACCAGCATGATATGCTCGCTGCGTTCCTTCGGGTCTGCCAATAGTTCCTTGGCGAGACGTTCATCTTCCTCAGGAGTGGCGCCTCGTGGTCTGGAACCGGCAATTGGGAAAGACATGGCATGGCCGTTGTCCACCTTGATCAGTGTTTCCGGGCTGGAACCGATGACGTTGAAATCACGTCCTTGAGCATCGGTGAGTGCCATGAAATACATGTACGGGCTCGGATTGAGGGTACGCAGCACACGATACACATCAAACGGATCGGCGGGAGAATCAATATCCAGTCGCTGCGAAATGACCACTTGGAACACATCGCCATCGATGATATGGCGTTTGGCCTCTTCAACGGAACGTTCGTAATCGCTTTTCTCCGTGCGGAATCGCAGTTGGGGCTGGCCGACCGACTCGTCGAGCACATTGACCCGGGCTTCGTTTTCGACGGGTGCGGCAGCCTTGCGCTGCATATCATCCAGACGTGCCAGCGCTTCATCGTAGGCGGCATCGGCACGAGTCGGACGGTCATCGACATTCACGGCATTGGCAATCAGCCATACCGAGCCAGACACGTGGTCGACTACTGCGATGTCCGTGGCGAGAGCCAGAACGGTTTCCGGCTGTCCGGTCTCATTCGGGGCTTCGGCACGGAGCGTCGGTTCCCAATGTCGGATGGAATCCCATCCGACAGTACCAACGAGGCCACTGGTCAGATTCGGCAATCCCTCGACGTGCGGAGCCTTCAATGTCTTCAGCGCGGCATGTGCCACTTCGACAACATCACCGTCGGTGGGCACTCCGACAGGCACCTGTCCCAGCCAATCGGCTTTGCCGTTGTTCGAACGCAGCTGCGCCATGGAATTCACGCCGATGAAGCTGTATCTACTCCACGCTCCGCCAAATTCAGCCGATTCGAGGATGAACGTACCGGAACGGCCTCCTGCGAGACGCTCGTAGAAGCCGACTGGGGTCAATGAATCAGCCAGCAAACGGCGTACGATGGGGATGACACGGTAGCCTTGGTCGGCCAATTCATGGAACTGCTCACGGCTTGGCCATGTAGCACCCCACTTGAGGGTCTGTACGCTGCATTCGCTCACCGCTGACCCTCCTGTTCTTTGGTTCGATGGCCCACGACCACAGGCAGCTGTCCGCCTTCTTCAAAGCAGGAACGTTTGCCGGTATGGCAAGCCGCTCCCACTTGGTCAACTTCTACCAGAATGGCATCTCCATCGCAATCCAGCGCGAAGGACTTCACATACTGGGCATGTCCCGACGTATCGCCCTTACGCCAATACTCCTGCCTGGACCTCGACCAGAATGTGACGCGTCCGGTGGTGAGGGTACGTCTGATGGCTTCGTCGTTCATATAGCCGACCATCAGTACCTCTTTGGTATCGAACTGCTGGATGACGGCCGCGACCAAGCCTTTGTCATCGTGCTTGAGACGCTGTGCGATGCGCGGGTCGAGAGTGGTGGTGTTGTCGTATGCTTCGTTGGTCATGATGGTATTGCGATTCGTTGTTCAGTACTACAGGGTTGGTTTGCGTAGTTTCCGTGGTTCTATTCAGCGTACGGTGTATCCGGCTGCCTTGATGGCGTCTTTGACTTCACCGATGGTGACTTTGCCGTAATGGAAAATCGAGGCAGCGAGCACGGCATCGGCGCCCGCCTCGATTGCCGGCGGAAAATCCGAGGCTTTGCCGGCGCCGCCAGAAGCGATAATCGGGATTTTGACTTCCTTGCGGACAGCTTTGATCATCTCCAGATCGAAGCCTTGTTGGGTGCCATCGGCATCCATTGAATTAAGGAGAATCTCCCCCGCACCAAGTTCTTGGGCGCGCTTGACCCACCAAATGGCGTCAATGCCAGTGGATTTGCGCCCGCCCATGGTGGTGACTTCGAAACCTGACTGCGTATGTCGTTCTCCCTGTTCGCGACGTGCATCGACGGACAGCACAAGCACCTGATTGCCGAATCGTTCGGCGACACGACTGATGAGGGTAGGGTCATTGATGGCCGCGGTGTTGACGCCGACCTTATCCGCACCGCAACGAAGCAGGGAATCGACGTCTTCAGGGGTACGTACGCCGCCGCCGACAGTCAGTGGAATAAAAATCTGTTCGGCGGTGCGGCTCACCACATCGACCATGGTCTGCCTATGGGAGCTTGACGCCGTCACATCAAGGAACGTCAGTTCGTCCGCGCCCTGGCGGTAGTATTCCGCGGCGAGTTCGACCGGGTCTCCTGCATCGCGAAGATTCTCGAAATGCACGCCTTTGACCACTCGTCCCGCATCGACATCAAGACATGGAATGACTCGGACCGCCAGTGACATGCTGCTCTACTCCTTCACGCATAACGGTTGCAATGATTGCAAGAGTAACCGCAATACGTTACGTCGGTTCATGCGGATTCCGAGTAGCGGACAGAACCGGGCCTTTCGGAGGAATCAGTCACGTTCTTTGGCTGCAAGCTGTCCGCATGCGCCATCAATGTCCTGTCCTCTGGTATCACGCAGCGTGGCTGTGATGCCAGCGTTATGGAGAATCTCAAGGAATCTACGCTCGTCTTCTGGTTTGGACGCGGTCCACTTCGATCCCTCGATCGGATTGAGCGGAATCGGATTGACATGCGCCCAATCATCTCCATAGTGGTTCAGACGCTTCGCCAGCAATTTGGCATGTTCCGCCTGGTCGTTGATGCCGCGCATCAAGGCGTATTCGATGCTGACTCGCCGTTTGGAAGCCAGATAATAATCATGCGCAGCGTCGAGCACCTGTTTGGTGTTGAAACGCTTGTTCATGGGCACAAGTTCATCGCGCAATTCATCGCTCGGCGCGTGCAGGGATACTGCGAGACGTACTGGGATGCCTTCTTCGGCCAGTTTCCTGATGCCAGGCACCACGCCAACGGTGGAAACCGTGATGTTACGTGCGGAGATGCCGAAGCCTTCGGGAGGCATGGAACTAATTTGGCGGACTGCGCTCAAGACGGATTTATAGTTGCCCATTGGTTCGCCCATGCCCATGAACACGATGTTGCTCAGTCGTCCGGAGCCTCCGGCCACTTCACCGTCACGCATGGCCTTCGCGGCCACACGAACCTGCTCAACGATTTCGCCTGCGGACATGTTCCTGGTCAGTCCCAGTTGTCCAGTGGCGCAGAATGGGCAACCCATGCCGCAGCCGACCTGGCTGGAAATGCAAAGCGTGGTTCTGGTGGGATAACGCATCAATACGGATTCGATCAGCGACCCATCAAACAGGCGCCACAACGTTTTGATGGTGGTGCCTCCATCGGCGACTTGGCGTGTCACCTCATGGATGAGTTCCGGGAAGAAAGCTTCAGCCGCGTCGGAGCGTCTTGCCGCCGGAAAATCGGAAAATTCTTCCGCATTGACATCAAAATGGCCATAGTAATGATTAGCCAGCTGTTTGACCCTGAATTTCGGCAATCCAAGTTCCTTGGCCTTACCGATACGTTCCTCTTCGGACATATCGGCGAAATGCAGTGGCGGCTTGCCACGGCGGGCATGGTCTTTCGACAGCACATCCCGGAAGGCGCCCGAAGTGCCTCCAGGAGTGATGCCTGTTTCCAGCTGATCATTCATGGAATTCACGGTTATTGGCCCTTTCTCACATTCCGGTGGCCCACAGGAGCACGCACACGAAAGGAGCGCACAGAAGGATGGAGTCGACACGATCCATCACTCCGCCATGACCTTTAAGCAGATGGCCCATATCCTTAATACCAATGTCACGCTTCAGCATGGAAGCGCATAGGTCGCCGAAGGTTCCGGCTATACCGATCACGAAACCAGCGACAATAGGCACCCACCATCGAACCGTCCAAACGGATGGCTCGTAAGTGCAAAACATCACCACAAAAGAACCGGCCATGGCGAACAAGATGGATCCTGCCAGGCCCTCCCATGATTTCTTCGGTGAGATACGGGGACTGAGTTTATGTTTGCCAAGCCATGCACCTGCAAACAGACCACCGGTGTCACTCAGCGCGGGCATGAAGACAAGCATGATGGCATGCGCCACCGGATGACCGTTGAACGTCAACGGCATGATCAGGCAGGAGGCAAGCAGCGGAATGTACAGAACGGTGAACATGGAGACTGCCACATGGCTCAGTCGGCTGTGGCGCACTTCACCCTGTTCATGATTGAACGACGATTCGAGACGAGCACCTGCATCGGTGTGCGACAGTTTGTCCGCCACGGCCAGGGAAAGCCGACTGCCGAACGTCACCTTGGCACTTGCGGCGATCGCTACAAGCAGCAAGGAGGCCAGTACACAGACCGTCATAGCCACAATATGATGCTTGCTGTAGTAGGTGGCCAGCAAAGTCACCGCGGAACATGCCCACAGCGCCACCACGGGAATATGCAATCCCGCGGTGGCGAAATCGACGCGCAGCTCCCACAATGCGAGCACCATGAACAGCACGACAAGATAGACGAACAAATCAACGCTGATCAACAGGCATGCCAAGATGATGGCGATCAGGACGACCGCCGTGGCGATGGCCTGCGGCATGTTGCGTCCGGTTTTCTTGTTGATGGCGTTAATGGCCTCTTCGGCTTCTTTTTCGCGTTGCTCCTGTTTTTCCATCGTGGTCTCTCCTGTGGTACCGTGCGTCGATTGATGATTATGGAGATTCGAAGGAATCAGACCTCCATGATCTCCTTCTGCTTGGTTTCCAGCAGAGCGTCAAGCTCGTCGGTGGTCTGCTTGGTGACCTTGTCGAGTTCCTTGAGCAGACGATCGCCTTCGTCCTCGCCCATGTCGCCGTCTTTGATGGCCTTGTCAAGGGATTCCTTGGCCTTGCGACGAATGTTGCGCACCGCGACCTTGCCGTCTTCAGCCTTGCCCTTGGCAATCTTGACGTATTCCTTGCGACGCTCTTCGGTCAGCTCCGGCATGGTCAGGCGAATGACGTTGCCATCGCGACGGGGGCTGGCTCCGAGATCGGAATCACGAAGCGCCTTCTCCACGGCGTTGGCCTGGGACGCATCGAAAGGAGTGACCGCCAAGGTGCGCGGCTCCGGAACACCGATGGTGGCAACGGCCTTCAGCGGGGTCGGTGCGCCGTAATAGTCAACGGTGATGCCGTTAAGCAGCGCCGGATTCGCACGACCGGTGCGAATACCGGAGAAGTTCTCCTTGGTGGATTCCACGGACTTGGCCATCTGCGCCTTGGCCTGATCGACGATAGTTGCCATTGTTTGCTCCTTTAATATTGTTGGTTTAATCGATATTCGGCTTTGAATGTCGTCACTCGGCGAGGGTGGATTCCGCGGTGGAAACCATGGTGCCGATCTCCTCGCCCAGCAAAGCCTGGGTCACATTGCCGGCGCCCTCGAGTCCGAAGACGCGGATGCGCTGCTTGTTGTCCCGCGCCATGGAAAGCGCCGCAGCATCCATGACCGCAAGATTGTCGACCAATGCACGGTTATAGCTCAGCGTGGCGAAGCGCTTGGCGTTCTCGTCTTTGCGCGGATCGGCAGTGTATACGCCGTCCACGCCGTTCTTGCCCATCAGCACCTCATCGCAGTGGATTTCCAGAGAACGCTGGATGGACACGGTGTCAGTGGAGAAATACGGCATGCCTGCTCCGGCGCCGAAAATCACCACGCGTCCCTTTTCCAGATGACGAATGGCCTTAAGCGGAATATACGGCTCGGCGACCTGTCCCATGGTGATAGCGGTTTGCACGCGCGTGGCCTGTCCCTCCTGCTCGAGGAAATCCTGCAGAGCGAGGCAGTTCATCACCGTTCCCAGCATGCCCATATAGTCGCCGCGGGAACGATCGATGCCGGCCTGTTGCAGTTCGGCGCCACGGAAGAAGTTGCCGCCACCAACAACGATGGCGACCTGCACACCTTGCTTGACCGCGGGAACGATTTCCTCCGCAATACGACGAACGACGGTGGTGTCGATGCCGACTTTGCCTCCGCCGAATGCCTCTCCGGACAGCTTGAGCAGTACCCTGCGGGGATTGTCGCCAGTGTTTTCGCCAGTCATGAAATGCCTTTCTTACCCGAAAACCCATGAAATTTACCGTTTTCAAGACTATCGGCAAACACAGACACCAAAACACGATGGGGTTTAGTGCAAAAAAATGTCCGCAATCCTGTTGGATTGCGGACATTGGAGATATGCCAAGCCCACGTTCGAAAGCGTGAGCTCAATTCACATCAGATTCACTCGGCGTCGCCCTTGCCGACCTCCACACGAGCGAAGGAAAGCGCGGTTCCCCCGACTTCCTTGAACAGGTCGCCGACGGTCTTGGACGGATCCTTGACGTACGCCTGCTCAAGCAGCACGGTCTCCTTGTAGAATGCGCCGAGACGGCCTTCCACGATCTTCGGAGCGATCTTCTCGATCACGGCCTCCGGCTTGCCCTTGCTCTTGAGCTCCTCCGTGGTCTTCTCGGTGGCCACGCGACGCTCGGATTCCAGCACATCAGCCGGAACATCCTCGCGGGTCAGCCACTGGGCGCCCATCGCGGAAATCTGCAGAGCGGCCTCATGAGCCACAGCAGCGCCGGCTTCATCGGTGGCAATCATGGCCACGATGCTCGGCGGCATCTCAGCGGACTTCTTGTGGGCGTAGACCTCGACATGCGGGCCCTCGACCTTGGCGAACTGGCCTACCTTGACGTGCTCACCGAACAGAGCAGCGGCTTCCTCGACGGCTTCCTTCACGGTGGTGTCACCGGAGGCTGCTGCCAGAACCTCATCCACGGAGGATGCTTCGGCCTTGACGGCGTCATCGAGCACGCTGCCGGCGAATTCCACGAACTTCGGGGTCTTGGCCACGAAGTCGGTCTCGGAGTTCAGCTCGACCGCATAGCCGGTCTGGCCGTTGGCGGATTCGACAACGGTGGAGGCGATGGTGCCTTCCTGAGCCTTGCGGCCTTCACGCTTGCCAGCGGCCTGGATGCCCTTGGCGCGGATGATTTCCTTGGCGCGAGCCACATCGCCTTCGGCTTCGGTCAGGGCCTTCTTGACGTCCATCATGCCGGCGCCGGTTTCCTCGCGCACCTGCTTGATCAGAGCTGCAGTGATTGCTGCCATTGATTTGTCTCCTCTGAAAATTTGGTGATGCCCGATGATGGGAGGCATAGCACCTCCCATCATAGAGCATGGTCTCACTCGGCCTTGGTTTCGCCTTCAGCCTCAGCCGGGGCTTCAGCTGCCGGAGCGCCCTCGGTGAGGAGCTCCTTTTCCCAAGCAGCCATCGGCTGCTCGGCTTCGCCTTCGGCCTTGGCGGCCTTGCCGGAACGCTCCAGCAGACCTTCGGCCACTGCGTCAGCCATGAGGCTGGTCAGCAGTTCGATGCCGCGGATGGCGTCATCGTTGGCGGCGATCGGATACTCAACGGATTCCGGATCGGCGTTGGTGTCGACGATGGCGACAACCGGAATGCCCAGCTTGTGGGCTTCCTCGACGGCCAGAGCTTCCTTGTTCACATCGACCACGAACATGGCGGACGGGGTGCGGTTCATGTTGCGGATACCGCCCAGCTGCTTAGCCAGCTTGTCCTTCTCACGCTCGAGGAGCAGCAGCTCCTTCTTGGTCAGACCGGAGCCGTGCACGTCGGTGAAGTCCATTTCCTCAAGTTCCTTGAGGCGGGAGACGCGCTTGGACACGGTCTGGAAGTTGGTCAGCATGCCGCCGAGCCAACGCTCGGAGACATACGGCATGTTCACGCGGGTGGCCTGAGCGGAAACAGCTTCCTGAGCCTGCTTCTTGGTGCCGACGAACAGCACGGTGCCGTTGTGGGCAACAGTGGCCTTGATGAAGTCGTAGGCCTTGTCGATCATGTCGAGCGACTTGAACAGGTTGATGATGTGGATGCCGTTGCGCTGGGTGAGGATGAACTGCTTCATCTTCGGGTTCCAACGACGGGTCTGGTGGCCGAAGTGCAGGCCTGCCTTCAGCATGTCGCTCATAGTGATCTGAGCCATGGTATTGCTACCTCTTTCTTTGTCGGTTCTTGCCTGGTCATGCGTTCCTGCGTGCAGCCAATGCCTTGCAGGCATCAGCCGACCGACACAGGTCGTCGCGAGCATGACGCGAATTGGTTGCGCACCGGTTGACAATAATTGGGCGGTTTGAAGCACTCGCGGCAGCGCTTCTCACCAAATTGGCGCACAAATATTAAAAATACCATGGGGCCACGTCTTTCTGACGTGGCCCCATGGTTGAATCGTCGTTCGCTGTTTCGATCACTTGCGATGGGTGCGCATGTAACGCATCGCCTCGCGGCGTTCTTCCTTTTCCAGACGATCAAGATAGACGTGACCGTCCAAATGATCAGTCTCGTGCTGCAGCATGCGGCCCATGATGCCATGGCCTTCCAACACTACCGGCTTGCCGTCCAGATCAATGCCCCGCACGCGAGCATAATCGGCGCGACGAGTCTTGTACCACAATCCTGGAACGGAAAGGCAGCCTTCATCGCCATATTGCTCTCCGCTGGTCTCCTCCAACACCGGGTTAAGCACATAGCCGATTTTGCCGTCGATATTGTAGGAAAACGCACGCAGACTCACACCGATTTGGTTGGCGGACAACCCGGCGCGTCCCGGGTCATCAACGGTATCCAACAAATCCTGCACCAGATGGCGCACCGCGGGCGTGATCTCCTTGATGGGATCGCATGGGGTGCGCAGCACTGGATCAGGTACGACTCGAATCTCACGGATTGCCAAAATTAACGCTCCTCGTTGTTCTTGGTTGCGGAAGGCTCGACGGACGGTGCCGTCTCGTCATCCGGTTCATCGGACTGCTTCTTGATTCTCTCCTGCATGGTATCAAATGCCTGCCGAACCTTCGGGCTGACGGATTCAGAAGCCTGCCGCATGCTTTCCGACGCCTGCTTGACGGTTTCGGTGGTGCGGTCGAGAATCTGGACGGTCTTCGGCAACGGCCTGTTGGAGGGTTTTGGCGCGTAAATCACGTTTTCGATGACGTCTGCGTAGCGCTGCAGCACCTTGGGACGAACAACTTTCAGGCTTGCCGTCAAGGTGCCGTCCTGTTGGTTGAATTCCTCATCGAGAATCTCGAATTTTCGTACGGATTCCGCACGGGAAACGTTCGCGTTGGCCTTTTCGACATACTGCTGCACGAAAGCGCGCACGGCATCGTTTTCCGCTACCTGCTTCATGGACATATCGGCATCAAGACCCTGCTGGGAAAGCCAAGAACGAGTCATATCAGAATCCAGTTCAATCAAAGCGCTGATGAACGGCTTGCCATCGCCAATGACCACAGCATGGGACACGATAGGACAGGTGTCGATGATGTCCTCCATCGGGGCGGGGCTGACGTTCTTGCCTCCGGCTGTGATGATGATGTCCTTCTTGCGGCCGGTGATATACACGAATCCATCATCGTCGATGGCCCCCAGATCGCCGGTCCTCAGCCAACCATCAGGCATTTTGACTTCAGCGGTCTTCTCAGGATTCTTGTAGTAGCCAAGAAAAACATTGGGGCCCATGACCTGCAGCTCGCCATCATCATCGGTGCGCACACCCATACCCGGCCCGGGCTTACCAACGGAACCGACGCGATTCGCATTTTGCCAGTTGACGATCATCGGAGCCGCGGTTTCCGTCATACCGTACCCCTGAATGAACGTGATGCCATCCATGCCATTGAAGAAGTGGGCAAGGTCGACGTTCAGCGGGGCGCCGCCGCATGCCAGATATTTCAGGTTCGGACCAAGCGCAGAACGAATGGACTTGCCGACGACGGACATGAAGAAGGAATGCTCGGCTCGGGCCACCATCGAATGATGTCCCCCGTCCTGCTCGTCCTTGGACCATTGCACGAAATGATCGAACGCCTTGGCGAAGACCCTGCCGCGAATACCCGCACCGGCCTTCTGCGAGGCAGCGTTGTACACTTTTTCGAACACACGTGGCACGCCAAGCAAATACGTCGGTTTGAAACTGCGCAGATCGGCGAGCAGATGCTTGGCTCCAGGCAGATAGCCGACCACGCCTTGTCCGCCAATCGCCACGTATTGGATATAGCGGGCGAAGCAGTGCGCCAACGGCAGGAACAGCATCAACCTGTTGGGCTGGTACAGCATCTCGTCAAGAATGATGTAGCCATTGAGCACGATATGCGTGAAGTTGCGATGGGACAGCATCGCACCCTTCGGACGTCCCGTGGAGCCCGATGTGTAAACGATGGTGAGCATGTCGTCCGCCTTGATCCGGGCAATGACCTGATCAAGGGTATCGTCATCGACGCCCTCTCCGAAATCGGCGACTGCGTCAAGACCGTCCGCTTTGAAATTGAACACGTAACGCAGCCCTTCATGCATGTCACGAATCTGTTCGAGCGTCTGCGTGTGGACGGAATCTCCAGCGAAGGCAATAACCGGCTCCACCTCTTCCACGATGGAAGCGGCCTGCTTGGCCGAATCGGTTTCATAAATCGGAACGCTTACCGCGCCGATGGCCGCGCATGCGAAATCGACCACACCCCACTCGTAACAGGTGGGAGAGTAAATGACCACCATGCTTCCGGCCTTGACTCCAAGACCGATAAGGCCCTTCGCCACGGCGCGCACACGAGCGAGCATCTGGCCTGCCGTCACATCATGCCATTGCCGAGTCTCATCATCCTGCCATTGTGCGATAAGATCATCCGGATTCTTCTGCGCACGACGCGACAGCAACGCATATACCGTGTCATCATCCGTGGTGCTGTAGGCCGGCTCTGGTACAAATTCTCTCAACATGGTTCTCTATAGTAGTTCCCGTATGCTTAAGGCACGCTGAAAACCCTTGGCATCGACTGCGAACATCGACGCCAAGGGCTTTTGCAGATTCCTACCGTATCATCGCATCAATGCGATCACCCGAAATCAGCCAAGACGCACTTCCACGTGGAGCCTTTGAGCCTGAATGCGGTGTTGCATCTCAACCGCGTTTCGCCGATGTTGAGCAAAGCCGCACATTCGAATTTCGTGGTCGAAGTCAACCAGCCGTTAATGGCGGACACGTTGATGGGAAGCAGACCAATCTTGGCATATAGATTTGCGTCTTCCTTCATATAATGGCCTATTATGGAAGCTGCGATTTTAAGCCTACGCATACAGTCCTCCGTTAGAATACGCTCTACATGCGCCGGCTTTTGCCGACCACGAAAGATGTCGATGGCATCGCACGACATGCGCGCGCCCAATAACGCCAAGGAATAGGCTTGCTTCGCGTCCCACGGTGTGGAATCGGACCGGATAACATGGAAGGGCACCCGCATGCCGGATAATTGTGTTTCCAAAAACCCATCATATGAAGGAAGCTTCTCGACGGATTTTCCTATGCACTGCAGCCATTGGCCATTGTTTTCCGCTTCTTTAAGACCGACATACGAATCAGGGTCTGACGGTGGGATTTCGTCAGGCTCATTGCCTTCTATCTCCTTGTCGTCTTCCGGCTCCCGCTCAGAGCCGGACTGCCATTCCGGAGGTGAAACGCCATCGTCAGATAAGTCGTCCATTGCCATGGATCCCTCATTTCTTTACCTATTTAATGTCATCCAACTCTCTTCACTGAGAAGGACCAAAAACATTAATACATAAAGACAATCCCCCCGTCAAGTCGACGGAGGGATTGTGGATAACTTTTTTTATCCACAGGACGAAGCTATCTGATCAGTGGCTCGAAGCGACCGTAACCGGACAACGTTGGAAGCTCTTCAAATCGACATAACCGGTCGTGGCCATGGCTCTGCGAAGCGCCCCAACAAAATTGGTGGTTCCGTCGGCGTTATGGCTCGGGCCGAACATGACCTCCTGCAAGGAACCTACGGTGCCCACGTTAGTGCGGAATCCGCGCGGCAACGTCTGGTGGCGGGCCTCGGCGCCCCAATGCATGCCTTTGCCAGGAGCCTCGGAGGCGCGTGCCAGAGGCGAGCCCAGCATCACCGCATCGGCGCCCAGCGCGAATGCCTTGACGAAGCTGCCGGAATCACCCATACCGCCGTCGGCAATCACCTGCACATAGCGTCCGCCCGATTCGTCCATGTAATCGCGGCGGGCCTCGGCGACATCGGCGATGGCTGTGGCCATCGGCGCGTGCACTCCAATCGTGTTGCGGTTGGCGGATACCGCACCGCCACCGAAGCCGACAAGCACGCCAGCGGCTCCCGTGCGCATCAAATGCAACGCAGCCGTGTAGTTGGCCGCGCCGCCAACAATGACGGGGACATCCAGGTCATAGATGAATTTCTTAAGGTTCAGGGGCTCATGGTCCTTGGAGACATGCTCCGCCGACACCACGGTGCCACGAATGACAAACAGATCGACACCGGCCTCAAGCACGGTGGAATAATAATCCTGCGTACGCTGCGGAGACAGCGCGCCGGCTACGGTGACGCCGGCATCACGAATCTCATGCAGACGTTCGACGATGAGTTCCGGCTTGATCGGCTCAGCGTAAATCTGCTGGATGCGTTCGGTGGCCTTGTCCGCAGGCAGCTGCGCGATTTCGTCCAGCAGCAGCTGGGGATCGTCATAGCGGGTCCACAATCCTTCTAGGTCAAGCACGCCAAGCGCGCCCATCTTGCCCATGGCGATGGCCGTGGCCGGGCTGGTCACGGAATCCATCGGGGCGCCGATGACCGGCACGTCGAATTCATAGGCGTCGACCTGCCAAGAGGTGGACACATCCTGAGGATCACGGGTACGACGGGAGGGAACGATGGAGACATCGTCCAGCGAATAGGCCAGACGGCCCTTCTTGCCCAAACCGATTTCAATTTCCTGAGACATGGTTTCAAGGCTAATGCTCAGCTATGACAGTGCCTTCGCGCGTGTCCCCACGGTTTTGGACATTTCCATACGGAATTAACACACATGTAATAAGACGGAACCCATCACCTTCAATTCCGACAGGGAGGACAAACCATGGCCAAAATCAAGGTCGAAGGCAAAGTCGTCGAACTCGACGGCGACGAGATGACCCGTGTCATCTGGAAAGACATCAAGAACCGTCTGATCCTGCCGTACCTCGACGTGGATTTGGATTATTACGATCTGGGCATCGAAAACCGCGACGCCACCGACGATCAGGTGACCGTCGACGCGGCGAAGGCCATCCAGCGCGAACATGTCGGCGTCAAATGCGCCACCATCACCCCGGACGAGGCGCGCGTCAAGGAGTTCGGCCTCAAGAAGATGTGGAAATCCCCCAATGGTACCATCCGCAACATTCTCGGCGGCACCATCTTCCGCGAGCCGATCGTCATGAGCAATGTGCCTCGCCTGGTCCCGGGATGGACCAAGCCGATCGTCGTGGCACGTCACGCCTTCGGAGACCAGTACAAAGCCACTGATTTCAAGGTTCCGGAAGCCGGCACCCTCACCGTAACCTTCACTCCGGAAGACGGCTCCGAGCCGATTGAGCACGTCGTTTACAATTATGGCCCTGACGGCGGAGTTGCCCAGGTGCAATACAACGTGAACGATTCCATCCGAGGTTTCGCACGCGCCTGCTTCAACTATGGTCTGATGCGCGGCTATCCGGTGTACCTGTCCACCAAGAACACGATTCTCAAGGCGTACGACGGCCAGTTCAAGGATACGTTCGCCGAGGTGTTCGAAAACGAATACAAGGACAAGTACGAGGCGGCTGGCCTGACCTACGAGCACCGACTCATTGATGACATGGTGGCAAGCTCCCTCAAGTGGCATGGCGGCTATATCTGGGCTTGCAAGAACTACGATGGCGACGTGCAGTCGGATTCCGTCGCACAGGGATTCGGCTCCCTTGGCCTAATGACCTCCGTGCTGATGACTCCCGACGGGCAGACCGTCGAAGCCGAAGCCGCGCACGGCACCGTGACCCGCCATTATCGCCGTTGGCAGAAGGGTGAAAAGACCTCGACCAATCCGATCGCCTCCATCTTCGCATGGACCGGCGGTCTGAAGCATCGCGCCGACCTTGACAACACTCCGGAAGTCAAGCATTTCGCCGAAACTTTGGAGAAAGTCATCATCTCCACCGTCGAAGGCGGACAGATGACCAAGGATCTGGCCATGCTCATCGGACCGGACCAGCCTTGGCTCGATACCGAGGGTTTCATGAACGCCCTCGACGAGAATCTGGCAAAGGCTCTGGCAGAGTAATCTATCTGAGCTGTCGAAAGCCCGTATGCGCAATCACACACGCGTACGGGCTTTTTGACGTCCGGATATTACAATCGATGGTCAGTATAAGGAACGTCTATTCTTCCGCAAAGGACATGGCATGATTCTGCATCGCACAATCCCGGCGAAACGTCTGCTCGCTCTGCTGGCATCGGTCTGCATGGCAACAGCCATGGGGGCCTGCTCGCCCAACGGTGATTCGCAATCGCAGCAACAGCCGTCATCACAATCCAGCGCAACAGCCGATGCCGGCAATGTGGCGATTTTCGCTCCGACAGACAGCATCACCATCTCTCAACAGACGCCATTGAGCAAATGGGAAAAACTCGTTCCCGAAATCGTGTCCTCGTTGAAACGGACCGGTGTCAAAAGCGGCGACATCACCGTGAAAACCGCTTCGAACCTCGACAAACAAAGTCAAAGCGTCCAAGACTATGTGGTGAATCACATCAACGGAACCGAGCATTCGTCCACGAAAGCCAAAACCACCTTGGTGGTGGCGCCTGTCGCCGAGATGCCGGAATCCGACAGGCAATACGGCGACTATGCACGGCATGATATCACGTGGAACTCCGACGCGTCGGATGAGGACGAACAGGATTATGCGCAATCAGCGCAACGGCTGGTTTCGGCGTTGCAGCTTGCGCAGAATGAAGGAATGAAGGTCGTTCTGATCTCCAATACGCTTCAAGGGTATGCGCCGGACATGTACGTGCCGATGACCACGGCCGAGCAGATTGGAGAACTGCAAGCCAAAGAGCTCGTCAACAAGCTCGAGCTCGACAAGGCATCGTCCGATGCCCCCAAGCAAATCGAGGTACTACTCCCCTACGACGCGGCCGACGGACATGATGCCAAAACGGACACGTCCTTCGCCCAGAACATGTTCAAAGGCATCTGGAAAGTGCTCGAACCGTATTTCAAGGACGGCAAAGCGGCATCTCCTTCCGAGACGCTCACCGCTTCGACCACCAAGGATGACTGGCGGTCCGTGGCATTCGATTCGTCAAAAGCCGAACAAATCAAATCGGTGCTTGCCGAACGTCTCGACGCGGACAAGGACGATTCGCACCCTGTCCACCTTGATGGCGTCATCTCCTGCAACGACTATGTGGCGAAGAACATCGCCGACGAGTTGGACAAACTCGGCTACACAGGTTCCTCAGCCGATATCAACCCTTCCATCTCAATTTCCGGCATCGTGGACAGCATCACGGGCAAAAAAGACCTGAAACGGCAGGCAGTGCCTGACCCTGCGAAGACGTCGTCATCGGATGACGACAGCGATTCCGATAACAAGGAAAACGCAAAATGGCCGATAATCACCGGCTATGGGGCCTATATCAGTTCCATGCCGAACATCGTCAACGGCAAGCAATGGATGACCGCCATGGAGAACCGCAAGGCGTTGGCCGATGACATCGCGCAGACATGCGTGCGACTGAACACTTCGGGCAAACTTTCCAAACTCGGTTTCATCCGTTCCGCAACGGTCGAGGGGAAGAAAATTACGACCATCCATGAGGAGACATTGGCGATCAGCGCCGACAATCTCAAGAAAACGCTGATTGAACCCGGCTACATTTCGCTGGCGGATGCGGGCCTATGATTCTTCCGGGATTCTTCCGGATATGGTGGGGGCCGATGGCATCACTCGGATGTCACCGGCCCCCACCATATTTCGAACATCATTCGGCGTGAGCCGCCGGCTTCCTCGGCACGTAGATGACCTTGTCGATCAACGTCCGGTAATGTTCAACCACTGCCTGCCTGCGGGCCTTCATGCTCGGCGTAACCAAACCGTTCTCCTCAGTGAACTCGTCGGGAACGATTTCGAACTTGCGGATTGATTCGGCACGTGAGGCGAGCTCATTGGCTTTGTTGACGGCACGCTCCACTTCCGCACGCACAATGGGGTTCTTCGAGGCTTCATCCAAATCAGCGACCTGTTCCGCTCCCTTGGATTCCAGCCATAGGTTCGTCTCCGCCAAATCAAGGGAGATGATTGCGGCGATGAATGGCTTGCGATCGCCGATCATGACGCATTGGCTCACCACCGGCGAAGTCATGATGGATGCTTCCATCTCGCATGGGGAGACGTTCTTGCCGCCTGCGGTGATGATGAGATCCTTCTTACGCCCGACGATGGAAACGAAGCCGTCATCATCAATGGAGCCGAGATCACCGGTATGCAGCCATCCATCGACAATTTGCTGCTTGGTAACGTCAGGATTGTTGTGGTATCCGGCGCATACGGCAGGGCTCTTTATGCACAGCTCCCCTTCTTCGTCGACCCCCATGGTCACGCCTTGCAGAGGCAAGCCGATGGTGCCGATCTTGTAGCCTTCGGTCGGATTGACGCTCGAGGGGGCGCACGTTTCGGTCATGCCGTAGCCTTCCAATAGCGGCAGACCGACACCGTTGAAGAAATGCGCGATAGAGGAATCAAGCGGCGCTCCGCCGGAGACCGCATACTCGACGTGGCCGCCGAACACTTCCATGATTGACGAATACACCAGCTTGTTGTACAGGGCATGTTTTGCGTTCAGCGCGAGTGGAATGCTCCCACCGGACTGCTGAGCATGCGACCAATCGTATGCCGTCTGGGTGGCGTCAGCGAAAACACGTCCCTTGAAACCGGCTCCGGCCTTCTGCGAGGCCGCATTGTAGATCTTTTCGAAAATCCGCGGCACGGCGAGGATGAACGTCGGTTTGAACGCCTTGAAATCGGCGAGAATGGTCTTCAGATTGCTGGACAGACCGAGTGAAACGTTTCCGGCAAAGCAGAAGAACTGCATGTATCGGGCGAATACATGGGCGAGCGGCAGGAACAGCAGCAGTCGACGATTCGGTTTCATGGCGATGTCCGGCATGGAGTTGACGCCGGAATAGGTGATGAACACGAAATTGGCATGCGTCAGTTCAACGCCCTTCGGGGTGCCAGTGGATCCCGACGTATATACGATGGTGGCTAGATCGGAGCCTTTGACCGCTTGTTCACGTTCAAGGAATTCGGCGTCGGAGACCGCGCGGCCGTATTCGATGATCGTGTCAATTGCACCAAGTCCGATGACGTACACGTCGCCAAGATCCGGGCACTGATCACGGACGGATTCGATTTTGTCGCGCTGGAAATCATCCTCAGCGAACGCCATCTTGACATTGGCATCATTGAAAATCATCTTCACCTGCGCCGGCGAATTCGTTTCATAGACCGGAACGGTAAGGGCGCCGATGGACATGATGGCCACATCAAGCGCGGTCCACTGCCAGCAGGTATGCGCGATAATGGATACCGAATCTCCAGGCATTACGCCACGAGCGATAAGTCCTTTGGCGAGGGCGACGACCTTGTTTTTGAACTCCGCAGCGGTGAACGCCGCCCATTCGCCCTGAGCGTTCTTGTATTCAACAAGATTGTCGTCAGGAGTGCGTTCCACACGCTCCTCAAGTACTGAGAAGATGTTTTTGTCCGAGTCAATTCCCTGTTCCAAAGGGCGCGTGTATTCCTTGATCATAAGCTTCTCGCTCCTCGAAATCTAATGTACAGACAGCATCATAGCCGGAATACCGCACTTTTTCTTTAAGGCCACGACCCCAGGACAACGACAACACCCGTGGATATGGCCGTTACAACGGTTTCAGTTCAACCCGCATCGACCTCACTCTGCCCGACGGATCCGCATAATCACGTCCTCCGCTCTTGAGGCCCCAATGCAGACATCCATCGGCGCAATGTTCCGAGCCACCTTCAACACGAGCGAAACGCTCCCCCTTGGCGATGACGGCCCCGACCGGTCGCGTAGTGACCGCGGGTTCAAACGTCGACGTCAGGCTTCCCATTTCCGCACCGTGGCGAAGCGTTACCACGGATTTGCCCGCCACTTTGCCACTGAAGGCGACCACACCATCCGCGGGTGCGATGATGGCGTCTTGCGGCCGTGCACGCAAATCCAAACCGCGATGCCCAGGCAACCATTGTTTAGCCGGCGCATCATATTCGCCGATTACTTGCGCGTGCTCCAAAGGCCACTGCATTGATGTGCGGCATGCCGCTTGTGCGACTTCATGCGCCACGTCATCAGCCGATTGCGCGTATGCCGACGCCGTAGGTTGCGCGCAGCATATCGTGAACGCGATATTCGCCAATACGCATACGGCCATCGCCGCGGCGCACCGGTGCCGGTTGCGCTTGTCAATGTCATCGGACATCTTATTGTGTCGAACACGACGACGGTATTCCCATTTGTTCATGAGGCCTCCTGTGGTCCGCGTCTCTATCGGGGAATCGATATCATGGCACGTTCGAAGACCGCCCGTCGACTTGGAACGACCTTGTGGTCGGAGAACAACACTTATCCACAGATGCCGGGCGTGTCGCGCCATGACATGCCAAAACGCCACCGAACGTGGCATACGATGGGACGCATGAGTGACAACACTACGCAACGCAAGGCACTGCAGCAGTTGGAGAGCGAGCCGTCCGAGGAACGCATCGCCTACTACCGCAAGCCATTCATGGTGCTATGGGCCGCCATTCAGGAGGCTTCAAGCGAGCTGCAGGACGATTACACGCTTTCACCCGAATTGTCCCAGTTATGGGTTGGCGAGCAAATACGGCAGGTTTCGGATTCGCTAGTGGATCGGCTCGCGGAAATCGCCGTGGCGCATGGCGAGTCAAAATCGAATGTGGCACGTGCGGCCAACGCAAGTCCCGACAACGTCATACGTCGCTTCCCTCGACTCAAGGCTGATGCGGCACACGACCGCACACTCATTGACGACGTGCTCGATTCGTTGGAATAGCAGCGAAAAGTTCTTATGGAAACAAAAAAGCCCTTGGAAAACCAAGGGCTAAAAAGCTCCTGCGACTGGGCTTGAACCAGTGACCGTTCGATTAACAGTCGAATGCTCTGCCAACTGAGCTACGCAGGAATATGTTCCGGTGTACCCGAAACTGCGCTCCTGCGACTGGGCTTGAACCAGTGACCGTCCGATTAACAGTCGGATGCTCTGCCAACTGAGCTACGCAGGAATGTTCCCACCGGAAGACTTGGCTTCCGTGCACAAGTCACATATATTACACGAATCAGCCATTTACGCAAATCATACGTATCACAGCGTGTCGCAACGTCACCATTCAAGCTCTTCGATATCCATCGGATGCTCGTTGACCTCAATCGATGACACACGTCCATCATGCATGCGAATTACACGGTCCGCAATCGGCGCAATCGCAGAATTATGCGTCACGATCACCACTGTCGCGCCCTTCTTGCGGCTCATGTCCTGCAGAATGCGGAGCACTTGCTTGCCGGTGTTGTAGTCAAGCGCGCCGGTCGGTTCGTCACACAGCAGAATCTTCGGATTCTTCGCCACCGCTCGAGCGATCGCCACACGCTGCTGCTCGCCGCCCGACAACTGCGCGGGAAAATTGTCGACGCGGTCCGCAAGCCCTACGTCGGCGAGCGCCTGTCGGGCGTCTTGTGCGTCGGGAACGATTTGTGAGGCGAGTTCTACGTTTTCGCGTGCGGTGAGGTTGGCGACGAGGTTGTAGAACTGGAATACGAAGCCGATGTCGGTGCGGCGGTATGCGGTGAGTTGTTTGGGTGTGTAGTTGGAGATGTCTTTGCCGTCGATGATTACTTGTCCTGAGGTGTTGGCGTCCATGCCTCCTAGGATGTTGAGCACTGTTGATTTGCCTGCGCCGGATGCGCCGAGGATGATGGCGAGTTCGCCTTGTTCGATGGTGAAGGAGACGTTGTCGTTGGCGGTGATGGTGGTGGATCCCATGCGGTAGAGCTTGGTGCTGTTTTTCATTTCGATGTATGCCATGTTCCGCTCCGTTTTCTTGTTTGGCGTCCATGCCGTTTTTGTTTGTTGTTTTTAATATACGACTAAAGTGGTGTTTGTGGTTCCATGCCGAGGGGAAGGATTTTCCATGGATGTCTCCGATGATGCCGACCGTTTGCAGACGTTGTTGTATAGTTCCTATTCCGCCGATGTTGTCCGGCAGTTGGAGCGTCCTTTGTTGGATGATGGTGTGCCGTTGATGCGTATGGCTGCTTCTGCGGTGGCTCGTGTGACGTTGTCGTTGCTTGATGATGAGGATTTGGATGTTGAGGATGCGCGGGTCACGGTGTTGGCTGGCGCTGGGGACAATGGTGGCGATGGCTTGTATGCGGGGGCTGAGTTGGCGCGTGAGGGTGCGCAGGTTACCGCGGTTGCTGTTGGCCGTTCGTTGCATGAGGATGCGTTTAGGGAGTTTGTTCGTGCGGGTGGGCGTGTGTTGGTGTTGGATCCGGCGGCTGATATTCCTGGGTGCACGTCTGGTTTTTCCGCGGGTGAGGCTGGTGAGCGGCTGCAGGCTGCGGTCGAGTGTGCGCGGGGTTCGCATGTGGTGCTTGATGCTATGACGGGGATTGGCGTGGCCGGCGCGTTGCGTGGTGTCGCTGGCACGTTGGCTTCGTCTTTGGGTATGGATGGCGTGTTGCCGGACAAGCCTGCGTTGCCGAACAATGACCCTTCCGCTGATTTGCCGTTGGTGGTGGCCGTCGATGCGCCGTCGGGTGTGGGTGTTGATGATGGTTCGTTGCCGGGGCCGTATATTCCTGCGGATGTGACGGTGACGTTCGGTGCGATGAAGCCGTGTGCGATGGTGCCGCCGGCTTCGTATGCTTGCGGACGGATCACGTTGGTCGATTTCGGTTTCGATGTCGATGATGCTGTTCCGTTTGCCGAGATGACGGATGGCGATTTTGTGGCGGATTCGGTTCGTCTTCCGTCTCTTGCGGATGGCAAGTATTCGCGTGGAGTGGTTGGTTTGGTGACTGGTTCGGCGCGGTATCCGGGTGCTGCCGTGTTGTCGGCGAGGGCCGCGGCGTGCGCGAATGTGGGCATGGTGCGTTATCTGGGGCCACAGCGTGCGCAGGATATGATATTGGCCGTGTTGCCGGAGGCTGTGTTGGGCAAGGGCCGGGTGCAGTCGTGGGTGGTTGGATCCGGTGTGCCCGCCGAGGGTGACGTTGCTTCCGGTGATGACATGCAGCGTGCGACCATTGCCGCGCTGCTGGATCATTACGCGTTGGAGGATGGCGATGGCTCGCGGAACGAGCGGGCGGAGGGCATGCCTCCCATTGTGGTTGATGCCGGCGCGTTGGATTTGCTGCCGTGCCATGTTGTGCCGCAGGTCGTTATCACTCCGCATGCCGGCGAATTGGCCGCATTGCTGAATCGGTTGGATGCCGATATGGCCGATGTTGTTTCCAGGCAGTGGGTGGAGGCCCGGCCATTGCGGGCGGCGTTGCGCGCGCATGAGCTTACGGGGGCCACGGTGCTGCTTAAGGGCGCGGTCACCATTGTGGTTGGAGCTGATGGAGATGGGAACACGCGGATCATCCTGTCCGGGCGCGCGCCTGCCTGGATGGCCACCGCCGGTTCGGGCGATGTGTTGGCCGGCGTGTTGGGCGCGTTGCTGGCGCAGCAGGACGACATGCTGTCCGACGATCCGGCTTTGGTTCCGGAGGTCGCCGCGGCCGCCGCGTATATGCATGGGCTTGCCGGCGCGATGGCCAGCGGGTCGGAGCAGCGCGGATGGCATCGTCCGCATCTGTATGGGCATGCGGGCAAGACTCCGGCGAGCGCGATCGGGCATCCGATTGTTGCCGGTGATGTCGTCGCGGCTGTTCCCCGGGCTTTTGGCGAGCTGCTCCGCTGACCGTTTCGTGGAGGGTCATTCCACTGATTTCAATGCTTCGAGCATGTCCACCGTTTCGAGCTGGCGGTATACGATCCAGCCGAGCACGGCTAGTACCACGGCCACGACGATGGCCGGGGCCGCCAATGCGATCCAGCTGATGGCGGGGTCGAACATGACTTCGTCGGGTGGCACTTCGGTGATGATGTATCGGTGCAGCCATTCTCCGAAGCCGTATCCGGCGAGTATGCCCAGCAGTGACAGCAGGATCGTTTCGCGGTAGATGTACATCGTGGTCTCGCTGGTGTGGAAGCCGAGCACTTTGATCGTGGATAGCTCGCGTATGCGTTCCGACACGTTGAGGTTGGTCAGGTCGTAGAGGATCACCACGGCCAGCAGCACGGCCACGAGAATCAGCACTTCCATGATCTGGTTGAGCGATCCCACGATTGTGGACACCATGTTCTTCTGCGTCGTGTTCTGCACGACGCCGCGCACGGCGGCCAGTTTCATGAATTTGGCGCCTTGGCGTTCCGTGTTGGCGTTGCTGTGGTCTTTCAGTCTGACCATGTATGCGTTTGTGCTGTACTGGTCGCCGAACACGTGTTCGTAGCATTGCGCGTTCATGAATATGAAATGGCCGATGTACATTTCGCTGATGCCGGCGACTTTGATGGTGCGTTGCGCGCCGTTTTCGTCGTTTACCGTGAAGGTGTCGCCGACCGAGACGTTGAGCATTTCGGCGAGCCGTTCGGAGATTACCGCGCCATTGTTGACCAGTATCTGTGGTTGGTGTGTTTTGCGGTCGCGTAATGTCAGGTATTCGTTGAAGTTGTATGCGTCGTCGGTGGCCAGCAGGGTGATCGACTGCTTATCGTTCTCCTTGCCTGTGGTTTTCGACAGTTCCTCGTAGCGCACCGCTGTCGAGGATTGGACGGTTTTGCCCTTCAGCGTCGTGGCGATTTCCTCGCGTTGCGCGCTGTTGGTGTCGGATTCCTCGGCGACGATCAGGTCGTAGTGGATGAGTTCCTCGAACTGTCGGTTTCCTATCTGTCCGATCGAGGATTGGACGGCGAGGCCGGCCGTCAGCAGGGATACCGCTCCGCATACGCCGAAGATCGTCATGAACATGCGTGTTTTGTATCGGAAGATGTTACGGGCGGTCACTTTGTGTGTGAAATTCAGACGGTTCCATAGTGGTGGGAAATGTTCCAAAAGAATTTTCGAGCCTTTGGCCGGCGGCTTGGGCAGCAGTAGGCTCGCCGGTTTTTCGCGCAGTTCCTTGGACGCGGCCAGCCATGCCGGCACGACGGCGCTTATCCATGCAAGTGCGAATGCGGCCATGGTGATCCAGGGGTGGAATTTGAGCATGATGTCCGGCATGGTGAATCCCGCGCTGTATGCGTGGGCGACGATAAGCGGCAGCAGCGTGTGGCCGGCGAGCACGCCGATGCATGTGCCCAGGGTGGATGCGGCGAATCCGTATACGGTGAATTTGAGCATCACATCCGCGTTGCCGTAGCCGAGCGCCTTCAACGTTCCGGAATTGGTGCGTTCCTCGTCCACCATGCGTCCCATGGTGCTGAAGGTGACGAGCGCCGCGACGAAGTAGAGGAAGATCGGGAAGATGTCCGCCAGTTTCGCCACGATGCCTTCGATGACCATGTACACGCAGTAGCCTTGCGAGGTCAGGCCTTCGCGGCGGCCGCTGACGGAATAGGCCGGGACGGTGAGATTGTCGATCTTCTCCTCGGCGAGGGTTATCTGCCGTTCGGCTTCGGATATCTTGCGTTCGGCTTCGGGCTTCTGCGCGTTGAATTCGGCGAGTTTGCTCTGGTATTCCGTTTCGGCCTTGTCGATGTCCCTCTGGCCTTGGATAAGCTGCGTGACGCCGTCTGCGACTTGCTTGCCGGCCTGCGACACCGCTTTGCCGAGCTCGTTTTGTTTTTCGGCTATCTGTTTGGATGCCTGTGCGAGATTGTCCGCATTGCTCCGATACGCCTGCGAGCCTTGGTCGAGCCGCGCTACGGCGTTCTGGTATTGTTGCAGTCCCGCATTGTAGGCGTTCAGCTGTCTGTTGTATTCGGCGCAGGCTTCGTTGTACTGGTTGATCGCCATGTCGTATTTGCCGCGTATTTGTTCGTAGAGTTTGCCGGTGATGCCGGTCTGTTCCCATTTGCCGAGCGTCGCGCCGACTTTGTCGAGCACGGTTTTGCTTGTTTCGAGTTGTTCTCGCGCCGCGTCCAGCTGCGTTTTGCCGTTCGCCAGCTGGTTCCATGAATCGGAGAGCTGGTTCTGTCCTTGAGCCAGTTGCGTCTGTGCCGCCTGCAGTTGCGTCTGTCCGGAGGCGACCGACGCGTTGGCCGAGGCCAGTTGCGCTTGCGCCGTGGCCAGCTAGGCCGCGGCCGCCGACCCTTCCTCCACTGCCTCGGCGCTGCCTTCGCTCAACTGGTCCTTGGCGTTGTCGATCTGCTGTTTGGCATCGTCCAGCTGCCGTTGCGCGTCGGCAAGCTGCTGTTTGGATGTTTTGACTTTGTCCTTGGCCTCGTCGATTTTCTTGCGCTGTTGGCTGCGTATTGTCGCTTCGCGGGCTTTTGGCTGGTTCGCGAGCAACGTCACGAGCTGATCCTTATGCTTCTGCACGGCATCGCGGTATTCGGCGCTCCAGTAGTCCAATCCCTCGGTGTCTTCGTAGGTCGCCCGGGCGATCATCTTCACGTCGGAATCGAACTCTCCCGGAACGGCCACGGCATAGCCTTTGAGCTCGCCGCCGCCGGCCGTGGATTGTCCCATGTTGAGGCAGGACAGAGTCTCGCTGGCCCGGACGAAACCGACGACGGTGAATTTGTGGTGGCGTAGCACGGTGCCGCCTGCGATGTCCGTTTTCTCGGTGACGTTCAAGGTGCTGCCGACGGCGAATCTGTCGCGTTCTTTCATGTCCAACGCGATTTCGCCGGTCCGCTTCGGCAGTCGTCCTTCCGTCACGTCATAGGTGGAGACGGCATCGGGTTTGGAATAGATGCGCATGCTCCTGTCGGTGCCGGAGATGACCACGTCCTTGAAGTACCCGTATTCGACTTCCTTGATGCCGTCGGCCTTGCCGATGATCCTCTCGTCGTCTTTGGAGATGCCGTAGTTGGAGACCACGGTGATGTCGGCGAGGTTGTTACGCCCGTAGAAGTCGGCGGCGGTCGCCTGCATGTCCGGCCCGGTGACTTTCAGTCCCACCAGCGCGAATGAGCCAAGCGCCATGAGGCATACGATGGACACGACCCGGCCTTTCGACTTGGACAGTGTTTGCCGGATGTCCTTCCACAGCATGCGTTTCACCATTCCAGCTCCTCGATGTCCATCGGATGCTCGTTGGTTTCGATTGATTTGACGCGGGCGTCGTGCATGCGGATCACCCTGTCCGCGATGGGGGCGATCGCGGAGTTGTGCGTCACGATCACCACCGTCGCCCCGCGTTTGCGGCTCATGTCCTGCAGGATGCGGAGCACCTGCTTGCCGGTATGGTAGTCGAGCGCGCCGGTCGGTTCGTCGCATAGCAGGATCTTCGGGTTCTTCGCCACGGCTCTCGCGATGGCCACGCGCTGCTGCTCGCCGCCGGAAAGCTGCGCGGGGAAATTGTCGATGCGGTCGCCAAGTCCCACACCGACCAGCGTCTGCACTGGATCGGCCGCGTTCTTGACGAGTTCGGAGGCGAGTTCCACGTTCTCCTTGGCGGTGAGGTTGGCCACCAGATTGTAGAACTGGAATACGAATCCGATGTTGTTGCGCCGGTAATCGGTCAGTTGCTTCGCGTTGAAGTCCGAGATGTCGACGCCGTCGATGATGACCTTGCCTTCGGAATTCGTGTCCATGCCGCCCAGGATGTTGAGCACCGTCGATTTGCCGGCTCCGGATGATCCCAGAATGATCGCAAGCTCGCCGCGTTCGATGCCGAAACTCACATCGTTGTTGGCGGTGATTGTGATGTTGCCCATATGGTAGCGCTTGAAGCTGTGCACCATTTCGATATATGCCATCGTCGGCCCCCTTCCTAATGCTTTCCACTAGGACACCCGTCTATTCAGACAACATGTTGATTTAATTTCGGATTGATTGTATGTTCGAAATGGTCGGCATGACAATCATCACAATCGCCGAAAACGTCTAGATTAGCCTTTTTCAAAACCCAAGCGAGCCTTTCCGCCCCAATGACTTTCAGGAAACGCCGCACGCGAAGACGAAAACGTCCTTCACGAACATGGGTACGGTACACTGGCGGAAGACAGACGCACGCTACAAGAAGGGTTTCCCGATGACCGTTGCAGTTCCGACCATCACCGACGTCGTTTTCGATTTCTGCGGAGTGTTGCTGGATTGGCGGACACGGGCATGTCTTGAAGGCAGATTCGACGACGCGACCGTCGACCGCATCTGCGCCGACGATGACCCCTGCGGCTTCTTCGGATACGAGGACCGTATGGACGCCGGGGAGGACTTCGATTCGATATGGCCCGATGTGGTGGCCGAGCAGGGAGAACGTGTCGCCGGGATCTTCCGTTATTACATCGCGCATTACGACGACGCGCTGCCACGCATGCTGCCCGGCATGGAGCGGCTGCTGCGCGATCTGAAGGCGGCCGGCTATGGCGTGTGGGGATTGACGAATTGGTCCCATGAGACGTTCCATTTCGCATTCGAGAAGTTCCCGCAGCTTGCCGAACTGCTGCAGGGCACCGTCGTCTCCGGCGTGGAGAAGATGCACAAGCCGAACGCCGACATCTACGAACTGGCGATGAGCCGTTTCGACCTAAGCCCCGAGAGCAGCGTGTTCCTCGACGACACCGCGAAGAACGTCGCCGGGGCGCGGTCGGCCGGCATGCACGCCTTCCGTTTCGTCGACGCCGACCAGGCGCGCAGGGACCTGGAATCCTTGGGCGTGCGCGTGTGAGCGCGGCGGACGTGCGCCTGCGTCCCGCGGAACGAGCCTCGGCCATGCGCCCATATCATCGTCCGCTGTAGGCCGCACATCCACCGACCGCGTGTCCACTATGCAAAACGAAGCGCTATAAATCGTCGTTTCGTAAAGCGACGCTGGTATAAATGGGCGTTATGACCCTCCTTCAGCTGAAATACATCGTCAAAATAGTGGAATGCGGCTCCATGAACGAGGCCTCGCACGAGCTGTACGTATCCCAGCCCGCGTTGAGCTCCTCGGTGAAGGAGCTTGAGAACGAGCTCGGCATCGAGATCTTCACCCGTTCCTCCCAAGGCATCGCGTTGACCGTGGACGGCGCGGAATTCCTCACCTACGCGCGTCAGGTCCTCGATCAGGCGTCGCTGCTGGAGGAACGGTACAAGAACGCGAAACCCCGCAAACAGCTGTGCTCCGTGTCCACGCAGCATTACATGTTCGCCGTGGAGGCGTTCGTGGAGATGATCGAGTCCACCAAGTCCGACGAATACGAGTTCACCATCCGCGAGACCCGCACGAAGGACATCATCAACCAGGTGGCGAACATGCTTTCGGAGATCGGCATCATCTACCTGTCCGACTTCAACAAGGACGTGATCGGCAAGCTGCTGCGCGAGAAGCATCTCGAGTTCCATCCGCTGTTCCGCGCGCCGTTGCACGTGTTCATCTCGCGCGACAATCCGCTGGCCGGCAAGAAGAAGGTCACCATGGACGATCTGAAGCCGTTCCCGTTCATCCAATACGAGCAGGGCGAGGAAGGCAGCTTCTTCTTCGCGGAGGAGGCCGTCTGGCCGGAGTACTCCCCCAAGCAGATCAACGTGACCGACCGCGCCACGATTCTGAACTTCATCATCGGCCTGAACGGCTACACGGTGTGCACCGGCATCGACAACGGCGATCTCAACAACGAGAAGATCGTCACCGTGCCGCTCGACACCGATGAGACGATGCTTGTCGGATGGATCACCAATGAGCGCGCGAAGCTGTCCAAGGCCGCCGAAACGTACTTGGAGAAGCTCAAGTCGGTGGTCGCCAGCCACGGCTACACGCTCATCGACTGACCCCGGAACAGAGGAACCACAACGAAAAGGCACTGTACTGCCCGAAAGCAGCACAGTGCCTTTCTGTCATATCCGAGATTATAACAGCCGATGAGCGCGGTTCAGCGCGAACGCCGCAGTCAGGCGCCGTACTGTTCCAGGTACGCGTCGGCGGCGGCCTTGATCTCCGGTGTGACGTACGGGGTGCCGTCGGCGTTCTGGATGTGCTGGCCGGCTTCGAAGATCTCCTTCACGTTGGCGATGGCGAACACCGGGAAGCCGAATTCGGCTTCGACGGCCTTCACCGCGGACGTGTCGGAATCCTTGGTCTTCTCCATGCGGTCCACGCTCAGTACCAGGCCGATGACCTCGACGTTCGCCTCGGCCTTGAGCTTCGGGATGACCTCGCGCACAGCGGTGCCGGCGGTCATCACGTCGTCGACGAGCAGGACCTTCATGCCGTCCGCAAGCTGCGTGCCGACCATCATGCCGCCGTCGCCATGGTCCTTCTTCTCCTTGCGGTCGAAGGTGTAGCCGACCTCCATGCCATGGGCGGACGTCAGCGCGATGGCGGTGGACACGCCCAGCGGGATGCCCTTGTAGGCAGGGCCGAACACGGTGTCGATGTCCTTGGGCAGGTTGCCCGCCTCGATCTCCTCGACAATCTTCTCGGCGTAGAACGCGCCGAGACGGGCGATCTTGCGTCCGTCGTTGAATGCGCCGGCGTTGATGAAGTACGGCGACTTGCGGCCGGACTTCAATGTGAACTCGCCGAATTTCAACGCCTGCGATTCCAGCAGGAACTCGGTGAAACGATGGTCGAGCGATGCGGTCATTTGCTTGTTCTCCTTACATTGATCGATTACGAAATTTCAGCGCCAGGTCTCGCCTTTGGCGAGCTTGTCGGCGAGTTCGGGACGTTCGTCGAGCAGATCGTCGAGTTCGCGGGCCACGCGCAGCGGCGCGGTCGGCTCGAACAATGCGGCCGCGCCGACTTCGACGGCGTTGGCGCCGGCATACAGGTATTCGAGCGCGGTCTCGCCGGAGTCGATGCCTCCGATGCCGATGATCGGTATTTCTGGCAATGCGGCGCGCACGCGCCATACCGCGGCCAGTCCGACCGGCAGGACGGCCGGGCCGGACACGCCGCCGGTGACGTGCGTGATGACCGGCTCGCCGGTGCGGATGTTGATGCGCATGCCGAGCAGCGTGTTGATCAGGCTCAATGCGTCGGCTCCGCTTTCCACCGCGGCTCGTGCCGGCACGGTGATGTCGGTGACGTTCGGGGTGAGTTTGACGATCATCTTCTTGTCGGTGAGCTTGCGCAGTCTGGTGATGAGGCGGCTCAAAGCCACCGGGTCGGTGCCGACGCTCATGCCGCCTGCGGACACGTTCGGACAGCTCACGTTGATTTCCAGCATGTCGGCCGGGGAATCGTCGAGCTTGGACACGACTTCCGCGTAGTCGTCGTCGCAGTGTCCGGCGACGTTGGCGATGACGGTGGCGTTGATGGCCTTGAGTTTCGGCAGATCGTCCTCAAGGTAATGGTCCACGCCGGGATTCTGCAGGCCGACGGCGTTGATGTTGCTGGAGGGGCCTTCCGCAGTACGGATGCCAGGATTGCCTTCCCATGGCACCGGAGACACGCCTTTGGTGGTGACGGCGCCCAGCTGGCTCACGTCATAGAACCAGCGCACGGCAGCATATTGGAACGTGCCGGAAGCGGTCGCCACCGGATTCTTCCACGGGATACCAGCCACCTGGGTGGGATGCTTCCATTCGTGCTGTTCGTACAGGTTCGCATGTTGTTCTGCGGTCATGCTCACTCCCCCCATCCCAATTGTTCGCGGGTGAACACAGGTCCGTCCGAGCAGACCTTCAATCGTCCTTCGGCGGTGTCGACGGTGCACAGCACGCATGTGCCGTATCCGCAGCCCATGCGCTGTTCCAAGCTCAGCTGTGCCTCGATGCCGCGTTTCGCCGCCCATGCGGCGACGGCCTTCATCATCGGCAACGGCCCGCATGAGAGGACGACCGGCTTCAGCTCGCCGTTCACCAGTTCATTTTCAATACGGTCAAGGAGCGTTACGACATTGCCTTCGGATTCGTCGATGCTGTATGTCTTGTCCGCGTACCGGCCGACGTATCCGTCTCCGAAACGCACGTTGCGGTATCCGAACACCGCGGTGCTCGTCGACCCCTCCGATTCGGCGATGGCCTGCGCGGCGCGCACCAGCGGCGGCACGCCGAGACCGCCGGCCACCAGCACGTAGTTCGCGTTCTCCTTGGTGTTGAAGGAGTTGCCGAGAGGACCCATCACCCGAATGGTGTCGCCCGCACGCAATTCGGAGAATTCGGCGGTGCCTTTGCCGACGACGGCGAAGATAAGGCTCACCTCATCGCCATCCACTTCGGCCACGCCGAACGGGCGGGGCATCAGTCTGCTCGGATTGTTGGAATACACGTCGACGAACTGCGCCGGCTTGGCATGTCCCGCGATGAATTCGTCGCGGAATGTCAATCGGTACACGCCATCGGCCAGCATGCGGTTGTCGACGATTTCGACCGTGTGCCTGCTGGGGAAGAATCCCGCTTCCCTCGCCTGGCCGACGGTCGGCATGAACGTTGCTGCGGCGGTCATGACTCCCTTTCCTGTGTTTCGTTCGATTGTTCTGGTAGCTTACGGCAGTACCGCGCGCAGATTGTCGCGCATGTCCTTCGCGGCCTCGCGCGCCGATTCGGCGACCAAGTCGAGCGCATCGTCTGCGCTCATGGATTCGCTGTATTTGCCGGACTTCTTCCAGGCTCCGATGATGCCACGCGACGAATTGACGAGCGCGCCCATGCCGTCTTTGTCGAACATGCCGGCCACGCCTTGGGCGGTACCGCCCTGCGCGCCGTAACCGGGGACCAGGAAGAACGTGTGCGGCATGCGCGCCCGCAACGCCTTGCCTTCCTCGGGATGGGTGGCTCCGACCACCGCGCCGACACGGGAATACCCGTTCGCGCCGATGGTTTCGGCTCCCCAGCCTTCCACGAGGTCGGCGACATGCTCGTACACGCGCTCGCCTGAGGCGAGTTCGAGTTCCTGCAGTTCGCTGCTGGATGGATTGGAGGTGCGTACCAGTACGAAGATGTCCTTGTCGGCACCAGTGGCGGCTTCGACGAACGGGGTGATGCCGTCGGTGCCGAGGTAGGGGTTCACGGTGACCGCGTCCTCATGCCACGGGTCGAAAGCGTGCTCCCCCGCGTTCACACCGCTCAGATGGTGGGCGTAGGCGGCTGCGGTGGAGCCGATGTCGCCGCGCTTGACGTCGCCGAGGACGTACAGTCCCTGCTGTTTGGCGTATTCGCAGGTCATGCTGTAGACGTCGATGCCGGCTGGTCCGAGCGCCTCATACATGGCGATCTGCGGTTTGACGGCCGGGACGATGTCGGCTACTGCGTCGATGATGGCGCGGTTGAATTCGAAGAAGGCGACGGACAGTTGGGCTGCCGGCGCTTCCGTCGGATCCTCCACCTGTTCGGCGATTTCCTCGGCGAAGCTGGCCACGACCTGCTTCGGCACCAGCGCTTCGGTGGGGTCGAGTCCCACGACGCTTGGATTCTGCTTGTCTTCGATGGCTTCGATCAGACGGTCCATCAGTCCTCCTTGTCGATGCGGCTGAAGGCCAGCTTCGAGCCGATGATGGTGGCGAGCGGCCGGCCGGTGACCTGCCATCCGCCGAATGGGGTGTTACGTGCCGAGGAGTGGAACTTCTCCGGGTCGACGGTCCATTCCTCTCCGGTGTTCAGCACCACGAGATCCACCTGGTCGCTTTCGGGCACGCGGCCCAGATCAAGCACGCGCTTGGTGTCGTCGTCTCCCGGCACGGCGTCGGCGTAGTCGTCGAGTACCGCCGTGATGTCCGTTTTGTCGTGGCCCATGAGTTCGGCCGGACCGGTGGACATGAGTTCGATGAGACGTTCGTCGGAAATGAATCCGCCGTCGACAAGTATCTTGTGGCAGACGCCGTATGCGCATTCCAGCCCGATGATGCCGTTGGGCGCGTCGAGGAAGCCGAGTTCCTTCTCTTCCATGGTGTGGGGCGCATGGTCGGTGGCCAACAAATCGACCGTGCCGTCGGCGACGGCTGCGATGGTGGCCTGGCGGTCCGCTTCGGAGCGCAGCGGCGGGTTCATTTTGGCCAAAGTGCCGTACTTAAGCAGCGCCTCGTCGTTCAATGCGATGTAATGCGGCGCGGTCTCGCAGGTGATCGGAAGTCCTTCGGCCTTGGCTTTGCGGATGGCGTCGAAGGAGATCGCGGTGCTGACGTGCTGGAAGTGCACGTGCACGCCGGTTTTGCGGGACATGTCAATGTCGCGTTCGACGATTTTGAGTTCCGTGTCCTCCGGAATGCCTGGAACGCCAAGCTTGCGGGACACCGGACCGTCATTGACCGCGCCGGTGTCGTGGTGTTCGCAATGCTCGATGAGGTACAGTCCCGACTCCTTGACGTTTTCGAACACCTGTTCGAGAATGCTGGGGGTCACCGCGGAACCGTCATCGCTGATGGCGGTCACCGGATGCGCCAGCTGGTAGGCGTCCTTATGCTCGTCGCCATGTTCGGGCAGGTAGCCGATCCAGTCGGCCACTTCGGTGGCCTCATGGCCGGCACGCCCCTTTGAGGCGCATACGCATAGGTCGTAGCGCACCGGCAGTTTCACGCCATGAGCGGCCTCGTAATGCTGCAGGTAATCGATGACCGTGTCGTATTCGGCGTCGAGCACTTCGGAGGCGCCCGGCTGGCCGGCCTCCACCTTCACGCCATCCATGGCCGGCACGGTGTTTGGCATGATGAGCACGTTCGTGTATCCGCCGGATGCCGCCGCCGCGCAGCCGGAGATCATGGACTCCTTGTAGGTCTGTCCGGGATCGCGGAAATGCACGTGCGGGTCTTCGAATCCGGGGGCGATGGTCATCGCCGAGGCGTCCACGGACGCGTCCGTGTCGGAGGGGACGACGAGGTCAATGACTTCGCCGGTGTTCCAGACCTTGATGTCGTGAAGGGTGAGGGTCATGATTTCAGAACTTCGCTTCCTCGTCGCAGTAGTCGCAACGGTATTCCTGACGGTCGGAATGCACCAGATGGAACATCTGCACCGCAGGCTCGGTGGTGGTGACGCAGCGCGGGTTCACGCATTTGATGATGTTGACGACATGTTCCGGCAGGGTCGGCTTCTTCTTTTCGACGATTTTGCCGCCGCGGACGATGCCGACGGTCGCGGTGCGCGCCACGAGGCCGAGCACGTCGAGGTCGATGGATTCGGTCTCATCCTCGATTTTGATGATGTCCTTCGTGCCGTACATGTGGCTGTCGGCGTTCATGATCAACGCGAGCTTGGTTTTGGACGGGTCGATCTTCAGATACTCAAGTACCTTGAGCGCGGTTCCGGCGGGCACGTGATCGATGATGATGCCGTTCTGAATGCTGGTGACTTCCATCAGGCTTCAACCTCCTTGGCTGCGAGCGGTTCGTATCCCGGCAGTTCGTCACCGACCACCGAGCTTTCCAATGCCATGCGCATGAGCATACCGTTCTTGACCTGTTCGAAGTAGGCTGCACGCGGATCGTCGTCAACTTCCACGGCGATTTCGTTGACGCGCGGCAGCGGGTGCAGCACGGCCATGTCCTTCTTGGCGTACGCCATCTTGGCTTCGTCGAGGATGTAGGTGTCGCGCAGACGCAGATAATCGTCCTCGTTGAAGAAACGTTCTTTCTGCACGCGGGTCATGTACAGCACGTCAAGATCGCCGATGACGGAGACGAGATCCTTGACTTCGGTGTAGGAGCAGGATTCGGTGGCGTTGATGCGGTCAAGCACGTACTGCGGGGTCTTGAGCTCGTCGGGGCTGATGAGCACGAAGTTGACGTTGCCGAAGCGGCACAGTGTTTCGATCAGGGAGTGCACGGTGCGGCCGAAGGTCAGATCGCCGCACAGGCCGACGGTCAGGTTGGTGACACGGCCGAAGCGCGATTGAAGCGTGGCCAGGTCGGCGAGCGTCTGCGTCGGATGCATGTGTCCGCCGTCGCCCGCGTTGATGACCGGCACGGAGGCGGCGCGGGATGCGACCAGCGCGGCGCCTTCCTTCGGATGGCGGATGGCCACCACGTCGACGTAGTTGGACACCGTCTTCAACGTGTCGGCGATCGTCTCGCCCTTGGTGACGGAGGCGAGCTGGGCGCCGGCGAAACCGATCACCTTGCCGCCGAGGCGCAGCATGGCGGTTTCGAAACTCAGACGCGTGCGCGTGCTCGGCTCATAAAACAAAGTGGCAAGCACCCTGCCTTCGCAGGTGTGTGCCACTTCTTTACGATGGGAATCGATGTACTGCGCTTTGTGCAGCATTTCCTGAATCTGACGAATGGAAAGATCATCGAGAGTGATGACGCTTTTTCCGACCATCGGCGTTTCGACCGCCGGTTCGAGTACTGAGGACAACGGCTCACCTTTCATGCAACTTGTGGTTGAAGGTGGCCACTGAAAGTGACCTAGCCAACTATAGCCCGAAACACTGACCCGGAGCGTTCACCGCGTGTTCACCGAGCGCCCGCTCGAATCGTTTCATGAAAGGCCGTAGAACAGACGTTCCGTCACGTCGCGCGCCTTGCGCATTACGGCAAGCAGATCGTTTTCGAAATGCTGTCCGCGATTCGCGTCGTATCCGAGATAGACGGCGAGTCCTCCCAGCGAATACGTGTCATCCGGCAGGATATCCGCCTGGTTGACGCGCCCGCTCCACAGGTAGCTGCCGTTGCGCGCGGCCGTGCACATCCACCATGCGCGTCGCAATACGACGGCGTCGCCGGCGGAAACCAGCTTGCGCCGCTCCAACTCGTCCAACGCCTGCATCGTGCCGTTGACTCGCAGGTTCGCGTTGTCGCCGGCATGCTGCAACTGCAGCAGCTGAATCGTCCATTCCACGTCGGACAGACCACCTTTGCCCAGCTTCAGGTGACGGTCCCTACGCACGCCGCGCGGCAATCGCTCGGCTTCCATACGCGCCTTGAGCTTGCGTATTTCGGCGACCTGCGCCTCCGTCAAATCGATCTTCGGATAGCGCAGCGGGTCGGCGACGTTCATCAGGAAATCCTCGGCGAGCGCCGCGTCGCCTGCCGCGTAACGCGCACGCAGGAGCGCCTGGTGCTCCCATGTGCTCGCCCAGGAACGGTAGTATTCCTCGCAGGACGCGTAGGAGCGCACGAGGGGTCCGTTTTTGCCTTCGGGCCGCAGGTCCATGTCGAGTTCGATTTTGGGTTCGAGCGTGGTCGGTCCTTGCAGGATGGCGCGGAGGTCTTCCTGCACTTTGCGTGCGAAGAGGTTGGCTTGGTTGTCGTCGGCGTTATCGGACGGCCGGTAGATGATGATGACGTCGGCGTCGGAGCTGAAGTTCACTTCCCTGCCGCCGTAGCGTCCCATGCCGATGACGGCGATTGCCGCCGGCGCTTCGTCGAGTCCCATTTCCTGCGTTTGGTGGCGGATGGCCCAGGTGAGCGATGCGTCGATGGCCGCGTCGTATACGTCGGTCATACCCGCGAGCGACGCCTTGTCGTCGATGACGCCGCTCATCCACCCTAGTCCGATGCGTTCGATTTCGTGGCGTCGCATGGCGCGGATGGAGTTGGCGAAGTCGTTGATGCTGCCTGCGTTGCGTTCGAGTGAGGCGTGTGTCTGCACGTCGAGGCTTTCGCGTGAGCGTGGCTGCAGGTCGTTGCCGCTGCCGAGCCAGGTGACGGATTCGACGGATTTGTTGAGCGCGTCGCCCAGGAACCGCGAATTGGACAGGATGTGGCACAGGCGTTGCGCGGCGGACGGCGAGTCGCGCAGGAAGCCGAGGTATTCGCTGTCCGTGCCAAAGTGTTCTTCGAGTTTGCGCCAGTTGAGCAGTCCCATGTCGGGGTTCTGCCCTTCGCCGAGCCATTGGAGGGCGGCGGGCAGGAGGATGCGGTTGATTTTCGCGGCACGGGAGATGCCGGCGGTCAGTGCGGTGACGTGGCGCATGGCGGCGTCGGGGTCGGCGAATCCGATGGAGGCGAAGCGTTCCTGCATGGCGTTGGCGGACAGTTCCACTTGTTCGTCGTCGAGGCCGGCGTTGATGGGCAGCATGGGCCGGTAGTAGATGTCCATGTGCAGGTGGCGCACTTCACGTCGGGTTTCGTCGTATTTGTCGACGAGTTCCTCGGGGTGCATGTGGAAGGCCCGGGCGAGTCTGCGCAGTTCGAGGTTGTGGTTGAGTTCGTCGTCGTTGGTGTCGCGTTTGCGTTCGATGCCGCCGAGACTGGCTTTGCCGAGGTCCGGGAACAGGTGGGTGCGTTTGAGCGCCCACATTTGCTGGCGGTGTTCCATGACGCGTTCGAAGCGGTAGTCCCAGGAGAGCTTCTTGGCTTGTCTGCGTGAGACGTATCCGCCTTCGGCGAGGCGTTGCAGCGATTCGAGGGTGGAGCTGGTGCGCAGGGTCTCGTCGGCGCGGCCGTGGACGAGTTGGAGCATCTGCACGGTGAATTCCACGTCTCGTAGGCCTCCGCGGCCGAGTTTGATTTCACGGTCCTTCAGGGGCGCGGGGATGAGGTCTTCGACTCGTTTGCGCATCTGCTGGCAGTCGTAGACGAAGTTGTCGCGTTTGGAGGCGGTCCATACGAACGGTCGGGTCATGTCCATGTACGCTTGGCCGAGGTCGGGGTCACCGGCCACGGGGCGGGCCTTGAGCAGGGCTTGGAATTCCCAGTTTTCCGCCCACTGTTCGTAGTAGGCTTCGTGCGATTCGAGTTTGCGTACGAGCGGGCCGTCCTTGCCTTCGGGGCGCAGTCCGCCATCGATCTGCCACAATGTAGGTTCGGCGACGCCCATGATGACGGATTGGCATACGCGCTGCAGGGTGGTGGCCATTTTGGCGCCGACACGGTTGAGGGTCATGCCGTTGGTGTCCGCGTCCGCCGGTTCCACCACGTAGATGAGGTCCACGTCGGATACGTAGTTGAGTTCGCGTGCGCCGAGCTTGCCCATGCCGATGATGGCGAAGCGCACGTGTTCGCTGCCGTCCACTTCGTTGCGGGCGATGGCGAGCGCGCCTTCCAGGGCCGCGTCGGCAAGATCGGACAGTTCCTGGCTGATTCTCAGTTGTATTTCGATTGGGTCGTCCGCGGTGGCGTCCTGCGCCATGATGGCGGCGAGCTGTTTTCTGTAGGTCTGTCGTAGCGCGGTCGCCGCTTCGGCGAGTGGTTTCGTGGCTTTTGGCATGCGATTGTCGGCCGGGTCGGCACCGACCGCTTCGAGGACATGCGCGCGGCGTTGCGCGTGGTTGTACAGATGGCTTTCGCATGAGTCGCTGGCTGCGGCCATGACGAGTTCGGGGCGGAAGCGCATGAGCTTGCCCATTCCGTCGGACACGCCGAGCACGGTGACGAGTCGTACGAGTCCGGCGTCGTCGGTGATGACCTGGTGGAAGTCGCGGCCTTGGCTTTGCAACGCTTTGATGATGTCGACGAGGTTGCGTAGCGCGATGTCGGGCTCGCAGGTCTGTTCCAATGTTTTCATCAGCAGGCATAGCCGGTCGTCGTCGATGCCGTCGGCGCGCAACTCGTCAAGCAGCGTGCGTGCCGTGTCCAGATCCTGCAATCCCGCCCGAATCAGATCGAGCACCCCAAACTGATGCGTAGAAGAAGCCATGGTTCCCATAGTAATCGTTCATATCCGTAAGTATGGCGAAAGGGATGGTTTCCGACAGTTGCCGGAAATCATCCCTTTCGTGTTTGTTGCATCGTCTGAATCAGACGAAGAATGGTTTGACGTTGGACCAGATGCGCCGGCTGACGCATGGATGGTTCATCGTGTACAGGTGCACGCCGTCGACGCCGCGTGCCGCCAAGTCGCAGATCTGTTCGGACGCGTAGGCGATACCCGCCTCTTTAAGCAGCGCGGTGTCGCTCCCCCACTTGTCAAGCAGGACGGCAAGTTTTTCAGGAACACGCGATTCGCACATCTTCGACATGCGCAGCACCGACTTCGCGTTCATCACCGGCATGATGCCGGCTTCGATCGGAACGTCGATGCCGGCGGCACGAGCCTTGTCCACGAATCGAAGGAAATCCTCGTTGTCGTAGAACAGCTGGGAGATGAGGTGGCTTACGCCCGCGTCGACCTTCTTCTTGAGATTGTCGATATCCTCCTCAAGCGTGGCCGCCTGCGGGTGCTTTTCCGGATAGCAGGCGCCGTAGATCTTGAGATCCGGACGCTTCTCGCGGATGTAGGCCGCCAGATCGCTCGCATGGTCGAACACTCCCGCCGGTTCGACTCCTTCCACACGGTCGCCTCGCAAAGCGAGCACGCCGGAGACTTTGGCTTGGTCGAACAGGTCGAGCGACTCGTCCACGTCGTCTTTGTCAAGGTATTGCGCGGTCAGGTGCGCCACGGCCGGAATGCCGTATTCGTTCACCGTATGCGCGATGCGTGCGGTCAGCGTGCGGTCGGACGATTTGCCGGTGCCGTAGGTGACAGAGATGAAGTCGGGGTCCAGCCCCTGCAGGCCATCCAACGTATCGTAGATGGTACCTACAGGGCTGGTGCGCTTGGGAGGGAACACCTCCAGCGAGAAGATTGGCGAATGCATGTGATTCCTTGGAAATCTTGCCTGTTTATGCCTATGCCGGCCTTACTTGGCGAGTTTGGCGCGCACGGCCTTGGCCGCGGCGACGAGGTTCTCCAGGCTCGGCCAGGTTTCGGCGTTGCCACGGGTCTTCAGGCCGCAGTCCGGGTTGATCCACACCTTTTCGACGTCCATCTTCTTCAGGATCTCGTAGATGCGGTCCTCAATCTCCTGTTCGGACGGAATGCGCGGAGAGTGGATGTCATACACGCCCGGGCCGGCTTCGGTTTCGAAGTTGGCGTCGTGGATGGCGTCGAGCACCACAAGGTCGCCGCGGGAGGCTTCGAAGGAGATCACGTCGGCGTCCATCGCGTCGATGTCCTTGATGATGTCGTTGAACTCCGAATAGCACATGTGCGTGTGGATCTGCGTGGTCGGCTTGACGGCGGAATGCACCAGACGGAACGCCGGAATGGCCCAGTCGAGGTACTTCTTGTGCCAGTCGGTCTTCCTCAGCGGCAGCTTCTCGCGCAGTGCGGCCTCGTCGATCTGGATGACCTTGATGCCGGCCTTCTCCAAATCGAGCACTTCGTCGCGGATGGCGAGCGCGAGCTGCTGGGTCTGCTGCTCGTGGGTGATGTCCTCGCGCGGCCAGGACCAGTTGAGGATGGTGACCGGACCGGTGAGCATGCCCTTCATCACATGGTCGGTGCGGGACTGCGCGTAGGCGCTCCATTCCACGGTGATCGGGTTGGCGCGGGATACGTCGCCCCACACGATCGGAGGCTTGACGCAACGTGTGCCGTAGGACTGCACCCACGCGTTCTTGGTGAACAGGAAGCCGTTGAGGTTCTGGCCGAAGTATTCGACCATGTCGTTGCGTTCGAATTCGCCGTGGACGAGCACGTCGAGGCCGATTTCCTCCTGATGCTTGATGCAGGCGTCGATCTGGTCCTTCATGAATTCGTCGTATTCGGCCTTGGTGATCTCGCCCTTGCGCAGCTTGGCGCGTTCGGCGCGCACTTCCTTGGTTTGCGGGAAGGAGCCGATGGTGGTGGTGGGCAGCAGCGGCAGGTTCAGCGCCTCACGCTGCTCCTTCTGGCGTTCGGCACGTGCCGGCTGACGTACGAAGTCGGCGTCGGTAAGGCTTGCGATTCGCTTGGCGACCGCAGGATCGGCGGCGACGCGGGTGCCGTCGAACAGCGCCTGGTTGGCTGCGAGTTCGGCGGATGCCTTCTTCTCGTCGTCGGAAGCGTCGGCGAGCACGGCGACTTCGTGCAGTTCGTCGAGCTTCTGGACTGCGAAGGCGAAGTGCTTGCGCACGTCGTCGGCGAGACCGTCCTCGCCTTCGGTGCTGAACGGCACGTGCAGCAGGGAGCTGGCGGTGGAGACGGCCACGTTGGCGGTGACCTGCTTCAGCGCGTCGACCAGGCCGAGGCTCACGGCGTAGTTGTTGCGCCAGATGTTGCGGCCGTTGATCACGCCGGCGAAGATGGTGGTGTTTTCTGCCACGCCGTACTTTTCGACGGCGGCGAGGTTTTCGTCCTTGCCTTCGTTCAGGTCCAGGCCGATACCGTCGAAGCCGAGCAGGTTGACGGTTTCGTACACGTCGGCGATATGTCCGAAGTAGGTGTTGAGCAGCACCTTGACCTTGCCTTCGCGGGCGGGCAGGATCTTGGCGTACAGGCTCTTGAACAGTTCGACGTCGCCCGGCTCCTTGTCGAGCACGAGGTACGGTTCGTCGATCTGGATCCACTGCGCGCCCAGTTCGGCGAACTTGGCGACGACTTCGGCGTACACCGCGGCGACCGCGTTGACGAGGCCCTTGTCGTAGTCGAGCTCCTCGGCCTGCGGATTGCGGGCGAGCTTGAGGAAGGTGTACGGGCCGATGAGCACCGGCTTGGTGGCGATGCCGAGCGCCTTCGCCTCGTTGAATTCGTCGAACGGCTTGGTGCTGTTGAGCTTGATGTCGGTGGCGGAGTCGATTTCCGGCACGAGGTAGTGGTAGTTGGTGGTGAACCACTTCTTCATCGGCAGGGCGGTCACGTCGCCCTTCTCGCCCTGATAGCCGCGGCCCATTGCGAAGAGGGTCTCTTCCGGGTTCTCGAAGGCGAGACGCTGGTAGCGCTGCGGAATGACGTTGAGCAGGATGGCAGTGTCGAGCATCTGGTCGTAATAGCTGAAGTCGTTGCTCGGAATCAGGTCGATGCCGGCGGCCTGCTGCAGCTTCCAATGCTTGGCGCGCAGTTCCTTGGCTGTGGCACGCATCTCGTCGAGGGTGGCGTTGCCCTTCCAATACGCTTCGATGATTTTCTTCAGCTCACGGTTCTGGCCGATGCGCGGGAAACCGGAGACGGAAGTAAGAGCGGACATGAATCCTCCATCTGATATGAACAATGCAACCCGCTCAAGCTATCACAAAACCGCCAGCTATAAGACATCAAGAAAATTTGAGTGTCGTTATAAACTGTCCTTATAACGCAGTCCGTATGCCGTCTATATTCACACATTTATGTTTATGGATCAATAATGCAGAACAGCCCGGCAAGCGGATTTAACGCAATGTCCCGTATGCGTCGGGGTCCACGGGTTCCAGCCATTCATTCGTCGCGTCGCCCGTGCCATCCGCAATCATGAACGCCAAATGGCTGAAAGCTTCGTGAGGGGCGGCGCCGTGCCAATGCTTAACATCCGGCGGAATACGGACGGCCTGTCCCGGTTCAAGCTCCTTCGGCTCTTCGCCCTCAAGCTGGTAGTAGCCACGCCCTCCGACCGCAATGAGAATCTGGGCCGCGTGATGGTGGATATGCCAGTGGTTCCGGCATCCAGGTTCGAACGTCACATTGTGGATTGACACTTCAGGCGCGTCAAGTACCGGCGCAAGCCAGCTCTGTCCGTCGAAATACTGGGCGAAACCGTCATTTGGTTCCCCAAGAGGGAACGCACTGGGATTGTTCATATGGGCTTTCCTATCCATCATTCTGAACATCGGTTCAGAAAGCACCATACAACCTTGAAGCCGCTTGAAGTCAAATCACAGCACTCTGCGGAATGCTCATCGTTCCGAATCAGCCCGGAACACGCAAGCCCTACTCGAAGTCTTTGGCGGTAAGCAGCGCGATGAGTTCGCCACTGTGCAGCTGCCACTGGTTGAATGGCTCGTTCGAGCCGAATACGGCGATCGAGGCCGGGGACATGCCGAGATTCAGCAGGTCAAGCAACGTCGGATCGGATTCGGTGCTGGCCAGCCATTGGCAGGCGATCGAAATGGTCGGTTCGTGGCCAAGCACGAGCAGCGTGCGATGCTTTTCCTTGGTTTGCGCGAGCTCGTCGAACACGGATTGCACGCCGCCTTCGTACAGGCTTTGCCGGTAGTCGACTTTCGGATCGTCGCCGAACACCTTGAGCATGCGATCGCAGGTCTGACGGGCGCGGGTGGCGCTGGAGCATGCGATGCGAGTGGGCACCATTTTGAACGCCGCCAATCCTTTGGCCACGGCTTTGGCCTGCTTACGTCCTTTGTCGGTGAGCTCACGTCCCACGTCGCTGCCGTTGCCGCCGAACGGCTCGGTTTTGGCGTGGCGCATCGCCAGCAGCACATACTTGTATTCCTTGGTCTTTTTGGCGACCTTCTTCAGGCTCGTTCCCATAATCGCACGCTCCGATCCGGTTCCAGCGCCGCATTTCAAATATCTAATATCCATTGTCTCAGATTTTCCGCTGGGACATGGCATGAAACGCTCTAAATCTACTCCTTTATGGCTTCGACCTGCGCGTCGAGGTCACGCAGCACCTTGCGCAGCTTGCGATCGGAAATGTCACGCAATTCCAGATCCTCAAGCTGTTCGGCACGCTCCTCGAGCGTCAACGAATCGATGTCGGTCGTCGTGTCCTTCGTGGCACGGTCGCGTTTACGCAACGCCTGAAAGCCCGGAGCCATCGCGCGAGAAACCATGAGGAAACCGGTGTGTCCAATCATCTGGTGATCGGGACGGATGGCCAGTCCTTGCGCCTTCCAATTACGTTCCAAAGTCTCCTGAATGTCCGGCTCGGTCCAGCAACCGGCCTCGCGCAACGCTTCGGCAAGACGGCTCAACTGCGTGGTGGTGGTGACGTACGCGACGAGCACGCCGCCAGGCGCGATCACGCGATACGCCTGTTCAAGACGGTTCCACGGGTCAAGCATGTCAAGCATGATGCGGTCGAAGGAGTGTTCCGGCAAACCAGCCGCGACCGAATCGAAATCGCCGGTCCTCAAATCCCACCATGCGGGACGTTCGCCAAAGTAAACCGTCGCGTTGGCTTCGGCGACGCGCGCGAATTCCGAACGCATCTCGATGGTGGTGAGGCTTCCGCCCTCCCCCACGGCATCCAGCAGATTGATGCTCATCGCGCCCGAACCGGCTCCGGATTCCAGCACGTTCATACCGGAACGAATATCACCGAGCTGAATGACCTGCGCGATGTCCTTCGGATACATGATCTGCGCGCCACGCGGCATGGACAGCACATAGTCAGCCAAGCGCGGACGCATGACGGCGAACTCCCAACCACCGATGGCACGCGTCCCCTTCCACGGCTTGTTCGCGTCGCGTTCCGGATGCGTCTGGTTGACCTGAGCCTCACGTTTCGCACTCACCGTCACGACAACGGATCCTTCCGTCTGGCCAATCACATCATCATGCAGGATGATGCCATGCGAAGTCTGCGTCACACCACCCGGCACCAGCTGATCGGTGATTTTATTCGACCTGCGGTCCGTAAACTGCACTTTTTCACCGGCGGCAAGCGGCCCTCGACGCATGGTTCACGCTCCTTCGTACGTTCGTTCAGTATACGATTTCACGACTATGGCTTACGATTGCAGACCGCATTATTCCACGGACAGCAACGAACCTATGCTACCGTATCCGCCGTCATACCGGCAGACGGCACGAAGCGACGGCAATGTGACGGCGACGTCAACATCACACCGCGTACGCGTTCCAACGACCATTCGCATGCGTGACCTTCAAATCCAAACCAAACACCTGGCTCAACCGTTCAGAAGTAAAACCATGCTCCAAATCACCCGTATACACGATAGTGCCCGGCGCCGGATCGTTGCCGGCCACATTATCCGCATACGCGTCCGCCTCGTTGCCGGTGATACGTCCCATGATCGCCACATGGTCGAAGCCTTGCGGAATCTCCTCAAGACGGTGCGTCACCAGAATCACGGCGCGGTCAGACTGCTCCGCACCAACACGACTCAACGCACGCAAAGCAATCTCACGCCCACCCAAATCAAGACCCGTGGTCGGCTCGTCAAGAATCAGCAAATCGGGATCCGCCATCAACGCACGGCAGATAAGCACGCGAGTGCGTTCGCCTTCGGAAAGCTTGAACATCATCTTGCCTTCCAGGTATTCGATGCCGAATTCACGCATCAATGAGCGGGCTTTGGCGTAATCCTCGTCAGTATAGGTGTCGCGCCAACGGCCGGTGGTTGCGGTCAGCGCCGTCACGATGGCGTCAAGAGGATCTTCCTGCGGTGGGAACGCACGTCCGAGTTCGGCCGAGCTCAAACCGATGCGGTTGCGGTAGGAGAACACGTTCACTTTGCCCAGACGGTTTCCAAGAATGTCGACTGTGCCTTCGGATGGGAATCCACGGGTGCTCATCATCTGCACCAACGTGGATTTGCCGATGCCGTTGGGACCGAACAGCACCCATTTCTCGCCTTTTTTGACTTCCAGATTGACTTTGGTGAGAATTACGCGCCTGCGGCGACGGAATTCCACATCGTCCAGTTTCAACGCGATGCTCTGTTCGTTCATGGTCCCCTCCATTTTCACAAACCACTTGGATGCGATGATGCCTCCTGCCAGCATAGTGCGTCGGCAGGAGGCATTTCAGGAATATTCTGGCTATCGATCAGCCGGATCGGTTATCCGCGATCAGACAGGTTCGGTTCTACTTCCGTTCGGCAAGCACGTCCTCGTAGACTTTGACGGTCTTGTCTGCGATGGACTCCCAGCTGAAGTGGTCGCGGGCGCGCTCGTAACCGGCCTGTCCCATCCGCTTCGCCTTTTCAGGGTCAGCCATGATGCGGTTGATGGCGTCGGCCATATCGTGCACGAATTTGTCAGGGTTGGTGGGGGTGCCAGTGCCGTCATGCAGTTGGTCGACCGGCACCAGATATCCGGTCTCGCCGTCGACGACGACTTCCGGAATGCCACCGGTCGCAGAGGCGACCACCGGCAGACCGCATGCCATGGCTTCCAGATTCACGATGCCGAGCGGCTCGTAGATGGATGGGCAGATGAATGCGTCGCAGCCATGTTCGAGTGCGTTGAGCTCCGGCTTCGGCAGCATCTCCTCAATCCAGATGATGTTGCCGCGTTCCTCGTCGAGCTTGGCGAAGGCGGTCTTGACCTCTTCCATGATTTCCGGCGTGTCGGGAGCGCCGGCGCACAGAACGACCTGGATGTTCGGGTCCACGAAGTGCAGTGCCTGAAGCAGGTACGGCAGACCCTTTTGACGGGTGATGCGTCCGACGAACAGCAAGGTCGGTTTGTTGCGGTCGATGTTGTAACGTTCGAACACCTTCCAGCCCGGATCGTCATCCGCCGGGGTTTCAAACTGGCTCATGGTGATGCCGTTGTGCACTACGACCACCTTGTCCGGGTCAAGGTTCGGATAGGCGGTGAGGATGTCCTCACGCATGCCCGCGGATACGGCGATCACGCGGTCGGCATGCTCGTAGGCGTCTTTCTCAGCCCAGGAGCTCAGATTGTAGCCGCCGCCCAACTGTTCACGTTTCCATGGACGGAACGGTTCAAGCGAGTGCGCGGTGATGACCAATGGGGTGTCATGCAGCATTTTGGCGAGATAGCCGGCAAGGCATGCGTACCATGTATGCGCATGGATGATGTCGGCATCAACGTCGTTGGCGATTTGCAAATCGACGCCAAACGTTTTCAGCGCACCGTTCGCATCCTCAAGCTCCTTCGGCACGTCGTAGCCGACGACCGTGAGCGACCCTTTCGGGTCGGTTCCGGGAATCGCGGGAATGTCGGCGGCCGTGCGCGGCCCGTCGAATGCGCGGACCGTCACATCGACACGTTCCGCCAGCACCTTGGAAAGTTCTTCGGCATGCACCCCCGCGCCGCCATACACCTTGGGCGGGTATTCACGCGATAGAATGTCAACCTTCATGTCTGTAATCTCCTCCTCGAGTCTTCCAGCGTTTCCTGTTCTACTGTAAAACATCAGACACGAAAAACACTCATTGTTTTCATCGTTTTTCAGAAAGTTCCATTCTTTTTCTGAAAAACGATGAAACAGCATTCTCGCATACCCTTTACGGTTAGTCGAAGTCAAGTAGCGCATACCTAAAATCCGATAGAAAAAGCGGTGAGACAAATGCTTCTGGTTGTCTCACCGCTTTCCATCGTTTTTGTGATCAGACGGCTGTTCCGTTTTGGTCGAGATTCGGATTGTGCTTCGGGTTGCCGGCCGTGAAGAACAGGCTCAGCACACCGACTGCGAAGACGATGGCGACTGTGGAGATGAGCCACATCGGATGCGACGGCAGCCACATGACCACGAGGAAGGCGATGGCCGACAGCGCAATCAGCACCCAGCTGGCCACACGGAACCATTGGCGGACGGAATGGGGTGCCTTGAACATCTTCGGATTCTTGTAATCAGGATTGGTGTTCAGCACGTTTTCCGTTTCCGTGATCGTACTGGCACTCGGCTTCCATGGCCCATCAGTGCCGTCCTGCAGACGACGTGACTTTTCCTGCAGCTGATACTCGTCCAACATGCCGGAACGTGCGCGGCCTTGGGTTTGGTCGTATTGCTGTGGCACTCCCCTGCGATTGCGCCTGGCTTGGGCACGTCGTTCTGCGCGATTTGGCATTAGTCACTCCTTTGTTGCATGGTGCTGGGATTACTTTACCGCATTTTGGGTGAAAAACAGGTAGCCCGGCTCACTATTCGCGAGCCGGGCCACCTCGTTCATACCCTTACAACAGTGTTGTCTATCGCGGCAGCATCATCGGACGCTTGGAAGCGACGATCGGTGCCGGCAGTTCGGTGGAGCCGGTAAGGTACTCGTCGACCGCGGCAGCGCAGGAGCGACCTTCGGAGATGGCCCACACGACGAGGCTCTGGCCACGTCCGGCGTCACCGCAGGCGAAGACGCCGTCCTGGGAGGTGGCGAACTTGTCGTTACGCGCCACATTGCCTCGACCGTCAAGGTCGACCGGCAGCTGATCCACCAGCGTGGTGGTGTCAGGGTGCAGGAAGCCCACGGAGATGAGCACCAGATCGGCGGGAATCACTCGTTCGGTGCCTGGCTGGCGGGTGAACGGCCCGTTCTCTCCTGGAGCGACGTTGACGACCTTCAGACCGGTGACATGTCCGTTCTCGTCGGCGACGAAGCCTTCGGTGGCGGTGGAGTTCTCCACCTTCACCTTGGCCTTGTCCTCGTCGGAGCCCTCGAAGTTGACCGAGTCGGTGTTGTACACGTATTCGGCGCGCTGCGTTTCGAAACCTTCCTCCATGGAGGAGGTTTCCTTGTACAGGCGGGCGAAGGTCGGCCATGGCTGGTTGGCCGGACGCTCCTTCGGTTCCTGCGGCATGATCTGCAGCACGGTGACGTCCTTAGCGCCTTGGCGCAGGGATGTGCCGAGGCAGTCGGAACCGGTGTCGCCGCCGCCGATGATCACCACATGCTTGCCTTCGGCGGTGATGTCGTTGACCGGCTTGACACCGTACACGCGACGTGTGGCGTCCGGCAGGAACTCCATGGCGAAATGGATACCCTTGAGCCCGCGGCCTGGAATCTTCATGTCACGCGGCACGGTGGAGCCGATGGCAACCACCACTGCGTCGTAGCGGGAACGCAGGTCATCCCAGGAGATGTCCTTGCCGATTTCCACGCCGGTGCGGAACACGGTGCCTTCGGCTTCCATCTGCTCGACTCGGCGGTCGATGAGGCGCTTGTCGAGTTTGAAGTTCGGAATGCCGTAACGCATCAGACCACCGATGGCGTCATCACGCTCGTATACGACCACGGTGTGGCCGGCACGGGTGAGCTGCTGGGCGCAGGCGAGACCGGATGGGCCGGAACCGACCACGGCAACGGTCTGGTCGGTCAGACGCTGCGGCGGCAGAGGCTTGACGTAGTCAAGGCTCCATGCCTGATCGATGATGGTGCGTTCGTCGTTCTGAATCATCGTGGCCGGCTGATGGATGCCAAGCACGCAGGCGGCTTCGCACAATGCCGGGCAGATGCGACCGGTCACTTCGGGGAAGTTGTTGGTTTCGGACAGACGGTTGTACGCGTCCTCCCACTTCTCCTGACGGACCAGATCGTTGAACTCCGGAATGATGTTGCCGAGCGGGCATCCGCTCATGCAGAACGGGGTTCCGCAATCCATGCAGCGGGCCGCCTGCTCGGTGGTCCAGGACTGCAGGCCGGATTCGGTGTGAACGTCGAACCAGTCCTTGATTCGCTCTTCAACGGGGCGTTCGGCCAGTTCGCGACGGGTACGGACCTTCAGGAATCCACGAGGATCTCCCATGTCAGCGCGCTCCTTCCATAACCTGCTCGTACACCTGTTCCCAGACGCCGGGCGTATTGAAATCGATGTTCTTCTCCTCGGCTTCCTTCATCGCCTTCTGCATGGCGAGGAAGTGCTTCGGAACGATGTGGGTGAATCGCTTGGCGCTGTTTTCCCAGTCGTCAAGCAGGGCCTTCGCGAAGGCGGAGCCGGTCTCTTCGGCATGCTGCTTGACGAGACCATGCACCAGCTTGTCGGCATCGGCGTCAAGCGGCTCGAACAGCAGCGCGCCGTTGGTGGCGGCCGCCGGGTTGACCTGCTTCATGTCGAGGTCGAGCACGTACACGTTGCCGCCGGAGAAGCCCGCGCCGAGGTTACGGCCGGTGGAGCCGAGAATCACGACCGTACCGCCGGTCATGTATTCGCAGCCGTGGTCGCCCACGCCTTCCACCACGAAGGTGGCGCCGCCGTTACGTACGGCGAAACGTTCGCCTGCGCGGCCGGCCACGAACATTTGGCCGGAAGTCGCGCCGAAGCCGGTGACATTGCCTGCGATCACGTTCTCGTGCGGATCGAAGGTGATGCCGTCCTCTGGACGGACCACCATGCGGCCGCCGGACAGGCCCTTGCCCGCGTAGTCGTTGACTTCGCCGTAGACGCGGATGGTTTCGCCACGCGGAATGAACGCGCCGATGGACTGGCCGCCGGCACCATGGAACGTCATGTCGATGGTGTCGTCCGGCAGACCTTCCTCGCCGTAGCGCTTGGTGATCTCATAGCCGAGCATGGTGCCGAGCGTACGGTACACGTTGCGGATCGGCATTTCGATACGCACGGGCTCCTTCTTGTCAAGGGCGGGCTGGGCAAGCTCGATGAGCTTGTTGTCGAGCGCCTTGTCGAGCTCGTGGTTCTGATCGATCGTCTTGTGCAGGATGGTTCCCGGAACCGGGCCCGGCTGCATGAGCACGTTGCTCAGGTCGATGCCGTCGGATTTCCAACGCTTGATGGCTTCGTCCTGGTCGAGGCATTCGACATGGCCGACGGCCTCTTCCAGCGTGCGGAAGCCGAGCTGAGCGAGCAGTTCGCGGACTTCCTCGGCGATGAACATGAAGAAGTTGACGACATGTTCCGGCTTGCCCTTGAAGCGTGCGCGGAGCTCCGGATCCTGGGTGGCGATGCCCTGCGGGCAGGTGTTCTTCTGGCAGGCGCGCATCATGACGCAGCCTTCGACGATCAGCGCGGCGGTGGCGAAGCCGAATTCCTCGGCGCCAAGCAGCGCGGCGATCACCACGTCGCGACCGGTCTTGAGCTCGCCGTCGCACTGCACGGTGATGCGGGAACGCAGGCCGTTCAGAACCAGCGTTTGCTGGGTTTCGGACAGGCCGATCTCCCACGGGGTGCCGGCATGCTTGATGGCGTTGAGCGGAGCCGCGCCGGTGCCGCCGTCATAGCCGGAAATCAGCACCACATCGGCATGGCACTTGGCCACGCCGGCAGCGATGGTGCCGACGCCGAATTCGGAGACGAGCTTGACGTGGATGCGGGCCTTCGGATTGGCCATCTTCGCATCGTTGATCAGCTGCTTCAGATCCTCGATGGAGTAGATGTCGTGGTGCGGCGGTGGGGAGATGAGCTCCACGCCCGGGGTGGCGTGACGTACCTTGGCGATCCACGGCGGAACCTTGGCTCCCGGCAGGTGGCCGCCCTCGCCCGGCTTCGCGCCTTGGGCGAGCTTGATCTGCAGGTCGGTGGCATGCACCAGATAGTCGCTGGTCACACCGAAGCGTGCCGAAGCGATCTGCTTGATCTTGCTGTAGCGCAGCGGATCGTTGATACGATCCTCGGATTCGCCGCCTTCACCGGAGTTGGAGCGTGCGCCGATCGTGTTCATGGCGATGGCGAGCGTCTCATGCGCCTCCTGGGAGATGGAGCCGTAGCTCATGGCGCCGGTGGAGAAACGCTTGACGATTTCGCTGGCCGGCTCGACTTCGGAAATGTCGATCGGCTTGCGGGTGGACTTGAACTTCATCAGGCCACGCAGCGTCATCAGACGGTTGGAGGTGTCGTTGATGTGGTTCGAGTACTTCTTGAACAGGTTGTAGTCGCCGCGCTGGGTGGACTGCTGCAGCAGGAAGATGGCTTCCGGATCGTTCAGATGGTCCTCGCCGGTACGACGCCACTTGTAGTCGCCGCCGGTACGCAGGTTGCGGTGCGGGCGGGCGGTCCATTGGGTCGGATAGGCCACGCGATGGCGGCTGGCGACTTCCTCGGCGAGTTCGTCGAGGCCGACGCCGCCCACGCGGGACGTGGTGCCGGTGAAGTACTCGTCGATGACGTCCTTGTTGAGGCCGACCGCTTCGAACAGCTGCGCGCCACGGTAGCTCATGATGGTGGAGACACCCATCTTGGCCATGATCTTGAGCACGCCGGTGGACAGTGCGCGGGTCAGGTTCTTCACGGCGGTTTCCGCGTCGACCTTGAGGTAGCCCTTGCGGGAGAGGTCTTCGACGGATTCGAATGCCAGATACGGGTTCACCGCGGCAGCGCCATAGGCGATCAGCAGTGCCACATGGTGGATTTCGCGTACATCGCCGGCTTCGACCACCATGGAGATCTGCGTACGCGTGTGGCGGCGCAGCAGATGGTGCTGCACTGCGGAAGTGAGCAGCAACGATGGAATCGGACCCCACGCATAGTTGGAATCGCGGTCGGACAGCACCAGGAAGTTGGCGCCGTTCTCAATCGCCTCGTCGATCTCCTGGAAGATCTCGTCAAGACGGTCCTTCAGTGCCTGTCCGCCGCCGGCCACCTGGTAAAGGCCCTTGACGATGAATGGCTTGTAATAGCCACCGAGAATCTTGGCGCGGTCGAGGCGCTTGAGCTGTGCCATCTCGTCGGAGTTGAGCACCGGCAGCGGGATGAGGATCTTCTTGGCGTGCAGTTCGGAATCGGCCAGCAGGTTCGGCTCGGGACCGATGGCGGATTCGAGGCTGGTCACGATCTTCTCACGTTCCCAGTCGAGCGGCGGGTTGGTGACTTGCGCGAACTTCTGGGTGAAGTAATCGAACAGCATGCGGCTGTGCTTGGACAGCGCGGCGAGCGGCGTATCGTTGCCCATGGAGCCGAGCGGCTCCTTGCCGGTGTTGGCCATTGGGGCGAGCAGCAGCTTCAGATCTTCCTCGGTGTAGCCGAAGGCGCGCTGACGACGCTGCACGGACTGACCGGAGTGGTTGACGTGCTCGCGCTTGGGCAGCTGACTCAATTCCACGGAGTTGCCTTCCACCCACTTGCGGTAGGGGTGCTGGCTGGCAAGAGTCTTCTTGATTTCCTCGTCGGGGATGATGCGACCCTCGTCGGTGTCGACGAGGAACATCTTGCCCGGTTCCAGACGGCCCTTGGTGACGATATGCTCCTCGGCGACTTCCGGCAGCACACCGGTTTCGGACGCGAGTACGACATAACCATTGTCGGTGACCTGCCAACGTCCCGGGCGGAAGCCGTTACGGTCAAGCAGAGCACCAACCTGGGTGCCGTCGGTGAAGATGATGTGCGCCGGGCCATCCCATGGTTCGATCAGCGTGTTGTTGTATTCGTAGAAAGCCTTGACGTCCGGATCGAGCTGGTCGTTGTTCTCCCATGCCGGCGGCAGCATCATGGAGATGGCGTGCGGCATGGAACGGCCGGCGAGGTGCAGCAGTTCGAGGCATTCGTCGAAAGTGCCGGAATCGGAATAGCCGGGGGTGGCGATCGGCAGCAGCGGCTTGAATTCGCCGAGCAGTTCGGAACTCAGTCGGCCTTCACGTGCGGACAGCCAGTTGCGGTTGCCTTGGATGGTGTTGATCTCGCCGTTGTGCGCCAGCTGGCGGAACGGCTGTGCCAGCGGCCAGCTTGGGAACGTGTTGGTGGAGAAGCGGGAATGGACGATGGCGATTTTCGCCTTCATGCGTTCGTCGGACAGGTCAAGGAAGAAGGGCTTGAGCTGCATGGTGGTGAGCATGCCCTTGTAGGTGATGGTGCGGGCGGACAGGGACGCGAAGTAGATGCCTACCTCGTGTTCCACGCGCTTACGGATGCGGAAGGTCTTGCGGTCGAGTTCGATGCCACCGAGCTTGCCTTCCGGATCGGCCACGATCAGCGTCTTGAACGCCGGCATGCTGGCCAGGGCCTGCAGGCCGAGTCCGTCCGGATTGGTGGGTACGACGCGCCATGCGAGCACTTCGAGGCCCTCTTCGCGCACGATCTTGGAAATGGCCTGCTCCTGCTGGCCGGAAGTGGCGATGTCGCGATCCAAGAAGGCGATGCCCGCGGCGTAATGACCTTCTTCAGGAAGCTCCACACCGGCCGTGGCACGCATGAATTCGTCGGGCATACTCATGAGAATGCCTGCGCCGTCGCCCGTGTTCTCCTCGGCGCCCACGGCGCCACGATGGTTCAGATTGACCAGCACCTCGATGGCGTCATCGACGATCTTGCGTTCCGGACGCTTGTTGAGGGTGGTGACCATACCCACGCCGCAAGCATCATGCTCGGCTCCAGGATCGTACATACCTTGGGAATCATGGATCGTCAGATCTAACGGGGCGTGGAAAGTCACCGAAACCACCTTCAATGTTTTTGGGCAAGAAAAGTCTTGCGGTTCTTTAATGCGTGGTTTAGAATACCGCGCCAGTATGTCAGCAACGTTGCACGTGTCCATATAACGAATGGCTATTTTTGTCAATGCCTCGCAGAGGATTTAGCCCATGAACGCATACTTCGCATGTCATGCTCATGCGCACGCACTTCACTTATGCTCATTAACCCGGTCAGTCCAGTGTTTCCAACAGCTCCGTGATGATGGTGTCGTTGAGCAGTCGGCCTCGCAAAGTGGGTATGGCGCGGCCATCAAGCATTGTGATCAGCCCGTCGTGTTCAAGCTCAATCCATTTTTGTTCAGGAATCAAGTGGCTGAATTGTCTGGTGTCGAGTCCTTCACGAATGCGCAGGCCCAACATGATGGTCTCTTCGATGTCCTCGGCGGCAGTGATGCGTTCACTGCCGGCCCATGGCACATTGCCCTCATTGATGGCGGTGCCCCACAATCGCGGATGCGCGATATCCCAGGAGCGCAATCCTTTGCCGTCTTCGCAATCGCCATAATGCGAATGCGCACCGGGACCGAGACCGGCCCAATCGACGTTCCTCCAATAGCCAAGGTTGTGTTGCGACTCGTATCCGGGACGAGCCCAATTGCTAATCTCATACCATTCGAGGCCGGCTTCGGTGAACATCGTGTCGGCGATTTCGTATTTGTTCGCTTCGTCGTCATCGTCCGGTCTCGACAACGTGCCCGCCGCGATCCGTCGTCCCATTTTCGTATTCGGCGCGATGGTGAGCGCATATGCGGAAATATGGTTGACGCCCAAATCGATGGCGGTGCGGACGGATGTGCGCCAATCGTCAAGGCTCTCCCCCGGCGCGCCGTAGATCAGATCGACGCTGGAACGCATGCCTGCTGCATTGGCCGCTGCGATTCCGGCGGCGACGTTTTCCGGCGTATGCGTACGGTCGAGCGTTGCAAGCACATGCGGTACCGCGGATTGCATGCCGAAGGAAATACGATTGAAACCGCCGTCTGCGAGTTCTTTCACATAGTCGGCATTCACCGTGTCGGGATTCGCTTCGGTGGTGATTTCCGCGTCATCGGCGATGCCCCATGTGGCGCGTACCGCATCCAGCATGGCGACCAAATCGCTTGCCTTGAGTGTGGTCGGCGTACCGCCGCCGAAGAAGACGGTTGCCACCTTCGGCTCGTTGATACCGTGCGTTGTCTGCCAATCGCGGACAATCGCCATTTCGCGGATAACCATGTTCGCGTAGTTGCCGCGTGACGCGCCCGCGCCCATGTCCACGGCCGTGTAGGTGTTGAAGTCGCAATAGCCGCAGCGACGTAAGCAAAACGGAACATGAATGTAGATTTCGAACGTCACGAAAGGCTCAACCTTCGGACTTCTGCGCGGCGCGAATCTTGTCCTTGGTGTCGCGGTCGTTGCCCGCTCCGCCGGTGGACAGGGCTGCGATGAACGCCTCCTGCGGCACTTCCACATGGCCGAGCATCTTCATACGCTTCTTGCCGGCCTTCTGCTTTTCGAGCAGCTTACGCTTACGGGAGATGTCGCCGCCGTAACACTTGGCGAGCACGTCCTTACGCAGGGCGCGGATGGTTTCGCGTGCGATGATTCGAGAACCGATGGCAGCCTGGATGGGAATCTCGAACTGCTGGCGCGGAATGAGCTCACGCAGCTTCTTGGTCATCATCACGCCATAGCTGTACGCCTTGTCACGGTGCACGATAGCGCTGAACGCATCGACTTTCTCGCCTTGAATAAGGATGTCGACCTTCACCAGATCGGCGGACTGTTCGCCATCCTCGTGGTAGTCGAGCGACGCATACCCCTTGGTACGGCTCTTCAGCTGGTCGAAGAAGTCGAAGACGATTTCGGCGAGTGGAATACGGTAATGCATTTCCACACGGTCGGCGGAAATGTATTCCATGGTGCCCATCTGGCCACGGTGGTCTTGGCACAGGTCCATCACCGCACCGATGAAATCCTTCGGCGTGATGATGTCGGCGGCAACCATCGGTTCGACGATCTTCTTGATCTTGCCTTCGGGGAATTCGCTCGGATTGGTGACGCGATGCACGGAATTGTCTTCCGCGATGACCTCGTACGGCACGTTCGGCGCGGTGGAGATCAGGTCAAGGTCGAATTCGCGGCTCAAACGTTCGGTGACGATCTCCATGTGCAGTAAGCCCAGGAAGCCGCAACGGAAGCCGAAGCCCAACGCCACGGAGGTTTCCGGTTCGTAGATGAGGGCCGCGTCGTTGAGCTTGAGCTTGTCAAGCGCCTCGCGCAGTTCCGGATATTGCGCGTTGTCGATTGGGAACAGGCCGGCGTAGACCATTGGTTGCGGATCACGGTAGCCTTCGAGCGGCTCGGTAGCCGGATTTATGGCGGAGGTGATGGTGTCGCCCACCTTGGACTGGCTGACGTCCTTCGCTCCGGTGATCACATAGCCGACCTCTCCTGCGCCAAGCGCCTTGGTGGGCATCATGTCGGGGCTGATCACGCCGATTTCGATGGGGTCATGCGTCATGCCGATACCCATCATGTGCAGTTTCTCGCGCGATTTCAGTTCACCGTCGACCATACGAATGTAAGTGACGATGCCACGATAGGAGTCGTATACGGAGTCGAAAATGAGCGCGCGGGCAGGCGCGTCCGGGTTGCCCGCCGGCGCGGGCACTTCGGCGACGATACGGTCGAGCAGTTCGGCGACGCCTTCTCCGGTTTTGCCGGAGACGCGCAACACGTCGGACGGGTCACAACCAATCAGGCCGGCGATTTCCTCGGCATGCTTGTCGGGTTCGGCGCTGGGCAGGTCGATTTTGTTGAGCACGGGGATGATGGCCAGATCATGGTCGATGGCCATATACAGGTTGGACAGCGTCTGCGCTTCAATGCCCTGCGTGGCGTCGACAAGCAGCACCGCACCCTCGCATGCGGCCAACGCTCGGGACACCTCGTATGTGAAGTCCACATGGCCGGGGGTATCAATCATGCCGAGTGTGTATTCGGTGCCGTCAACCGTCCACGGCACGCGCACGGCCTGCGATTTGATGGTGATGCCGCGTTCCTGCTCGATATCCATGCGGTCGAGGAAGCGATCGCGCATCTCGCGCTCCGGCACGATGCCACTCAACTGCAGAATACGGTCCGCCACCGTTGATTTGCCGTGATCGATATGCGCGATGATGCAAAAGTTGCGGATCAACGACTGATCGGTGTACCCGGGCTGATTATGCTGCTGCCCCACGCCATCCTCCTCTGGAAATATTCGACGCAAACGATTCTAACTGGTAGTGTCGGCATGTCCTTCCGCGACACTCTTATACGCATTGGCGATTTATCCGCGTGCCATGTTATCATCATCGTTTGTATGTCCTTATAGCAAACGTCGTTTGGAGAAATAGTGGCAAACATCAAGTCGCAGAAGAAGCGCGTTCTCACCAACGAGAAGGCGCACAAGCGTAACGTGGCCGTGAAGTCCAGCCTGAAGACTGCCGTTCGCGCCACCCGCGAAGCCATCGCCGCTGGCGATAAGGCCGCCGCCGAAGCCGCCTACAAGGTCGCAGCCCAGAAGCTCGACAAGGCCGCCGGCGCTGGCGTGATCCACAAGAACCAGGCTGCCAACCGCAAGTCCGGTCTCGCTGTGGCCATCAACGCTCTCTGAGTTTTCGTAACTCACAGCTTGTAAGAAGCCCCGCAGGAAAACCTGCGGGGCTTCTTCTTTTTTACATTTCGTACTCTGTTGAAAATGCTCACTTACGCTTGATATCGTCATCATTCCGATCGGGATGGATGACCGGACGTTTGAGATATTTGGCTTCGCTCGGCAGGTAGGTGTTATGCCTGGCCAAAGCCCCCGGCAATTGAATGTCGAAAAACACGGAGATAAGCCGCATGGCCACCATCAGCACCACAATCAGCACATCAAGCACGACTTCGGCGGGAAAACTGACGATTCCCTCGTTCACTCCTTTACATACGAGTACCGTCAATACGCATCCAACGGCTGAAGGCACCGCGTACCAATGCTTGTCGCGGATCACCATGGGCACCTCGTTGATGAGCATGTCACGGATGAGTCCGCCGCCAAGTGCCGTGAACATGCCCAGGAACACTGCCGTGGTGCCGGACATGTGGTACATCATGGCTTTGGATGTGCCGTTGACGGCGTAAAGGCCCAATGCCAGCGCGTCCAATGACAGCATGGACCATTTGAGCTTGTCGACTTCGGGATAAATGATGGCTACGGCCACAGCTGCGAGCAGTGCGGTGATCACCAGCCCTTTGTCGGAGACGCCTGCGGGAGGAAGCGCTCCGAGCAGCACATCACGAATGATGCCACCACCCAATGCGGTGAGCCATGTGGTGACGAGAATCGCAAAAATATCATAGCCTTTGCGTACGGCGGCGAGTCCGCCGACCATGCCGCAGCAGAAGGTCGCCAGATATTCGATACCTATGAAGAAGCCGTTGCTTTCCAGCGCCACTTCCATGACCACTCCCCTTCCCTCACATATTTCTTTTCCAACCAGCTGTTAAAAATAGCACAATATGGGGCAAGAGCTGCAATAAAAGAGCCGGAGGGCGGCACGTACATTGTCAGACCATGTGTGAACTTGGCCTGAAGCACGCGCCACCCTCCGGCGGCCATTACAGCTATATGTCAGCTAATAATCGCTAACGGGAAAATCAGCAGACCTTCCACATCCAGTTGTGTGGGTCTTCGATCTCGCCAAGCTGGATGCCGAGCAGCTGGTTGCGCAGTGCGAGGGTGAACTCGCCGGAACCGCCGTCGGCGACGGTCACATCGAACTTCTCGGACTTGAAGCGACCGATCGGGGTGATGATGGCGGCGGTACCGCAGGCGAACACCTCGGTGACTTCGCCGGACTTGATGTCCTCAAGCAGCTGGTCCAGAGCGATCATGGTCTCGACCACATCGTGGCCGTTGTCCTGGATGAGCTGGATCAGGGAGCGGCGGGTCACGCCCGGCAGGATGTTGCCGGTCAGGGACGGGGTTTCCACGTGGCCGTCCTTGTGCACGACCATCATGTTCATGCCGCCAAGCTCCTCAAGGTAGGTCTTGGTGGCGGCGTCGACGAAGCACACCTGCTGGCAGCCGTGGTCGATGCCGGTGTACTCACCAAGCAGGGATGCGGCGTAGTTGCCACCGCACTTGGCGAAACCAGTGCCGCCAGGGCCGGTGCGGAACCACTTGTCTTCAACCCAGATGCTGACCGGCTTCACGCCGCCCGGGAAGTACGGTCCGGACGGGGAGGCGATCACGCAATAATCCACTTCCTGCGGAGCGCGCACGCCAAGGAACGGCTCGGAAGCGAACATGAACGGACGCATGTACAGCGTGTATTCGCGACGGGACGGAACCCAGTTCACATCGCGCTTGACGAGGGCGGCGACAGAGCCGATGAAGTCGTCGATCGGCAGCTCCGGCAGGTACAGACGCTTGGCGGAGTTCTGGAAACGCTCGGCGTTCGCATCCGGACGGAACAGCCAAGTGGAGCCGTCGGCGTGACGATAGGCCTTCAGACCTTCGAAGCATTCCTGGGCGTAATGCAGAACAGATGCGCCCGGGTCCATCTTCAGCGGCGCGTACGGCTCGATGCGGCGGTCCGACCAGCCTTCACCCTTGGTCCAGGTCATGTGGGCCATGTTGTCGGAGAAGACCTGACCGAAAGCCGGCTTGTCGATGAGTTCGGCACGCTTGGCGTCGGATGCCGGGTTGTCGTTCGGGAGCACGGTGAACTTCTCGGCGAGCTTGTCAAGCTCCGCCGGATCGTGATGATTCTGTTCAGTCATTCTTTACTTCTTCTAGTTGCATCAGCCACCCAAAGGCGGCCAGCGGTTATTGGTCTCCGGCGCTTGTGGCGCCGGGTTCTGGTATGTACTCTCTCACACCATAAACGCTTTCGATAACCGGCGTTCGCGATATGAGATAACGATCCTCATAAAGCAGGAAGGGGCCCATACGGACCCCTTCCTCACCGGCTACCTCATGCTTGTGGAGCAGCCAGTATAGACAACGATACGGCTCACTCAGCGTCAGCAGCCGGAGCGGCAGCGGCGTCAGCAGCCGGAGCGGCCTCAACCGGTGCGGCATCTTCCGGCACCTCGACGGTGACGACGGATTCTTCCGGATCCTCGACATCGAGTACGACGCCTTCCGGCAGCACGACGTCCTTGGCGAAGACCTTGGAACCATCGGTCAGGCCATCAACGTTGACCACGATCTTCTCCGGCAGGTTGGCGACATCGGCGCGGACCTTGAGCTCCTGGATGTCGACGAATGCGACAGCAGCGCCCTTCGGGGTGCCTTCGACGAACACCGGCACCTCGACGTCGATCTTCTCGCCGGCCTTGACCTCGTAGAAATCGACGTGCTCGACGATGCGCTTCACCGGGTTGCGCTGGACGTCCTTGACGACGGCCATCTTGGTCTCGTCACCATACTTGATGGTGAACAGGGCGTTGGTGTGACGCAGAGCCAGAGTGGTCTCCTTCATCGGCAGCTGCACGAAGGTCGGATCCTCGCCGCCGGCGTAAACGGTGGCCGGGATGAGGTTCGCGACGCGCATGCGGCGGGCAGCACCCTTGCCGAACTCGGTACGAGCAGCACCTTCAAGAGTGATGGTGGTAGCCATAATCAATATCTCCTTGATACATCGTTCTTATGTTTCGGCGCACCGACGAGCCGCATAAAAACCCAAGGAGTTTCATATCATACGCCAAGTCGATAACGGAGGCGGAACCTCCCTCGCCAAGACAACAGTTATCTAGTATACATGGTGCGCTGACATTTCCCTGCAATCAGAGGAGCAAGGTGCATAAAACGCGGACTATGCGCAAACCCACGTACAATCGTAGTCAGACAAGCACCAACCAGTGGTAAGGAATCAGAAAATGGCAACGACGCATGACCATTCCGCGCTCATCCGCAACATTCAGCTCGCGACTGGCGTCACGACCGTCGCAGCGACGGGATTGCTCGCGGCGTCAGCACATATGCTGTTCCGCTTTGCCATCGACACGCAGTGGAAGCATTCCATTTTCCATCAGGCGCTGATCGCTCCGGATCGCGAGGGAAAGATGAACCAAGGCGAGGCCAAAGAGGCCGAGCAATGGTTTTCCGAAACGAAACAGCCGGTATCCATCACCAGCCGCGATGGGCTTAAGCTGCATGGCTGGCTCTTCGATCCGGATTGCATCGACCCGACGCCGCATATATATGCCATCTGCGTGCATGGCTATACCGGAGCCCCTGAAGAACAAGCCAAATGGGCACACCGCTATGCCCGCATGGGCTTCACCGTCCTCGCACCATCCCAACGGGCCCAGGATCTGAGCGAAGGACGATATGTAGGCATGGGATGGTTGGAGCGCAATGATCTACTTGATTGGATACGGCTGATTGTGGATAGCGACGATCAAGCACGCATTCTCCTATTCGGAGGATCCATGGGAGCCACGACGGTGATGATGACGACCGGCACGCCGGAACTGCCACGCAATGTCATCGCGGCAATCGCCGAAAGCGGATACACTTCCGCCCGCATGGAATTCATAGACAGCGCGCGAGGCATGTTCCACATGCCAAAGCTTCTCGCCTCGGCATGTGTGGACGCGGCGGGTCTGATCTGCAAGCGCCGTGCCGGCTATGATTTCACCGAAGCGTCCTGCATACCGTCATTGCGGCATACGGTCATTCCGATGCTGTTCATCCATGGAGGAAAGGACCGCATGGTCAGCCCACGTTTCCTCGACATGAACTACAACGCCTGCTCCAGCATCGACCGCGAACGTCTGCTGGTTCCGGACGCCGATCATATGGAAAGCTCCGCCGTGGATCCGAAACGCTACTGGGACACCGTATACGGATTCATCCGTCGTTCATTCAAGATCTGACAGCCGAACCCCAAAAAATATAAGCGGTAATGGAAACGCCTCCGGCGAAAGATGGCGCCCCTCACCGCCCGAAGTTCTCAAGACATGCCCGATGCCCGTTCCGTCAGTGCCGTTCTCCCGGATTGCATATCTGCATGGCGACGCCATCCTCCATAATATGGAATCCATGCTTCTCATAGAACGTGGCATTCTTGCTTTCCTCAGGCATAACCTCGATATACAGGTAATCGTGGTACCGCTGCTTGACCATGCCGACAAGATGTCCGGCAATGCCGCGCCCTTGGTATTCAGGATCGACCAGCACATAGTGCATGTATGCCACCATCTCCGTGTCATCAAGCACTCGCACCAGACCCACCAGACGTTCGCCATCCCATGCGCTGAATACGGTGGATGACCCCATCAACGCCTTATGCAACCGTTCAGGATATTGACCGGACACCCAGCCGACTGAAAGAAACAGTCGCTGGGTCTGTTCCTTGGTGAATTTCTTTTCATCCGTATATGTGATAACCATATGGCAAGCATAGAATTGCCGGTATGAAACCGTCTCCTTCTATCTTTGCATACGAAACACAAGTGTCTCGGCCACTCCCCTCATGTATCGAAGTGCGCGGAGCCCACGTACATAATCTGAAAGACGTCGACATCGACATCCCGCTCAACAGCATGGTCGGCATAGCCGGAATCTCAGGCTCAGGAAAAAGCTCCCTCGCGCTTGGCGTGCTGTACGCGGAGGGATCACGACGCTATCTGGAAGCGCTATCGACCTATACAAGAAGACGTATGACCCAGGCAAGCCGCGCAACCGTCGACGAGGTGCGTCATATTCCGGCGGCATTGGCACTGCATCAGCGTCCATCAGTGCCTGGAGTCCGTTCCACGTTCGGCACAATGAGCGAACTGCTCAACAGTCTGCGCCTCCTGTTCTCCCGGATCGGATCGCACGTGTGCGAACACTGCGGAGCACGCAACCAACCCACGATGAACGTTGCCGCCGAGCTTCCGATGCATTGCACGTTCTGCGGCGGACTCATGCATCCGCCATCAGCGGAGGATCTCGCATTCAACGCCGCGGGCGCGTGTCCGACATGCTCAGGCACCGGAATCATGAGGGAAGTCGACCGTTCCGCCTTGGTACCGGATGAGTCGAAAAGCATTGACGAGGGAGCCGTGCTGCCGTGGGGATCGTTGATGTGGGATTTGATGAAGCAAGTATGCGGGGCCATGGGAGTACGTACCAACGTACCGTTCAACCAACTCACCGAACAAGAACGAGATATCGTGTTCGCCGGCCCAGCCATCAAGAAGCACATCCTATACAAGCCGAAAAAAGGCGACGATTTCGCCGAACTCGACTTCACGTACTACAACGCCGTATACACCGTGGAGAACGCCCTCACCAAAGCCAAGGACGAAAAAGGGCTTAAACGTGTTGCGAGGTTCCTCAAAGAGCGTCCCTGCAGCGATTGCGGAGGGACCAGACTTTCCGAACGCGCCCGCCAGCCACGTATCAGAGACATCAATCTGGCTCAGGCAACCGCGATGTCTCTGGACGCACTCGTTTCCTGGGTAGGGTCCGTGCCGGAATCGCTGGAACCACATATGCGCACCATGGCGAGCGCCATCTGTGAATCGTTCCTCAATACGTCACGGCGTTTATTGGAACTCGGTCTCGGGTATCTGTCCTTGGACCGCGCCGGAGCCACGCTGTCCACCGGCGAGCGCCAACGCGTGCAGCTTGCCCGCGCCGTGCGCAATCGCACCACAGGCGTGTTATATGTGCTGGATGAGCCGTCGATTGGGTTGCATCCCGCGAATGTCGACGGACTGCTCGGTGTCATGCGTGACCTGGTGGCTGATGGCAATTCCGTGGTAGTGGTCGATCATGACACTCGGGTGCTGGCCGAAACCGATTATCTCATCGAGATGGGGCCAGGTGCCGGCGCAAAGGGCGGTCAGGTGATTGCGCAGGGAACGGTGCCGCAGGTGATTGATACCCGCGAATCGCGCATCGCGCCGTTCCTTGCCCAGGGTGGCAACGTTCATGACCGTGTGCGTGACAACATTGACGCCCATGAAATCTTCTCCGCAGGACGAATTCATATGGAAACCGACCGTCTGCATACCGTCGGCCCGTTATCGGTAGATATTCCCCGTGGACGGCTGACCGCCGTAACAGGGGTATCCGGTTCCGGCAAGACGACGATGGTACTGGAGATGTTGATGCCCGCTTTGCAGTCGCGGATCGACAGGTCGCCGCAGCCGACGCAGGTGCGGCTCCTCGAGGCGGACGGTGTGTCCAAGGCACATCTTATCGATGCCACGCCTATCGGCGCGAACATACGTTCCACCGTCGCTACATATTGCGGCGTCCATGACGATCTTCGACGCGCGTTCGCAAAAACAGATGCTGCGCGGACCATCGGTCTGAAAGCGGGGGCATTCTCCTATAACACTGGCAAGCTGCGTTGCGCGACGTGCGACGGCACGGGATCGATTTCGCTCGACGTGCAGTTCCTGCCTGACGTCGATATCGAATGCCCGGCATGCCATGGCTCGCGGTATTCCGATGCAATCGCCGAGCTGAAGCTCCCCTGCACCGACGGAGTGGCGTATTCGATGCCGCAGTTAATGACAATGACCGTCGACGATGCCATGCCTGTCTTACGAGATGTCAAACCGATCCAAACGAAGCTTGCCACGTTGCATGAATTGGGTTTGGGCTATCTTGCGTTGGGCGAGCCAACTCCCGCGCTGTCGGGCGGTGAGGCCCAGCGTTTGAAATTGGCCAGCGAGATGGGGCGGAAACAGCATGATGCGGTATTCGTGTTCGATGAGCCGACAATCGGCTTGCATCCGCTTGATGTTCGCGTGCTGCTGCACGTGTTTGATGAACTTGTAGCGAATGGCGCGACGGTGGTCGTCATCGAACATGATTTGGACGTGATTGCCAATGCGGACTATGTGGTGGATATGGGACCGGGCGGCGGTGAAGCAGGCGGACGCGTAGTATGCGAGGGAGCGCCTTCTCGGATCGCCGCATGTCCGGAAAGCGTCACTGGACGATACCTACAATCGTCGCAATGCTGATATTGTCCCATCTTCGGGCATCTGCAGTCAGTCTGATGATGGGACAGGCAGTTCCCGCCATGCTTGAAGATGATGCAGCGCACGTACGATGTTGCATTGATCAAGTAACGTCCCTTCAGCGGCGCACATGGTGGGATACCACATGCGATGGCGGAGCGTGGCTTGTTTGCCAGTACCTTTGATGAGTTCGCCTTCATCAGAGGCATATTGAAAATGCAGATGACTGAGCAGTCCCCCGTGTCTGAGCACGGAGCGTTCAGGCATGGGCTCCATCGCGATGAGTACGGCGAAGGGATCGGAGGCACCGGCATCGCTAGCGTGGAACACATAGCAGGGTTTGCCTTCCAGCCCCTTGTCGTGCACATGATCGAGCCGATATTCATGTGTTGTGATGGGGGTGCGTTTTTCGTCCAGCCAAGTCAGGTTAAAGCCTGCGACAGCATCATCGTCGCCAACTGCGGACGGCTGCTCGATATGCCATCCACCAATGCGGAATCGCCACTCCTTGCCCGAGGTTTTGCAGGCTTTTGCCCAGAAGCGTCGCGCATCGCCGAGCATCATGATCGCGAACAGCGGCTTGGATCGCATGGCTTTCGTCGAATCCTTCCAAGCCCGGTCAAGGTTCGGGTCATGATTGTTGATCAAATGTTCGAAGCTAATCCAGTCTCCCAGCCAATCGTTCACATTGAAGTCCATGCCAGACGATCCTCTTCTTCTCCCTGTTCGTTATGCAGTTCGTCTTCCAGCGCTATGATGCGGTCGCACCATAGCGCTGCAAGCTCATAATCATGTGTTACGACCAACACCGCTTTGCCACGGTCCGCGAGCTTTCGCAGAAGTCCGCCGACTTGGGTCATATGCAACCGGTCCAGTCCGCTGGTCGGTTCGTCCAAAACAATGAATCGCTTATCGCTCATCAAAGCGCAGGCTATAGCCAGCCTCTGCTTTTGACCGCCGGATAAACTCATCGGGTGGCGCTGCACGGAATCCAATAGGTCGAGGTCTCGTAGCACAGCATCGCATCGGTCACGCACAGCGTCATCCATCCCATCAAGTCCCAGTAATGCCTCTTCCCGAACACTATCGGAGAAGAGCTGGTAATTGACGTCCTGCATGACGAGAAATCCGGCACGAGTCAAAGCGCCGCGGCTCGCTTTCGTCCCATTCAATAGCACCATGCCGTTCAACGGAGCGGCAAGACCGCATAGCGTACGTGCCAAAGTGCTTTTGCCAACCCCGTTCGACCCCATAAGGCCAAGAATCTCACCCTCGTGAATGTCGAAATCGGGAATATCACGTGCGAATACGGGTGTCTTGCGGCCTAGAAGTCCCCGCTTTGTATGGCCTACACTCAGGCCGCGCACACCAATGACGACCTGTCGCTTGTCCTCGTCGGGCGCAATGCCTCCATGTTGGAGTTTACGATGCACGGCAAGCCTGTATGGTCTGTCATCGAGGGCGCGCAATCCTAATGCCGCGACGCGCTGTTCGGACATCGCCAGAAAATCGGACGCCTCATATTCACCGAGAATCGTACCGTGATCGAACACTATGAAACGGTCCGCTAAATCCGCGCACCATGCAAGACGGTGTTCGGCAATGACGATGGTCATTCCATCAGCTCTCAATCGGGAGACCATGTCATGCAGCCTGCGAATCGCCACCATATCTAAATTACTTGTCGGCTCATCCATAACGATGAGTCCAGGAGCCAGCATGGTCGATGCCGCGACAGCAAGCTGTTGCTTCTGGCCACCTGAAAGCGTCATGATCCTACGACCTAATAGATGCCTGATGTGAAACTGCTCCGCGACATCATGCACGCGTTGCCGAATCCGCGCGGGAGACATGCCCGTATTCTCGCAGGGGAATGCCAGCTCATCGGTGGAATCAGCATTGAAATACTGCGTCTTCGGATTCTGGAATACGCTGCCCACCTGTCCCACATAGCTTTCCACAGGAGCCAATCCGGCGCGGATTCCGCACGTCATATGGATGCCCTGCAAATCGCCGGAATAGAAACCAGGTATCAGACCATTGAGCAAACGTGTGTACGTGGTTTTGCCACAGCCGCTTTGTCCACATAAGATGGCAATCTCGCCTTGCGGTATGGCACAGCTGATGTCATTCAGCGCATCGACCTCAGCAGCTTCATCAGCATGATATGCGAATGAGCACCGTTGCGTCCATGCGACTATCCGATTGATATCACTTCCGATACTCACCATGCTCCTCCAATGCCCAATGCCAGAGGAACCGTGCAGATGACCATCCATGCCCAATCAATGCCATGCATGCGGATTTCGGTATGACATGTATGAGGCCCGCAAATGCCGATTCCTTTGGTCAGTGCGGCTACGGACAAATCCTGGGCGACCCCCGTAGCGTTCATCAACAACGGCATCAGGATGTATTCCAAAGACTGAGCCGGATGACGGAGCAGGGCGAATGTCCCCTGGGCGATGCCACGTAATGCCATCGCGTCACGAATCTGATGGTAATCGTCATGGATTGTCGGGAAGAACCGGATGCACACCACACATGGAATCACAATCGTCTCCGGAATGCGCATGTGCCGCAGGGCACACACGAATTGACTGGCCGTAGTCGTGGTGAATGCGTATATGCCGGCAATCAGACAAGGCATCATCATCCGGATGCCGACACAAAGCAAACCAAGCATATGCAACCAGCTGCCGCCATCGTCAAGCGTCGATGCCCAAGTCCCCACTAGTAGCAATACATAGATGCAACCGAAGCGTACCGCAGCCGCCCATCGTCCCGCGCCGAGCAGTGGCAGAAGAAGCAGCAATACTGTAAGCGACTCCACAACCACGTCGACATGGAAGAACAGCAACAGGTTGGCCAATGCCACTAGGTACAGTTTGGTTCTTGGGTCCAGGGCCATCAGATGATGCCGGTCTTCGCAAAATGCTTCTTCAGCATACGCTGCCCAAACCAGCCTCCGAGCAACGCACATACCAGTACCACTATCATGGCAATGAAAAACGTGCCGGTATTGACATGTGCGAACACACCATCGATATAGGACGAGTCCTTGCCACGGGCCTGCAGACTGGCCACATAGGCATCCTTCATGAACCACAACGGCAGAATCGGACCGGTCAGCCCATAGCAGAACACGACATAACTCGCCAGGATACCTGTCTTGCTCCGATAGTCCCCGGCGCGAGCGATGGCATCAGCGATGACCGGAAACACGATGCTCGCAGCAAGGGAAAGGATGAAATGTCCGGATACGAACAAGAACAATCCGACGACGATGCCCATCACGCTAATCGCGCCGAATTTTCCGACCTTGGCAACCAGGAGCATATATACGCAACCACAGATCAATGCGGCGACCGCAGGCAGAAGAATCATGCCGAATCCCATCAAAGCCACGGAACTGAACAGCGTGGCCACGGCGACCAGCACGAAATACAAGGCAGTGAACACACCTATCGTGATGAGATCGGGAATGGTCAGATGCCTCGACTTGGTCGACATGCCCTGCTGCGTCATGGTCAGTCCTTTCGATTGTCATGGGCGGCCAGCCACCAATGTATCGAGGAAACACGGAAAAGACAATAGTTTTTCCTCGTTTTCATGGAAAACTATCCAATCCGCGTCGCGGTAATCCATAAACCATCCATACCCAGAGACAATGAAACGACGCCCCGAGTCAACGTCCTCGCTCCAGTCTCAGACGACAAGGCAATATCCCAATGCCGCGGCCATCACAGGAACCACCACCGACGTCAGCACATATCCCACGAACACGGTGATCCGCCCACCGCGCAACAACGTCACGGATTCGTTCATCATGGTGGAGAATGTGGAGAATCCACCAAGGAAGCCGGTCGCCAACATCACATGCGCGGGATCCGACAGAAACCGGCGTGAGTACAGACCTGCAATCACGCCTGCCAGGAATCCGGCAATACTGTTGATCACAAAGGTCGACAAAGGAAATGCCTTATGCCAAGAAGCTTTGATAACGGAATCACAAACATACCTTGCGGCGGCGCCGAGACCACCACACAGGCACACCGATACGGCGATGACCGCATTATTCATCAGTCCGCCTCCTTGCCCATGGCATGGCGATCACCATCGTTATGCTCAGTACCGGCAAACCGCAGCCCGACATGCGCGCCAACGTATGCCAGCAGACAGCCCACGATGAAGGTCGTGCAACAATACGCCGCACAATCCATGGCTTTGCCGTCATGCAGCATAGTGAATTCCTCGAGGGCGAGAGTGGACATGGTGGACAATCCTCCACACATGCCCATGCCACATCCACGGTTCACATATTCCTTCGCGCGTCCCACGGTTCTGCGGGTTCCTCCCAGCCATGCCGAAAGCGCCGCGTATACGAAGCAGGCGGCCATATTCGCCGCGAATGTGCCGATATGGAATGCGCCGCAGTCGGGAATGACCGAACAAGCGTAGCGTAATGCGGTTCCGATGCATCCCCCAAGGAACACCACGCATATGAGATCGACTCGAATGATATGTTGTCGTGCCATGTATCTTCTTTCCAGCGAGGTGCCGAACCAATATGACAGACATGGAAGAATGGCGATGCCACAACCGCTGAAAGCCATAAGGTACAGCACACCCTATGTCGTAGGAACCATCAGCGGGTTTGCGGTTCGAAGCCTGTAACGGCTTCAGGCGAGTCCCATCACCGCAGTCCAGTATATCCGGCACGCGAGGCCGTCCGTACCATCATTCACGATGCGGACAACTTCCCCGGACTACCGCAACGTACGATCCATAACCGTCGCCAATAGCGCGGCGACCCCCAAAACCGCAACTGTGATGCCAATGCCGTGGAGCCCTCCATCAGTGACCGTCTCACCGAAGAACACGCCACTCAATGAGGACGCACCGATAGACCCGATATAGATGGACGTGCGCAGCAGACCAGACGACGTGCCAATATGCTCGGATGCCGCTCGGCGATATAGCACGGTCTGACTGGTCGACATGCTGAGTCCCAACACCAGTCCCGCGACAGCGGAGGCGGTCAACGGCAATACGACCATGCCAGCGGATGACGTGCAAGCCAACAACATGCCCACCGCCACCATCGCCGAACAGCACACCATCAACGGCAGGCGCACTATCGGCTTCTTCGCGATGGATAACGAAGCCACTGTCGCCACCACCCCCATCGGAATGATGAACATGCCGGAAACACCGGCGTTCATATGGCAGGCATCCTCCAACCACTGGGGCAAGGCGTACATGACCACATAAGCGCCAAGCATGGTGAGCATCGCACGCAGAAAATTCAACGTCATCGCATTATCCGCCGCGAGTGAACGCACATCGACGAAAGGCGTTGCCGCATGCAACTCCCACGCGACAAAAGCCAACAAAGCGATGACAGTGACGCAACCGGACACCTTGTCGAAAGTAGGCAAACTCATAAGAACAATCAGCAGCGCGCTGATTGTGATGGAGAATAGCAACAGACCCATGACATCGAGATGCGCGATGAAGAAGGATACGGTCATGCGATGTTCATGCTTCGCATCGGGCTCGATGCTTGCCAATCCCAGCACAATCGTGATGATGCCGACCAACACGTTGACGAAGAAGGTGGAGCGCCATCCCAAAAAGGTGACCAACAGGCCGCCCAACGGTGGACCGACAGCGATGAGCACCAGTCCCACCATAGCGAGAATGGAAAGGACCAACGAAGGCGGTTCCGCCAATCCCATGCGATCAGCCCGTCTGCGAACCAGCAGCATGGCAGCAGGATAGCCACAGGATGTGCCCGCACCAATAAGCACACGCGACGTCAGCAGCACGCCGAGATTCGGGGCGAAACCACCCAGTAGTCCTCCAATCATGACCAATGCCGCACCGGCCATGAACACCGAGCGAGGACCAATGATCTCAGAAAGCTTGCCCGCCGTCGGCTGCGCGATGGCACATGTCAGGTACAGCGCAGATATCAGCAGGGTCGCCCTTCCGGCATCAATCCGCAAATCATGTGAAATCGGTGCGAGCGCCGTCGAGATAAGCGTGCTGTTGACAGGGTTGAGACCGACCCCAAATATCATCGCCATGATGAAGGTCTTGGGAAACGCGGGAGTTTCTCTTGTCTTATCAGCCGTCTTCATCGCGTGTCGCCTCCCGTCGGCAGCGATTCCGTGGCGGCGATGCGTTCGATCAATGTGGTCGCAGCGGCGAGGTCCCCGCGCTCGCCGTCATCCAATGCATATTCGATGGCATGCGCCAGCCAAGTTGTTTGGCTAGCGGTTACGTGGGCGAGGAACGCATGTCCTTCATCGGTCAAGCCGACCAGTCGACGACGACGATCTTTCGAATCGGCATGCTGTGTGACATACCCTGTGGACCTCAGTAGTTCAAGACGCTGGGTGATGGCCTGTTGCGATACGTGTTCGTACGCGGCCAAAGTCGATACCGACAGTTCTCCCTCGGTATCCAGCCGCTTCAACATGGCAAGCTGCGAAGCGGTGATGCCCCGTTCCGCGATGCCGGCCTCATGCTTCATCCGAGCTTGCAGCCTGCTGACCGCAATCGCCAATTCCATGGCGACATCCGATGTCGAATATTCGTCTTTCGTATCCATTTCGATTGCCTCCAGCTGGCCACCATAGCACTTACACAAGCTACTTGTGCAATCTGCTTGCGGATTTCCTCGCATGACGCCACTCGCCGCAAGGCTTCAAACCGTTATCGCCCTGAACAACAAAAAGGGCCATCCCACTTTTGCAGGATGGCCCTCCATATAAGAACAACAGACCTCAGGCAAGTTTGCCGTAGGCTTCGGCATCCACCGGCTCGAGCCATTCGTTGCTCATGGATGCCGGATCGCCCGCAGGGACCATGAAGGCTAGATGCGAGCATGATTCGCCGGGGGCGGCGCCATGCCAGTGCTTCGTATCCGCGGGGATGCAGACGGCCTGCCCGGCCTTGAGCTCCTTTGGCTCCTGTCCCTCGATCTGGTAGTAGCCGCAACCGCCGACCGCGATGAGTACCTGCGCCGCGTTGTGATGGATGTGCCAGTTGTTGCGGCAACCCGGCTCGAAGGTCACGTTATGGATGGCAATCTGCGGAGTCTCGAGCACCGGAGCAAGGTAGCTCTGTCCCACGAAGTACTGCGCGAAGCCGTCGTTCGGTTCTCCCATCGGGAATGCGCTCGGATTTTCCATTGTCGACCCGTCCTTTCATTTATGCTCTGTACCGTTCCCTATTCAACGCCCGGCGAAAAAGAATGTCCAATGTGAGTATGGTATATCGTTCCATGCGTCGATTGCATATCAAACCATTCATGCGAGGTATTGGTTCTGCCAATCGAAACGGGATATGCTGACCTTCCGAACATCAACGGCAGAAGAGCTTCAGTATGACTGACATGAGCTACGCCCCACTGGGATGGTCCGGCATCCAAGTTTCCAAGGTCTGCCTTGGCGGTATGAGTTTCGGCAAGACCTCCCCGTAATTCCATCAGTGGACCATCGATGCCGACGCCACCGAACAGCCGTCAGTACAACATGGCGCTCACCCCATACTCCCCATGGCGTCCGGCCATCTGACCCATCCGTCCTGGGATTCCGATTCCAAACGCGGCACCACCGACGGCACCATGCGCAACAAGTACGATCAGGCACGTGCGCAGGATATGCCGATCATCGAACGCGTGCACGGGCTCGCGGAACGGCTCGGCGTGCCGATGGCGCGGATCGCCCTCGCCTGGCATTGGGCCAAGGACGTCACGGCACCGATCGTCGGCTGCTCGAAGACGGAGCGCGTGGATGATGTCATCAAAGCACTTGGAGTAAAACTCAGCGAATCCGACATCGCCTATCTTGAGGAGCCGTACACGGCGCATGAACTGGTCGGCCCATTGGCCAGGCCGGGCGAGCGCGCGCTGGCCGGCACCCTTGCGCCGACTCTGAAGGAGAAAGCCAAGTAGCGCCACACGTCGCCGGAAAGTGGCTAGCGCACCGGGATGCAGATCTCGGTCACGAACTGGGCGGGATCCGATGTCAACCCTTCATCGATCAACGCGATCTCACGTGAGAACCCGGTGATGTCGAGACCCTGCTCTGCGGTGTACCATATCAGCTCGCGATACCGGTCGGGGGCATCGCCATGACTCCCCCGGAACCGGATGCGCACGCAATCGGTCTCCGGCAATGCCACGGTGTCGCCCTCATATTCGTCCTCGTCGTCAAGCAATAGGAACACCAACCCGTAATCGGCATATCCGCCCTGTTCCAACGATTCCTTGTCAATGCCGACGCCGACCTTGCCGAGGAAGACCAGCGAATCCTTCTGATGCTGCTCCAGCTTGCGGATCGAATATTCCAGGCCGAGATACGAGTCGACCTTCGGTGAATCCCTGATCCAGACGATCCTGCAGGCGGGTTGCCGCACAACACGTATCACGTCGAATTCGGACTGCTCAGCGTCCCGCAGCCGCTCCAAGCGATGGTCGATCTTCCGCTGGACCATTTCCAGCTCATGCTGTTTGCGCTCGATCAGGGCTTTCTGTGCAACAAGCTTGTCCTCGATGACATGCACGTCGCGATTGTGCAGGAACTCGGCTATCTGCGTCAACGGCATATCCAGCACACGCAGGTACCGGATTGTGTTCAGCACCTCGAACTGCTTGGCACCGTAATACCGGTACCCGGTGCGCGGGTCGATATATTCGGGTTCCAGCAAGCCGCAACGCTCATAATGCCGAAGCGTGCCCAGCGACACATTGAACATATCTGCAACCTTGCCTATACGGAACAGTCTGCCGTCACCCGGCAAAGCGTCGCGCCCTCCACTTCGCTCACTCGCCGTCATGCACGCGCCTTCTCCGAAATTACGCCGTGACGCTTGAGCCACGCGTAGAAGCCAAGACAGATCAGCACGGAAAGCAGCGATCCGGCGGGCGCGGCGACGCCCATGGGGAACAAGGTGTTCGGGAACAGCTTGGATGCCAGATACGCCCCGGGCACACGGACCAGGGTGATGGCCACGATATTGTGGATGAATCCGATATAGGAGCGCCCGCATGCGGCGAAGAAGCCGCTGAAGCAGAAGTGGATGCCCGCGAAGATGCTGTCGACGATGTAGCTGCGGATGTACTGTGTTCCCAGCAGGATTACCGTCGCATCGGTGGTGAACAGGCCGACGATGGAGCCCGCCGTCAGTTCCACCACAATCGATATGACGATGCCGTAGACGACGGTGATCGCGGTGGCGTATCGCAGTGTCTTCGTCGCTCGCTCCATCCTGCCGGCACCGATGTTCTGCGCCGAGACGGCGGATACCGTGGCCAGCATGGACGACGGTACCAGGAACAACGCGCTGATCACCTTTTCGACGACGCCGACAGCTGCCGCATCGTTCAGGCCACGGTAGTTGGCGATGACCGTGATGATGATGAAGGCGATCTGGATGCAGCCGTCCTGAACCGCCGTCGGCACTCCGATGCCGAGAATGCCGCGGAGCATGGCCCTATCGGGGCGAAGATCGCCGAACTTCAGTCTGATGCCCGTACGCCGGCGGCGAATCGCCACCAATGTCACGGTCACACTGATGGCCTGCGCCAGTGTGGTGCCCAATGCCGCGCCCGAGGGACCAAGACGCAGCCAGCCCATAAACAGGTAGTCGAACACGATGTTGCAGAAGCATGCAACCGCAATGAAATACATGGGGCTTTTCGAATCGCCCATCCCACGGAACACCGAGCTGATAATGTTGTACGCGACGATGAACGGGATGCCGATATAGCAGATGGTCAGATACTGCGCGGTTCCCTCGACGGCTTCGACTGGCACGCCGATCAGCGAGATGATGTTGTGCACGTTCAACAGCAGAACGACCGTCAGCGCCAACGCGATTCCTGCGAACAGCGTGATGACGTTGCCGATGGCCTTGGCCGCACGGTCGAGCCTGTTCGCGCCGACCGCACGGCCGATGGTGACGGTCGCGCCCATGGCAAGACCCACGATGACCACGGTGAGCATGTACAGCACCTGGCTGCCGTTCGCCACCGCGGTGATGCCGTCGATGCCGATGAACTGTCCGGCGATGAACAGATCGGCCATGCCGTACAGCGTCTGCAGGAAATACGACAGCAGATACGGCAACGCGAAGGTGACGATCGTTCTGAACACGCTTCCCGTTGTCAGGTTCTTTCCCATGGGTTGTCTCTTATCCTCCCGTTTCGGCCTATGTCTTCCAGCAGGAAGGCTAAACCTTACAATGGTTGTAGAGTCAATCCCAAAGCATTGTCATGTCCAATATGCGGAAAACCGTCTTTCACCCCATGACCGGAGCGGTGGCTTCGTCTTCCCCGTCCGGCTCGTCGGCGAGACCCATGAGCTCTCCCATCTTGTCCGCGTACACGCCCGTCTCATGCATGAGCAGGGCCCGCACTGCCCGAAGCGATTCACGATCCCGAGGAAGACGGTACAAGGCGATGGTCGCGGCCATTTCGCCAAGCTTTTCATAGTTGTCCAACATGCGTTTGCGATCCTTGTGCGAAGCGAGCATCGCATCCATGCGATCCTCCGGTTCGGCGAAAAAGATATATCCGGCAAGGGTAAGCAGCAGACCAGCCTTCCTCACATTGCGTGCCTGGCTGTCAAGTTCTTTGACACCATTCTCGAACATGGTTCGATCACGCAGTCTGAAGCCTTCCTGGAGAAGACCCGAAGCCGACGGCCCCATAAGGGAGATGGCAAGGTCATGCAGATAGAGCGGGTCTTTCCATATATCCTCCACTTCATATACGCCATTGTCCTCGATCTCGGCCAGTAGTTGGGCGACGGGCTTAGTGTTCTCATCCCACAGATTCCGATATGCCTCCACAATGTGTTCGGCGTCATACAGATATCTGGCATCGAGGCAAGCCGGATATTCCAATGAGCTGGTGACGCTCAGATCCACAGAACAGGCATATTCCAGATCCGCCTTGATCCGCATATCCTGCAACTGGGCGCATACATGCCTGTATCGGAAATCGGGATCACATCCCAATTCGACCACTTTCGGATCATCGCGGAGCATACACATACCCAATCCCCCATAAGCGAGAACCATCAGCGCCGCATCAGCGGCCCTAGGCTCGCCCCCTCCCCATCGCAACAGAGTGTATGCGGCCAGACGGTAGGTCTGTCGCAGGTATTCCATCATGCATTCGAGCCGTTTCCTCCTTCCGCCTCCGCTCTTCTTCCCCTTGGTCTTTTTCCTTCGGAACACCTCACGTGTATCGAACAGACCAAGCTGGAACGGCATCCTGTTGCTCGGCCGATGCGTCGCCACCGCGACGGAAGCATCATTAATCATTTCATACAGCCATGCGCTCATGCCGTATTTACGAACCACATTGCGGCATCCGGTCAAGAATTCGGCATCATAGCCTATTTGGAACCGATCCAATATGATCATATCCATGTCGAGGTTCACCGGCCATGACGTGCCGCCGAACAAGTCATCCGCAAGCTCGTGCACCACGTCATCGAACAGGGAAAGCGGACCTTCCATATCGTGTTCGAGACGTATCCGATCAAGGTCCGCGAAACAACGCCCCGAGCTGTACCGGTCGAAGCGCTCGATCAGCCGATCCATCGTTTGCAGGAAAGCCTGTTCGTCCATATTGAATGGCGTGGCCACGGCAACTGTCATATGCAACTCCTTCGTCGTAGAGATGCACCTACTGTCGCATATCCGTCCACCTCTCCGTCACAATCCTTTGAAAAAAGTGAATAAGTGGACAATTTCCACCTATCCACACCCCCATACCTGTCTGTGGACAACTTGCGCAATAACAAAAGGCCCTTCCTCCAAAAAGAGGAAGGGCCTGATCTTCGCGTAGGCGACGAGCCGGTCCGTCAGTTGATGAGTTCCTTGACCGCTGCGATGACGGCCTGCAGACTCGCCTTGGCGTCACCAAACAGCATCTGCGTGTTGTCTTCGAAGTACAGCTCGTTCTGGATGCCGGCATAACCGGTGCCACGGCCACGCTTCATGACCACCACGTTCTGCGCCTTGTCGACGTCGAGAATCGGCATGCCGGAAACCGGGGTGCCCGGCTTGCGGGCGGCCGGATTGGTCACGTCGTTGGCGCCGACCACCAGAGCCACGTTGGCCTGCGGGAACTGCGGATTGATGTCATCCAGGTCGACGAGCTCCTCATACGGGACGTTGGCCTCGGCGAGTAGCACGTTCATATGGCCAGGCATACGGCCTGCCACCGGATGGATGGCGTAGGAGACTTCGACACCATGGTCCTTGAGCAGGGTGCCAAGGTCAGCGAGCTCACGCTGGGCCTGGGCCTGGGCCAGACCGAAGCCCGGCACGAAGATGACCTTCTCTGCGTAGACGAGCTGGACGGCCAGATCGTCGGCGGAGGTTTCCTTCATGGTGCCCTCCAGCCCCTCTCCGGCGCCCGCCGCAGAATTGGAGCCGCCGAAGCCACCAGCCAAGACGGACAGCAGCGGACGGTTCATAGCCTTGGACATGGCGATGGACAGGGTCACGCCCGCCGCACCGACGAGCGCGCCGGCCACGATCAGGGCGATGTTGTTGATGGCCAGACCGGACATGGCCACTGCGGTGCCGGTGCAGGCGTTCAACACGGAGATGACGACCGGCATATCAGCGCCGCCGATCGGGATGACGAACACGAGGCCGTAGCACAGGGCGAACACGGTGGTCAGGATCGACCAGAGCAGACGCTGGTTCGGCTGCACGCACAACATCACGAAGGACACGATGGTGAGCACGACGAACAGGATGTTCCAGAAACCCTTGCCCGGCAGGCTCAGCTTCTTGACCCACTTGATGCCCTGCAGCTTGCCGGCTGCGATCAGCGAGCCGGAGAAGGTGACGGAGCCGATCATGATGCCCAGACCCGCGGTGATGAGCACCACGATGGATGGGGTTTCGGCGGAGGTCAGGATGTCGTTCAATGCCACGAGCGCGGCGGCGCCACCGCCCACGGTGTTGAACACGGAGACCAGCTGCGGCATGTCGGTCATCTTGACCTTCTTGGCGGAGACCACGCCCGCCACGGCGCCGATGACGATGCCGACAATCAGCACGATGACTGCGACGCCATGCTTGAAACCGTTGGAGGCCTCACCTGCGAACAGCACGATGAAGGCCATGGCCACGGCGAACACCATGCCGATGGCGGAGACCATGTTGCCCTTGCGGGCGGTCTTCGGGGAGTTCATCAGGTGCAGGCCGATGACGAACATCACTGCGGCCAGCAGATAGACGAACCATTCGATGACGCCGAGCGGCGTGCTCAGCATTTCGGCCAGGGTACCCATTTACTTGGCCTCCTCTTCCTTCTTCTTGCCCTTGTCGGACTTGAACATCTCCAGCATGCGGTCGGTGACGACGTAGCCGCCGACGACGTTCATCGTGCCCAGCACGGCGGCCAGGAAGATGAACACCCAGGCGAGCGGACTGGTGGCGTGCGCGGCGACGATGACGACGCCCGCGATGACGATGCCGTGGATGGAGTTGGCGCCCGACATCAGCGGGGTGTGCAGGGTGGCGGGCACCTTGCCGATGACCTCGACGCCGATGAGCAGCGCGAGGACGAACAGTGTGATCGCAACGACGATATCCATTGCTTTACTCCTCTTCCTTCTTGGCTTCCTCGCCGCGGCCGGCCACGACCATGGCGTTGTCGAGCTCTTCGTTCAGGTCGATGGCGAGCTTGCCGTCACGCACGAAATGCGCCAGCACGTCGGCCACGTTGCGGCTCAGCAGGTTGGATGCGGTGGTGGACACGCCGCTGGCCAGATACGGGGCGCCGATGATGGTCACGCCGTTGTCGGTGACCTGGGTGCCGACGGAGGAGCCTTCGACGTTGCCGCCAAGGTCGCTTGCCGCGCAATCGACGATGACGGCGCCACGATGCAGACCGGCCACACCGGCCTTGGTCAGAAGGACCGGAGGCTTGCGTCCCGGCACTTTGGCGGTGGTGATGACGATGTCGAAGCCGGCGGCCTTCTGATCGACCGCGGCCTGTTGCTGGGCCTGCTCTTCGGCGCTCAGCGCGCGTGCGTAGCCGCCTTCGCCCTGGCCCTTGGAGAAGTCAAGACCAAGGTCGAGGAACTTGGCGCCCAAGGATTCGACTTCGCCCTTGGATGCCGGACGCACGTCGTACGCGGTGACGACGGCGCCGAGACGCTTGGCGGTGCCGATGGCCTGCAGGCCGGCGATACCGGCGCCCAGAATAAGCACCTTGGCCGGGCGGATGGTGCCAGCGGCGGTGGTCATCATCGGCAGGAAGGAACCGTACGCGTTGGCTGCCACGATGGCGGCCTTGTAGCCCATCACGGAGTTCTGCGACGTCATTTCGTCCATGGACTGCGCGGAGCTCAGCTGACGCGGCAGCTTTTCCATGGCGACGCCGACCAGACCGGCCTTCTCGATCGCGGCGACGTAATCGGCATCGGTGAACGATCCCAACATGCCAATGATCCATGTGCCCTGCTTGACGCGGGCGAGCAGCTCATTGCTTGGACGATCCACAAAACCCAGCGCGTCGGCGCGTGCGATCACATCGTCGGCGGAGACGACCTGCGCGCCCGCCTTCGTATAATCTTCATCAACGTAGTGCGATGCGACGCCCGCACCGGACTCAATCAGACATGTAACACCTGATTTACGCAACCTCGTTACGATATCCGGTGTCAGAGCAACACGGGACTCGTGTTCGGAAGTCTCGTTGAGAACTCCGAAGACCACGGTGGCTTCAGCTTTTTCAGCCATAGGTGCCCTTTCTTCCTCGTTAAAGAAATCTAATGAACAGATACAGCGCCCAAGTGTAACGTACACGGCAACATCGCGGCCGCAATCGTTCATCTTTCGAATCACGGGCTGTATCCGGCATGCGCCGCCCGTTTCCCTGATGGCCTGTCACCTTACGCTACCGTAAGGTGACGTGTCGCGCGCGACGGGCTATCATTCCTTCTTTAGATACCGTTTATATACGTAGGAGAGTCACGTGTCCATCATCACCTCGTTGAACAAGCAGGCCACTAATCTCGCAAGGAAGGCGTTGCGCTTGGGCAACGATTTCGTGCACCCGGTCAGCGACGATTCCGGCAATACACCGGATTACAACGACCCGAACAGCATCCTCTCCCCCGATGGCCATATCGAGCTGCCGCACACCGCTGAATGGGGACCGGGATACCCGTCCACCACGTTCCTTGACCCCGAAACCGGACTGTTGACCACGAAGACAGAGGGCAATCCGCCGCTAGACGAAGGCACCTCCATCTACGATATCTACGCCGACCGCGCCGCTCGTATGGGCGACGAACCATTGTACACGTTCAAGCAAGATGGCGATTGGCACACCAAGACCGCAAATGAGACGCTCGCCGACATCCGCGCCGTCGCGAAGGGCTTGCTGCATTATGGTTTGAAGAAGGGCGATGGCGTGGCTTTCATGTGCCGCACCTCCTACGATTGGGATGTGTTCGACGCGGCCGTCATGGCCTGCGGCGGCGTGCTCGCCACGATTTACGATACCGATTCCGCCGAGCAGATCCGCAATATCGTCAACAATTCCGATGCGCGTCTGCTGGTCGTGGAAACCACTGATATGAAGGCGAAGGCGGACGGGGCCGAAACCGAATGCCCGACTTTGGAGCACATCGTCTGCTTCGAGACCGGTGGTCTTGACGAGATCAAGGCGTATGGCTCCGGTGTGAGCGATGAGGCGCTCGATGCGCGAATCGATTCCGTGCAGAAGACCGATCTGTGCTCCATTGTGTACACGTCCGGTTCGACCGCCGCGCCGAAGGGCGTGGAGATGACGCATGAGCATTATTGCGCCACCGCGTTCAATCTGCCCGATTATATGCCGGAACTGCTGCATGACAAGAAGAACACCGTCCTGCTGTTCCTGCCTCAGGCGCATTCCTTCGCCCGTGCCATCAACTACATCTGCGTAGCAAGCAATCTGCATATTTATATCGCGCAGGGCATCAAGACATTGACCGCCGATTTGCAGGTGGCCAAGCCGACCATCATGATCGTTGTTCCGCGTGTGCTGGAGAAGGTGTACAACGCTGCTTCCCAGAAGGCCGGTCATGGCGCCAAGGGCGTTGCTTTCGCCGCAGCCGTGGTCGCCGCGCAGAATTATATGAAGGAAGTCAGCACCAAGGGGAAGACCGGAACGCTTACCAAGGCACGTCGCGCGGCGTTCGATCCGGTGGTCTATGCCTCGCTGCGTGAGGTGCTCGGCGGACGCGCCAAGTGGATCGTCGCGGGCGGTGCGCCGCTTGATCCGGAGTTGTTGGCGTTCTTCCGTGGTGCCGGCGTGCCGGTCTACGAAGGCTACGGATTGACCGAAACCACCGCGCCGTGCGCGTTCAACGTGCTTGGCGTGCCGTATCATCAGGGTTCCGTCGGCATCGCGTTCCCTGGTTTCGAGCTGCGTATCGCCGAGGATGGGGAGATTCAGGTCAAGGGCGCTTCGGTGTTCCCGAAGTACCATAAGAACGGCGAGGCCACCGAGGATTCCTTTACCGAGGATGGCTGGTACAAGACCGGCGACTTGGGCCGCATTGACGACGATGGCTTCCTGTACATCATCGGACGCAAGAAGGATCTCATCATCACCGCCGGCGGCAAGAACGTCTCCCCTGGCCCGATCGAGGATGTCATCAAGCGTTGCGAATTCGTCTCTCAGGCGTTGGTGCTTGGCGACAAGCGTCCGTTCATCTCCGCGCTGATCACGCTTGACGAGGAAGCGTTGCGTCCATGGCTGGAAAGCAAGGGTCTCAACCGAGATATGTCGATGGAGGAGGCCTCCAGCAACGCGGCCGTCCGCGCCGAAGTCCAGAAGTGGGTCGATCAGGCCAATGAGGGCGTGTCCCGTGCCGAATCCGTGCGTAAGTTCATCATCCTGCCGGAGGAGTTCACACAGGAGAACGGTTTGATGACCGCTTCCATGAAGGTCATCCGTCCGAAGGTGATCAAGCGTTACGCCACCCTGCTGAACACGCAAATGTACACCAAGAAGAAGTGACCATCCAGCACCAACAAGCTTAGAGCATAAGAAAGCCTGCCGCATAAACAGCGGCAGGCTTTATTGTTCCCACCCGGAAAAAATCAGAAGCCCAGCTTCTCAAGCTGCTTGGCTGAGCCGTCAAACGGGCAGCCCAGTGGGCTGACCGTAGGCGAAGTGAGCAGCTTCGCCGCGAAGCGGATCCTAAGCGGCTTAGAAGCCCAGCTTCTCAAGCTGCTTAGGATCCGACTGCCATCCCTTGGCCACCTTGACATGCAGGTCGAGCTTGGCCTTCTGCCCGACGATGCGGTTGACCGCGGTGCGCAGCTTCTTCTTGACGCGTACCAGATGCTCCGCGTTATGTCCGATGATGATCGGCTTCTGCGAATCACGTTCCACGTAGATCGACACAATCACCTGCGCCTTGCCCGCGTAGGATTCGCCGCTGTCGTTGTCTTCCGGATATTCGATGGAATCCACCACCACGGCGAGCGAATGCGGCAGCTCGTCATCCAATTCCTCCAGGAACGCGCCTCGAATCAGTTCGGCGATGGTGTCTTCCGGACGTTCTTCGGTGATTTGCTCGGCCGGATACATCTGCGGTCCTTCGGGCATGTTCTCCACCAGCACGTTGCGTACTTCGACGAGATTGTCGTGCTCGAGGGCGCTCACCGGCACAATGTCGGTGAAGTCGGCGAACTCGTTGATTTCGATGAGCTTGTCGATCAAAGCGCTTCGGTCCAATTCGTCGATTTTGGTGACGATGGCGATCAGCGGCACCTTCCATTTGAATGTGCCGTCGTCGCGTTTGACGGCGAAATCAGAACGCAGCCTGCTCAGAATGCGTTTGTCGCCGGGGCCGATTTCCTGGTCGGCGGGCAGCAGGAAGGCGATCGCGTCGACATCGGATAGCGATTCGTCGACGACATCGTTCAGCCGCTGTCCGAGCAGCGTACGCGGACGGTGGATACCGGGGGTATCGACCAGCACGATCTGCGCGTTGTCTGTGGTCAGAATGCCGCGGATGGCCTTACGTGTAGTCTCCGGACGGGATGAGGCGATGGCGATCTGCGTGCCGATAAGCGCGTTGATCAGCGTCGATTTGCCGACGTTCGGACGTCCGACCACCGCGACGAAGCCGGAACGATATGGAACGGGGGCTTCGGCGTCGGAATGCTGGGAAGCCGGTTCGGTCACATCTGCGTCAGTCATGCTTGTCCTTGGAATCCTTGTCGTCATGGGATGCCTCTTCGGCACCGTTCGTATGGTCTTCGTGTTGTTCAGTTTCGTCCACGCCCTCGACGTGGGCCGGTTCCACCACGATGGTGGACACTTTCTTGCGGCGTCCCGCGGAGTCGACCGCGGTCAGGCGCAGGCCCCTGGTGACGGCCGTCGAACCGACGATCGGCACGCGGCCAAGCAGCTTGGTGAGCAGACCGTATACCGTGTCGACGTCGTCCTCGTCGATGTCGATTTCGAAGATCTCCTCCAAGTCGGCGATGGGCGTGCGTGCCGGCATGCTCCATTTGTTCTCGCCGATTTGTTCCGGATCGGCATGCTGGGTACGGTCGTGCTCGTCCTCCAGTTCGCCGACGATCTGTTCGATGGTGTCTTCGATGGTGACCAGGCCGGCGATGCCGCCGTATTCATCCACGACGATGGCCACATGCTGGCGGGTGCGCTGCATCTGGTGGAACAGGTCGTCGACCGGCTTGGATTCGGGCACCAGCATCGGGTCACGGACGATGGATTCGACATCGCGGGATATCGCCGCGGGATTGAACGCCGTGGCGCGCACGGCATCCTTCAGGTATGCCACGCCGACCAGATCATCCACATCATCGCCGATGACCGGTATACGGGAGAATCCGGAACGGGAGCACAATTTCAGCATGTTCTCCAGCGTCTCCCCGCGTTCGATGCAAATCATATCAGTGCGCGGCACCATGATCTCACGCGTCAACGTTTCGGACAACGTCAATACGTTGCGCAGCATTTCGGAAACCTCAGGGTCGAAATCATTCGCCTCGACCAGACGATCTATGGTGGCGCGCCCTTGTTCGAGTTGGATTTTTTCAAGCTCCTCATCGTCCGACAGATCATTCGAATGACGTTTCGCATCCTTCTGTCCGCCGATTTTAGCGAACGGCGTCAAAGCCACCGCGACCGACGCCGCATCGGCATGCTTCAGCATCAGATCGACCGGTTTGGAGGCGCCCGCGCTACGTGGACGGACCAGCAGCGAAATCACCGCGACCACCAGCGCGAACACGAAGCCGACAAGCAGTCCCGCCCATAACGGCGCATCGCACAACGACGCGATCGCGGCGACCAACACACCGTCAAGCACATTGCAGGTGATGCGGAAGAACGCGCATGAACCGGCGGTCGCGTAGCGGTCGGCGATCAGCCGCTGCACCTTGTGGATGCGTTTGATCTTCTTGTCGCGTATGAATTGCGACGCCTCCGTATCCGTCTGAATCTCAAGAATGAGGTTGTTCAGACTTGCCCTCGTGACACGTCCCACCGCGCCTTCCGTCGCGGCCATCGACAGCGACAGCCAGACCAGCAGCAATGCGATGACGACGAGAATCGCAATCATCGTGATAGTCGTTGTTTCCATGGTTCGTCAACCCCCACTTTCGAAACCGTCGGATGATGCATCATGCCGTCATTTGGCCGTTTTGCCGCCGGCCCCGTGTTCGCGGTCCCATTCGGCGAGCGCATCCGGCGTGCCGGCGGGAAGCGTCGCCTGCGCGCCGGCTCCCTGTCGAAGCGCGAAGAACGTCAATAGCAGCTGGCGTTGCAAGCCGAACATCTGCCGTTCCTGTTCGGGTGTGACATGGTCGTATCCGAGCAGGTGGAGGATGCCGTGGATGGTCAGCAGCATCATTTCCTCCATGGTGCTGTGGCCGGCCGCGAGCGCCTGCTGGGCGGCCACCCACGGGCATAGCACGATGTCGCCCAGCACGCCTTCCATTTCGGTTCCGCCGTCTCCGGGGCGCAGTTCGTCCATTGGGAAGCTCATGACGTCGGTGGGGCCTTCGAGGTTCATCCAACGCATGTGCAGTTGGGCGATGGGATCCGGGTCCACGAACATGATGGTCAGGTCGGATTGTGTGCTGACCCTCATCTGGCTCATGACCCATACGCCGAGGTCGGAAAAGATTTTGCCGTCAATCTGCCAGGCGGTTTCGTTCGTCACTTCAACGCTCATTTATGCGTTTTCCTTGTTCTTGTCGTCGAATGGTTGCGATGATGCGGCACGCGCGCTTCTGCTGTGGTCTCCCGCTATGGCCGTGTGCCTGTCGTAGGCGGCGACGATTTTGCCCACGAGCGCGTGGCGGACCACGTCTTCGGGCTTCAGGTGGGCGAAGGCGATGTCGTCGATGCCGTCGAGGATGTGTTCGATGGTGGCCAGACCTGATTTCGGCACGGTCAGATCCACTTGGGTCACGTCGCCGGTGATGACCATTTTGGTGTTGAATCCCAGTCGGGTCAGGAACATCTTCATCTGCTGTTCGGTGGTGTTCTGGGCCTCGTCGAGGATCACGAACGCGTCGTTGAGCGTGCGGCCGCGCATGTAGGCGAGCGGCGCCACTTCGATGGTGCCGTCGTCCATGTATCGTTTGAGCTGGTCCGCTCCGAGCATGTCGGACAGCGCGTCGTACAGCGGTCGCAGGTACGGGTCGACCTTTTCGTTGAGCGTGCCCGGCAGGAAGCCGAGGTTCTCCCCTGCTTCGACGGCGGGACGGGTCAGTATGATGCGCCGGACCTGCCTGTCTTGGAAAGCACGTACCGCTTTGGCTACGGCAAGATAGGTTTTGCCGGTGCCTGCCGGTCCGATGGCGAAGGTGATGGTGTGCGATTCGATGGCGTTGACGTAGGCTATCTGTCCGGCGGTTTTGGCACGGACCGGTTTGCCGAGCGCGAAGGTGATGACGCCCGGCACGTGAGGACGCCGCCTGTCTGCGGTTTCCTCACGATGGGACGCGTGCGACTGTTGCCTGCCGGCCATGCGCAATTCCTCCACCACGCGGCCGTGGCCGGGATGTGTGGCGCGGACCGGATTTTTAAGCACGTTCTGGTCGAGCATGCGACGGACGGTATCGGCGTCCATCGGCGCGGTATAGGCGGCTTGGATGATATCGGCAACCACCTGTTCGGCTTGGGCGGCTTGGGATTCGGATTTGCTGGAATGCGACATGATGGCGATGCGGTTGCCCCGTACGATGATGGTCAGGTCGGGGAACGCACGTTCGACTTCCCGAAGCACCTCGTCCACAGGGCCGAGCACGGTCACCGGATCAAGCTGTTGGGGTATCGCGATGGTGCGTGTAGTGGTGGGCACAGAACCTCTTCCGATGTCGGTATTGGCGGTAGGCAGTATGTGGACTATTCGTCGAGCTTTTCGCCGGTAAGCACGTGGGCGTGCACGTGGAACACGGTCTGTCCGGCGTCGATTCCGGTGTTGAAGATCAGACGGAAGGCGCCATGGAACTCCTGGTCGGCGATTTTCTGCGCCACTTCGGCCATGTGGGCGAGCTGTGCCGGATCCTCTTTGGCGAGTTCGGCGACGTTCGCGTAGTGCTTGCGCGGCACGATCAGTACGTGCACCTTGGCTTTCGGATTGATGTCCTTGAAGGCGTAGGTGGCATCGTCCTCGTACACCTTCTCGCTGGGAATCTCACCTGCGATGATCTTGCAGAACAGGCAATCCTTGTCGCTCATAACGCTCCTTATCGGTATTGGAAAAACCTTCGCTACCATGCTACACCAGCAGGAAACGGGGCGATTCCGGCAATTTCACGCAATGGAGCCGGGATCAGACGAAACGTCCCAATGCTCGCGCGAGCAATGACAGCGCGACCGGACCGGCGGTGGACGCACGTAGGATGTTGCTTCCCAGCACGCACACTTCGGCGCCGGCTTTCGTGAACGCCTCGACTTCGGCGTCGCTGATGCCGCCTTCCGGACCGACGAGCACATATATGGTGCGCGGACGTCCGTCCTTCAGACACGTATCGGACAGTTTGGCGATACCGGTTTCCAGTTGTTCCCAGGTCTTCGTGGCATCTTGATGCAGCACGATCACCATGTCGCCATGCACGCATGCGCGCTTGCAGATGGCGACCACCTGCTTGCTGGTCACGCAATCGTCCAGCTGGGGCGTCCACGATCTGCGCGACTGTTCGGTGGCGGATTCCAGCACCTGCCTCCACTTTTTGTCAGTACGTCCTGCCTTCCATTTGGCGATGGAACGGTCGGCCTGCCAGGGAATCACCTGATCGACGCCGATCTGCGTGGCCATATCGATCGCCTGTTCGTCATGGCCGGTTTTGGCGAGAGCCTGCACCAGCGCGAGCCTGGTGACCGGCTGCGGCTCCTTGCCGAATCGCAGCACTTCCGCGATTCCCTGCTGCGCGTCGCGCAGTACGGCGTGGATGCGCAATCCCCTGCCGTCGGAAAGCTGCAGTTCGTCGCCGTCCTTCAATCGCATGGCCTGGATGGCGTGCCTGCGTACGGATGAGGGAAGCGTCAGCCTCCATCCGGCGTTGAGCTCGTCGCTGTTCACCGGTACGTCGTCATGGTCCGTATCAAGCAGAAAAAGGGCATCAGTCATAGCTTCCGAGCCTATCAGGAACCCCACATAACCCATATCGGACCTATCGCGACACGCCGGGATTTGCATCATGGATTTCAACTGCTATAGTTTTCATTCGTTGCCGCTGAGCAATGCACCTGTCCGGGTGGCGGAATGGTAGACGCGCTAGCTTGAGGTGCTAGTGCCTATTTTATACAGGCGTGCGGGTTCAAGTCCCGCTCCGGACACCGGAATAAACCCCTTGGAAACAAGGGGTTTTCTTGTATCTAACGAAAGATTGGTGGAATACGGGCAATGCGGTTCATTCATCTTGACTCCATCGACGACGAGCGTGTGGCGGCTTATGTGAATCTCACGGAAATCCAGCTGCGCAACAGGCTGGAGCCCAGCAAGGGATTGTTCATCGCCGAATCGCCCAAAGTGATAGACCGTGCCCTGGCCGCTGGACGCGAGCCGATTTCCCTGCTGGTCGAGGAGTCGTGGATCGACGGCATGAGCGGCATGTTCGATGTCATCGAGAAACGTTGGGGCGATGACATTCCCGTGTATGTCGCTTCGCCTGAGCAGCTCAAACGTCTAACCGGCTACCGGCTGCATCGCGGAGCCCTTGCCGCGATGAAACGCTGGTCCCTGCCCAGCGTCGAAGAGGTCTGCCGTGGCGCTCGACGGGTCGCGGTCATGGAGAATATCGTCGACCACACGAATGTGGGCGCTCTCATGCGTTCGGCTGCGGCGCTCGACGTGGATGCGGTGCTCGTCACTCCGTCCTGTGGCGACCCGTTGTACCGGCGCGCGGCACGCGTGTCCATGGGCACGGTGTTCCAAGTGCCGTGGACGCGCATCGGAGGGGACGACAAGCATTATTGGCCGTTCACCGGCATGCGGGAACTGCATGATCTGGGGTTCACCACCGTAGCGATGGCGCTTGAGGATGATTCCATTTCTTTGGCCGAATTGGTCCGCCGTCTCAACAACGCCGAGACTGAAAGCGACCATATTGACAAGCTCGCGTTGATTTTCGGTACCGAAGGAGATGGACTGTCGCACCACACCATCTCCCGCGCCGACCTTACGGTGAAGATTCCCATGAGCCACGGCGTGGACAGTCTCAATGTCGCCGCATCAAGCGCGGTCGCCTTCTATGCGACGCGTCGAGTGGACCATCATGCGTGAGACGCGCATGAACGCATGGTGAAACGTTGCTGAAACGAACTGGAAATTTTCAAGACTCGCGCTGCAAACTCCTTGCGATTTGCTGAATTTATGCAATCATAGTGTGCGTAAGCGGTTTCGTGATGAAGCGGACCGACCGTGCGTACGGTGTCGCAAGACGCTCTCGGAGAGGAGTTCCCATGGCGAAGAACCCAAAGATTCTTTCCATCGTGCTGGCAGGCGGTGAAGGCACCCGTCTGATGCCATTGACCAGGGACAGGGCCAAGCCTGCCGTCCCATTCGGCGGCGTGTTCCGTCTGATTGATTTTCCGCTGAGCAATCTGGTGAATTCCGGCTACATGCAGACGGTCGTGCTTACCCAGTACAAGTCCCATTCGCTTGACCGCCATATCTCCACTGTATGGCGTTTCTCGCCGCTGTTGGGCAACTACGTCTCCCCTGTGCCGGCGCAGCAACGTCTCGGCAAGCATTGGTATCTCGGTTCGGCCGACGCCATCTACCAGACCATCAACATCATTGAGGACGTGCAGCCCGACATCGTGGTGATTGTCGGCGCCGACCATGTCTATCGCATGGATTTCCAGCAGATGGTGCAGCAGCACATCGAATCCGGCGCGGAATTCACCGTTGCCGGCATCCGTCAGCCCATCAGCCAGTCCAACCAGTTCGGTGTGATCGAGGTCGATCCCGATCATCCGAATATGATCAAGAGCTTCCAGGAGAAGCCGCAGACCACCACGGGACTGCCGGACGACCCGAATTCCATCCTGGCCTCCATGGGCAACTATGTGGCCAACACCGATGCCTTGTTCGCGGCGCTTTCGTTGGATGAGAAGGCCGAGGATACGAAGCATGATATGGGCGGCGACATCGCGCCGTATTTCGCGGCACGCAACGAGGCCGGCGTCTACGATTTCAATTCCAACGAGATTCCGGGAGCCACACCGACCGACCACGCCTACTGGCGTGACGTGGGCACGCTGAAGCAGTTCTACGATGCGCATATGGATCTGATCTCCTATGTGCCGGAGTTCAACCTGTACAACACCGAATGGCCTATCTACACGCTGTCCGGCAACCTGCCGCCGGCGAAGTTCGTGCATGCCGGCCGCGACCGCCTGGGCCATGCCACCGATTCGATCGTCTCCCCCGGCGTCATCGTTTCCGGCGGCGAGGTGCACCATTCCGTCCTGTCGCCGAACGTGCGCATCCATTCGTGGTCTCAGGTCGTCGATTCGATTCTGTTCGACGGTGTGGTCATCAACCGTCGCGCGCGGGTCTACAAGGCGATTCTCGACAAGAACGTCGTGTTGACGGAGAATTCAACCGTTGGCATCGATACCGAGCATGATTTGGCGCGTGGCTTCACCGTCACGCCGGAAGGCATCACCGTGGTGCCGAAGGGTACCGTGGTCGACGACTGACATACGTCGTAATACGAAAGGCGCGCTTCCCCGTTCGGGAGACGCGCCTTTCGTATGTTGTTCCGCTTTTCTTACGTTTGGCGGCCGCGGTTCACTGCACGGCAACCGCAGCAAACGTCAGTATTTCGGCAGATTGTCGAAATTGAAGCCGAGCGCGGCGAGCTGGTCACGGCCTTCCGGCGTGATCTTGTCCATCGTCCAACGAGGTTGCCAGGTCCAGTCGATGCGGAATTCTTCGACGAGACCGGCGAGGGTGCTGGCGCATTCGTCTTCGATCAGGTCGGTCAGCGGGCAGGCCGGCGTGGTGAGCGTCATCGTGATGATGGCTCGGCCCAGTTCGTCGATTTCGATGCCGTAAACCAGACCAAGGTCGATGACGTCGATGCCGAGTTCCGGGTCGATGACCTGGTGCAGGGCTTCTTTCACGTCAGCTGCCGTGGCACGTCCGATATCGTCGACGGCTTTCAGCGGAATGTCGTCATCCTGCGGTTGGGAGCATCCGCACGCGTCGGCATAATTGCCGCAGCCGCAAATGTCCTGCCCGTCTTTTTTGGATTCCTTGTTCACCGGTTTGCCGTCCTTGAACCCTTTGGCCAGGTTCGGATTGAGCATGACGCGACGGGCCGCGTCCTCATCGTTGCCCAAGGCCTTGGTCACGGAATCGAAGATCGACGCCTGCGGTTCGGGTACCAGGGTGTCGCTCATTGTCTCTCCAAACTGTTGATGGACGTTGCTTGTATCTGTTGAGCAAGAATAGCGCGTCGCTTGGGGTTTGTCACTAGTGTTTTTCCAAACGCCGAGTTGAAGGCTCAGGCTTTCGCGGCCAGAGCCTTGGCCACGGCGTCCTTCATGCCCTCCCAGCCGAGCAGCGCGCATTTGATGCGCATCGGATACTGGGAGACCCCTTGGAAGACGATGCCGTCCTCCAAGGATTCCTCGGCCTGTTCGTCATTCAGTCCTTTGCCGCGTGACTCCATAAGCTTATGGAAGGTTTCGGCAAGTTTCATGGCCTCGTCCACGGTTTTGCCTTCGACGAGATCGACCATGACGGACAGGCTGGCTTGGGAGATGGAGCATCCGTGGCCATCCCATACGAGCCGTTCGATGGTGTATGGCTCGGCATCGGAGACTTCGGCATGGATGGTGGCCTCGTCACCACAGGTCGGGTTGAATTGGTGCGATTCTCCCGGCGTGCAGTATTCGTGGCTGGTCTGCACCGTGGTTTCGGCGGCATGCGAGGCATTTTCCGAAGCGAGGTCAGGTGCGAAATGCTCCTTGCCGTGCGGGTTCTTCGCGGCTTCGAGGATGACTTCCTGGTACATCTGCTCAAGGTCGCTTCCGGACATCTCAAAATCACTCATATTTCGTTACTCAACTCCAAAGAACGGACGAACTTTGCCGAGCGCCTCGATGAGGGCCTGCGCGTCTTCGACCGAATTGTAGATGCCGCTGGACGCGCGGTTGGAGGCATACACGCCGAAGTGTCGGTGCACCGGCTGCGCGCAGTGGTGTCCGACGCGGATGGCGATGCCCTGCGCGTCGATGAACTGGCCGACGTCGTGCGGGTGCACGCCTTCGACTTCGAACGCGACGGTACCGATGCGCTCCTTGTTGGAGCGGGGTCCGAGGATTCGGATGCCGTCGATATCGCCCATTTTGAGCAGTTCGTCGGTGATGGTGCGTTCGTGCGCCTCGAGGTTTTCCATGCCGATGTTCATCAGCCATTCGGCGGCGACACCGGCGGCGACGACCTGTGCCACCGGCTGCGTGCCCGCTTCGAATCGTGCGGGAGGTTCCATGTACTGGGCTTCCTGGTCCATCCAGGCAAGCTCCACCATGGATCCGCCGAAATTGGCCGGAGGCAATGCCTCAAGCATTTCACGCTTGCCATAGAGGAATCCGACGCCGGTCGGGCCATACATTTTGTGGGCGCTCCATGCGGCGAAATCGACGTCCAAAGCGTGGAAATCCACTTTGAGGTGCGGCACGGACTGGCATGCGTCGAGCACGAACACGGCACCCACCTCGTGGGCGCGGCGGATAATCGGCGCGATGTCGGTAATCGCTCCTGTGGTATTGCCCACATGCGTGACGGCAACGATCTTCGTGCGGTCGGTGATTACTTCGTTCGCGGTGTCGGAACGCACACGGCCTTCCTCGTCCAAGTCGAACCATTTGAGCGTGGCGCCGGTGCGCAGCGCAAGTTCCTGGAACGGCAGCAGCACGGAATGGTGTTCCGCCTTGGTGACGACGATCTCATCGCCCGGTTTCAACGCGAAACGCTTGGCGGCCTCTCCCCCGCGTCCAAGCGACGCGTTGCCGAATGCGGTGGCCAACAGGTTCAGTCCTGCGGTGGCGCCGGCGGTGACGACGATCTCCTCTTCGCCTTCCGCCGAATCGGCGCCAACCAGCTTGGCCACTTTGGCGCGCGCATCCTCGAACGCCATGGTGCTACGCGCGGCAAGCTCATGCGCGCCTCGGTGCACTCCGGCGTTGATGGTGCGGTAGAAGTCCGATTCCGCGTCGATCACGCACTGCGGCTTCTGCGATGTCGCGGCGGAATCGAGGTATACCAGCGGATGGCCGTGGATTTCCTGGTCGAAAATCGGAAATTGGCTGCGGATCGCTGCGAAATCGGTCATGCCAATGCGCTTTCCGAATCGGAGCCTTCCGGCAGGTATGCGTCGTAGCCGGTCTCCTCAAGCTCGTCGGCGAGTTCCGGACCGCCGGTCTTGATGAAGTGGCCGTCAGCGAACACGTGCACGATGTCCGGCTTGATGTAACGCAGGATGCGGGTGTAGTGGGTGACCATGAGGATACCGAACTGGTTGGCTTCCTTGGCACGGTTCACACCTTCGGAAACGATGCGCAGCGCGTCGACGTCGAGGCCGGAGTCGGTTTCGTCGAGGATGGCGAACTTCGGCTTGAGCAGTTCGAGCTGCAGCACTTCCGCGCGCTTCTTCTCACCGCCGGAGAAGCCTTCGTTCACGGAACGGGTGGCGAACTTCGGGTCCATCTTGAGCCGCTTCATGGCTTCGGACAGTTCCTTCGTCCACGTACGGATGGCCGGCGCCTTGCCGTCCACTTCGGTTTTGGCGGTGCGCAGGAAGTTGGTCATGGACACGCCCGGCACTTCGACCGGGTACTGCATGGCCAGGAAGATGCCCGCCTTGGCTCGCTCGTCCGGGGTCATCTTGAGGATGTTCTCGCCGTCGAGCAGCACCTGGCCGGAGTCGACGATGTACTTCGGGTGGCCGGCCAGCGTGTATGCCAGGGTGGATTTGCCGGAACCGTTGGGGCCCATGATGGCATGGGTTTCACCGGAGTTGACGGTCAGGTTCACGCCTTTGAGAATCGGCTTGATGCCGTCCTTGGTTTCGACGTGCGCGTACAGATCTTTGATTTCAAGGGTTGACATGGTTTCTCCTGACGATTATTTCTCTTCCAATACCTGTGCGATCGCGTCGCTTTCGCCGCGGGCCAGGCGCTTGTCGATGACGTTCATAAGATGCTCGGAAATCGCCGGAATGCCGATTTCCTCGACGAGCTCGCCGAAGAAACCACGCACCACGAGCTTGCGTGCCTCGTTTTCCGAGATGCCGCGCGATTCGAGGTAGAACAGCTCTTCGTCGTCGAATCGTCCGACGGATGAGGCGTGGCCGGCACCGATGATGTTGCCGTTTTCGATTTCCAGATTCGGCTCGGAATCGGCGATGGCACCTGGGGTGAGCACCAGATTGCGGTTGAGCTCGTAGGAGTCGGTGCCCGGCGCGGTAGGCTCGATCAGCGCGTTGCCGACCCATGTGGAGTGCGCTCCCTTGCCGTCGAGCGCGCCCTTGTAGACCACGCGGCTCTTGCATTCGGGATGGTTATGCACCACCATCGTGCGGTGTTCGATATGCTCGCCCGGGTCCACGAAGTAGATGCCGAGCATGTTGAGGTCGCCCTGTTCGCCGCCGAAGTCCTGGTCCATGCGAATGCGCACGACATCACCACCGAGGGTGACCACGGAATGGCGCAGGGACGCCTCCTCGCCCACGTGGATGCGCTGGTTGCCGACGTGTTTGGAGTCCTTGTTCCATTCTTGGATGAAGGTGGTGGAAATGTGGGAGTCCTTGCCTGTGGTGATTTCCACGCCTTCGGCGAGACGTGCGTCGCCGTCATGTTCGACGACCACGTCGGCATGGGCGCGGTCGGCTGCGATGATCGACAGGTGGAACGCGTCGAGGTCCCTGCCGGTGCCATGCATTTTGACGAGCACCGGCTGGTCGATCTCACCGTCGATGGTCAGTATTCCAGCGCGTTTGCCGGAATTCCATTCGACTGCGGACACACGGTCGTTCGGCTTGGAGACGATGCCTGTGCCGGTGTCCCCCACCGTGCCTTCGGCATACGTGACGCCTTCGGCAAGCGGCGACCCGTCGATCATGGAAACGGTGACCTGCGTTTCATTGGATGGTTCGAACACATCGAAGAACTCCTCGATGCGCTCTATCGGCGTGTAGCGCCAGTCCTCCTGTTTGCGGTCCGGCTTGGCGAACGCTTCGATGTCGAATGAGCGTGGAGCGCGGTCCGCGGACGACGGCATGGCCGCCGGGTTCGCGTACGGATCGGACGGATCCGCGACGGGGATATTGATTTCCTGAGTTTGTGCCATGGTGATCAGCCCACCGACCCTTCCATCTGCAATTCCACCAAACGGTTCAATTCGAGCGCGTATTCCATCGGCAGCTCGCGACTGATCGGTTCGACGAAGCCGCGCACGATCATGCCCATGGCCTCGTCTTCGGACAGGCCGCGGCTCATCAGATAGAACAGCTGGTCTTCAGAGACCTTGGAAACGGTGGCCTCATGCGCCATGGAGACGTTGTCCTCACGCACATCCACATGCGGGTACGTGTCGGAACGGCTGAATTCGTCGACGAGCAAAGCGTCGCAGACCGTCGAATTGGAGGACCCTTCCGCGCCCTTGACGATTTTGACGAGGCCACGGTATGCGGAACGTCCGCCGCCACGGGAAATCGACTTCGCCACGATGGTGGAGCTGGTATGCGGGGCGAGGTGAATCATCTTCGCGCCCGTGTCCTGATATTGGCCCTTGCCTGCGAAACCCAACGACATGGTGCTGGCCTTCGCGTACGGCTCGGCGAGGATGCATGCCGGATACTTCATGGTGGCTTTCGAGCCGATGTTGCCGTCGACCCATTCCATGGTGCCGCCCTCACGCACGTAGGCGCGCTGCGTCACCAGATTGTACACGTTGTTCGACCAGTTCTGCACAGTGGTGTAACGCACACGGGCATGCGGTTCGACAAAGATCTCCACAACACCGGAATGCAGCGAGTCGGTGGAGTAGATCGGCGCGGTGCAGCCTTCCACGTAATGCACGTAGGAGCCTTCATCAGCGATGATCAGCGTGCGCTCGAACTGGCCCATATTCGGCGTGTTGATGCGGAAGTAGGCCTGCAGCGGGATGTCCACGTGCACACCCTTCGGCACGTATACGAACGAGCCGCCCGACCATGCGGCGGTGTTCAATGCCGAGAATTTGTTGTCGTTGCTCGGAATGCATTTGCCGAAATACTTCTTGACGAGTTCCGGGTACTTTTGCACGGCGGTGTCGGTGTCGACGAAGATGACGCCCTGCTCCTCAAGGTCCTTCTGGATTGAATTGTAGATGACCTCGGACTCGTACTGCGCGGCGACGCCGGAGACGAGTCTGCTTTTCTCCGCTTCCGGAATGCCGAGCTTGTCGTACGTGGAGCGGATCTCGTCGGGCAGTTCCTCCCAGGTGGTGGCCTGCTTGTCGATCGGCTTGACGTAGTACTTGAAATCGTCGGCGTCGAAGTCCTTCAAATCGACGCCCCACTGCGGCATTGGACGGTCGATGAAATCGCGATACCCTTCCAATCGCTTTTCCAGCATCCATTCCGGCTCGTGTTTGTCGGCGGAGATGGCACGCACGACGTTCTCGTCGATGCCTTTCTTCGCCGCCTCGCCGGCGAAGTCCGTATCGTGCCAGCCGTAGTTGTAGTCACCGAATTGCTCGATAATCTCGTCATCCTGCTTGATCTTGTCTTCGTTCACGCGCGTGCGATCAGCCACATACTGGCTCATCTCCACGTCGGCCGCGGCGTTGGACGCTTGGTTCTCTGCCACCGTACGCTGCCTCCATTCACTCATTGATACCTATGACAACCTAACAGAACACACAGCGAAACACTAGACCTTATTCGAAATTCGACAGTATTCGCCCGTGATTTGCCTTACAAAAAAGCGGAAGACCATGCAGATTCGGTCTTCCGCTTTGCGATGAATCGAGCTTATGCGCTCAAATCGTCTCAGCGCGCCTGCTGGTGGTCCAGAGCGGCCTTGACCAGACCCGCGAACAGCGGATGCGGCTTGGTCGGACGGGACTTGAATTCCGGATGGGCCTGGGTGGCCACGTAGAACGGATGCACCTCGCGCGGCAGTTCGACGAATTCGGTGAGTTCACCGTCAGGGCTCTGGCCGGAGATGACCAGACCGCCTTCGCGCAGACGATCCTTGTATGCCACGTTCACCTCGTAACGGTGGCGGTGGCGTTCGGTGACATGCGTGGTGCCGTACAGCTCGGCGACAATGGAGCCTTCCTCCAGTTCCGCCGGGTAGGAGCCCAGACGCATGGTGTGACCCATGTCGCCCTTGCCGGCGACGATGTCCTTCTGCTCTTCCATGGTGGCGATGACCGGGTTGGCGCAATCCGGATCGAATTCGGAGGAGTTCGCGTCGGTGATGCCGAGGACATCGCGTGCGTATTCGATGACCATGGACTGCAGACCGAGGCACAGGCCGAGGGCCGGCAGCTTGTGCTCGCGGGCGTAACGCAGGGCGCCGATCTTGCCGTCGATGCCACGGATGCCGAAGCCGCCCGGAATCACGATGCCGTCGACCTGGTCGAGGGCCGCCGCGGCGCCTTCTTCGGTGGCGCACTTGTCGGCGGCCACCCACTTGACGTTGACCTTGGCCCAGTTGGCGAAGCCGCCGGCCTTGATGGCCTCGGTGACGGACAGGTAGGCGTCCGGCAGGTCAATGTACTTGCCGACGATGGCCACGTTGACCTCGTGCTTCGGATGGTGCACGCGTTCGAGCAGGTCCTCCCACTCGTCCCAGTCGACGTCATGGAACGGCAGGCCGAGTTCACGCACCACGTAGGCGTCGAGGCCTTCGTCGAACAGGGTCTTCGGCACGTCGTAGATGCTCGGAGCGTCCACGCAGTTGACGACGCCTTCGGAGTCCACGTCGCACATCAGGGAGATCTTGTCCTTGATGGACTGGTTGAGCGGCCGGTCGGAACGCAGCACGAGCGCGTCCGGGGAGATGCCGAGCTGGCGCAGCATCATGACGGAATGCTGGGTCGGCTTGGTCTTGAGCTCATGCGCGGCGGCGATGTACGGCACCAGGGAGACGTGCACGAACATGCAGTTTTCGGCGCCCAGGTCGCGGCGTACTTCACGAGCGGCCTCCAGGAACGGCTGGGATTCAATGTCGCCGACGGTGCCGCCGATTTCGGTGATGATCACGTCGACGTCATCGGACGCCTGCGCGCGCATGCGGGACTTGATTTCGTTGGTGATGTGAGGGATGACCTGCACGCACTGGCCGAGGTATTCGCCGGCGCGTTCCTTGCGCAGCACCTCCTGATAGATCTGGCCGGTGGTGACGTTGGCCTTCTGGCTCAGGTACACGTCGAGGAAACGCTCGTAGTGGCCGATGTCGAGATCGGTTTCCGCGCCATCTTCGGTGACATAGACCTCACCGTGCTGGAAAGGATTCATCGTGCCCGGATCCACGTTGATGTACGGATCGAGCTTCTGCTGCAAAACCTTGATGCCGCGGCTACGGAGCAGGCGGCCAAGGGAGGAGGCGGTCAGGCCTTTGCCAAGGGAGGAGACTACGCCGCCAGTGACGAAAATATGCTTGGTGACGTGCTCTTGAGAATTGCCATGTTGTCTTCTAACCATGGAACTTCAGTCTATCAGCGGCGCAAGACGCGGCGTGTTCCATCGTGATACGAAAAGGCGGGACCGCATTGCTCCGCGGTCCCGCCTTTCGGAAATTCAGGAAATACAGTCAGACGATTGCGATTTTATCGGTCGCCGGCCTCCTTCCTGCGGAGGACGATCAACACGCCCGCCGCAACGGCGAGCACCATGACGGCCAAGGCGATTCCGGCGACGTTGGAGCCTGTTGCCGGGCTCTGCGCCGCGCTTTTCTCCGCGTCTTCCTTTGTATTGTCGGCCTTGCCGTTGATCTTGCCATTGGCATTGCCATTGTTCTTATCGGCGGCCGGGGTGACAGCCTGCTTCTGGACGTGCACCGTGCGGGTGAAGGTCGTGGTCTTGCCACGGGAGTTGGTCACGGAGTAGACCAGCTTGTAGTCACCGACCTTATTGGCGTCCACGGTGCCCTCGACCTTGATCTTGTCGGTCAGATCGCCGTCGATGTCGTCGGTGGCGGAGACGCCCGCCATCGGATCGAACTTGGAACCGACGGTGATGGTCGTCGACTCGTTCACACCGCTAATCACGGGAACGACGTCGTCGGCGGAGGCGACCTTGAGCACGGTGGCGGACAGTGCGCCAGCGGTGTATGCGGAGCCCTTGCGGACGGTGACGCTCTTGACATCATCGTCGCCGTACACGGTGCCGTCGGCGGCGAGCACCTCATACTTGCCGGCCTCGACGCCATCGATGGCGGCGGCATCGTTGTTGGCGTTGAAGATCACCACGTAGGTGCCGCTGGAGTCCTTCGCCTGATAGGCCACGACACCGTTGGCGGACTTGAGCATGGTCACGCTGGCGTTGATGTCATTGTAGCTGGTCTGGCGGAGGGCAGCGATCCTGTTGCGCAGCTTGATCAGGCCCCTGACGTAGTCGACGGAGCCGGAGTACTGCGTGGTGCGATCCCAGTCGATGGCGTTCACCTCGTCACCGGCGTTATAGCTGTTGTCGTTGCCGCCCTTGGTGCGCAGGAACTCCTGGCCCAGCTGGATGGCCGGGATGCCTTCGGACAGGTAGACCACGGAATCGGCGAGCTTGGCGCGCGCCTCGGTGGTGGCCTCGTCATCCGTGGGCACGGACTTCCTGAGCTTGTCGTACAGGGTCATGTTGTCGTGGATCTCGGCGTAGTTCACCACCTGACCGGCATCCGCGTAGTGGTCCTGCGCATTGCCGTTCCAGCAGGTGGTGATGGCGTCGGCGTCGTACTGGCAGCCGAGCACGTTGTGGGCGATGAGGCTTTCCTGATCGGCCTTGCCGGAGACGAAACCGGTGTCGGTGTCGGAGAACACGGAACCCTTGAGGCCGTCGCGGATCGAGTCGTTGAAGAACGCGATGCCGTTGTTGGTGCCGTCCGAAGCGACCTGGTAGGCGTTTGGCTGGATGGTCATCTCGCTCTTGTCCATCGTGGAGTTCATGTCCCAGCCTTCGCCGAGCACGATGATGGACGGATCGATCTTGTCGAGGGCAGCACGAACCTCCTGCATCGTCTTGGTGTCGATCAGACCCATGAGGTCGAATCGGAAGCCGTCGATGTTGTAGTTCTTCGCCCAGTAGGTCACCGAGTCGACGATGTACTTGCGCATCATCGCACGTTCGGAGGCGGTGTCGTTGCCGCAACCGGAGTCGTTGACGAGCGAACCGTTGTCGTCATAGCGGAAGTAGTAGCCCGGGACCGTCTTGTTGAACGAATGGTTCGCGGCATTGTAGACATGGTTGTACACCACATCCATGATGACGCGGATGTCGTTCTTGTGCAGGCCCTTGACCATCTGCTTCATTTCGGTGACGCGGGAGCTCGGGTTGCTCGGATCGGAGGAGTACGAGCCTTCCGGCACGTTGTAGTTCTCCGGGTCGTAGCCCCAGTTCTGCGCGCCATCGGCGTTGTAGCTCAGGTCGCCGGTCTCGTTGACGGAACCGTAGTCGTACATCGGCATGATCTGCACGTGGGTGACGCCCAGCGACTTGAGATAGTCGAGGCCGGAGGTCGCGCCCTTGGCGGTCTTCGTGCCGGATTCGACCACGCCCAGGTACTTGCCCTGCTTGTCGGCGGAGATGCCGGAGGCCGGGTTGATGGAGAAGTCGCGGATGTTCATCTCGGCGATGGAGGCGTCGGTGGTCTTGCCGAAGGCCGGCATGCGCTTGCCCGCCTTGCCCATGGCCTTCTTGGAGAGCACTACGGAGCGCTCGCCGTTGGCGACGGCCGCGGTGGCGTACGGATCGGCGGAGGTGTTCACCGTGCCGTCGGCGAAGGTGAGCCTGTAGGAGTACGCGGTGCCGGAGGCAAGCTTCTTCACCGTGGCGCTCCACACGCCCTTGCTTTCGCTTGTCATGTCGATGGTCTGATCGATCTCGGCATTCGGGTCGGCGGACTTGTAGGTGATGAGCTCGACCTTGGCGGCGGTCGGCGCCCACACCTTGAAGCCGGTCTGCTTCTTGGTGAAAGTCGCGCCCAGATCCTCGCCGCTGTAGGCGTACTTCCTGTCGAAGGCGTCGGTGCGGACCACCGAACCGGCGATGGCGTTCTGGGAGCCGAAGCCCTTGATCTCGACGGTGTACTTGCCGCGAACGTCCAGATCCTTGTCGGCGGTGATGATCACCTTGGTGCCGTCGGCCTTGAGACTCTTGACATCGACGGCTTTGCCGTCGGCGTCCGTGACGGTGACCTTGCCTTTCAGGTCATCCGTGGAGACCTTCTTGGAAAGCTTGGCGGACAGCTGGTTGGTGCCGGAGATCTCGGCGGACTTCATGGTCGCGCCGAGGGACGGGCGGGAGGTATACACCGTGGCGTCGCCGCCGAGCAGCCACACTTCGGCGGAGGCGTTGCCGTCGGCGTCGAACACGAGCGCGTTGGACGGGATCCTGTGATCGGCGTCGTCCGGGTCCTTGGCCTTCCACGCGTCCTTACCGTAACGGCGCAGCATGCCGATATCGGAAGCGCCGTCGTTGTTGTAGTAGGTGTAGTTGGTGAAGGAGTACTCCGCGATCTCGCCCCAATCGTCATGGGTGGTGAAGGTGGCGGCACCGCCGTTCCAATTGGATGACCAGGTCCAGATATCCCACTGCGGCACAGTGGTGCTGGTGTCCTCGGCGTTGTAGTACAGGCCGTCGTCTCGGTTGTAGTGCACCTTCACCTTGACGGTGTTGGCCTTGCAGGCGTAATCGGCCGGTGCCGAATCAAGCGTCTCGACAGTGGTCGCCTCGCCCTGGTCCGGGTACTTGGTGCCGTCGATCCACACCTCGGCGGTGCCGTCGGCGCTCACGGTGGCGCTACGGTCGGCGCCGTACTTGTTCCAATCGCTGGTGGTGACGAGGAAGCCGAACTTGTCGTACTTGCCGTCGAAATTGAGCACGGCGACCTTGCCCCAGCAGTCAGTGCCGGTGAAGGCGTGATGCTTGGCGTCCATGTTGCCGCCGTTCACATCGGTGCCCCACACGTACACGCCGCGGTTGTCCGAAGCGCTGGATGGCTTGTAGTGCACGACGAGACGGGTCTTGGCGCCGATGGATTCGGGGTTGCCGACGGTTGCGGCCTGCTCGCTCACGCCAACGTGGGTGATGCCGACGTTGGCATGGTAGTTGCCGCCGTCCTTCGGGTTCTCCCAACCATCGGTGTCCTTGTCGTGGAACACGAAGTCGATCGCCTTGCCCTTGGTGTTGATGGTGGCGGTGTAGTAACCCTGCGCGTCGAGGGTCATGTCGGCTTCCGGCTGCTCCCAATCGTTGCCGAGGCCGTAATGGACCTTCGGGGTCTTCCACTCAGAGTTGGCGGGCTTGTAGTAGATGGTGACGCTTCTGTCGTCGGGCAGGGCGTCATCCTCCTCCTGGCTCACGTCGGGATCGGACGGATCGGTGGCGGCGGAGGCTGCGGGGTGCGAGGCCTTGGTAGCACCGGCATACAGGGCGATGGCGGAGTGCGCCGGCACCGTGGTCTCGACCTTGCCACCCTTGACGGTCACGGTCTTGGAGCAGTCCATGGTGGCGTACACGTTGCAGTATTCGCCGTCGGCGAGGGATGTCGTGTAGGAGGCGTCCTTGTCCTTCTTGCCGTTGTTGATGGCGATGAAGCCCTTGGCTCCGCGGGAGAAGGCGATGTTGTCGCCGCCGTCATCCTGCCAATCGGCGACCTTGGTGCCGTTGACATAGTTGCGGAAGGCGATCATGCCGCGGGTGGAGGTCCAGCGCTGCTCGCAGTTCCAATCGGAATCGTTGGTGGAGCATGCCTTGTCCATATCCACGTCGGGCACGGAGGTCGCGGTCGCTCCGGGTGCACCGTTGTCGTTGACGTCCCACTTGTAGTCGGAGAGCAGGCGCGGGGTGCCGTAGTCGTAGGCCAGCATGAACGCGTTGGCCAGCTGGTACTTGGCGCCGTCCTTGTAGGTCAGCGCACCCTCGTTGCGGGCGGTGTCCCAGTTGGTGACGAACACGTTGGCGTCATCGGAGGAGAGATCCTTGCTCAGGCGATCGCTCAGCCCCTTGAGGTTGGCGATCTTGTCCTTGAAGGTCTGGTTCATCTCGGATTTGAAGCCGAATTCGGTCACGGTGCCGTTCTGCACGTAATTGCTCGGCTGGATGCCCGCGGCCTCGGAGGCGTTGCCGATGACCTCCTGAATCCAGTAGATGTCGTTGGCGTTCTTGCCGATTTTCTTGGCGAACTTCTCCTTGATGGCCTTCACGCTGTCAGTGTGGATGTGCTTGACGGCATCCATGCGGAAGCCGCGCACGCCGGCGTTCCACAGCGAGGCTAGGTAGTCGGACTGGATGTCCTGCACCTTCTCGCTTTCGGAGTTGAAATCCCACATGGAGCTCAGGCGGCATTCCTGAACTTCCTTCTGATTGGTGTAGTCGGAGATGTTCTTGGTGCAGCTGTGGAAGTCGGCGGCGGTGATGCCGTCCGGGTACTGCTTGGTGGCGAAGCCCGGGTAGCTGCCGGTGGAGCCGTTGTATTCGCTGCCGGCCACGCCCTTCTGGTCTCCGGCGGCCACGTCGGCGCCGGTGGTCTGGTTGAGCACCACGTCGGCGATGATGCCCACGCCTGCCGCGGAGCACTGCTGAACCATGTTCTTGAATTCGGCTTCCGTGCCCAGCTTGGAGTCGAGCTTGTAGCTCACAGGCTGGTAGCTGGTCCACCACTGCGTGCCTTGGATGGATTCCTGCGGAGGCGAGACCTCCACATAGGCCACACCTTCCGGACCATAGGTGTTGGTGCATTCCTTGGCGATCGTGTTCCACGTCTGCTGGAACGCAATCACCTGGACATCTTTCTGTTGATTGGCCTGCGTTTTGGATTGCGCCTGGGCCACGATCGGTGCCGCGACCAACGAAGCGCACGCCATGGCCGCGGTGACGCCCATCGCCACCACACGGCCTAATGGACGGTTCGTCTGAACGACCATCGTTCTCCGTTCTCATCTGTGAGGCCGGTTCAAGCGCCCATGGCAGGCGCCGCGACCGGCAACGTATGCGCCATGGACATCCGCATCCACGCGGATGATTCAGAATCCACTCGACGATGAATATGCATACGTTTACACTCTGAATCAGAGTTAATTGTATGTCAATGGCTGCGCGTGGCAATGAAACAGCGTGACCCTCTGCTGCACATGCACTTCATATATGCCGAAGTGCAACCTGTTGCTGCAATCAAAATTTTTTTCTGCAAGTCAAGCAGAAAACATTCAGAAATAGCTGCAAAAAACAGCAAACGATTGCAATCATTGTCTCACGGTATACGGTGTCGCGGCGATATGGAAGGCCACTGCACTACCGGCAGGAACCGTCAGTGTGGCATCCCCGTCGAAACGCACATGCACGCTGCCGGAACAGTCGGCGGAAGCGTAGACATCGCAATACTCCCCTGCCGGCAAAGCCGTGTGGTACGTCACAGTACGTGTGCGCACGGAATTGTTGATGGCGATGAAGGCACGTCCCCCTCGACCGAAGGCGATCATGTTGTCGCCGTCATCCTGCCAATCGGAGAGCGGCGCGTCGCCTGCGACATTATGCCAGCCGACCATACCGTGCACGTCAGGCCAGCGTTCGGTGCAGCTCCAGCCGGAGTCTTTGGAGCAGTCAATATCGGGCACGCTGGTCGCAGTGGCGCCTGAAGCTCCCGAGTCGGTGTCATGGAATTCGTATCCGGAGAACACGTTGGGGGCGCCATACGGGTAGGCCAGCATGAACGCGTTCGCTAGCCGGTAGGCGTCGCCGTCCTTGTAGGTGAGCGTCATGTTGTTGCGTTCGGTATCCCAATTCGTCACGAATACGCTGGCCTTGCCACTGTCGGTGATGTTCTGCGGAATGTCTTTGATCGACAGGCTTCCGCCTGCCAGCGAGTTGGAGAACAGGGACTTAAGCCGATATGCGTACTGGAATTCGTTCACCTGGCCGGTTTTGAGATAGTTCCTCGGTTGGATTTCGGCGGCTTCCGCATTGTCGCCAATCACTTCCTGCGTCCACCAGATGTCGTTCATGGAACGTCCGGATTTCTTCGCAACGAGTTTCTTGATGGCCAGCACGTCTTCCGGAGGCATGTGTTTGACGGCATCCACGCGGAATCCGGCGACGCCGTAGTCGAGAAGCTTCACAAAATAGTCAGACAGCACGTCGCGCACGTGCGGGCTTGATGTATCAAGGTCCTGCAAACCCGATACCTGGCAGTTCCACACGCTTTCGGCGTCGCGGTACGTCCAGATAGAACAGGGGGCATGGAAGTCCGATGGCGTGTATCCGGCTTCAGGGAAATAGCCTTTATTGTCGTAGGGGCTTCCGGCGGTGCCGGTCCCTTGTGTTTTGTCGACGCCGGTGGTGTGGTTGATGACCGTATCCGCGATCACGCCGACGCCCGCGGCCTTGCATTGCCGGACCATGTTCTTAAATTCAGCTTCGGTGCCTTCTTTGGAGTCAAGTTTGTAGCTTACCGGCTGATAGCTCGTCCACCACTGCGTGCCTTGGATGCTTTCCTGCGGCGGCGAGACCTGTACGTAGCCGACGCCTTCGGGTCCCAGCACTTCGCCGCATTCGCGGGCGACGGATTTCCAATTGGCTTGGAACATGGTCACGATCACGTCGCTGCGGTATCGCGCGGGATTGAAACGTTCCCCGCCGCCTTCACGTGTCGGCACGTGAAGCGTGGCGACTGAGACACCGACCGATACCGCGACGCATACGACCGCCGTAATGACACGTGTGATTCTTCTTGCGATTGCGCCCATAGTCATCGACCTCTTCGTCACTTCGCCATGCTCCCGGTTTGCATACGTTTGCAATATCACTGTATACCAATCCGGGGAGACCGGGATATGCGTCGTCCTCATTGGCACGAAAAAGCCGGATGCCTTAAAGACAGGCATCCGGCTGAATCCATGACGGAATGTCGATGTCAGCGTTCTTCCAACAAGTGCGCAACCGCTTCGATTGCCAGCTTGTAGCCATAGAATCCCATGCCGGTGATGGTACCGGTGGCCACCGGAGAGATCACGGAACGCTTGCGGAACTCGTCGCGTGCGGACGGGTTGGAGATATGCACCTCCATAAGCGGCAGTCCCTCGTCGATCACCATGTGCGCGGCGTCCGCCAAACCATAGGAGTAATGCGTGAAAGCCGCCGGATTCATCACGATCGGCGTTTTCTCGTCCGCGGCCTGATGCATCCAATGAATCATCTCGGCCTCGTCGTCGCTTTGACGCACCTCCACGTCAAGCCCCAGTTCATGACCCCATTCGGTGCACAGTTTGCGCAGGGTCTCAAGATCCTGCTTGCCGTATACGTCAGGCTGGCGCACTCCGAGACGGCCGAGGTTCGGTCCGTTGACAACCACTACTTTGGTCATATTGCTTCCTTTTGTGTTCGTTCTTGCGATTGCGTCCTACCGCTGGATGCGTCGGAACGCCTCCTCGACGGCGTCCGCCGGCGGATCCTCGAGGTGGATGGGATGGCCGAGCGAGCCGAGTATGACGAAACGCAGTTTGTTGCCGCGGGCCTTCTTGTCTCGGTGCATGAGCGCCAGCACATCATCCCAGCTGCCATTGTTCCATGATGTCGGCAGGCCGAGCGAGCCGAGCAGCGAACGATGGTAGTCGACCAGATCCTGGTCGATGTAGCCGAGCAGATGGGACAGTTCGGCCGCATAGACGCAACCGACCGCAACGGCGTTGCCGTGCCTCCAGCGGAAGTGTTCGAGTTTTTCGATGGCATGGCCAAGCGTATGTCCGTAGTTGAGGAATTCACGCAATCCGGCTTCTTTGAGGTCGGCGGACACATGGTACGCCTTCACCGTCACGGTACGTTCGATGAGTTCGGCGACCACATCCTTCAGATCGGAGTCAAGGAACGTCGAACCGTCGAACGAGCGCAGCTCGTCGGCATGGTCTTCAAGCATGCGCAGAATCTCCGGATCCATGATGAAACCGGATTTCGCCACTTCGCCCAGACCTTCGATGAAGATGTCGTTCGGCAACGAGGCAAGTGCTCCCATGTCGGCGAGCACGCCGGCCGGCGTATAGAACGAGCCGACGAGGTTCTTGCCTTGTGGAGTGTTGATGCCGGTTTTGCCGCCGGTGGAGGCGTCGACCATGGCCAGCAGCGAGGTCGGGCAGTTGACGTAGCGGATGCCACGCATCCATGTGGCGGCCACGAAACCGGCCAGATCGGTGGCTGCGCCACCGCCGAGACCGACAATCGCATCAGAACGGGTGAAGCCTTCCTCCCCCAGACGCTGCCAGATGCCGTTGGCCACTTCGATGGTCTTGCCGGCTTCAGCATCGGGAATGACGATGTCGTGCACGTCATAACCGGACTGGCGCAACAGCGTGCGCGCGCGGTCGGAATGCCGTTGCACCGCCTGGGTGTGAATCAATGCCACTTTGGCAGGCTTGTCCCCCAGCACCTGCGCAAGCTGGCTCATCACACCTTCGCCTATGCACACATCGTATGGTTCGATGGTGGATCCGGTAACGTGGACGATACGTTGATCGATCATTTCCATCAGCTTTCTCGCGGCCACTTGCGGGGTTTGTCCGTGGGTGCGCACCTGCACATTGGCCACGCGTCTGAACACCGGGTCGCGTTCCTTGTACAACTTCTTCCAACGCTCGTTGGCGTCGCCGTTGAGCATCGGACGGCCGCCGCCGCGGTTGGCGCGTTCCATGGCTTCCTTCGGATCGGCCATCAAATACACGACCTTGCCGCCGTCGGCGATGTATTCGGCGAGCCCCTGCTGGATGGACGGGGTCATTGGAGCGCCCCCGCCCAAGGAGAAGATGCCGTCGAAATCCTCCAGCATGTCAAGCACAACGTCGCTTTCCAGCTTACGGAACTCCGGTTCGCCGTACCTTTCGAAATATTCGGGAATCTTCATTCCCGCATCATGTTCGATCTCGTTGTCGGCGTCGGCGAACGGCAGTTGCATCATCTGCGCCGCTTCCTTGCCGACGCGGGTCTTGCCCGCGCCCATCATGCCGATGATGACGGCGACGGGTCTACGCATTCCAGCCATCGAATCGGTCACCTCATGTGCTCCGGCCAGGACGCCACATAGGATTCGGCGTTGCGCTTGGTTTCGGCCACGCTGTCGCCGCCGAACTTCTCCAGCACGTATTGAGCGATGGTGAGGCGCACCATCGCCTCGGCCACGACGGCCGCCGCGGGAACGGCGGTGTTGTCGGAACGCTGGTTGATGGCCTGGGCCGCCTCGCCGGTGGTGACGTCGACGGTGCGAAGCGCCTTTGGAATGGATGGAATCGGCTTCATCGCGGCACGCACCACAATCGGCTGGCCGTTGGACATGCCGCCTTCGATTCCGCCCGCACGATTGCTCAGACGTGTGATGCGGCCATCGTCGCCAACCACCATTTCGTCGTGCGCCTGGGAGCCGGGACGCATCGCCTCAAGGAAACCGTCCCCGATCTCCACGCCCTTGATGGCCTGGACGCCCATGACGGCACTGGCCAATGCCGCGTCCAGCCTGCGGTCCGATTCAACGTACGTGCCGATTCCAGCCGGAACGCCGTATACCACGACCTCGATCACGCCGCCTAAGGTATCGGCGTTCTCCTTGGCCTCGTCGATGCGTGCGATCATCTGCTGTTCGGCCGTCTTATCCAATGTGCGCACCGGCGAAGCGTCCAATGCTTCGAGGTCCTCAGGCTTCGGCAGCACCGCATTCTGCGGGTCGGTGATGCCAGCACCACCGATTGACAGCACATGGGAGACGGTACGTATGCCCAACGTCTGTTCAAGGAACTGCTTGGCGACCTCACCTAAGGCCACACGCGACGCGGTCTCACGTGCGCTGGAACGTTCCAGCACTGGACGGGCGTCGTCGAAACCGTACTTGCGCATGCCAGTCAGATCGGCATGCCCCGGACGGGGACGGGATAGCGGCGCGTTGCGTCCTTCGCGCGGAATGTCATGGTCAAGCGGATCGGCGCTCATCACCTCGGTCCATTTCGGCCATTCGGTATTGGCGATCTCGATGGCGACGGGAGAGCCGATGGTCTCGCCGAAACGCACACCGGTGAGCATGCGGACCTTGTCCTGTTCGAATTTCATGCGCGCACCACGGCCATATCCGAGACGTCGGCGTGCCAATGCGCCGACGATATCCTCAGTAGTGACGTGGATGCCCGCAGGCAGCCCCTCGATCATGGCGACAAGCGCTTCGCCGTGCGATTCACCTGCTGTCTGCCAGCGCAACATGCCAACACTCCTTTTCTGCCAAATACGATTCGTGGACTATCTTAACGGTATGTGGTACATGATTTGCCTGCCGAGTCTGCTCTGTGGAATGGCCGTCAGCGTTGAGGATATCCGGGCACGACGCATTCCACGCATGTGGATCGCCGTAGGGTGTTTGGCGCAGGTCATTGTGGACATCACGTATGCGTTGTCCGTTAATTCACTGTTTCTGGCATTGCAGGCTCTGTTGTTCGCCGCGTTATCCGCCGTGCTGCAATGTGCGCTTGCGCTCATCAAGCCAGGGGCTTTGGGATTCGGCGACGTCACCACGACGTTGCTTATCGGCTTGGCCGTAGGCATGTTCGGCCTGTTTCCAGTGGTGTTCTGGTGGTTTGCGATTAGTGTGCTGGGGCTGCTGTGGCTTGCGATTTGGACACGGTTCGACCCGCAGAAGCATACGCGATTCGCCGGTAAGACGCCGTTCGCCCCGACCATTGTCGTGGCCGGGGCGATAAGCATCGCGATGCACGCGTTGTGTTAATGCGTAATACCGTCAGTTGGCATTCGCGTTGTTGCTTTTGTATTCGTCGCGAATCTTCCAGAATTCGTCTTCGGTTTCCACGAACTTCGTCTCGCCGGTCTTGAGGTTGGTGGTGACGAAGTACAGCCATTTGCCTTCCGGAGGATTCATCGCGGCTTGGATAGCGGAATCGCCGGGATTGCTGATCGGCGTCGGAGGAAGTCCTTTGTTCACGCGAGTGTTGTACGGGTTGCTTCCATCCTCAAGCTGCTCGTCTGTCAGCTTGCTGCCTGTGGTGTTGAACCCGTAGGCAACGGTGCTGTCCATGCCCAACGGCATGTCCTGGTCGATTCTGTTCAGGATGACCCTCGCCACCTTACCGTAATCGTCAGGATTGCATGCCTCGGATTCGGCGATGGACGCGATGTTCATGATACGTTCGCGTTCGCTTCCATCTGGCACGCCCAATGTGTCCAGTTTGTTGACGCGTGCCGTGACCATTTCCTTGAGGATGTCCTTGGCGGACTTGTCCTGGACGCTGTAGGATCCGGGCTCAAGCCATCCTTCGAATTTGCCACCCGCTTCATCTGGCAGAATGCCCGCGCCGCCACCGTCGATGACCGCTTGGAATTCGGACACGTCCTTGCCTGACATCTTGGCCGCGTTGGCGATGACATCGGACACCCGTTCGCCGGCCTTGACTTCGGCGAAACCGCCGGCCTTGCTTTGGTCGGACAGGATCTTGACGACATCGGCCGCTTTCATATGCGTCTTCAACGCGTACGAACCCGGGTAAAGCGTCGCGCCGGCGGCCGCGACTGCGGAGGTGAACGCCGATTCGGATTTGACGATGTCCGCCTTGACCAGATTTCGTGCGATTTCGGCTGCGCCTTGTCCGGTTTCCACGGTGAACGTCGTGTCTTTGTCTCCCGAACCGGTGTAATCCTCAATCTGGATTTGCGAGCCGTTGGCGTTCATTTGCCTGAGATGTTTAACCATGCGCACACCGAAAAAGCCGCCGACGACGACAAGAATGACAACGACGGCAGCCGCGATGATTGTGACATAGCGACGACGACGTTGTTGCTCACGTCGTTTACGCATGTCGCGTCGCGATTTCGGCGGTTGCGGCGGCAACGCGGCATCGAATGACGAGCCCGCTGACGTATCATCGACCCACTGCGCGTTATCGGAGAAAAAATCGTTCAGATTATCGGTCAAAGGTCTCTCTCCCCTTACTCTCTGCTTCGGTCGAGCGCCGTCTGCAAAATCACCACCGCAGATTGCTGGTCGACCATCGGACGGTGCTTGCGTCCGCCGATGCGCGCATCGAACAACTGATGATGTGCGGTCACTGTCGTCAGACGCTCATCCACCAATTCAATGGTGGGAACCCGCGTCACCGAATATGATTCATCCTCCACGGCCGCATGCAGTCGTTTTTCAAGATTGACGGACCAGCGTCTCGCTTTTTTGGCGCTTTTCCCCTCTTCGCCGTTCAGCAGCAACGGCAGGCCAATCACCACATGGTCCACCGACTCGTCCCCAATGACGTCGATGACTTCATCCAACGCGCGGAAAGAATCCCCATACACTTGAATATTGCCTATGGGATGTGCGAGGGTGAGCTCGGGATCGGACAACGCAAGTCCGACCCGAGCATCACCCAGATCGATACCAAGCCAAACCATGCTTGGAGAATCAGCCCTTCAGAGCCTGGCCGGCCAATGCCTCAAGTGCCTCGTCGATCTTGGTGGCGTCCGCGCCGCCACCCTGTGCGAAGTCCGGCTTGCCGCCGCCACCACCGCCAAGAACCTTGGAAGCGCCACGGACCAGATCACCAGCCTTGATGCCTTGCTTGCGTGCCGCTTCGTTGGTTGCCACGGCGACCATGGGCTTGCCGTCCTCGTTCATGCCGGCAAGAGCCACCACGACCGGAGCATCTTCGCCGAGCTGGCCGCGCACGTCGAGCACGGTCTTGCGAAGCGCGTCGAAGGAGCCGAAATGTCCAACGTTCTTCTTGGCGACCTTGACCGGAGCCGAGGAAGCTTTGGCCTCAGCCACCAGCGTTGGCACAGAGGCCGCAAGCTGGGACTCGTACATTGCGGCAAGACGACGGTCGGATTCCTTGAGCTTGGCAAGCAGCATGTTCACACGCTCGGCGAGTTCGTCGGGACGGGCGTTGACCATGTCGGAAAGCTGGGAAACCAGCGCGTGCTCGCGGGCGTTGAACTCATACGCGCCCTGGCCGACGACCGCGTCCACGCGGCGCACGCCGGAACCGATAGACGCCTCGGACATGATGTTGATGGCGCCGATCTTGCCGACGTGGTCGATATGGGTGCCACCGCAGAGCTCGCGGCTCCAGCCGTCCTCGCCGATGGACACCACACGCACGATGTCGCCGTACTTCTCGCCGAACAGATGCATGGCGCCAAGAGCGATGGCGTCATCGAACTTCATTTCCTGAGTGGTGACGGCAAGGTTCTCACGAAGCTTCTCGTTGACGCGGGCTTCGACGGCGTTCATGGCGTCCTTGCTGGGGGCGCTGGACCATTGGAAATCGAAGCGCAGACGGTTCGGAGCGTCTTCGGAGCCACGCTGGGTGGCCTGCGGACCAAGTTCCTCACGCAGCGCCTTGTGCACCATGTGGGTGGCGGTGTGGGAACGTGCAATGGCTCCACGGCGCTCGAGATCGATGTTCGCGTTGACTTCGGCGCCCACAACCAGCGTGCCTTCGGTCAGACGGCACTGGTGGACGATAAGGTCCTTGATCGGCTTCTGCACGTCGTCGACCTCAAGCACCGCGCCATCGTCGGACAGAATCTCGCCCTGATCGGCGAGCTGGCCGCCGGCCTGCGCGTAGAACGGCGTGCGGTCGAGGATGACCTCGATGTTGGCCGGGCCGGTGACGGCGGGAACGGAACCCTTGCCCTCCTGCATGATGCCCAGAACCTTGGCACGTGCGGACATGTCGGTGTAGCCAAGGAAGTCGATCGGCTGGAGCAGGGTCTTCTTGAAGTCGTCATAGACGGACAAATCCACGTTGTGGCGCTTCTTCAGCGCGTCCGCACGGGCACGGCTCTTCTGTTCGGCCATCAGCTCGCGGAACTTGGCTTCATCCACCTTCACGCCCTGGTCGGCGGCCATTTCGAGCGTGATTTCAATCGGGAAGCCGTAAGTGTCATGCAGCTTGAAGGCATCCTCGCCGGACACGAGATCCGAGCCGCCCTGCTTGGCCTTCGTCACGGCCATGTCGAAGATCTCGGTGCCGGATTCGAGCGTGCGGCGGAACGCGTCCTCCTCACCGTAGGCGGCTTCGGACACGTCGTGGAAGGTGTCGTTAAGCTCCGGATAGCTCGGTTCCATCGCGGCCTTGGAGGTCGGCAGCAAGGTCGGCATGACCGGCTCTGTCACGCCGAGCTCGCGCATGGCCTTGACGGTTCGACGCAGCAGGCGGCGCAGCACATAGCCACGGCCGTTGTTGGACGGACGGACGCCGTCGGACATGATCATCAGCGCGGAACGCACGTGGTCGGCCACGATACGGAAACGCACGTCCATGGCCTCGTCATCGCCGTAGGTGCGGCCGGAAAGCTTCTGCGCGGCTTCGATGACCGGGAAGACCTCGTCGGTCTCATAGATGTTCTGCTTGCCCTGCATCAGATAGGCGAGACGTTCCAGACCGGCGCCGGTATCGATGTTCTTGTTCTCAAGCTCGCCGACGATATGCAGGTCGGTCTTGGACTTGACGTTGTCGACCTCGTAGTTTTCGAACACGAGATCCCAAATCTCAATGTAACGGTTCTCGTCGGCGATCGGGCCGCCTTCGACACCGTACTTTGGACCACGGTCTACATAGATTTCGGAGCACGGACCGCCAGGGCCAGGGCCACCGGTGGTCCAGAAGTTATCTTCCATACCCATGATCTGGATATGTTCAGGATCGACGCCTTCGTTCTTCCACATCGAGCGGGCTTCCTCGTCGTCGGTGAAAGTGGTCATCCACAGTTTCTCCGGATCGAAGCCGTAGCCGCCCTTATCCTGCGGGGTGGTCAGCAGCTCATACGCATAGTGGATGGCCTCCTCCTTGAAGTAATCACCGAAGGAGAAGTTGCCAAGCATCTGGAAGAACGTGCCGTGACGGGTGGTCTTGCCGACCTCGTCGATGTCCAGAGTACGCACGCACTTCTGGTTGGAAGCCATGCGGTGCTTCGGCGGGGTCTGCTCACCCATGAGGTACGGGATGAACGGAACCATGCCAGCGATGGTGAACAGAGTGGTCGGATTCGGAGAAATCAACGATGCCGAAGGAACGACAAGATGATCGTGCTGTTCGAAATAGTCAAGAAAGCGCTTCGCGATTTCAGAAGTGCGCATGTGGATTTGAGCTCCTTTGTTGTTGGAGGCCTGATGCCTTCCAAACGTGTGATTGGTTGCTTGAGCGTATCTGTCGGGCGGAAAACGACTACTCGTTCCGCGCCGCATATTTGCTGTTAAGTTCAGCCTCGCGGGCTCGACGCGTGGCATTGAACTCATTGACCAGACCTTCAAGCGTGCGCATGGTCACATGGTCCTGGTCGGGACCAAGCAGGAATTGGCGGGCGGTGTCCGGTGTGTTGGCTTTAACGTATGCCTGCGCTTTTGTGACAGCGACGACACCGATGCCCACGCCGATGGAGACCCAGAAAAGACGCTTGAACATCACTCCCCCTTATTGCCTGCCGCGTGATTGACGTCTCTCTTAGCCAAGAAAGACTGCACAGTGGACTTCAACGCATAGGTGGCGGACGCAACCTTGATGACGGGCTTGCCCAAGAACGATCCATATAGATCAGTCAGCGCGCCGACATTATTGGCCGTGGTGGACGCCGCGGCGGAGATCTTGTTGACATCCTCCAGGGACTTGTTCACCTGCTGCACCGTGGTCACGCTCTCGTCAAGCGCCGGAATCGCATGGTCTCCGGTGTCTTTGACGGTCTGCGCGATCTGGTCGAACAATTTGCCGAGACGGATCAGCGGGTAGATCATGAAACCGGCAAGCACCGCGAATGCAATTGCCGCAATCAGACCGGCGATCTCTCCAACACCCATCTTGTACCTCTTTTCAGCTCCACGGTTGCCCGCGAACACAATACCCGCATAAGACTAGTAAAAAGCCACGACTGTGGCAAATACGTTCACTGGTTGTACGAGACCACACTCACCGCGCGGTCCATGGGTTCGTTCGTGTCAAAATCAAGGCAGGTCACCGAACCGTTGGCCGGACGTTCGCTCAAATCGTATCCTTCCGGGGCGAATCGGTGCATAAGGCTCAACAATGTATTGCCGTGGGAGATCTGCAGCACGTGGTCGCCGTCCTTAAGCCGAGGGTTGTCCGCAATCAAAGCGAAGCCGTCCTCCACACGATGCCAATACTCGTTATCGGATTCGGCGTCATGGAACGGATCGGCTTCTTTGAGAAAGTCGCGGGTGGCGGCAAGCCCGTATTTGCGGACGATGTCGTTGTAGTTCTTCGCACCATGGGGACCACCGGCAGCGGTCCATGCGACGGACATGTCCTGTCCCTCGAAATAACCGTAGAACTGCTCACGGAAATGCATGTCGCTGACCAGTGACGGACGAACGTGTCCTGCGGCTTCGTTCGCATCGAGGATCCGTTGTGCCGTCACCTGGGCGCGTGTGGTGTCGGAGCAGTATGCCGCGGCGAACTCAATGTCCCGGAGTTTGGCGGCGGCCTTGTCCGCATCGGCAAGTCCCGCATCGGTCAACGGGGAATTCGACCATCCCTGGAGTCTGTTATATCGGTTGAAGAACGTCTGTCCGTGACGGACCAGATGAAGATGAAGCAACATGGTTTCCATGGTACCTGTGGAATCAGCCAAACGACATGCCGCCGGAAACGCCATAAAAAAAACGAGAAGCCTCGCAACCGTAACGGCTGCGAGGCTTTCGCTGTATGTCCTTAAACTGTATGTTCTTACAGTATGGTGATCCAGATCAGCGGGCGTAGAATTCGACCACGTACTGGATGTTGACCTGCACCGGGATCTCCTCGGCTTCAGGCTTGCGGGTCAGGGTGGCCTTCAGGGAAGGCAGGTTGACGTCCAGGTAGCCCGGAACCGCCGGCAGCACATCGCGGTGCACACCTTCGGCAGCGGCCTGGAACGGAACCATGGTCTGGCTCTTGGCCTTGACCTGGATGGTCTGGCCCGGCTTGACGCGGTAGGACGGACGATCGACGATGTTGCCATCGACGAGGATGTGGCGATGGACCACGAACTGGCGAGCCTGGGCGGTGGTGCGGGCGAAGCCTGCACGCAGGACCAGAGCGTCGAGACGGGTCTCAAGATCGGTCAGCATGGCGTTGCCGGTCTGGCCGGCGGTGTGGGTGCCCTTCTCGTAAGCGGCGCGGAGCTGCTTCTCGGAGATGCCGTACTGGGCGCGAAGACGCTGCTTCTCGCGCAGACGCACTGCGTAATCGGATTCAGTGCGGCGACGGGTGCGGCCGTGCTCGCCAGGAGCATACGGACGCTTTTCGAAGATGCGCTGAGCCTTAGGGGTCAGAGCGATGCCGAGGGCGCGGGAAAGACGCACCTGACGGCGGGAACGCTGAACGTTCGTCATTGGTTTAATCCTTTGTTTGTTCTGTCGTTGTCTGAACGGAACGTATGCCGAAGTCCGGCATACGCTGAGCCAGCCTCTCCAGTGCTTCTTCGCGCAATGCGCGAACGGCTTGACCCGCAATGCAGAACACCACGGATGGCCGCCGACCCACTGATGGGCTAAGACTCCAGACGGCATACGTCCTTCCGGGCGCACACCAATCGCTAATCATACACATGGGGGACGGACGAGATGCTCCGATTCACCTATATCGGCATGTCTTAAAAACGTCAGGCCCGAGTAAGCACTCCCCTATCCATACGATAGGTATGGTCCACATAAGCAAGCGCGTCCGGATCATGGGTAACCATAAGTACCGAGGTACCGTCATCCGCTACTTGCCGCAGCAGCCGCATGACGATTGCGGTGCTTTCGGCATCCAGATCTCCTGTCGGTTCATCGGCGATCAGCAGTTTCGGCTTGTTCATCAACGCTCGGGCGATGGAGACGCGGCGCATCTCGCCACCAGAGAGCTCCTTCGGATAGCATGTCGCAAGCTCGCCTACAAGCAGTTGATCCAACAGATGTTGCGCGCGTTGCGTCAAATGGTCGGGCTGAGATGAAGAAGCCGTCTGCGTCGAAGCTGGTTGGATGACGTCGGGAAGGCCATCGACCACGACGGAAGACGCCGTCTGTTCCTGTGATTGTGCGTCATTCGTCCGTTCATCGATTTCGGTTTCATACCGAGACGGGTTGCGATGCAGCACTGCGGGAAGGACCACATTGTCGATTGCGGTGAGGTTCGGCAATAGTGTCTGGATCTGCGTGACGAAGCCGATGGTGCGGTTGCGCAAAATCGACATCTGTTTGTCGTTTAACGTGGTCACCTCGTTACCGGCCAGCAGAATCGAACCGGATGTAGGTTTCAGCAATCCCGTGACGAGATTGAGCAAAGTGCTTTTGCCGTTTCCGGATCTGCCGACGATCGCCATGAATTCGCCTGGATCGAGCGTGAGATTCACATCATCCACCGCGGGGAAAGGTTTGCCTCGGCGTACGAATTCACGGGTAAGGCCACGAACCTCCAATATGGGCTGTTCCGGCATCACTCCCCCTCCCTCAGCGTCAGGTATGCCTGTGGGGCGGAAAGACGCACCGCTGTGGCGATGGATGCGACCAGGCCCGTAAGCACGGCGAACAGGAGAGCGACGACTATCAGTACCGCCACTTTACCGACGCCAATCTGCAGATACGGCAATTGAAGTTCCTTGGCTATCAGACCACTGAACGGAAACACGACCAACGAGGTACAGGTCACACCGATCACACCTCCAATAGCTCCGATGGTCGCCGATTCCTTGACGATAATGCCCACCAGGGTCGCACGATCGGCGCCGAGAATACGGTACGCGGCGAATTCACGCTTGCGTTCGTTCATAGCCGACGAAAACACCGCCAACATCACGACCAATCCCATAGTCCAGAACACCGTGATGAACACCGCCACATAGCGGATGATCACCTTGAGATTCGTTTTCGTCGTAGCCGTGATGCCGCCCGGATACACATAACCCAGGCTTTCGAGCCCTGTTGTTTTTGCGATATTCGAGGCTACCTGCTGCGCGGAATATCCGTCCTTGACTTTGATGAGCACGGCGGATACCGCTTTGCCGGCGTATTCTTCAGGAATCGCGGCATGTCCGACCTGCGCGGAATAGGAAACGACATCCGGCACCGTGTCCATGTTCACGAATATGGAATTGTCCAGTGACGTTCCGGTATCGGCCAGTTGCGCGGCCACGGGGAATTCATGACCGTACAGTTTGACCGTATTGTTGTCCGACACGTTGATGCTGGCGCCTGCTATGATTTGGCCGCGACGGAGTGTGCCGTCGAATTGCGAAGCCACCCAAGGAGTGATGACGAAGTCGGTGTCGGGGTTGAAGCCGATGATCTGCACCTTTTCGTCGCAGCAGGCTGCCGCAAGCGAGGAGATGTACGTCTGCACCGTGCTTTCGCCCACACCGTCCGCTTCGGCGATTTGGCCTCCAATGTCATTGGTGAAGTAGAACGTGCTCGAAGAGTTTCCCGTGAGCAACGCCTCAGCCTGGTTTTTCGTGTTCTGCGGCGTGACCATCAGATCGGCGCCCATACGTTCCCGCATGCTGTTCAACCCGTTGTTCAGGTTCATGGAAAGCAGCGCGCCTCCATAGAACGCCACAGTGAGCATGACGACCACAATGACAAGCGCCGAAGTGCGGAATGGTTTGCGACGCAGATTGGCCAGCGGTAGTTCCGCAAGGGTGATATGCGGCACGTCAGCCACGCTTTGCCGGCTTGAGATCGAGATATGCGGCGACTGCTGCGAGCACCGCCAGCAGCACGCCCAATACGATAAGCGTCGGCATCGTCACCATATGGCAATGCATCATGGAGCCTCTGCATACGCCTACCAGCATGGTCGGCACCAGAACGACAAGCACGCCCAGCACGGCATTGGCGATATCCAATCCGGCCCTGACCCGGCTTGGCGCGAAAAATCCGATTATTGCCAGCAATGCGATGACGACGCCCAGTCCCAGAGCGACCCGAGCGGTGTAGTGGCATGCCATGGGCATGTCTTTGACGGCACACACATGCGCGAAGGTCTGTGGGGCGACGGCGATCAGCGCGCCCAGAACAATCTGCGATATCGCGGCGAACAGTTTTCTTGGCATGGTTCTTCCTCTCGAAAAGCAAACATCGCCGATTATCGCAACAAATGCTCCGAAAGAAAAGACTTGTTTTTTCACTCAATCCGTGTTATGAGCCCACAACGGCGCCGCCACGAGGGGCGCCTATTGGAAAAGCCGTCAGAGCTTTTCAATAGGCGCCACACGAAGCAGCAATCGTTTGACGCCATCCGTGCCGAAATCGACGGTGATCACCGAATTCGCGCCCTTGTCCTGCGTTTCGATGACCTTTCCCAAACCGTAATGGTCATGGGTGATTCTGTCGCCTATCTGGAAATCCGAAATGCTCAATCCGTTGTTGCCGTCCAACGAACTTGCCGGAGCCGATTTCGTCAGATCCTTTGGCTTGGCGCGGCGCGTGGTGACCTTACCGGATTTGCCGGAGCCGTATGACGACCGGGATGAGCCATACGAACCGTATGAGGACGAGCCAGAGTGCGATCCGCCAGAGAAACGGCGGCTTCCCGAGCCGTAGGAGGACCGTCCGGAACCATACGAGCTGTGCGATCCATGAGACGACCCATAAGTGGGATGCGATCCGCGAGAACCAGAACCATACGATGAGGAACCGTATGTCGACGATCCGTACATCGATCCGCCGAAGGAAGTGGATCCGAAATCGTCATCATCGTCCCACCCGCCGAACTCGTCGTCATCTCCCCAGCTGGCGCGCATGCGCTCCACACCGGCCTCACGACGTTTCCAATCGATGAGTTCATCCGGAATCTCATCCAGGAACTGGCTGGGCATCATGTCATTGGCCTGCCCCCATTGGGCACGCACCGCCGCACGGGTCACATACAGCCGACGCTTCGCACGGGTGATGCCCACGTATGCCAGACGACGCTCCTCGGACAGCTCGCTGGTGTCCTCCATGGCACGCTGGTGCGGGAACGTACCCTGTTCCATACCCGTAAGAAACACATACGGATATTCCAAACCTTTGGCCGTATGCAAGGTCATCATCGTGACCTTGCCGGAATCCTCGCCCTCTCCCGGCAACTGATCCGAGTCGGCGACCAATGCCGTGGTCTCCAGGAAACCGGCCAACGTGGCATCCGGCGTGTTCTGCTCGAATTCGGCGGCCACGGACTGCAACTGGGAAAGATTGTCCACACGCGAAGCATCCTGCGGATCCTCGGAACGTTGCAATTCCTCCAGAAGACCGCTTTTGTCCAGTACTTCGGCCACCACTTCGGATGGTTTCGAATCATGTTCCTTGGCGAAATCGGCCAGCTCGTGCATCAGATCACGGAATGCGCCCAACGGTTTGGTGGTACGGCCTGTCATGCCTTCAATCTGGTCCATATGTTCAATGGATTCGAAGAACGTGAGGCCATGCGCGTCCGCGTAGCCGGCCACCAATCCCTCCGCGCGTGCGCCGAGTCCTCGTTTAGGCACATTGAGGATACGCCGCACGTTCACATTATCCGCGGGATTCACGATGGCCTGCAAATACGCGATGGCGTCCTTGACTTCCCTACGTTCATAGAATTTGGTGCCGCCGACCAGCTGATACGGCAGATTGGCGTTGATCATGGCCTCTTCCAGCGAACGTGACTGCGCGTTGGCTCGGTACATGATGGCGATGTCACGGTAAGCGACGTCTTCCTCGGTGTGGATTCGTGCGATTTCGTTCGCTATCCATCCGGCTTCCTGCTGTGCGTTGTCGGCGGCATAGCCGACGATTTTGTCGCCTTGACCAAGCGCCGTCCACAGTTTCTTCGGCTTGCGGTTTTCGTTTTTCGCGATCACCGCGTTCGCCGCGTCGAGGATGGTCTGCGTCGAACGGTAGTTCTGTTCGAGCATGATGGTTTTGGCGTTCGGGAAATCCTGTTCGAAGTCTTGGATGTTACGGATGTCCGCGCCTCGGAACGCGTAGATGGATTGGTCGGAATCACCCACCACGGTAATCCAGCTCGGTCCCACACGGCCCGCTCCCCTCGCTTGCGGGTCGGGCTGTTCGTCCGAATCGATGCCGGACAATTCACGTACGAGCACATATTGGGCATGGTTGGTGTCTTGATACTCGTCCACGAAGATGTAACGGAACCTGTGCCGATAGTATTCGCTCACCTGCGGGCAGGTTTGGAGCAATTCCACGGTGCGCATGATCAAATCGTCGAAGTCGACTGCGTTGGCGAGCGCCAGACGATGCTGGTATTCGGCGTAGACGACGGCGACCAGTTCGTCGACGTCGCCGGCGCTCACCTGGTATCCGCGCTGTCCCGGGATGTAATCGCAGTTCGCTTTTTTCAGCTGGTCTTTCCAGGAAACCAACGCGTTCTTGCAGTCGGATATCTTGCCCAGCAGCATGCGTGGCGTATACCGCTTCGTATCGATGTTCAGGTCGGCTGCGATCAGTTTGACCAGTCGCTCGCTGTCCGCGGTGTCGTAAATCGAGAAGCCCGATTTAAGGCCGATTTCCTTGCCGTCGCGGCGTAGGATGCGTACGCAGGCGGAGTGGAAGGTGGAGATCCACATATGTTCGGCTTCCGGCCCGACCAAAGTCACGAGACGTTCACGCATTTCCGCGGCCGCCTTGTTGGTGAAGGTGATGGCGAGGATGCTGCTTGCCCAGAAGCCATGCGCCAGCAGCCATGCGATGCGACGTGTCAGCACACGGGTCTTGCCTGAGCCTGCGCCGGCGCCGATGAGCAATGCCTGGCCGTAGTATTTCACCGCTTCTTCCTGTTGGGGGTTGAGTCCCTCTATCAGGCTCCGCGGATCGCACATCACAGGTCCCATGCTCTGTTCCACCGATTCCTCTTTTCTTCGCGCACGCTCATATTCAAACATTTGTTCGCAGCATTCATGTTTATCACATGAGCAGGTCAGGGGTCCGACTCGCACGGTCAATTGAGGCGCGTATGCTGAACTCCTATATACGGCTCGCCGTATGCCATCATCTGATGCCGCTTTCGCGGCCGACAAGATTAAGGGGTTTCATGAAGGAACTTGAAGAGCGCATTGCGCAACAAGGTACCGTCAAGCCCGGCAATGTGCTGAAAGTGGACGCGTTCCTCAACCATCAGTGCGATGTCGAGCTGTTCGACCATATGGGCGCCGCCTGGGCCGAGCATTTCAAGGGCAAGACCATCGATAAGATTCTGACCATTGAGGCTTCCGGCATTGGCATCGCCTGTGTCGTGGCCCGTCATTTCGGCAATGTCCCGGTGGTGTTCGCCAAGAAGGCGCAGTCCATCAATCTTGACGGCGACCAGTACACGACCACCGTGTATTCCTTCACCAAGCAGAAGGAGTTCCCTGTCATCGTGTCCAAGCGCTATCTCAATGAAGGCGACCACGTGCTGCTGATCGACGATTTCCTTGCCAACGGCAAGGCGTTAAAAGGCCTGATCGAGCTGTGCCATGAGGCCGGAGCCACTGTGGAAGGCATCGGCATCGCAGTGGAAAAGGGCTTCCAAGGCGGTGGCGACCAGCTGCGTGAGGAAGGGTACGACGTCGATTCCCTGGCAATCGTCGAATCGATGGATCCGGAAAACGGCACCATCGAATTCCGCTCCTGATTTTTTCAGTACGCTCAAACGATTATAAGAGAGGATGTAACAGTTGAGCGAAGAGAAGAACACAGAGAAAACCGAAAAAAAGACGAAGGCAAAAGACATGAAAAAAGGCGTGTCTTTTGAGGCGTTGAGCAGTCTTGACGCACCGGTGTCGTTCTGGAAGGGCATTCCGTTCGGCCTGCAGCACGTCATGGCCATGTTCGTGGCGAATCTCGCGCCTATCTTCTTGGTGGCCACGGCCGCCAAGATGGATGCCGCGCAGTCCGCCGCCATCATTCAGGCCGGCCTGCTGGTCGCAGGTCTCGGCACCTGCCTGCAGCTGTACGGTGTGTGGCTGATTGGTTCCCGTCTGCCGATGGTCACCGGCATTTCCTTCACCTACGTCGCGGCCGCCATGTCGATCGCGCAGCATCAGGGTTATGGCGCAGTCGCCGGCGCCGTGGTGCTTGGCGGCCTGTTGGAGGTCGTGCTTGGTTTGACGGCCAAGTATTGGCGTCGTTTCGTTCCGCCGATCGTTTCCGCGATTGTCGTCACCTCGATTGGTTTTTCGCTCCTGTCCGTCGGCGCCACGAGCTTCGGCGGCGGTTCCGGCGCGAAGGATTTCGGCAGCTGGCAGAATCTGACGCTTGGCCTGATTTCGCTGGTGGCTTGCCTTGCGTTCCAGCTGCTCATGAAGGGCACCGCCAAGCAGCTTTCCGTGCTGTTCGGCCTTGTCGTGGGCTATGTGGTCGCGATTTTCATGGGAAAGGTCGATTTCTCCGGTTTCACCAATCTGCAGGTCGTGTCGGTGCCGCATTTCATGCCGTTCAAGCTTGAGTTTGATCCGGGTGCGATTATCTCCTTCGCTCTACTGTATGTCGTTTCCTCGGTTGAGGTGTTGGGCGACACAGCGGCGCTTACCAAGGTCGGTCTCGACCGTCAACCCACCGACAAGGAAACCGCCGGAGCTATTGCCGGCGACGGTTTGATCTCCTCCGTGTCCGGTTTGTTCGGCTGCCTGCCATTGACTTCGTTTGCGCAGAACATCGGTCTGGTGGCGATGACCAAGGTGGTCAACCGCAAGGTGATTCTTTCCGGCGGTCTGATTTTGGTGCTTGCCAGCTTCGTTCCGGCCGTTGCAGAGGTCTTCAACTCCCTGCCGCAGGCTGTGCTTGGCGGCTGCACCATCATGATGTTCGGCAATATCATCCTGTCCGGATTCCAGATGATTTCCGAGGCCGGTTACACGCAGCGCAACATCACCATCGCCGCGTTGAGCCTAACCATTGGCATCGGTTTCACCCAGGTCGGCGACATTTTCGCCAACTTCCCGGCGCTGTTCCAGTCCATCTTCGCTTCCAACTGCATCGCGGTGTCGTTCGTGGTGGCTGTGATTCTCAACGCCGTTCTGCCTAGCGAGGAGCACTTCCTGTCCGCTCCTCAGCATCAGGAGGCCTGATTTCCCTAATATCGGCATCGTCCGCATATGAATGATCCCCATTCCGATTTCCACGGAATGGGGATCATTCATATGCGACGGCATGTGGCGGACCTCGTATGGAAGTCGTCAACGCATCAATCAGTGCCCTTGCTTGATCCAAGCGGCGATTGAATCCTTGACCGCCTGCGCGTAGATCGTATTGGACATTCCCGGATGGATGCCATCTCCGGCAAGTTCGTCAGCATGCTGGGAAATGGTCCCGTCCCAATCGACCAGTACGACGTTGTTGGAATGCGCCGCGGCGAATTGCTTCAACACGGCATTGGTGCCGGGAACCCATGAAACGGGAGCGTGCGCGTTAATGAGCACCAGCACATGATCGGGGCCGACATCATTCAGCAGATCGTCAAGCTGATCATTGGTCACCACGGAGTTGGTGGCAAGTCCCACCAAGACCCAGGGGCGCAGATTTCCTTGCGCTTTCAATTGATCGACAAGACCCTGTCCCTTCGCCATCGACCGTGAGACTTCGGCATCCACAATGATGTTGGGGAACGTGTCTTGCAATCCTTTGCTGGACGCCAGCATCACCGAATCTCCGATGGCGGCCATTTGCGAACCATCCGGCATCTTATGCCGTGGCTTCCTTGGCATCGGTGTTCTGCGTCGTTCCAAAGCGGCATGATTGCGTTGCTGCAACAGCCTGGCGCTGATACCCAAGGATTGCGCCACACTGGTTTGTTCCGATGCCGTCGCCACAGCGTATCCGCAGAAGCTCCATGAGCATGCCAGCACCACGACCGTGGATATCAGACGGCCGCAATGCTCGGCTTCGTCTCCACTGATCGGACGAATCAACGCGATGAATCCCGCACGAGCGACTGGCTTCTCGAACAGTCGCCAAGATGCGAACGCGAACAGCACGGTGAGGATGAAGGTGAAGGACAGCAGCCTGTCGGCATGCCATGCGCCCCACTGGGGCAGCAGGGATCTCAGCAGCAGCCATAATGGCCAATGCCACAGATAAATGCCATACGAATAATGGCCCAAAGCGGCAAGCGGCTTGAACACAAGCAGATCCTGCATCCAGGATCCGAATGGTATGGTTCCTGCGATCAGCATCACAGCAAGCACGGAGGCGACGAAGATACCGCCATGGAACGCCGCTGGGCCTTGAGTGATATGCCGCATCATCCACAGCAATGCCAGCAATGAGCCAAAGGCAACTATCGGGCCGAATTGAATCCATATCTTATGGAATCGTTCCATTATCCGCGATTCATTGGCTCGCCCATGCTCATGTCTGAGAATCGGCAGTATCCAAGCCAGCGCGGCACCGAGCCATAGGCCCATGGCGTGCGTGTCGGTGCCGAAATACACACGTGTGGGGTCAGCGCCAGAGTGGTATAGCAGTCCCATGGATACCGCGCTTGCTCCGGCAAGGGCTGTCAGTATGCATACCGGAGCCCATCTGATGATGATTTTTCGCAGCAGCAAAACCACGAATGGAGCGATCAGATAAAACTGCATGAGCAACGACATGAACCATAGGTGACGGAATATGTCAGGGTTCATCTGGGAGAAATAGCTGGCTCCGCTGCTGATGGCATACCAGTTGTAGCATCCCAGAAGCACGGTCATGATCTGGTTCCGGATGCCGACAAGCATGTCGCGGTTCACCAGCCATGCCAACGTCACCGAGATCGGGATAAGAGCAAACAGCGCGGGATAAATCCGGCGGAACCGTTTGAGGAAGTACTCCCCCAGTTCCAAGCCTTTACCTGAATCGATACGATTGAGCAGCGATGAGAAAATCAGGAAACCGGAGATGGTGAAGAACACATCCACACCGAAAAACCCGCCTTGAAGCGAAAGCTCATCGCAGTGATACAGCACAATCGCAATAAGGGCTATGCCTTTAAGCCCGTCCAAACCGACGAAACGTCGTTTAGCAGCCACGAATAACCAACCGTTCTCTCTTACATCATTGCACGGTACAGTGCAACCTGTCGTATCGTACTACCAAGCAATCCCTTGCGAATCGCGGAAAAGGGGGCCCAACGCACTGCGCCGCCGTGCCTGATTGACCGATGATATCGATTATCAGGCACGGCGGCGCAGATTCATACCGTTTGCCGTCACGTTCCTCTACCAGCCGAAACGTGACACATCACTCACTTGGAGAAGACGTTGCCGTAGGAGTCCTTGCCTTCTTCTGCGATGGCGGCGGACTTGCGGGCGATGGCCAGCTCCTCGTTGGTCGGGATGACGCAGATGGTGACTGCGGAATCCGGGGTGGAGATGATGCGCGGTTCCTTGGAACGGGTCGCGTTCTTCTCCTCATCCAGCTTGACGCCGAACGGAGCGAGCTTGTCGCAGACCATCTTGCGCACGACGTCATCGTTCTCGCCAACGCCTGCGGTGAAGGTGATCACGTCGACGCCACCCATCTGAGCGGTGTAGTTGCCGATGTAGCCGACGATGCGGTGCACGTAGATGTCGAGAGCCAGCTTGGCGTCCTCGTTGCCCTCTTCGACCAGACGATGCACTTCACGCAGGTCGCCGAAGCCGGTCAGACCCATCATGCCGGAACGCTTGTTGAACAGGGTGTCCAGTTCGTCCACGCTCATGTGGGCGTTGCGAATCAGGTGGAAGACGACGGCCGGATCGATGTCGCCGGTACGGCCACCCATCACGAGGCCTTCCAGCGGGGTCAGACCCATGGAGGTCTCAACCGGCTTGCCGGAGATTTCGGCGGAGGCGGAAGCACCGTTGCCGATGTGCAGCACGATCTGCTTGAGGCCTTCGGCCGGCTTGCCGATGACGGACGGCACGACGGAGGAGATGAACTCGTGGGAGGTGCCATGGGCGCCGTAACGGCGGATGTGGTACTGCTGGGCGACTTCCTTGTTCAGCGCGTAGGTGCTGGAAGCCTTCGGCAGCTGGAAGAAGAAGGAGGAATCGAACACGAAGATCTGCGGAACATCCGGCAGCAGGGAGCGCATGACCTCAGCGCCCTTGGCCTCCGGACCGTTGTGCAGCGGGGCGAGCACGGCGAGGTCCTTGACCTGGCCGATGGTCTTGTCGTTGACCAGAGCCGGCTTCGGGAAAATGGAACCACCCTGCACCACGCGATGGCCGACGGCCACGATGCCTGCGTCGGCGAGCTTCGGGCCGAACTCGTCGAAGAAGCCGAGCACGCGCTTCAGACCCTGCTCATGGTCGTGAATCGGCTCTTCGAGCTCATGCTTCTCGCCGTTGTACTCGTGCTTGTAATGACCGTCAACCGGCTCGCCGATCTTCTCGACCAGACCGGAAGCGATACCTTCGCCGGTTTCAAGATCAACCAGCTGATACTTGATAGAGCTGGAACCGGAATTGATGACAAGGACGGTTTTCGCCATTGTGGGCATCCTCCATGTGTTAATCGATGTGCCGCTTACGCGACTTTCCAAAACCTTAGATTACTCGTTGCTTGCTACAAAATGCCCGATTACTGAGCTTCGATGGCGGTCAGGGCGATGGTGTTGATGATGTCCTGGACCGTGGCGCCACGGCTCAGATCGTTCACCGGGCGGTTGAGACCCTGCAGCACCGGCCCGACGGCGGCCGCTCCCGAGGAACGCTGTACCGCCTTGTATGCGATGTTGCCCGCGCACAGATCCGGGAATACGAACACATTGACATGGCCCGCCACCGGATCGCCCTTGGCTTTGGTCGCGGCCACGGTCGGAGACCATGCCGCGTCGAACTGGATCGATCCGACCACCGCAAGGTCGGGAGCCTTGTCTTTGACGATGGTGGTGGCTTCCTCGACGAGGTCGACGTCGGGTCCTTTTCCGGAGCCCAGCGTGGAATAGGACAGCATGCCCACCTTCGGTTCAAGGCCGAACGCCTTGGCCGTTTCGGCGGATTGGATCGCGATTTCGGCGAGCTGCTCGGCATTGGGGTTAAGGTTGATGGCACAGTCGGCGAACACGGCGACATGGTCCTTGAAACACATCAGGAACGCTCCGGATACCAACGATGTTCCTGGCTTGGTCTTGATGACCTGCAGGGCCGGACGCACGGTATTGGCCGTGGAGTTGACGGAACCGGACACGAGGCCGTCCGCCATGCCCATCACCACAAGCATGGTGCCGAAATAGCTGTCATCGGCCAGCTGTTTGCGCGCCTGCTCTTCGGTCATGCCTTTCTTGGCGCGCAGCTCGCACAGCTTCGCCACCATGGGTTCCAACACCGTTTCATCATCCTTGGCTTGGAATTTCGCCTTGCCAAGCGATTTCAATCCCAATTCCTGACCACGGGCGAGAATGGCGTTTTCGTCTCCGACGATGATCAGATCGACGATGTCGCGTTCCAGCAGATAATCGGCGGCTTTGATGATGCGATCCTCGTTGCCCTCCGGCAGCACGATGGTCTTCTTGTCCGCCTTCGCCTTGCCCAGCAGACCGTATTGGAAAGCATAGGGTGTGGTCGGGGCGTCGAATGGCGATTCGAGTACCGCGGTCAGTTCCGCGGCGTCGACGTTCGTCGCGAACGCTTCGTCTGCCTTGCTGATGGCGTCATCGTCATTGAAATCGACGGCAGGTAGCGTCCACACCGGCACCGGGTAGTCGACGAAGCATGCTTTGAGCGGATCCGGCTGCGTGTCGTCACACCCAGTAATGAACACGCCGACGACTTTGCTCCCGGCGTCTTCGATGACCTTGGTGGATGCCTCAACCGTGCTTTTGACTTGTTCCGGTGTGCGTTCGATAGTGCATACGGCCAGCAGGACCGGCGATTGGAGGTCTGCCGCGAAGTCAGCGTTGAAAGAGAACATCGCGGGATCATTGACTGCTGACCTGTCGGTGCCGACAATCACCATGGCATCCGGTCGGGCTGTTTCTACGGCTTGGGTGTAGGCCGCAACGATATCCGCCCGCGAACCTTCCTTATCGTTACGAGCGCGCTTGGGGCACACGCCGACGGACTGTTCCCGGCTCAAACCGGCATTGGAAGCTTCGATCAGCACGTCCGTGAAGGTGTCTTTTCTGCAGACCGCCGGACGGAACACTCCGGTCTTGCCGGCTGCGGCAAGTGCCTTGGTGACTCCAAGGGCGACAACATTACGGCCGTTAGCCGCTTCGGGACTGATGATGGTGACGCTGGTAAAACTCACGGTGTCTCCTATGTACTTCACATTATTCGGGTGCGATACCACATCGTTCGCACAATGAGCAATTGTAATGTGCAAACGGTAACTGACACGCGCTAGCGGTTTTGCTGTTTTAAGCCAAGCATATCGCACCGTAATACGAAAAAGCCCCAAGGGAACAATCCCTTGGGGCTTTTATCAAGCAATCAGGCCAAATAAGCCTAGGCTCACTCGTTATCGCCAGCGGTTGCGGCGGTAGCGGAGACAGCACCCTGCTTGTTGGTGTTGACACCGGAGTAGACCCAGTCGGTGTAATCCGGGTGATCGTAGCCGTTGTCGACAGCGAACTGGAAGGCTTCCTGACGGAAGGCCTCGAGCTCGTTGATCTTGTCGGCGTACTTGTCAGCGTCGATCATGCGCAGAGCTTCAGCCTGGAGCTCGTAGCGATCGATGTTGTTCACGCGAACCATGTCGTACGGGGTGGTGGTGGAGCCCTGCTCCTCGTAGCCGTGAACGTTGAAGTTGTCGTGGTTCGGGCGATCGTAGATCAGACCACGCACGTCGCGGGCATAGGAGTGGTAAGCGAACAGGACCGGCTTGTCCTCGGTGAACAGCTCAGCGAACTCCTCATCGGAGAGGGCCTCGTTGTTCTCCTTGGCGGACTGCAGCTTGACCAGGTCAACCACGTTGACGACCTTGAACTTGATGCCCATGGCGTCCAGCTTGTCGGCAGCGGCCATGATTTCCTGAGTCGGAACATCACCGGTGGCGGCGAGCACGATCTGAGCCTCATCGTTGGACTTCACGTTGGAAGCCCACTTCCACTCGGCAGCACCCTTCTCGAGCTCGGCGCGAGCTTCGTCCAGGGTCAGCCAGGTGGCGGCCGGCTGCTTGCCGGCGATGATGGCGTTGATCTTGTTGGTGGACTTGTAGCACTTCTCAGCCACAGCGAGCAGCATGTTGGAATCCACCGGGAAGTAGATGCCGATCACGTGATCGTTGTTGAAGCACTTGTTCAGCAGGACGGAGGTGACACCCGGATCCTGGTGGGAGAAGCCGTTGTGATCCTGACGCCACACGTGGGAGGAGACGAGCAGGTTCATGGAGGAGATCGGCTTGCGCCACGGAATCTCGCGGACGGTAGCCTCGAGCCACTTGGCGTGCTGGTTCAGCATGGAGTCGATCACGTGCACGAAGGACTCATAGGAGCTCCAGATGCCGTGACGGCCGGTCAGCAGGTAGCCCTCGAGGAAGCCTTCCATCTGGTGTTCGGAAAGCTGCTCGGTGACCTGGCCGGTGACAGCCATGTGCTCGTCGACCTGAGCGGACAGGTAGCCGGCGTCCCACTGCTTGTTGGTGACGTCGTAAGCGGCCTGCAGACGGTTGGAAGCGGTCTCATCCGGTCCGAAGATACGGAAGGAGTCCGGGTTGTTCTTGATGATGTCGCGGGTGTAGACGCCCAGACGACGGGTGGCCTCGAGCTGGCCCCAGCCGTGGCCGTACTCGGCGACTTCCTTGACCTCGTAGTCTTCCAGCTTCGGCAGCTTCAGCTCTTCGCGGATGCGGCCACCGTTGGCGTTCGGGTTCTCACCGATGCGCAGTTCGCCGGTCGGCATGAAGGCGGTGACTTCCGGCTTCACGGCGCCGTTCTCGTCGAACAGCTCTTCCGGCTTGTAGGACTCGAGCCAGTTCTTGAGGACCTCGAAGTGGGCCTCGGTATCGCGGGCGGAAGCCAGCGGCACCTGGTGGGAACGCCAGGAGCCCTCGGTCTTCTTGCCGTCGATGAACTTCGGGCAGGTCCAGCCCTTCGGGGTACGGAAGATGATCATCGGGTAGAACGGACGAGTCATGTCGTCGGTCTGAGCGGCGGCCTTGATGTCGCAGATCTCGTCGAAGACGGTCTCGAACAGCTCGGCGAAACGACGGTGGATCGACAGGTGATCCTCGTTGTCGAAGCCAGCGACGAACTCGTACGGCTCATAGCCCATGCCGTGGAAGAACTCGTGGAGCTCTTCGTCGGAGATGCGGGACAGGATGGTCGGGTTGGCGATCTTGTAGCCGTTGAGGTGCAGGATCGGCAGCACGATACCGTCGGTGCGCGGGTTGATGAGCTTGTTGGACTGCCAGCCGGTGGCCAGCGGGCCGGTCTCAGCTTCGCCGTCGCCGACGATGGCCGGGACGAACAGGCTCGGGTTGTTCATCACAGCGCCGTAGGCGTGGGACAGGGCGTAACCCAGCTCGCCGCCTTCGTGGATGGAGCCCGGGGTCTCCGGAGCGTAGTGGGACGGGATGCCACCCGGGTAGGAGAACTGGCGGAAGAACTTCTGCAGACCAGCCTCATCCTTGGTGATGTTCGGGAAGTACTCGGTGTAGGTGCCGTCCAGGTAGGACTGAGCGGTACCAGCCGGGCCGCCGTGGCCCGGGCCCATGATGATCACAGTGTTCTGCTGGTGATCAGCAATGAGACGGTTGATGTGGCCGATGAGGAAGTTCAGGCCCGGGGTGGTGCCCCAGTGACCGACCAGACGGTGCTTGACGTCTTCGCGGGTGAAAGGCTCCTTCATCAGCGGGTTGCTACGCAGATAGATCTGGCCGATGGAGAGGTAGTTGGCTGCGCGCCAGTACTTATCCACGCCTTCGATAGCTTCCTCGGAAACCGGAGCGTTCAGCTTCTTCCAAGGGGTGCCAATAACAGGACTCGTCATGTGTACTCCTGTACTCCTGCACTGTGATGTGCGATTGTTTATTTCCTTAGGTCATGAGCCATGCCTAAAACCTTGCGGTTACGCGGTATGCCTCATTTCCAGTCACTTGCACATATTACGAGCGCGGTTCGACTTTTTGCTGTTTTTTTGCGACTGTGTGTTCAATTGTTATTTTTCTGTACGCAAATGTGTGCTTTTATCGGGATTTTTGTGCGTACTTCACACTCTATCAAAAAGATTGAAAAACGGCTCAAAATCAACGTTTTTAGTCGGTTAACATATGTTTCCCACGTTCGTTTCCCTAGATACACACGCGGCGTGTTGAGTAGGTGGGAGTAAGCAATTGTGAGATTCGTTCATTCTCCGTTCACGTGTTTCCAATGTCTCCTTGCAACGTCACAATAGAGCAGTTAGTATTGTCCGTTTCTTGATACCTCATATTAAAGGGAGAGTGTTATGGCTGCAGGTCCTGTGCTCGTTGTCGATTTCGGAGCCCAGTACGCCCAGCTGATCGCACGTCGCGTGCGTGAGGCCAATGTTTATTCGGAGCTCGTGCCGCATTCCATGCCGGTCGATGAGATGCTGGCCAAGGATCCGCAGGCCATCATCCTGTCCGGTGGCCCCGCTTCCGTGTTCGAACCGGGCGCTCCGCGCGTCGACAAGAAGCTGTTCGACGCGGGCGTTCCGGTGCTCGGCATCTGCTACGGCTTCCAAGCCATGGCATACGCGTTGGGCGCGGATGTCGACAAGGCCGCCCTGGGCGAATACGGCAAAACGGAAACCACCATTGACAAGGCGGAGGGTCTGCTCGACGGCTCTCCCGCAGAGCAAAGCACGTGGATGAGCCATGGCGTGGCCGTCAAGACCGCGCCGGAAGGCTTCGAAGTGCTCGCCCACACCGAAGGCGCACCGGTCGCCGCCATGCAGGACGAGTCCCGCAAACTGTACGGCGTGCAGTGGCATCCGGAAGTCAAGCACACTCCGATGGGCCAGAAGCTCATCGAGAACTTCCTGCACAAGTGCGCCGGCCTCGGCGATAACTGGAACGCGTCCAACATCATCGAGGACCAGGTCAAGAAAATCCGCGAGAAGGTCGGCGACGCCCAGGTGATTTGCGGCCTGTCCGGCGGCGTCGACTCCGCCGTCGCGGCGGCTCTGGTGCATAAGGCCATCGGCGAGCAGCTCACCTGCGTGTTCGTGGACCACGGTCTGCTGCGCAAGGGCGAAGCCGAGCAGGTCAAACATGATTTCGTCGAGGCCACCGGCATCAAGCTCATCGCCGTGGACGCCTCCGAAGACTTCCTCACCGCATTGAAGGGCGTGAGCGAGCCGGAGAAGAAGCGCAAGATCATCGGAGAGAAGTTCATCCGCACTTTTGAGAAGGCGCAGCGTCAGGTCATCGAAGAGGCCGGTGCCTCCGGCAAGGAAGTCAAATTCCTCGTGCAGGGCACGCTGTATCCGGACGTCGTAGAGTCCGGCGGCGGCGATGGCGCGGCCAACATCAAATCGCACCACAATGTGGGCGGCCTGCCGAAGGACATCAAATTCCAGCTCATCGAGCCGCTGCGCACCCTGTTCAAGGATGAGGTGCGCGCCATTGGCACCGAACTCGGTCTGCCGGATGAGATTGTCTGGCGTCAGCCATTCCCGGGTCCGGGTCTCGGCATCCGCATCATCGGCGAAATCACCAAGGAACGTCTTGACCTGTTGCGCGAAGCTGATGCCATCGCACGTGAGGAGCTTTCCAAGGCCGGCCTCGACCGCGACATCTGGCAGTGCCCGGTCGTGCTGCTTGCCGACGTGCATTCCGTGGGCGTGCAGGGTGACGAACGCACCTACGGCTCGCCGATCGTGTTGCGTCCGGTGTCGTCCGAAGACGCCATGACCGCCGACTGGTCGCGTATCCCGTACGACGTGCTCGCCACCATCTCGACGCGTATTACCAACGAATGCCGTCAGATCAACCGCGTGGTGCTTGACTGCACTTCCAAGCCGCCGGCAACCATCGAATGGGAGTGAGCCCGCAGGCTTGACGCATAGCGGAAGTGGCTTTCCACAAACTATTCTTGTGGAAAGCCACTTCCGTTATGTTACGGAAACAAGTCCGCTCTCGTCAGACGGACCGAACGTCCCCCGACGTCACTTTTGCATATCCGTCAAACAAGCATGTCATTCCACAGATCCACGAAATTCGGTAGGGTTTTCGCCGTCGTGGCGACGTTCTTCACTTGGATGCCTTTGATGCGTAGGCCAAGCATCGCCGCGAATGTGGCCATACGATGATCGGCATAAGTCTCCATCACGGATGGTCTAAGACGATTCGCCGACACAGGGGTTATCTCCAATCCATCGGGCAGTTCGTAGGCAGCTCCCCCAACGCGCGTAATCTCGTTGGCCAAAGCCTCCAGACGGTTCGTCTCATGCCCTCGTAAATGACCGATGCCGATCATGCGGGTAGGCTTGTCCGCAAAAACCAGAATCGCTGCAAGCGACGGCGCGATCTCACCTGCCGCCGTCAAGTCGAAATCACCTAGGCCGCTGACATGACCGTTGCCGGTCACTTCGCAGTACCGGACGTCGTCAATCACCGGGAAGCTGATCTCGGCTCCCATACGTTCCAAATATCCCGGAAGCATGCCTCCGGGTTGCGTAGTGGATTCCGGCCAATGAGGTACGCGCACGGTTCCTCCGGCGATGAGCGCTGCGCCAAGGAACGGGGCGGCATTCGACAGGTCAGGTTCGACCGTCACAGTTTCGGGCAACTGCACGGCTCCCGGCTGCACGGTCCACACGCGAGCGTGTTCGTCTGCGTTGACACGCACGCCGGAACCATGCAGATCGGCCACGGTCATGCGAATATGCGGCAAACTCGGCGTCTTCTCCCCCGTGTGATGCAGTTCCAAACCGCCTGGCACTCGAGAGCCGATGAGCAATAGTCCTGAAATGAACTGCGAGGATCCCGAAGAATCAATGCTGACCACGCTCGGCTCAGCGCACTGGCTCACCGTTTGAGGTGGAGTGATTGTAAATGGCAGTCGACCTTCCTCGCCGTGGTATTCGATACATGCCCCCAACTGTTCAAGACCGTCCAACACCGGCTTCATCGGACGCGCGTACGCCTGCTCGTCACCGTCGAAAGCCACAGGACCGTCCGCGAACATGGCAAGACCGGGCACAAAGCGCATCACCGTTCCCGCAAGACCGCAGAACACCTTCGTACCACCGTGGAACCGGCCGTCGGACGGCGGCACCACTGTAACCGTGGTGTCAACCTGCTCGTCGATTTCGCAGCGCACTCCCAACGCGCGCAACGCGTCCATCATCAACTCGGTGTCACGTGAACGCAATAGACCGACCAATCGCACGGGTCGATGTCCGAGCGCCGCGAGAATGAGATAACGGTTCGACAGTGATTTGCTGCCCGGTACCACCACAGTGGCGTTCAACGGTTTGCCGGCATACGGTGCCGGCCACAGGTTCTCATGAAGTGCTTCCATATGGTTCATGGTAACCAAACCATGTGGAAAACGCCGCGCCCGTCTCGCATAGGTCGTCTTCCTGGCATGTTCCACAAATACATTCCTTTTTCATAAGACAACGCAATGTAATACGATGCTGTCATGGAGCATTTCATTTCACGTTGGTTGGTTTTGACCATTGCGGCCGGGGTCATGGTCACACTGCTTCCCGGCATGCACGCCGTTGGCGAACCACCCATTCTCGGCATCGGCGCGTTCGCGTTGTTCCTTGCGTTGATCAACGCGTCGATCAAACCGATCGTGCACACCATCGCATTGCCATTTTCGATTCTCTCGTTCGGACTAATCGCGTTAATCATCAACTGGCTGTTCATGGAGCTTGCGTCTTGGCTGGCCATAAGCCTGTTCGACGTGGGAGTAACCATCGATGGATTCTGGTGGTCCGTAATCGGATCGCTGATTATGGCCATCGTCTCCGGCATTGTCGGCACCGTCATTCAGGACTGATGCGATCGCGTATATAACTAAATGTCCTCCGCAATCTATCCGATTGCGGAGGACATTACTTTCGTTGTCGGGCTGACAGGATTTGAACCTGCGACATTCTGCTCCCAAAGCAGACGCGCTACCAAACTGCGCTACAGCCCGTTCATGCACTCCCGCACGTGGCAGGTGAACACGAGTTTCCATTGTAGCGTATGGTAGGACAACGACAGGCTAGAATGGCAAATACTGGAGGGAACGCGCATGGGACGTCATCAGCAAGCCGAGGCTTCAGGCATCATTTCCTTCATGGCATGCGCCACTCTTGCATGGATCGCCATGGACCTATATCTGCAATTCGCTCCCGCCATCTGGCGTGTCACCCAACGCCTGTTCACCGTGTGTGCCGGAATCGCCGCGGGATGTGGAGTCATCTCGTTCACCTTGGGGTATGCGCGCAACTCCAGGTCGATGACGTTGAAACATGGCTGGACCATTCCTATTCGCCGTATCTTCGAGATACTCGCTTTGTCCGTGGTCTACGCGTCGACCATTTTCGTCACGGCGTTCATGCTGCTTTCCATTGCCAGCAACATGATGGGGTTGCGCACGTTAAAAGGCTATCTGACTGCGCTCTGCGCCGCGATCTCGGGGGTCGTAGGCTATGTCACGTTCGTACAGGCGGAACTCATGAATGCCAAGACCATCGCATCCTTGTTGCCGTTCTTCGTGGTTTCCGGTGTCAGCATCGCAGGATTGACGTCCGATGATCCATACTGGTACAACAACAATTTCTCCCAATTGGGCGATCGAACCACTTTTGCTGCTCGTATGTTCAATTCGACATTGATGTTGGCCGGCGTCTGCATCGTCATCATCAGCTATTTCGCGATTTCGGAGCTCATCACCACGCACCGTCTGCAGATGCAGTATCTGTCTGCAAGCGATGAAAAAGAAGCTCCCAAACACTTCAAGGCGCGGATTCTTCTGCTATCGACCATGCTGACGCTCGCAGGCATCGCCTTCATCGGCATCGGCATGTTCCGTTACACGCCGCATCCGATTCTGCACAACGTATTCGCCCGCGGTCTTCCCTGCCTGATGAGCGTGCTGATGATCGCGCTGCCTTGGCTGGCCCCGCAGCTTTCAAAAGTAGTATATGTGATTTCAGACCTAGCTATCGTGATCGGGGCTCTTGCCGGGTTCCAGTGGTTGGCGGGGCGTAACACGTTGACGAACGTCGAGGCTCTTGCCGGCATGATGTTTCTGGGCTGGTTCATCATCTTTTCACGGCAGATTGCGGCCATCGAATCCGATCGTGTGCAGACGCAGCTTATTCTGGCGCAAACCAAGCGGCCAGAATCCGTCGAGGATCTTGCGGAGGTCAGCGAAACCGTTCCTGGAACCGTTTCCCGACTCTCGTCGGAAGTCTAATTCTCGTAACGGTTCACGAGCACAGTCCACAAACAATACGGCGAGGTGTCACCCGTACGGATGGCACCTCGCCTGTTCTCATGGCTATCAGAAATCGTAGTTCTTTGTGGTGGGCTTTCTATCGCTCATCAGCAACAGGAAGCTTCTCGACTGCGCCGTGATCGCGAAGCCGGCCTCATAGTTGAGTTCCGGACCCTTCGGATTATGCGTGTCGACGACCAGACGCCATTTCTTGCCATACCGCTCGTCCGGCAAGGTGAACATAATCGGCTCGTAATGCGCGTTGAAAATCAGGATGAAGTTATTGTCCACCATCTGGTTGCCATACCAGTCGGCTTCCGGAATATCGGAACCGTTCAGATAGATCATCACCGAGAACGCGTGGGTATTGGACCAATCTTCCATGTCCATGATGGAACCGGTGTGGTCCATCCATTCGACCTGCGGAATCTTATCGTCCGGGTCTCCTGGCTCGCGGCCGGTGAAGAAACGACGACGGTGGAGCACCGGGTGCTCGAGTCGCAGATGAATCAGCTTCGAAACGAACTCAAGCAGATCCTTCTGACTATCGTCAAGATCCCAATTGGTCCATGAAATGGCGTTGTCCTGGCAATAGGCATTGTTGTTGCCCTGTTGCGTGCGTGCCACCTCATCGCCGCCGCAGATCATCGGAATGCCCTGACTGCACAGCAGCGTCGCGAACATGTTGCGCATCTGCTGTTGCCGCAGGTCGTTGACGTCCTTGATGGTGGTCGGGCCTTCGACACCGCAGTTCCAGGAACGGTTGTTGCTTTCGCCATCCCTATTGCCTTCGCCGTTGGCGTCGTTATGCTTCTCGTTGTAGCTCACCAAATCGTTCATGGTGAAGCCATCATGTGCGGTGATGAAGTTCACGGAAGCCACCGGACGGCGGCCGTTCATCTGATACAGGTCGGAGCTGCCCATCAGACGGCTGGCGAATTCCGGTAGCGTCGATGGTTGCGAACGCCAGAAGTCACGCACGCAATCACGGTAGCGGCCGTTCCATTCGGACCAGCTGGACGGGAAGCCGCCCACCTGATAGCCGCCGGAACCCAAATCCCAAGGTTCGGCGATGAGCTTGACACGGGAGATGACCGGATCCTGTTCGACGATGTCGAAGAAGGCGGACAGCTTGTCGACTTCCTGGAACTGGCGGGCCAGCGTGGCCGCAAGATCGAATCGGAAACCATCGACATGCATTTCGGTGACCCAGTAGCGCAGGCTGTCCGTGATGAGCTGCAGCGCGTGCGGCGAGCGCATCAGCAGGGAGTTGCCGGTGCCGGTCGTGTCGAAGTAGTGGCGTCGGTCGTTGTCGACCAGACGGTAGTAGGCACCGTTGTCGATGCCTTTGAAGCTTAGGGTCGGGCCGAGGTTGTTGCCTTCGGCGGTGTGGTTGTACACCACGTCGAGGATCACTTCCATGCCGGCGCGATGGTAGGCCTTGACCATGGATTTGAATTCGTTGACCTGCTCGCCGCGTTGTCCGGAGCTTGAGTACGCGTTATGAGGCGCGAAGAAGCCGATGGTGTTGTAGCCCCAGTAGTTGCTCAGGCCTTTTTCCTGCAGGAAGCTGTCGTTGACGAACTGGTGGATCGGCATAAGTTCGATGGCGGTGACGCCGAGCTTCCTCAGATATTCGATGACCGATGGATATGCGAGGCCCGCGTAGGTTCCACGGATGTCCGGCGGCACGTCCAGGTTGAGATTGGTCATGCCACGCACATGGGCTTCGTAGATTACCGAATCATGGTAGGAGATGTTCGGATGTTGGTCGTTGCCCCAGTCGAAATACGGATTGACCACGGCCGATTTCATGGTATGCGGCGCGGAATCCAGCGTATTCATGCTGGTGACGTCCTCAGGGCTTTTGAACCAATACGAATAGAGGCTTTCGTCACCGTCGATGTTTCCCTCGATGGCTTTTGCGTACGGGTCGAGCAGCAACTTGTTCGGGTTGCACCGCAGGCCCTTTGCTGGATCATACGGACCGTACACACGATAGCCGTACCGTTGCCCGGGTTGTATTCCCGGCAGATAGTTATGCCATACGTAGGAGTTCTGCTCCGTCATTTCCACTCGGGTCTCACGGTCTTCCTCATCGAAAAGACAAAGCTCGACTTTCTGGGCCACTTGAGAGAAGAGGGCGAAATTCACGCCGGCGCCGTCGTAGCTCGCACCGAGTGGATACATCGATCCAGGTCTGATTTGCATAATTCAAGTATCGCACGTTTTGCGAGTTGAATTCGTTATTTCGTTTATTCCGGCGATTGTTTTTACAATTCGAAACCTGCAGGCCGCTATTGTTGCCGCATTCTGCGAATTTGCTCATGCAAAATGGCGATCTCCGAATTGGAGGCCGTGATGTGCGTGTCTCGTAGCTGCTTCCACGGGATCCAAGCAGATTCGACATGCTCGTCGGCGTCGAAATGCCGTTCGACGGCCTGCCAGTGGCGCAGGTGCACCACCATGATGTTGGCCAGTTCGTCGGTCATGCCTTCGGATGAATAGAATTGCCCGACATGGTCGATATCGCAACTGTTTTCGTCGATTGGCTCGACGCCGGTCTCTTCGCGCAGCTCACGCAATGCGGCCGCATCGACGTCTTCCCCGTCATCGATGAGTCCTGCCGGCAGACCGTAGGCGAAGGCGTCGCAGCCGACACGGTATTCTCGTTCGACCAAGTACAAATCCTGCGCGCAGTCATGCACCAGCATGACCACACAGGGCGCGTGCCGCATCACCTGTCTGCGGATCACGGTTTGTCCGCCGTCTCGTGTCTGCAACGCGATACGCATGTCCTCCACGCCGAAAATCGCGCCTTGATACACGTGCTCTCTGCTGAGTACTGTGGCCGGTCTGGTCATGTCCACGCCATCGCTGGATTCGTTCAGCGACATATCCATGCTGGTCGTATCGGACATCGTCGTTCAGCGTTCCTGCCCGCAGGACGGCAGTACCAGATTCCAGGGATCGGTGTTCATGGAAATCCAGCGGACGGTGGGGATGTCTCCGGTCGCCTCAGATACGGCACGAGGCACATCGCCCATGGCGTATTGGAACCATATGGATTCGATGGCGCTGTGTGGCGTGTTGATGAACATCGGACGAACAGTAGCGTCGCCTCGGCCGAGTTCGATATCCGCGGCACGCATGGACGCCTCATAGCGCGCCTGCTCGATGGCATCGGTCACCGGATGATGGCGCAGATCGCTGGTCACATACACATCGACGCCTGCGGCACGCACTTCATCGAACAGGGAATCACCCGAGCCCGGCAATACCGCCACCGTGCCGATCGTCGCGTCAAGGTCGCCGCACACCTGCACGCCAAGTTCGGTGTATGGCAGCGCGTCGGCCACACGACGGGCGAAATCACGCAATGCGATCGGCTCCTGCAACCGGCCGACACGGCCCAATCCGACCGGATGTTCGGCTTTCGGATCTTCGATGGGTACCAGCGGACGCTGTTCGATCAGGCCGAACGCGTCGGCGGCGGCCATGCCGACTCCTCGGTAGGAGGCATCGGCATTGGTGTGCCCAACCCACAGCGCGCAACCGGCGAGGTTGAGCTTTCGGACGATCTCACCACGGAATCCTAGTCCGGAGACCGCATGCACGGAACGGAAGAACAGCGGATGGTGGCAGATCAGCAGGTCGATGCCTCCGGCGATAGCCTGGTCGATCACCGCCATGGATGGGTCCGCCGCGAACGCGATGTTGCGCACGTCGTGGCGAAGGTCTCCCACGATGAGTCCCGGCTCATCCCATTGTTCCGCGTATCGCAGCGGATACAGCGTTTCAAGCACATCCACGACCTGCTTCAACGTTGCCACAATCTTCCTTCTTTCTTTTTTAATCAGCCTTCGATTATCCGACGGGAACGGATCAGTGGGCCGCCAATTGCCAATCGGAACCGATGCCCGTCGATACGTCCAACGGAACGGCCATGGTGACGGCATGCTCCATGGCATCCTTCACCAGCGCGGTGGCCTGCTTCTCCTCACCGGGCGCGATCTCCACCACAAGTTCATCATGAATCTGCAGTATGAGGCGACTTCCAAGGTTCGCTTCCTGCAGTGCGTCATACGCACGAATCATGGCGATTTTCATGATGTCCGCCGCCGAGCCTTGGATAGGCGCGTTCAACGCGGCGCGTTCGGCCGCGTCCCTCACGGCACGGTTCGGCGATTTGAGACCGGGAAAATACCTGCGCCTTCCGAAAATGGTTTCGGTATATCCTTTTTCGCGTGCGGACGAGACAAGCGATTCAAGGTATTCATGGACTTTGCCAAAAGTGGCGAAATACTGGTTTTTCAGCGATTCGGCTTCTTTGGGCTTGATCTTGAGCTGCTGGGCAAGTCCATACGTGCTCAGACCGTAGGCAAGTCCATAGCTCATCGCCTTGACGTGGCTACGCTGATCGGACGTGATGTCGTCAACGGGAATGCCGTAGACCAAGCTGGCCACATACTTATGGAAGTCCTTGCCGGAGCGGAAGGCCTCTATCAACGCCTCATCACCGGAAAGGTCGGCCATGATGCGCAGTTCGACCTGCGAGTAGTCGGAGCTCAGCAACGATTCGAAGCCCTCTCCCGGCACGAACGCGGATCGAATCTCACGACCTGCGGGATCCCGGTTCGGAATGTTCTGCAGGTTTGGATCGACGGAGCTCAATCGTCCGGTGGCTGCCACCGTCTGTTCGAAAGTGGTGTGGATGCGACCGTCATGACGGTTTGTGGCGTCGATCAACGTCTGCACGATCTGCTTGAGCTTGTTCTTTTCACGATGCATCAGCAACGCGTCAAGGAACTGGCATGCGCGGTCGTTATCGTACGAGCGGTCACGCAAGGTCTGCAATGCCGCGGCATTGGTGGTGTATGAACCGGACTTGGTTTTTTTCGTCGGTTTCAATCCCATGTCTTCGAACAGGATCTTCTGCAGCTGTTTGGGGCTTTGCAGGTTCACCTGCTCCCCCGCGAACTGCCACGCCGTTTCCTGTGCCTGGGCAGCGTCGGCGGCAAGTTGGTCGCGCATCTGCACCAGACGTGTCATATCCACTTGGGCGCCGACCTGTTCCATGCCATGCAGGACCTGAGAGACCGGAAGCTCAATGGATTTGAGGAGACCGAATTGTTCGCGCTTATCCAGCACACCGGCCAAATATTCGGCCAAAAGCCCCACGATTGCGGTGCGGGTGAGTATCAGCTCGTCGTTCTTGGAATCGTTTTCCTCAGGCTCGTCGAAGTCCAAGGTCCCCTGTGTCGCGGCTTCGGCTTGTGCTTCGATGTGCAGATCAAGGAAATGGGCCGCAGCCTGTTCCAGCGTGTCCGCGTGGAAATCCGGGTGGGCAAGATATCCGGCGAGCTTGGTGTCGAACAATGGTTCCGGAAGTTCCACGCCGATGCTGCCCAGCAGATGCGCATGTTCTTTGTAACCGTGCACGACCATGGAATGGTGATAGCGGTCGAACAGCCTTTGCAGGCATTGCACCATATCCGGACTGAATACGTCGATGCGAATGGCTTCGCCGTGCACGGCGATCATCAATGCCGAAAGAGAGGCTTCTCCGGGTTTGCTCGTGCCTTCGGCGTAAAGCGTCCAGGACTGTTTCACCTTGTCCGTGCAACGGGTCGAAGAATCGATTTCGAAGCCGAATTCCGGAATGTCGTTGGAGGAGCGTTCATGGCGTTCGTGCAGATGTTCCTGCACCACGGGGAAATGGTTTTGGACCCATGTCTCCACCACATGCGGATCGTTGACGTCTTCGACATGTGGCAGCCCGAGCTTGCTGGATTCGTGCACGTCCCCGGATGGTTTGTCCGCATTGAACGTTTTGAGCACGCGATTCTTGGTCCGAACACCGAATTCGAGCTTGGTGAATAGATCGTCGAGTTGACCAGCGTCGACTTGTCCAAATGTCAGGTCGGATACCGACACGCCAAGATCAAGGTCACGAACCAAAGCGTTCACGGAACGGTTCAGTTTGACCTGTTCGATGTTTTCGCGCAGGGCTTCGCCTTTTTTGCCGCTGATCTCGTCGGCGTGTTCGATGATCTGCTCAAGTCCGCCGTACTGGTTGATCCATTTGGCCGCGAATCCGTCGCCGACTCCGGGAACGCCGGGGATGTTGTCAGCGGTTTCTCCGCGCAAGGCGGCCAGATCCGGGTATTGCGCGGGAGAGACATGATATTTCTCCTGCACGGCATCCGGGGTCATATGTTTGAGGTCTTTGAAATGGTGGCCGGGATACAGCACGGTGATGTCGTCGTTGATCAGCTGGAAAGCATCACGGTCGCCGGACAGCACCAATGTGCGGTAGCCTGCCTGGTCGCCCATGCTGGCGAGCGTGCCGATCACATCGTCACCTTCGTAACCGGGTTTTTCGATGTATGTGACGCCCAAGGCCGTCAGCATCTGCTGGATTAATGGCAGCTGGCTGAGCAGTTCCTCGGGGGCCGCGTCGCGAGTTCCTTTGTACTGCGGCAGCATCTGGTTGCGGAACGTGCCGCCCTTCACATCGAATGCGACGGCAAGATGGTCTGGATGTTCGGCATCGATCACCTGCGAAAGCATGGTGGCGAATCCCCAGACCGCGTTGGTGGCCTGACCTGATGATGTACTGAAATTCTCTACGGGTAAGGCAAAAAAAGCGCGGAACGCCAAAGAATGGCCGTCAACGACCAATAGCGTTCCGCGCGAAGTGCCTTCCACAGTTGGTGTGTTAGCGCTCATCCTCTGCTTCCGACTTCTGTTCGCCATACTTGGCGATGATGGCCATGGCCAGACGCTTCTTCGGAATGCGCTGGTCCATGGAGGTCTTCTGAATCCAACGGAAAGCGCCCTGTTCGGAGAAGTCCGCCTTGTCCATCAGCAGGCCCTTGGCGCGGTCGACGAGCTTGCGCTCCTCCAGCGTTTCTTCGGCCTTCTTCAGCTGCTCTTCGGCCTTCTTCAGCTGTTCCTCGGTTTCCTGCAGTTTGGACTCGCTACGTTCGACATTGTCAAGCAGATCGTTGATTTCGGCGAAACGGCCCATGGCGACTTCCAAAGCCGGCAGCAGCTTGGATTCCTCATACGGCTTGGTGACATACGCCATGGCGCCAGCGCCCGTGGCCTTTTTGACCAAATCAGACTGGGAGAATGCCGTCAGCATGACGACCGGAGCGATGTTCTCATCACAGATGATGCCAGCGGCCTCGATGCCATCCATGCGAGGCATCTTGACATCCATGCACACCACGCTCGGGCGGAACTTACGGGTCAGTTCAACGGCTTCCTCACCGTTGGCGGCCTCTCCGACGACCTCATAGCCGTTATCCTCAAGCATGGCGACCAAATCCATGCGGTTCACGGATTCGTCTTCGGCAACGACGACGGTGCGCTTGTGTGCCTCGTTATTATTGGCAGAATCCGGCTCGGGAGCCGCAGCAGCTTGGAGCTCCTCATCAGTGAGTACTTCGTCCGGTTCCGTGGTCTTCTCTGCAGCCATGTCGGTCTCTTTCCACTGTCACACCCAAAGCCGGCCTAACATGCCCCAACCCGGGCCTGGATTGATATTGATTTCTTACGTGCCCTCGGTGGGACTCGAACCCACACTGCGCAGATTTTGAGGCTGCTTCCTCTACCAATTGGGATACGAGGGCTTGCACGCAACTCTGGAAGAATACCACATGATTGCGATTTGCGCCAAATCTCGGCGTTGTCATCATTCGGGGACATCGCGTAAAAACAATAATCCTCCCATCGGGAACCAATGGGAGGATTATGGAATCAGCGTTTAACGCGACGATTCAAATCTCAGTCGCAGGCACCAACGGTGTGGACGTAGATGGAATCGGTGCGACCCGGCTGGTGTTCGCCCTGGGCGGAGCTCAGCACGACGATCTTGTCGCCATCGGAGACCTTGCCGGCGTCCTTGAGGACCTTGTCGGTGAAAACCATGAGGTCCTTGCGGGACTTGTCATGGTAATCCTCGTCGACCAGGAAGGACTCGGTGCCCCAAGACAGGGCCAGCCAGTGGAAGGTGTGCTCATTGTTGGTGATGCCGTAGATCGGGGTGGCCGGACGTTCACGGGACACGCGGTGCACGGTGGAACCGGTCTGGGTGTAGGCGACGATGGCCTTGGCGTTGAGCTTGTCGGCCAGGTCGACGGCGGCGGAAGAGACGGCACCGGTGGAGGACATATCCAGGTTCTTCAGCTCCGGGATGCGGTCGAAACCATGCTCGGTGGCGAAGGTGGAGATGCGACTCATGGTGTTCACGGTGACTGCCGGGTACTTGCCGACGGCGGTCTCGTTGGAGGTCATGGTGGCGTCGGCACCGTCGAGGACGGCGTTGGCGCAGTCGGATGCCTCTGCACGGGTCGGGACCGGGGAGCTGACCATGGAGCCGAGGACTTCGGTGGCCACGATGACCGGCTTGGCGTACTGACGAGCCAGCTCGATGCAGCGCTTGGTGGCCAGCGGGACCTCTTCCAGCGGGCACTCGACGGCCATATCGCCACGTGCGACCATGATGCCGTCGAACGCCTTGACGATCTCCTCGAGGTTCTCGAGGGCCTGCGGCTTCTCGATCTTGGCGACGACCGGGATACGGCGGCCTTCCTCGTCCATGATCTCATGGGCGCGATCGATGTCGGTGGCGAAGCGCACGAAGGACATGGCAATGATGTCGGCGCCGGTGCGGATGGCCCAGCGCAGATCCTCTTCGTCCTTCTCGGTCAGAGCCGGCAGAGACACGGCGACGCCCGGAAGGTTGATGCCCTTGTGGCTGGAGACCGGTCCGGCAACGACAACCTTGGTGTACACGTTGTTGCCTTCGACCTTGGTGACCTCGAGGCGGACCTTGCCGTCGTCGATGAGGATCGGATCGCCTGCATGGCAGTCGCCCGGGAGACCCTTGAAGGTGGTGGAGGTGATGTGCTCGTCGCCTTCGATGTCATCAGTGGTGATGACGAACTCCTGGCCTTCGGTCAGCTGGACCTTGTCCTCGCCGTCGGCGTTCTTCTTGAACCAACCGCAGCGGATCTTCGGACCCTGCAGGTCAACCAGGGCTGCGACGTTGCGGCCAGTGGCCTTGGCGGCGGCACGGAGGTTGTTGTAGACCTTGAGGTGGTCTTCCGGAGTGCCGTGGGAGCGGTTCAGACGAGCGACGTCCATACCTGCTTCGACAAGGCTGGTGATGCCTTCCAGGGACTCGGTAGCGGGACCGATGGTATCTACGATCTTGGCTTTACGCATGAATGCCTGCCTATTCTTGTTGATATTGATTTTGGATCTGACGACCCTGTTTCCAATGGCATAGCTTACTAGCAAAAAGCGCCCACTTCCACCTCGAAACAAGGTGTGTTGTGAGCGCTCACAATTTCGTAGGAGAATAGAAAAGCTCTATTCTCCCAACGTTTGCCGGACTGTCACTTTTCGTTCGCTTTCATGGTGCGCATCTTAATAACACTTGCCAAAGCCGCACCACCAATCGCAAGAACGATCACGACAAGCGACAGCCATGTGGGCACTTCCGGAACCCAGGAAATCGGCCGCCCGCCATTGAGGAACGGCAGCGAATTGCCATGCAATGCCTCCATGATGAGCTTGACGCCGATGAAGCCGAGCACCACGGACAAACCCAACGGCAGGTAGACAAGTTTGTCGAGCAGCTCGCCGAGCAGGAAGTACAGCTGCTGCAGACCGAGCAATGCGAACACGTTGGACGTGAACACGATGAACGGATCTTTGGTCAGACCGAAAATGGCGGGGATCGAATCGAAAGCGAACATCACGTCGGTGGTGCCGATGGTCAGGAACACGATGAGCATCGGGGTCCAATGCTTCACACCGTTCTTGATAGTACGCAGCTTTTCGCCGTCGTATTCATCGGTGATCTTGATGACCTTGCGCAGTGCGTGAATCAACGCGTTCTCATGGTATTCCTCGTCCTCGTCTCCCCCGGTGACGAGTTTGATGGCCGTGACGATGAGGAACGCGCCGAATAGGAAGAACACCCAAGTGAAGCGCGAAATGATGGCAGCGCCCACCAAAATGAACATGCCTCGCAGTACGAGCGCGACGGTGATGCCGACTGACAGCACGAATTTCTGTAGTTCCTTCGGCACCGCGAAATTCGACATGATAATGACAAACACGAACAGGTTGTCTATGCTCAGCGAATATTCGGTCAGCCAACCTGAGTAGAACTCGATGGCAGGCTTCGAGCCGGCGAAGAACCACATGAGTCCGCCGAAGATCAACGCCATGACCACGAAGAACGCGATATGCTGCACGCATTCCTTGGTGGAGGGCACATGGGGCTTACGTCCGATGATGAACAAGTCGACCACGAAGAAGACGGCAAGCACCGCAAACGTGGCGATTTCAAAAACAAGTGGTGTTTCAGCCATAATCCACTATGGTACGGATGCCGTATGACCGGTCGAGAACTATTTGCTCGCCTCCGTCATCTGCCGAAGTTCCTTTTTCAGGTCACGGATCTCGTCACGCAGACGAGCCGCAAGCTCGAATTGCAGTTGTTCTGCGGCGGTATGCATCTGCTCGGACAGTTGTCGAATGAGATCAGCTAGATCCTGCGCGGGCAATCCGGCCTTGAGAATCTCCTCGTGCCGCCTGCCGGATTCCTCCTTGCTGGTATGTGGCACGCCGAGATGCGAATTGCCGGCTTTGTCCGCGTTTCGGTATCCGGTACCGAGCAATGTCTGGGTGTCGACGTCCTCCTTGGCGAGCATGTCGTTGACATCGGAGATCTTCTTGATGAGCGGCTTCGGATCGATGCCATGTTCCTTATTGTAGGCGATCTGGATGTCACGGCGGCGGTTGGTCTCGTCGATGGCCTTGCGCATGGCTTCGGTGATGTCGTCCGCATACATGACGACGGTGCCGGACACGTTTCGCGCCGCACGGCCGATGGTCTGGATGAGCGAACGGTAGGAACGCAGGAAGCCTTCCTTATCCGCGTCGAGGATTGCGACCAATGACACTTCCGGCAGATCGAGGCCCTCTCGTAGCAGGTTGATGCCGACGATGACGTCGATCTTGCCTTCACGCAGTTCACGCAGCAGTTCGACACGACGCAAGGTGTCCACATCGGAATGCAGATATTCGACTTTGATGCCGCGTTCCAGCAGATAGTCGGTCAGATCCTCGGCCATTTTCTTAGTGAGCGTGGTGACCAGCGCACGTTCGTTCCTTGCCACGCGGTCCTTGATTTCGGCGAGCAGGTCATCGATCTGCCCTTCCACCGGCCGCACGTCGATCTGCGGATCGACTAGTCCGGTCGGACGTATGATCTGTTCGACCACACCGTCGCTCAAACCGAGTTCGTAATCGCCGGGCGTTGCCGACAGGTACACCGTCTGACCGACGCGTTCCTGGAACTCCGGCCATTTGAGCGGTCGATTGTCCATTGCCGACGGCAGGCGGAAACCGTGTTCGACCAGCGTGCGTTTGCGGCTCGCGTCACCTTCGTACATGGCACCGATCTGCGGCACGGTGACATGTGATTCGTCGATGACGAGCAGGAAATCATCGGGGAAAAAGTCAAGCAGCGTGTGCGGAGGCGTGCCCGGCGCGCGTCCGTCGAAATGCCGCGAATAGTTCTCCACGCCGGAGCATGTGCCGACCTGCGAGAGCATTTCCAGATCGTATGTGGTGCGCATGGTAAGACGCTGCGCTTCAAGTTCCTTGCCTTGCTTATGCAATTCGGCGGTACGCTCGTCAAGTTCCTGTTGGATGGTTTTGAGCGCCCGTTCCATACGTTCCGGTCCGGCAACGTAATGCGAGGCCGGGAAGATGTGCACCTGCGATTCGTGCGCGATCACGTCGCCGGTCAGCGGATGCAGCGTGGAGATGCGGTCGATTTCGTCGCCGAAGAATTCGATGCGGATGGCCAGTTCCTCGTATACGGGGATGATCTCAACGGTGTCGCCGCGCACGCGGAATGTGCCTCGCGTGAAGGCGATGTCGTTGCGCTTGTATTGCATGTCCACGAATTTGCGCAGTAAATCGTCACGGTCGATCTGCTGGCCTTCCTGGAGGAACAGCATACGGCCAGCGTATTCTTCCGGCGTTCCCAAACCGTAGATGCAGGAGACGGTGGCCACGACCACGCAATCGCGACGGGTCAGAAGGTTCGCGGTGGCGGCGTGGCGCAATCGCTCCACATCGTCGTTGATGTTGGAATCCTTCTCGATGTAGGTGTCGGTCTGGGGAATGTACGCTTCCGGCTGGTAGTAGTCGTAGTAGGAAACGAAGTAGCTCACCGCATTGTCCGGCATGAGTTCGCGGAATTCGGCGCACAACTGCGCGGCGAGCGTCTTGTTCGGCTCGATGATAAGCGTCGGTCGCTGCAGACGTTCGATCAGCCACGCTGTAGTGGCGGTTTTGCCGGTGCCGGTGGCGCCCATGAGCACCACGTCGTTCTCGCCATTCTCGATGCGCGTGGCCAGCTCCTCGATGGCCTTCGGCTGGTCGCCTGAAGGCTTATATGGAGATTTGACCACAAACGGCTTGTTCACTCGTTCAATGTTGAATCCCATGGTTCCGTCTCGCTTCCTTACGCCACTGTTCCATCAGCCTATCAACACAGTCGAACATGTGTTCTACATCCTGGGATGAGTCAATCACCGCATCGGCTATGGATTCTCGTGCCGCACGCGTGGGCTGATGCGCGATACGTGCCTTCGCCTGTGCCTCGCTCATGCCACGGGTGCGCATCATACGTTCCACACGCGTCTGTTCCGGTGCTTCGACTGTTACGATATGGTCGAAACGCATGGGTATGTCATCGATTACTTCCGCCAAAAGCGGAATATCATGTACGACCACGGCATCCGGATTCTTTTCGACCGCCTGCCGTTCCTCCGACAATGCAAGATCGTAGATCAACGGATGTTCGATATCGTCAAGGATTCTACGTTCGGATTCGGCATTCGGATCGGAGAAGACGTGTTCGGACATCCATCGCCGATTAAGACCACCTTGCGCGTTCATCACATCCGGCCCGAAATGTTCCACGATTCGTTGCAGGCCCACGCTTCCGGGTTCCACGACTTTTCGGGCGAGCACATCATAATCGACAAGCGTCGCGCCCAGTTCACGCAGATGCGTAGCGACGGTGCTTTTGCCGGCGGCGATGCCTCCGGTCAACCCAATTCGAATCATCACAACCGCCATTGTAATGTTTGACGGACTCGCAACATACGCAAATGGCCCCACACCATCAGGTGCGGGGCCATTTATCAGCGGTTTACGCGAATCAGATTATTCTGATTCGTCGAAACTCACTTGCCGAGCAGCTGGTCGCGCAGAGCGGCGAGCTGGTCGGAATCGGCGAGGGTGCCGTTGGAGGTGTTGTCGGAGGAGTAGTTGGACACCTCTTCGACCTTCTCTTCCTTCGGAGCCTGGCCGTCTTCGGCTGCGGAAGCCTCGGCGTTCTCGAGTTCCTTGGCAACGAATTCCTTGTGCTGCTCCCACAGATCGTGAGCGGTGGCGTACTGGGACTCCCACTCCTCACGCTGCTTCTCGTAACCAGCGATCCACTCGTTGGTTGCCGGGTCGAAGCCTTCCGGATACTTGTAGTTGCCCTGCTCGTCGTACTCTGCCGGCATGCCGTACAGAGCCGGATCGAAGTCCTCGGAAGCCGGATCAACGGAGTCGTTGGCCTGCTTGAGGGACAGGGAGATGCGGCGGCGGTCGAGATCGACGTCAATCACCTTGACGAAGACTTCCTCGCCCGGCTTGACGACGGTCTCCGGGTTCTCCACGTGGCGGTTGGCCAGCTCGGAGATATGCACGAGGCCTTCGATGCCGTCTTCGACGGAGATGAAGACACCGAACTGAACGATCTTGGTGACCTTGCCCTTGACAATCTGGCCAGGAACGTGGGTGCGGGCGAAGCGCTGCCACGGATCTTCCTGGGTGGCCTTGAGGGATAGGGAGATGCGCTCACGATCGAGATCAACGTCAAGCACCTCGACGGTGACCTTGTCTCCGACCTTGACGACCTCGGACGGGTGATCGATGTGCTTCCAAGACAGCTCGGAAACGTGGATCAGGCCGTCAACACCGCCCAGATCGACGAACGCGCCGAAGTTGACGATGGAGGACACGACGCCTTCACGGATCTGGCCCTTCTTAAGCTGGGACAGGAAGGTCTCGCGCACTTCGGACTGGGTCTCCTCGAGGTACTGGCGACGGGAGAGGACCACGTTGTTGCGGTTCTTGTCGAGCTCGAGGATCTTGGCCTTGATCTTCTGGCCGATGTACGGGGACAGATCGCGGACACGACGCATCTCGACGAGAGATGCCGGCAGGAAGCCACGCAGACCAATGTCGACGATGAGGCCACCCTTGACAGCTTCGATGACAGTGCCTTCGACAACGCCATCGGCTTCCTTGATCTTCTCGATGTCGCCCCAAGCGCGCTCGTACTGCGCACGCTTCTTGGACAGAATCAGACGGCCTTCCTTGTCTTCCTTGGTGACGACAAGGGCCTCAATGGTGTCGCCGACCTCGACGACTTCGTCAGGATCAACGTCCTTCTTGATGGAAAGCTCGCGGGAGGGGATGACGCCCTCGGTCTTGTAGCCGATGTCGAGCAGGACCTCGTCATGATCGACCTTGACGACGGTACCTTCGACCAGATCACCATCATCGAAGTTCTTGATGGTGGAATCGACTGCCTTGATGAAGTCCTCTTCGGTGCCGATGTCGTTGATGGCGACCTTGGCGACTTCGTTATTGTTCTCTGCCATTAATGTGGTTTCTTACAAAATAGTGGATGGATAAAATCGTTCTTCAGTTATTCGTGTGCGCAAATACACACAAGGCGAAAGTCTACAAGAAGCCATGCACAAAAATCGGGCGTGTCGCATGTCACGACACGCCCGAAAGCACTATCGCGAAACTCACAACTGACGTTCGGCCATCTCCACGACATTCTGCAGCAGCATGGCACGCGTCATCGGCCCTACGCCTCCAGGATTCGGCGTATATGCCAAAGCCTTCTCGTAACAGGCTTTATCGACATCACCCTTGACCTTGTATCGGCCGGATTCCTCGTCGAACACGCGGGATACTCCGACGTCGACGAGAATCGACCCTTCCTTGATGTCTTCCGGTTTGACGAAACCAGCCACTCCCATGGCTGCGACGATCACATCGGCCCGTCGCATGTGTTCACGCACATCCTTGGTTCCCGTATGGCACAGCGTGACAGTGGCGTTGACCGCCTTACGAGTCAACAACAGACCAATGGTACGGCCGATGGTGATGCCACGGCCCAGCACGCACACCTCCTTGCCATCCAAATCGATGTCGTAGGCGCGCAACAGCTCGATCACGCCGCGAGGCGTGCATGGCAACGGCGTGGCAATGTCTCCTCGGGCATGCAGCACAAGTTCGCCGAGATTATACGGATGCATCCCGTCGGCGTCCTTCTTGGGATCGATCAGATCGATGATGGCGTTCTCGTCGATTCCCCTTGGCAAGGGCAACTGCACGATATATCCGGTACAGGCGGGATCCGCATTGAGCTGGCGGACCGCATCGGCGACCTGATCGAACGTCGCATTCTCAGGCAGCTCGCGCTTGATGGAATTCACGCCGATTTCGGCGCAATCGGCATGTTTGCCGGCGACATATTTCACGGAGCCGGGGTCTGATCCGACCAAAATGGTACCCAACCCAGGTTGGATTCCCCTCGCCTTCAGCAGTTCCACGCGTTTGGCGAGGTCCGCCTTGGTCCGTGCCGCCACCTTTTTGCCATCAATCCTTGTTCCCATGTGGTCCACTTCCTCGCTAAGTCGCTTGTCGTATTGGCATTTGCAAGTATCGTAGGCTATCTTGGTTTCAGTCGTAAGTCGCGCATGTGCTATATGAGATGGACGCGACCGAAACGACGGACGACCCAAGAGGAAGGCAATCGACATGCGCTCTCACCAGCGTCCATTTTTCCGCATCCTTGCCGCGGGAATCACATTGTGCACGGTGCTGGGCACCGCTTCCTGCTTTGGCGCTTCTTCGGAGCCCGATCAACCAACGGCACCCGACACACCAAAGGAGCAGACCACCCCGATCAACGTGGTGGCGTCGGTCAACCAGTGGGGGGCTTTGGCGGAGCAGATCGGCGGCGTGCACGTCAAAGTCACCTCGATTCTGTCCTCCACAACAGAGGACGCCCACACGTTCGAACCGAAGACCACTGCTGTCGACACCCTGCAGAAGGCACAGGTCGTCGTGTCCAACGGAGCGGGATACGACTCCTGGGCCACAAAAAACCTGGAAAGAGACACCGTTTCCGTTTCGGCCGCGCAAATGGTCGGAGCCGTTGAGGGAGACAATCCCCATCTCTGGTTCTCCAGCGACGCACGCAACGCCATGGCGAAGGAGCTTGCCGACACCTACAGCCGCATCATGCCCAAGCAAAAGAAATACTTCACAAACAAACTCAAGGCGTGGAACAGACGCGAGACGGTAATCGAGAGAAGCATGAAAGAGTTCTCCGATACACATAGGAACGTCTCCTACGCAGCCACCGAGCCGGTCGCATATTATCTGCTCAGCGACATGGGCCTATCCGATAAGACTCCCGAAAGCTACACGCAGTCCATCTCGGAAGGCTCGCAACCCTCGTCCAAGGAACTCCAGGACTTCCAGAAGATTCTGGAGGGGCATCAAGTGGATATGCTGATCAACAATGTTCAGAAGGCGGATGATACCACAAATATTCTGACCGGCACCGCACACAAATCCGATGTGCCGGTCATCGACGTCACGGAACAGATGCCGGCCGACAGCAAAAGCCTGATTTCATGGATCGCGCAGCTCATCAAGCAAATGAATGAGGCGGTTCCCTCCAAAGATGATGCGACATCATCAGATTCGGACGCCTCTCCCTCTGAATCGAATGGCGAGCAGCCGTCGAACGACAATCCCGACTCCGATTCCGACGCCGCAACGCCGGACAACACAGGGCAGACGGACCCCGGTAAATAAAGCCACGGTCATCCTCCCTCCCCCGATTCGCCGATGTCGAGTAATTCCCCGGCATCGGCGGACTCTTTTTTTCCAGCAACGGTTACGATCCAGGCGGATTCATCACGAGACTTTTCATCGTCCATGCATGCTTCTTATTGAGAATGATTGTCAACACCGTTTGTGAGAATACTATCGTTGACTTATCAAGGGAGCGAGCCATGCACGACAAGGCATCATTCTGTATCGAATTCGACGACGCAGGGGTCTCACGCGGCGGACACATCATCTGGCAGCATGGCACCTTCCGTATCCCGCAAGGCTCGGTGACAGCCATCGTCGGCACCAACGGAGCCGGGAAAACCACCATGATGAAGGCCGAACTCGGATTGATTCCCATCGCCCACGGCGACATAACCGTGCTCGGCAAGCCGGCCGGCGCCATGAATCACCGTATAGGGTATGTGCCGCAGAGCTACGCATCCGACGTCGAATCGAACATCACCGCCGAACAGTCGGTGCTGCTTGGCCTGACCGGGGCAAGGTTCGGCATTCATCCCATCACCCGCCTGCAAAAAGACAAAGTACGCAATGCGCTGGAATTCGTCGGCATGCAGGACAAGGCGAGATACCGGCTGTCGGAACTCTCAGGAGGCCTGCGGCAACGCGTCGCCATCGCCCAAGCGCTGGTGTCGGACCCCCAACTACTCATGTTGGATGAACCGCTCGCCAATCTTGATCTGGCCAGCCAACGCGCCACAGTGCACGTGCTCGCCAAACTCAACCGAGAACTCGGCATGTCCATTCAAGTAGTGGCGCACGATTTGAACATGCTTCTGCCGATTCTCACCGGTGCCGTATATCTGCTCGACGGGCATCCGCATTATGCGAAGATGAACGAGGTGCTGGATTCGAAGCTGCTCACCCATCTATATGGCACCACGGTGCAGGTGGTCACCACTCCCCAAGGAGATATGTTCGTCACTCCAAGCGAGGATGAGCCTGATGACATTGACGTCGACGCCCACGCGCCGGAGGAAATCGCAAGATTCCACCGACACAACCGCATTTCGCAGGAGGCATGATCATGAACGAAACCGCTTTCTCCTTCGATCCGGATTGGATGGGCACGCTGACCGCGCCATTCATGACAAACGCTTTCCTCGCCGGCCTGTGCATCGCCTTGGCCGCTGGAGTGATGGGTTACTTCACCATCGCCCGTCATTCCACGTTCGCCGCGCATGCGCTGGCGCACATCGGACTGCCAGGAGCGACCGGAGCCGTGCTGTTGGGTCTGCCGGTCAGTGCCGGTCTCGGCGTGTTCGCTCTCGGCGGAGCATTGGTGATCGGCGCATTGGGCAAAAAGGCATCGCAACGCGAAATCGCCACAGGAACCGTATTGGCGTTCGCCACAGGCATGGGTCTGTTTTTCGCACGCTTGTCCAGTTCCGCCTCGCAGCAGATGCAATCGATTCTTTTCGGCTCCATCCTGACGATCACGGACGGGCAGATCGTCGGGTTTGCGGTTTTCAACGTGTTGTTGCTGGCCGTTTTGGCCGTTATCTATCGACCGCTGCTGTTCAGCTCGCTTGATGAACAGGTGGCGCAGGCAAAAGGCGTGCCGGTGAATCTCATGAACATCTGCTTCATGGCCATTATGGCCGGTGTGATCACCATCGCGGTGCCCGCCGTGGGCACGTTGCTGATATTCGCTCTTGTGGTCACGCCCGCCGCGACTGCGAACATCATCTCACGGTCCCCGTTCGCCGCGATGGTCGTCTCCACCGTGATCTGTTTGATCTCCATTTGGGGTGGACTGTTGGTTTCCGCCATGTTCCCCGCTCCCCCAAGCTTCATCATCGTGACGATTTCCACACTGTTCTGGATTGTCGCCAAAATAATCGAATCGGCACGCCGCAGGTAGCGAGAATATCAACCGATCGGTTCCACCAAGGCGTTGGCGATGGCTGCGATGCCCTCGCCCGAGCCGGTGAATCCCATGCCGTCGGTAGTGGTGGCCGTCAGCGACACTTCACAGCCGATGGCATGGCTCAACGCCTGTTGCGCCTCGTCACGGCGCTTGCCGATTTTCGGACGATTGGCCACGACGACCACGCTTGCGCTCACCGGCCTCATGCCATGCGCACGCAAATACGCAACCGTCGCGCGGAGCATTTCGTCGCCGTGTTTGCCGGCACCGGCGGAATCGGAACCGACTCCGAAAAGCATGCCTATATCACCCAATCCGGCTGCGGAAAGCAACGCGTCAATCAACGCATGGGCTGCGACATCACCGTCCGAATCACCTTCGATGCCGTCACCGTCCCAACGCAAACAGGCAAGCCATAACGGCTTGCCTGCATCATGGGACGCGAATCGATGGGCGTCAAATCCCTGGCCGATACGCATAGGAATTCCCTTACTTCTTCTTGGACTTCTTGTTCTCCGCCTCAACGCGCGCCAAAGTGTCCATGGCCGCCTCTTCAGGAGCTTCGGTGTGATGATCCTCGTCGCCAGGGCGCGGCGGTTCATAACCAAGGTTCACGTCAAGCAGACGCTGGGCCTCATTCTCATCAAGATGCTCCGACAACGCGATCTCGGAAGTCAGGATGCTGCGAGCCTTGGTGAGCATGCGCTTCTCACCGGCGGACAGCCCATGCTCGTCGACATCACGCTGGGAGAGATCTCGCACGACTTCGGCGATTTTGTTCACATCGCCGGTGGCGATCTTCTCGACGTTCAGCTTGTACCGGCGGGACCAGTTCATTTCCTTTTCGATGATCGGAGTACGCAGAATCTCGAAGACCTTCGCGACCTCCTTGGCGCCGACGATGTCTCGGACGCCCACTTTCTTGGCGTTCTCCACCGGAACATTGATGACCAGCCCGTCGGACGACAGCACCGACAGCTGCAGATATTCTCGGGTCACACCCTTGACCGTTCGCTCGGTGATGGCCTCCACCTTCGCTGCGCCGTGACGCGGATAGACGACCATGTCGCCGACCTTGTAACCCATGAATCCTCCGTGAAAAGCTTACACAAAACCCGAATTATTGTGCCATCAGGGTTGGACTTGCCCAAAAATCCGCCAAAAAACCAAAAAAAGACGCGACACGGGCCAATTTTCAAGCATTTCATGCTTACACTTTTCCCATGGCTACAGAATCCAAGATCAAAGAAGATAGCGTTGCCGTTCCTGTTGCACAGGGCGACCTGGATGCAGTAAGCAACGGTACGTTCTACAATCCACACGAGGTGCTCGGCGGGCATCTCGGTCCCGACGAGCATGAGGATGTCGTCACGATCCGCGTGCTTCGTCCGTTGGCGAAATCCGTGACGATCATCACCGAAAATGCCCGGACCCAGGCGGTGCATGAACACAATGGTGTTTTCATGGCACTCATTCCGGCCATCAAGACCGATGACGGCTTCGGCGTGCCCGATTATCGCATCAGCACCGAATATGAAGACGGTTCCACCGTGGTGTCCGACGACCCGTACCGTTATCTGCCCACCATCGGCGATTTGGACATGTACCTGTTTGGCGAGGGACGCCATGAGCGCCTTTGGGAGGCTTTGGGAGCGCGCGTGCTGCGCTATGACGATCCGTTGGGCTCCAATGACGGCGTCAAGGGCGAACAGCTGGTGGGCACCGCATTCACCGTGTGGGCTCCGAATGCCCATGCGGTACGTGTGGTGGGAGATTTCAACGGCTGGAACGGACGCACCCACGCCATGCGTGAACTGGGCTCCTCTGGAGTCTGGGAGCTGTTCATTCCTGGTGTCGAAACGGGAACGATTTACAAGTACGAGATCCTCAACGCCAACAACGAATGGGTCATGAAGGCCGATCCGATGGAGCGTTCGCATGAGATTCCGCCGCGCACCGGTTCCATCGTCGTCGACTCCGTCCATGCGTGGCATGACGAGAACTGGATGGACCAGCGAGCCAAGACCGACCCGCACAACGGTCCGGTCAGCATCTACGAGGTCCATGCCTCTAGCTGGCGCAAGGATGTGAAGAACTATCGCGAACTGGCCGACAAGCTGGTCCCCTACGTCCAGAAGGAAGGTTTCACCCATGTGGAATTCATGCCGCTGGCCGAGCATCCCTTCTCCGGCTCGTGGGGTTATCAGGTAACCGGCTATTACGCGATTGATTCGCGCCTTGGCGGCCCTGACGACTTCAAGTATCTCGTCGAGAAGATGCACGAGGCCGGCATCGGCGTGATCATGGACTGGGTTCCGGCGCATTTCCCGAAGGACGCGTTCGCCCTTGGCAGATTCGATGGCACGCCTCTGTACGAGGATCCGGACCCGACCCGTGGCGAGCATCCGGATTGGGGCACCTACGTGTTCAATTTCGGACGCCGCGAAGTGCGCAACTTCCTGGTGGCCAACGCCTGCTTCTGGCTGGACGAGTACCATATCGACGCGCTGCGCGTGGACGCGGTCTCCTCGATGCTGTACTTGGATTACAGCCGCAAGCCGGGCCAGTGGCATCCGAACATCTACGGTGGACGAGAGAACCTCGAGGCCATCGACTTCCTCAAGGAAGCCACGGCGACCGCGTACAAGAACAATCCGGGCATCATGATGATCGCCGAGGAATCCACCGCGTATCCCGGCATCACCGCACCGACCGATGCCGGCGGTTTGGGCTTCGGCCTCAAGTGGAACATGGGTTGGATGCACGACACCCTGCAGTATCTGCACGAGGAGCCGATCAACCGTAAGTGGCACCACAACGAGATCACCTTCTCCATGGTGTACGCATACTCGGAGCATTATGTGCTGCCGATCAGCCACGACGAGGTCGTGTACGGCAAGGGCTCGCTGTTCGGCAAGATGCCGGGCGATGACTGGCAGCGCTATGCCGGCGTGCGCGCGCTGTTCGCCTACCAGTGGGCCCATCCGGGCAAAAAGCTCTCCTTCATGGGCAATGAGGTGGCGCAGTACGGCGAATGGGATCATGACGGTTCGGTGGATTGGGATGCTCTCAATTGGCCTGACCACCGTGGCGTACAGAAGCTCGTCGCCGACCTGAACACCCTGTACAAGGCGTCTCCCGCATTGTGGAGCCAGGACTTCGATCCTGCCGGATTCCAATGGCTGACCAGCGATGACGCCGACCATAACACGCTCAGCTTCGTGCGTATCGGCAAGGATGGCGAGCAGATGGTCGTTGTCGTGAACTTCTCGGGCGAGGCATGGGAGGATTACCAGGTTCCGCTCACCAAGGGCGGCAAGTGGACCGAAGTGCTGACCACGGACGATAAGAAGTACGGCGGTTCCGATATTCACAACGGCACCTTCAAGGCGGTCAAGGGTGAGTATCATTCCCGTGATTGGTCCGCGAAAATCACCGTTCCGGCACTGGGAGCAGTATTCTTGAAGCCGGAACTCTGAGAAAGGCGGAACGCTATGCTCAATTCATCAGCACAATCCACAGTAATTCCACGTACCGTTCTGGTGGTCGAAGATGAACCGACCTTGGCCACCGCCATCGCGCAGCGCATCACTGCGGAGGGTTGGACCGCGCGCGTGGCTTCCGACGGCGCCAGCGCCGTCCAGGCCGCTTCCACGCTCCGTCCGGATCTGGTCATCATGGATATCATGCTGCCCGTGATGGATGGTCTTGAGGCCACCAAGCGCATCGTGGCTGAACGTCCTGTGCCTGTGCTGATTCTGACGGCGCGAGACGACGAGGCCGACAAGGTCATCGGTCTTGGTGCCGGAGCCGACGATTACATGACCAAGCCGTTCTCCATGCGCGAGCTCATCGCCCGGTGCAAGGCGCTGCTTCGTCGTGTGGACAGGGCGAAGGTCATCGCCAAGAACTCCGAAAACGAGAAACTGCTTGATTTCGGCTCTCTGGTCATCGATCCGGCCCAGCGTATCGTCACCGTCAATGGGGAGCAGGTGCATTTGACCCCAACGGAATTTGATTTGCTGGCCACTTTGGCCCGCAAACCGAAGTCCGTGCTCACTCGCGAGAAGCTGCTCGAGGAAGTGTGGGATTGGGTGGATGCGTCCGGCACCCGTACTGTGGATTCGCATGTCAAGGCGCTACGTCACAAGCTGGGTTCGAAGACCATTCGAACCGTGCATGGCGTAGGCTACGCGTTCGAGCCGCCGGAAGAATAGTATGATGCGCTAAGATTTGGTGGTATGCGTACCACTGATTCAAAACCAGGGCGTTCGGTCAATCCGTTGGATACCGAACGCCCTATTGGTTTGTTCTCTTCGCTCAAAATGGAATTGAGCGTGCTGATCACCATTTCCACCATCATCGCATTCATCATGGCTTGGTTCCTGCTCAAAGTCGGATTGAGCCTGTGGATAGCCATGCCGATCACCCTTGCCGTGGCTTTGGGCATCACCTATTTCTTCTCTAGAGGACTCACCTCTCCCCTGCGCGAGATGCGAGATGCCGCGGAGGCTATGGCGGACGGCGACTACACCGTCCGGGTGCATGTCGATGCCAACAGCCGCGACGAGGTCGGACAGCTGGCTTTGTCTTTCAATGAGATGGCGGAGGAACTGCAGCATGCCGACCAGATGAGACGGGACATGGTGGCCAATGTGAGCCACGAGCTACGTACGCCTGTATCCGCGTTGCAGGCCATGGTCGAGAACATGGCCGACGGCGTTGTGGAACCGACCCCATCGAATCTGGAAAGCATTCTCAACCAAACGCACCGTTTGTCGGATCTGATCGCGTTTCTGCTTGATTTGTCCCGCATGGAAGCCGGTGCGGCGAGCCTGCAGATCGATAAATTCAATTTCGCGGATTTCATCGACGAAACCGTGGAACCGTTGGAAATCGCCGATGCCGGGCATGCCCACAATATCGAAATCCACGTGCCCGACGACATCGAAATGGAAGGCGATCAGGATCGTCTGCGCCAGTTGTTCACCAATATCATCGCCAATGCGCTCAAACACTCCGCAGACAATACCGCGGTGCTCATCGAAGCGCATGAAAACAAGGATTTCGGCACGATTGTGACGAATGTCGTCAACTTCGGCTCGCAGATTCCCCAAGAAGCGCGGTCCGATATCTTCCGTCGATTCGTCAAAGGCAAGACGGGACCAGGTACCGAATCGGGAGGAACCGGTCTTGGACTGTCAATCGCCCGATGGGCGGCGCAGTTGCATGGCGGCACGGTACGAGTGGTGGATGATCCGCGCGGCGCCGATTTCGAAATCACTTTGCCGAAATATCACATTTCCGATGACGAGTGACGATTTACGCCGTCAAAGGTCTGCCGGCCGGAGTGTGTGCCAACGCCAGCACGGTAATGACCAAAGCTCCCTGTGAAGTTAGAGCGTCAACACAACGACGCATGGTGGCTCCAGAGGTGACGATGTCATCCACCAGAATCACCGCCTTGTTTTGAAGGGTGACGCCCGGACGAACCATGACATGCCCCTTAAGGCGTTGCGCCCTCTGTTCCGTGCCCTTGGTCTCGACGGATTTGCCTTTGATTCCTTTGTTCGTCAACGCATCGCATACCTGTACGCGGAAACCTGTCCGGCACCGTAGAAACGCCGACAACCGTTTTGCCAGCGGCATCATGTGCCGTCGTCCGCGCTGACGCATGGAAGCAATCGACGACGGCGCGGGAACGACCAGTATGGTATCGCAGATCTCACGAACGCCATCCATGGCGTCAATCACACCGGCGCGTTCCGCAAGCCTGCACAACGCATCCGAGAACGGACGGTCGCATTCCTCGTCTCCGTGGTCTTTCCATGCCAGAATCGACTGTCTGGCGGCACCCCGATACCATCCGCACGCGAACCATCGACCCATCTCAGCCGTTTCCAATGGTTGGGACAGTTCGCAGTCGAATGACGCAAGACAGGCATCGCACAACACGTCATCAGGCTTGTCGCATCCCGCACAGCCTCGTGGGAACAACAGATTCGCCATATGCGCGAATGAACCCGCCATCAGATTCACGCCGGCTCCGTCATCGGGACAATCTGGCAATGATCTCGCCGCATAATTTCACGGTATCCGCGGGACCGTTCACTTTGACAGCCCTTGTGCCGGCCTTCGCCGCGGGATAATCATTGCCGTCGGGTTCCATCCGGTCTCCGATGAACACGATCTGGCCGACCTCGATATCGAGAATATCCGCGAGTTCACGGACGGCGAACGACTTATCGACGCCACGCTGCGAGATATCAACACTGCTGGAGCCTCCAGGTCTTACTTCAAGATTCGGTAGTTCGGCAGCAACCGCACAGGCCAATCGGTTCTTCTTCTCGTTGGTGGGGTCCCAAGCCTCCTTGGCCTCGACGGGGGCAAGCTGCCCCAATGCGGAAAAGGTGATCTGACTGCCTCTGTCCTCGATGCGCTCACCCCAGACATGAGTGGCCCAAATGCCTTGCTCACGAGCATTCCGTTCCAGCGATTCCTTCGCCTTGGCACGGTCCTCGTCGCTTAGATCGTGGGAGAACACTTTCCCCCACCGTTGCCCGTCCCACCGGTAGTAGCGGGTTCCGCTGGTCGGCATGAGGTGAAGTTTCGACTTGTCGGCATGGTCGGACAGCCTGTCCACCACCTGACTTTGCAGCAACGAGTATTTGCCGCCGGTGATCACCGCGACGTCAATCAATGATGTCAATGCAGAGAAGCATTCGGCCATGTCCGCTTTCATAGGTTTCTTGGACCGCGCCAACGTGTTGTCGAGGTCAAACCCAATCAGCCGCGCGCCTTCGCACAGCATGTTGACATCAACGATGTTCCAATAAGGTACGGAAATATCCGCCATGATCATTTCTCCCCTTGTCGAGCAGCCCATACCATGGTATCGCATGTTTCGAATAAGCCCTGATAAGGTAGAAACCATGCAACAGATGCCTTGGGAGACCCCGATATACCGCAACCGCCATGGACGTGGCACGCGTACGCCCATGTTTGGTACCAGACTGCCCCGGTACCGTACCAGAAGCGGTATGTTCGACGATATGCTGGTGGCGCAAATCCGCAGACTCAACGGGGCATGGCCTGAGCTCATAGCTCCGGTCCAATTCGCTGTGGAGGATGTTCCGCCATCCGATCCCGCGCCTTGGGAGGACGTTCCGCATCTTGGATCGCAGTCATTTCCCGCCGGGCACGGCATTCCACCCCGTATCGTGCTGTACCGCATGCCGCTGCAATCGCATGCCCGTAACCGTATGGACCTGCAATTCGCAATCAGGGACGAGGTGGTCTCACGTCTGGCGGAAATCTACGGACGCCGTCCGGAAGAAATAGATCCTGATTGGGGCATGTGACTTTCAACGGACAACAGTCATATCCTGATTCGCCCAGACCTGCTCTCTGGCCTCCTTCAAATCGACGGCGCCGATGATGGCAAGTCCGGCGAGTTTCGCACCGGACACATCTTTCTGTCCGACACGAAGATTCCAGACCACGGCTTGGGCGGGATCCTTCAAACGGATGGCGGCGACATCGCCATCATTAATATCGGCGATGCGCACCGACGTCGAGGCCGAGGGACGGATGGCGATTTCACGCCTGTCCACTTGTTTGCCGTCCGTGTCGTAAGCCGTCACGATCGCGGTCCGATCCCCATCCGCGGTGTTGACGAAGCCTACCGTCGCGGTGGATTGGTCAGGAACCGCGATGGCGGAGATCTTCGCCGGAGCGGACGCATTGACTAGGGCGAAATCGGATTGTCCATCGGGGCCATCGTCTGAAATCTTCGCCGTGGCAGACACCGGTTCGGAAGCGGCTATGGCGATGCCGGTAGCGGATTTTGGAACGTCTCCAAGATCGATGGCGGACGCGCGGTTCGCCTTCAGCTCCTGCTGATTGGTCTGCTGTGCCCCCTTGGAGTCGATCCAGGATACGGTGACATCCGTTTTGCGGGACGTATACAGGTACAGTGTCGCATGGTCTCCGCCATTCAAGCCGTAGAGGGCCAGAGATTTCGCGAAAGCGTTATTCGGAAGCGCATAATCCGATCCCTTTGGGGTCAATCCGTCCATGGAGACGGTGCGGACGATTGCGGCCACAGGAGTGTCCGTTCCAGTCACCGTGGCATACAGCGCGTCTTGGCCGGAAGCAGCTGCGGAAAGATTCAGTACCGTTTCCTTGCCTGAGGCCACGGTCAGCGTCGATCCGGTGGAGAGCGCCAGCGCGCCGGATTTGTCGGAGCCCCAGATTCTGATGGTCACCGATGTGTCCTTGGCGGAGGGATTGGCCACAACAAGCTGTTGCGTCAAGCCGGTCTTCGTACCGGAAAGCAGGAACGCCTGTTTCAGCGCCGGCACGACGCAGGAGGCTGCTGATACGCCCTTCAAATCACCGTCCGTGGCCCATGACATCACTGAGGAAACCGCGCCGGTACCGTTCGAAGCCGTCAGCAGACGCGTGTCTTGCAATCGGGAGCCGTCATCGACATTGCCGGAAGCCACAAAGATGGCATCGGACGAGTCGTCTTTTTTGTCCAGCATCGACACGGATGCCGTCATGTCGGCTCCCATCGAGGCGACGGATGAATGGAACACCGAACCGAAGGCGGCGTATCTCGCGGAAGACGCGATATTGCCGTTGGATGCCTGGTATTCGCTATCTCCATAGGCATCGGTATCGGCAATGGTCATGCGAGACGGGCAGTACGTCTGCCGCTGCCGGGGGCTGACGGTACGACCCACCGAGGAGCGTTCCACCGTGGGCGTGTCCGCATGCAGCCATGATGGCCGGTATATGAGCGTCACGGCCATCAGGACCACGATGAGCAACACCGAGATTACGGCAAGCGCAATACGCAAAGGCGTATTGGGACGAGAATGTCTGCTCATGCTTCCTCCAGACCCTGACGACGAATGCGCGGAAGCGCCACCAGGCAATACGCTACAAGAACGACGCCCATGCACCACAGCCATGAACGACGCCACACACTTGAGCCGGCCTTATCAAGCCCGCTTCGATCGATATGCTGCTTGGATAGATCCTGAACCGTCAAACGATAATACGTGCCATTATCCAGACTGACGACATTCTGTGTCCCGTCGGAGGCTCCAATGTTCGAATTGAGCTGGTTCGAGGCCTCTCGCTGCGCTTTGTCGCCGTTCTGCTTGATAACGTAAATGCCGCCGAAACCCAACTTGCCAAGCTCGTTGATGGCATCGGAATCGGCATTGGCCAGCAACTGGGCGCAATCCTGCGCAATGGTTCTGCTGGACCCGTCGGAACGTCCCGAAACCACTTCGACGCGTCGCGCGGGAGAGCTGTCAATCAGGTCGCCACGACCGGTACGCATCACACTGTAGCTGACCGATTCGGCGCTATCGGCACGCAAGGCAAGCACGCGACGTGCATCATCCTGCCCAAGGAAATCGGTCGCCACCATCGGCAGTCCAGCATCGCTGGTCTTTACCTGGCTGTGATCGCATTCGACATAGTTGAATCCCGCACAGGCCACGACGGAGACGGCCAGCAGGCAAACCAATACGGCACGACCCACATGCGAGGCAATCGACACTGCCTTCGAGCCGCGTCCTTCGATTTCGACGGCGCCGGTCTTCTCATGCTGTCTCAGCATGACGAAACGTCGAACCGCGCCGCCCGACATCATGCAGATGCAGGCGAGCAAGCCCATCATCGCATATGTGGTTCCCGGAAGCATGGAACCGGAGACCGGACCATCCACATCGACGGCCACCGCAATCGCCGCGGACAGCAAGGCCGTCGCCAATCCCGCGAACACGGCGACCCACATCATACGGGACACGCGCAGCACGAAAGGCAACACCAATGACACCGCGGCCAGCAATACGATCAACGCCAGTATGGAAACCGCCACATACCGCCATGCGCCACCGTCGGCGCCGATGCCGAACACCCGCAGCAACAGATCGGACAGATTCGCGACGACCGGTTTGCCATCATGCGCGGAGGAGGGCAGCATGACGCTGCCGAACAGCTGACGCCATGTACCGTCGGAAGCGAAACGAACGGCATTGACCAACGTCGGCGCGCATACGAACGCCGCCGGAAGCGGAATCAGAAGCAACGCGGGCTTATGGGAGCGGACGAACAGCAGGAATCCCAGGAAGGTGAGCATCAGCGGCAGCAACAACTGCGGCTGCGCGGCGACGACCGGAATGAAACACAGCGCCGCAACCGCCGCCGCCTGGACCGACGCGTGGGGATTGACCAGATCCTCCGTCCGATACATGCCGACCGCACGGAACGAGAAGGCGAAAGCGGCCGGAAGAAACACCATGACCGTCAGCATCGTGACATCCGCGTCATCATAAAGTCCCATGGACAACGCCAACGCGAACCACGCCAACGCGACCACGCAGCGCACCGCATCCGAGCGGGTGAAGATGCCGGCCAGCGCCCAGAAGGAAAACACCATGAGCGGGGCTGCAAGGAAGAACATCAGTCCGACAGCTCCGGCAACATGTCCACCAGTGAGCACCGACGCCAGCGCAAGCACCAACAGCCATGGCGCGTTAGGCGCACTGATGCCCGTGCCTGAGGCATACGACCATGACGTGGTCGCGGTATGAAGCAACTGGGTGAAGCTCGCGCCCGTGGGCAACAGCTGTGCGGAATACATCGACGCACCCGAACATACGGAACGAAGCACGTCCCAATACAGCACGACTATCCATATGCCGGCAATCAGCGCCGCGCCGAAGGCCAATCCCCATCTACGCAGCAACCGTTTACGCAGATGGTCCTTCTCAAGAGGACTGAGCAGCACGACATCCCTCTGGTCGCGCAACGCACGGCGACGGTCGAGCCATTCCCTGACCTGCCGATGATTCGCAGACAGCGTGGATAGCGATTTAAGCGTGACCTTGCTTTGCCTGCGCAACCGCGCATGGGCGCGCCAAGCACCCCGCAGACGCAGCAGCGCACGCCACGGCATCGCCAGCTCGCAGCATGCATGATACGGCTGTTTGCGCGCCAAGCAAAGCACGGCCAATCCCAACGACTGGATGATGGACCACAGCCAAAGCAACGGCCACCATGAACGGTGCATGTCAGTGTACGCGTATTTGGCATTCGCCTCGCGTACGGCAAGATACGGATCGATGCGACCGTCCTCGTCTTCCACAGGGCGCCCGTTCTTGGAACGGATTCCTTCGAATCGGGCTCTTCTGTGGGCGATGCGAGCCTGGGGAACCACTACGACACGCCCACCGCCAAGACATATGCGGCGGCACAGGTCCGTGGATTCCGCGAAGGTGCCGAACCAGGGGTCAGCCCCTTCGAACGCACGCAACGTAGCCAACGGCACCAACGCGCCCGATAGGGAGACCGACAGCACATCCTGACGCCCGTCATATTGCTCCTGGTCAGGCTCGCCGTCGACCACCAAGGAAACGACATCATGGTGCCCGGCATACAAACCCACATTGTGCAGGTTCTTCGCCTGCCAATCCAACTGCTTGGCACCGAGCAGCGCGGCTGTCGGCGTGTTTCTCCACGCATCCAGCAACGTCTCGAAGCACCGGTCATCCGCCGGCCGCGAATCGTCATGCAAGGTCCACAACGCGCGGATGCCGGCATCAATGCCGATCTGATCCATCGCACGCGTTACAGCGTCCATGAAGGACGCCGCCTGCTTCACTCCCACCAGAATGACCCTCACCGTTTTGGCTTCCGGCACTTCCGTAAGCACATCCTGTGATGAGTGAATGACATCGAAGGTCATCTGCATGGGCTGCTCGATCTGCCCCGTGCAATCGGCGATAACGATCATTCCTGGAAGCATGCGCTGCGCAAGCACCGCTCCAACGGTAGAAGCGAGGAATCGAAGGTCATGCTGCGCGGTGATCACCGCAGCCACGGACATATCGACGTCCTGCCGATGCGTATACGGTCTGCTGTTCAGCACATCGGTCACGATTGTCTGGATATCGCTGCTGGCGTTAGAATTCATAATTTAAGTGTACGCACGGGACGCACCATGCCTTCAAGCCCGTTCCTTGTGCTCTTTTTTGTAGCGACGACGCTCACGCTCGCTCATACCGCCCCAGATACCGAAACGCTCATCATGGTCGATGGCCCATTCCAAGCACTGTTCACGGACTTCACACTGGGCGCAAACCCTCTTCGCATCCCTGGTGGAACCGCCTTTTTCCGGGAAGAATGCTTCGGGATCGGTCTGCGAGCACAGCGCTTTGTGCTGCCAAGACACGTCATCATCCCGCTTGAACAAACCCCACAGTTCAGCAAGCGGATTCTCAGAAGACTCATCAGTCACGCCCCACATGAGTCCTCCCATAATTGTGTGCGCACCTTTTATGCGCATACTTTCACACCGCTTCAAATTACACACACGCAATGTAATTTTGTCAAGTTTCCCCGTGTCAATGCCTATATTCCAGAAAATCCATGCTAAAGTTCAGCCCAATCTGGGGTCTACAGTCGCAGAATCGGTGAAAATCGGCCATTAACCCTATAATTGCCCATTTGGATAGTGGTAGGTTCTAAAAGCATTGCGTCAAACGCGCATCTCAATCAGGAAGGCAACACCGTGGCAACGTCATCAACCGGCAATAAGCTTCCTAACATCAATGGTCTTCAGGATGCGAAACCACGTCACAGCCTGGGATATCGCGTGCAGCATCACGTCAGGACCGCAGTCGCCGCGGCAATCGCCGCGACTCTGGTGTTCGTCGGCACTGCAGCTGCCGCTACTTGGATGGACGTCAATGGCATCATCAAGAACAATTCGGTCGACGTGATCGGCCAGGGTTCCCTGAATACGGACGCATCCATCATCGATCCGAACTCCGGCAAGCCGATCGAGTTCGTGCTGATCGGACAGGATTCCCGTGACGGCGCGGAGAACCAAGCCATCGGAGGCAGTTTCGATGACGTCATCGGCAACCATCAGGCCGACACCGCCATGATTGTGCAGATCTCCGCCGACCGCAAGGAAATCAACCTGGTCTCCATTCCACGAGATTCCCTGGTGGACGTGCCTCAGTGCGAAACGTCGAAGGGCACGATTCCCGCACAGTATAACGTCATGTTCAATTCCATCTTCGCAGGTGCCTACAAAACCGGCGGAGATCTCTCCTCGGCGGCCAGCTGCACGCTGAACGCCGTGAACAGTCTCACCGGGTTGAATATTCAGAACTTCATCGTCGTGGACTTCGCCGGCCTGGTCAAGATGATTGATTCAGTCGGCGGCGTGGACCTGTGCATTCCGCAGAACGTCAACGACCCGTACACCGGACTCAATCTCGACAAGGGCATGCACCATCTTGACGGCGTTGCGGCGACGCAGTACGCCCGGATCCGTCACGGCATAGGAGACGGATCCGACACCTCGCGTACCACACGTCAGCAGTATCTCATCAAGCAGCTGATGAGCGAGGCGCTCAGCAAGAATCTGTTCACTGACACCGCGCAGCTGTACCAGCTGGCGAAATCCGCGCTGAAATCGCTCAACATATCCCAAGGCATGGCTGATACCGCGGCTTTGGCGGGACTTGCCATGAGCCTGAAGAATTTCACCATGACCAACCTGCAGACCCAGACCGTCCCCGTGGTCCCAGCACCGTCCGACCCCAACCGTTCCGTCTGGACCGACGAAGCCGACAATCTCTGGGAGAAGATGCGAGCGGGCAAGCCGATTTTCGATACCGCCGATTCAAACTCGGGCGACTCCTCCGACACCAGTTCAGATAATTCAGCCAGCTCCGACGATTCCGGCACGACCGACAGCAACCAGTCGGACACCACTGCCGAGACTCCCGATCCCGTCACGGGACTGATCACCAAATCCGACGGCACGTTGGTCGATCCAAGCACTGGCGGCACCGTCGACCCGGATGACGGCTCCATTCATGACGCGACCACGGGCCAGTATATCGGCCTTGCGGATCGATACCTTAATGCGACCGTATGTGCCGTTCCGGCAAAGAACTGACGTAGACCACGCAATCACGTCCCCTTTCAACGTATGACGCAGGGACGAATCTTTTTGGAGGAACCATGAGTGAAGGCAAAGGAGCAAAAGAGCCTACGAGCGTGCCACCAAGTTTCATTCCGTCATCAGGACGCAAAAAAACCATGCCGTCCACGGATTCCTCCCGCTCGCAAAGCGCACCGAGCCAGCCAGCGAGTTTCGCACCGGCGAAACGTTCTGACCATGCATCATCTGTAAAACCGGCCAAACGCACGGCGCGTCCTTCTTCCTCGGTTCCGCAAAGCTTCCAGCCTGCGGCACGGGCAACGAGCGAGACAAGAAGAAACCCTTCATCATCTCCGGTGTCCTTCGCTCCAGAACATACCCGCACGGCCAATCCAACGCAGCAGTTCCGGGGGTCATCCTCCGTCTCCACGGCGCTCCGATCTGTTCCATCCTCTCCAGCGACGGCTTCCGTGCCAAAAAGAAGACCTCGCGTCGGACGTATCGTCCTTTCCATTTTCCTTGTACTGATTCTCGCACTGGGAATAGGGGTATTCTCCGCTTGGAACTGGGTCGATGACCAGCTCAACAAACAGACCTGGCTGACATCCAAAGCGGACACCGCCGGCGAAAGCTGGCTTATTCTTGGCTCCGACGAACGTGAGGGCACCATCGGAGACGCCGGCGACGTCGAAGGTTTCAGAACCGACACCATTCTTGTACTCACCAAGCCGAAGACAGGATCGTCCTCGCTGATTTCCATTCCTCGCGATTCCCTGGTGGAAATCGATGGGAGCTATATGAAGATCAACGCCGTGGCGCAGCTGTACAGCCGCAAACAGTTGGTCAACGAGGTGGAGGACATCACCGGCCAGAAAATCAACCATGTGGCAATGGTCCGCTTCGGCGGACTCGTCAAAGTGGTCGATGCCTTGGGAGGCGTGGACCTATGCTACGACCAGAATGTGAATGACCCTTATTCGGGTATGAACTGGACCGCCGGATGCCACACCGTGGACGGCAACACCGCTTTGGCGTTCTCCCGTATGCGATATGCCGATGTGCAAGGCGATTTCGGCCGTGCCGCACGTCAGCGCCAGGTGATCAACGCCATCGTCAAGAAGGGCGCTTCCAAACAGACGCTCACGAATTTCAACAAGACCAAAAAGGTCGCCGCAGCGGCGTTGAGCTCCGTAACCGTGGATGAGAAAGCATCGACTTCCTCTCTGCTTCGGATGGCGTTGGCTTTCAAAAGCGCCTCAGGCAAGGATGGCATTTCGGGAAGCGTGTATTGGACCGATCCGGACTATTACGTCGATGGGGTCGGATCGTGCGTTCTGCTGGATGACGCGAAGAACATCCAGCTTTTCTCCGAACTCTCACACGGCACGCATTCCGCAGGAACCGTGGGCACGCTGGCCGAACAGCAAAACTGACGACACGCCGGAGGATGTGGATAACCCACATTCTCCGACCACAACCCTCATATTGGCTTGCGGCATGCCGCCGCTCTTGCCCATGCTGGCCGTATGAACAAAAAGGCCCCTCACCGTATAAGCGAACAACATCTCACTGTATTGAGTTGGAGCGCGCCTTTGCTGGCGCAGCTCATCATGCTGATTGTCATGTGTATGCAACGTCATTGGCTCTATGCGGCGATGCTCGCTCCGAGTCTGCTCGGCAGCGCATTGATGCTCATCACCATGATCATGCGCGTCAGGCATGAAGAAACGAACAGCAACACCATTACTGGAAGCGATTCGCCGGTTCCAACGCATCATAACGGAAACGAAATCGACCATGCTCAGCTTTTCGCCGACATGCCGTCCATAAGTTTTGAGCATCTGCATGGCCTGGACAACGACCCGCTCATATGGCGCACCATCGTGCGTAATTGGCTTGTCCGTTCCCCAACGAACGGCATCGGCATGTCAGAACATGGCATATTCCATATAGATCTGGCATCATCCGGACCACATGCCATGGTCGCGGGGACCACAGGCTCGGGGAAATCCGAACTGCTGATCAGTTGGTGCATGGCATTGGCGATTCGGCATAGTCCTCAAACCCTCCATTTCGTCTTTCTGGATTTCAAAGGAGGATCGACCTTCAACGCTTTGGAGCGTCTGCCGCATACCGTGGGCAACGTCTGCGATCTTGACCTCGCCCATGCCGTCCGTGCGCTGAACGCCATAGAACAAGAATTGGCACGCAGGGAGGCCTTGGTAAGTGCCGAACGCGTTTCCAGATTCGACCAGCTTTCCCATCCCCCTGCACGGCTCGTGGTGGTCATTGACGAATTCCATGCATTGCGCGACCGTCTACCCGACTATATGCAGCGACTCAATCGATTGGCGTCGCTCGGACGCTCTTTGGGTATGCATCTCATCGTATGCACGCAAAATCCCATGGGTCAGGTCCATGCCGATATGAAGGCCAACATATCGCTGAGCATCTGCCTACGCGTCACCGACCAAATGCAATCGAATGAACTGATCGGCACCAAGGATGCAGCTTTGATTCCACCGGCCTTCCCCGGTGCCGCTTACTGTCATGACGGTCAACGCACTGTTCCTTTCCGCTGCAGCGCGGTCCATGACATTGATTCCTTGGTGCATGCCATCAACACCGCATCGGCATTCAGCGGCACCACCAATCCCTCCCCTTTGTTCTCCGCGCCGCTCGCACCACATGCAGGCAAAGACGATTTGACGGCGCCACAGCGAGAGGCATGGCACCATGTGCCTTTTGCTTTGAGCGACGACGGTGTACTCATCTCCACCGCATTCCTTGACGTAGGACACGGCAACATCGCCGTGATTGGCGCATGCGGAAGCGGCAAAACCAATCTGCTGCTCTGCTGCGCCAGCCGTCTCTATGAATCCGGTCGCTGCACCATCCGGTTCACACGCAAGACGAACAGCGAATGGACCACCGACGACGGCAGAACATCGCCGCAGCACGAACGCACCATATGGTTCGTGGATGACGCCGACGAATTGCTCTCCCCTTTCGCAGCCATGCCCGAAGCCGATAAGCTCAAGACCGCACTCGCCGATCCGTCCGTCACGGTAATCGCAGCTGTGGAAAAGCCGCAAAGCACCCTACTTGAACGTTGCCTCACACGTGTTGCGTTTCCTTGCGGAGAGAGAGCCACCGATGTGATGATGGGGATTCCCAGCGCGGTTCTCGACGGTTTCGGCGTCGATGACTATGCCATTGCCGGGCGTGGGGTCTTCATCCAACAAGCACGGGCATGTCCCGTGCAATGCGCGGAATTCCAAGGATTCTAAAAAAACTTGGCTTCTTTTGCGAAAAAGTCTTGAAAAATCATCCGATTCGTGGTTATCTAAATAACGGATAGAACGCCACTTATGGCAAGAGGAAGGCGATTACATGAGCAGTGCTTTCGATTGGCGAGCCAAGGCCGCGTGCCGGGATAAGGATCCGGAACTGTTTTTCCCGGTCGGCAACACCGGTGCCGCCTATCAGCAAATCGAAGAAGCCAAGGCCGTTTGCCGTACCTGCAAGGTGATTGACGCGTGTCTGAAATGCGCGCTCGACACCAATCAGGACTACGGCGTTTGGGGCGGTCTGAGCGAAGACGAGCGGCGCGCGCTCAAGCGGCGCGCGATGCGTGCACGTCGCTCGCAGGCCATGCAGATGCAGGTCTGATTCTTTTCAGGGCATATGGAAGGGCCGGTCGGATTCGATGGAATCCGACCGGTCTTTCCATATGCCATTCCAGTTCTAGAGGTCAGTTATCTTGCGCGGCACGCAGTTTCATGTCGAGCACCACACGGGTACCACCACCGCGACGTGGCTCCCAATGCACCGTTCCGCCAAAATCATTGGTGACGAACGTGTTGATGATCTGTGTTCCAAGCCCTGATCCGGAAGAGCGAGCCATGCCATCATGCTCCTCATCCGCCAAGCCGGTGCCATCATCCTCCACCACCACGTTGAGGTTATTGCCACCGCGGCCCACGGAAATCGTGATATGTCCTTCCTTACGTCCTTCGAAACCGTGTTCCACCGAATTGGTGATCAGTTCGGTAAGCACCAACGATAGCGGCGTGGCATCCTGTGCCGGCATCATGCCGAATTTGCCTACGAAATCGACATCGATGTGCTGGTCGCGCATCGTAGCCAAATCGACGGCCATCTTAAGCAGGTTGGAAATGACCTTGTCATAGTCGACGATCTCATCGGCGGTCTGGCTCAATCCCTCATGCACCATGGCGATGGTCTGCACGCGGCGCTGTGCTTCCTTGAGCTCCTTTTTGACCTCTTCGGACTTGGTCTTGCGCGCCTGCAAGCGCAGCAACGCGGATACCGCCTGAAGATTGTTCTTCACACGATGGTGAATCTCGGAAATGGTGGCGTCCTTGGTCTGCAATTCCTTCTCGCGGCGGCGCAATTCGCTGACGTCACGGCACAGCACGATACCACCCACGCGACCATTGGCGTCCATCAACGGCAGAGAGCGCATGGACACCGCGGCTTTGTTGGCATCCAATTCGGAATCCACCGCGGCTTTGCCGCTCAGTACCAATGGCAGCGTTTCCAGCACCGGATCGTTCTCATGCAGCAGTTTGGTGCCGATCTCGCTCAGATACTCCCCCTGCATGGTGCTGACCGATCCCAAACGACGGAAACAGCTGATGGCGTTCGGAGACGCGTATCGGACGATGCCGTCGACGGTGAGCACGATGAAGCCATCCGCCACACGTGCGTTATGGCGCTGGTTCATAACCGGGTTACGGTACGGGAACTGGCCGCGCGGAATCATCTCATACAGCTGTTTGCCGGCGCTGATGCTTTCGGACTCATAACGGCCGTTCGATTCGCGTGTGGCCATGTTGGTCTCGCGGACCACCAAGCCAAGCGTCTTGCCATTATGACGCACCGGGGCGTACACGTTGCAGACCTTGGCCTTGCCGACCGTACGCAGTTTCGAGGAGCGGAACACCGATTCGGAGTCCATGGCCGCGTCAAGCTCGGCGCACAGGGATTCCGGGACGACGTTGCCGACCACATCCTCGGCTCTCAGACTCATCACCGTGGACGGACGGCATTGCTCGGCAATGATGTACTTGCCCTCGCCGTTCTGCAGGATTAGCAGCAAGTCGGCGAAACTCAAATCGGCAATCACCTGCCAATCGGCCACCAACTGGTGCAACCATTCACGATCGTCGTCACCGAAATCCGGACGGGTCATCAGGATATGTGAGAAATCAGCCATGCAACCATAATACGCATCAATGGCGAGGTTGCATACCATATGCCCACGTATAATGCGGAAACGCCGATTGACATATCCGACGGTTACGCTAACGTAGGTTACGGTTCCGTAACTTATAGTGGAGGCATCCGATGGCGAAACCTACAAACGCAGAAATCGAGGCGAAACGCGCGGTCATCGCCGAAGCACGCGAGCAGGCCCTGCAGGCGAAAGCTGAGACCATTCGCGTGAAGGCGCACAATAAGGCCGAGAACATTCGACGCAAGGCGGATGCAAAAGCCAAACGTGCCATCGCCAAAGGCGAAGCCCATGCCGCAAAAATCGAAGGCATCGTCCCCGCCGAAATCGAACGCAAAATCAGACTCGACGTGCATGGCAGGCCAAAGCCGCTCCTGCGTGGCTGGATCCACGCCATCGCCACTCCCCTGGCTCTTGCCGCGGGCATCGTGCTGATCTGCCTCGCTCATGGCACCGGGCTCAAATGGGCGTGCGCCGTGTTCATGACCTGCTCGCTGGTACTGTTCGGCAATTCCGCCTGTTATCATCTGGGAGATTGGTCACCACGGGTTACCGATGTGCTCCGTCGCATCGACCATATGAACATCTTTTTGCTGATCGCCGGCACTTATACGCCCGTTTCCTTCGCGCTCACGCCATTCTGGCGTGATTCCATCATCGCGGGCATGTGGATCTGCACCACGGTGGCGCTCATCATCCATGTCATCTGGATCAGCGCGCCTCGCTGGCTTTATGTTCTTGTCTATATTATTTTCGGCGTGTCCGGCGTCGCGTTCATGGGATTGTTCTGGATGTCCCCCTATGCCGGACCTACCGTGGTGATACTGCTGTGTGCCGGCGGCGCCTGCTATATCGCCGGAGCCATCGTGTATGCGCTGCGCAAGCCCGACCCCTGGCCGAAGGTGTTCGGCTTCCATGAGATCTTCCATACCGGAACCGTGGCGGGATACGCCTGCCACATGGTGGCCATCTACATGGTGATCGTGCAATTGTGGCCCTAAGGCGTAATCAACCCCACATGGACAAAACAAAATAAGCCCGTCCCCTCATCGTACGAATGCGATGGAGGAACGGGCTGTTGTTTTCGTCACACGTATGTCAGGCGAGCGGCTTGGCTTCCTTGATGGTCACGGAAATCTCACGGCCGTTCGGAGCGGTATAGGTCACCGTATCTCCGGCATGAGCGCCATTGATGGCGGCGCCAATCGGCGATTCAGGACTGATGATGCTGTAATCCGTGGCGATGGACAGGTCTCGCGTGCCAAGCACGTACACCATTTCACGTCCGTTGACTTCAAGGGTCACTAGGGATCCGTCACCGACCTCACCGGCCTTGGGCGCAGTCAGAATCTTCGCATTGCGCAGTTTGACGGTCAGTTCGTCGATGCGTCCCTGATTCACGCGCTGCGCCTCACGGGCAGCCTGATAGCCGCCGTTCTCGCTCAAGTCGCCTTCGGCACGCGCCGCGGAGACCTTAGACAGAATCTCGTCACGGTACTCGCCCTCACGCCAGGCGAGTTCTTCTTTCATCTTGTCGTACGCCTCCTGCGTCAGCAGGATCGTCTTTTCTTCGGCCATGTTATCCTCCTTGACCTTGGAAGAATGATACCCGTCAATCAGCGGGTGGAGATGATGTCGATCACGAACACCAGCGTGTCCTCGCCGCCGATGCCGGCCTGCGGAACGCCACGGGAGCCATAACCGTACTCCGGCGGAATGGACACCACCAGGCGGGAACCGACGTTGTGTCCCGGAACGGTCTGATCCCAGCCCTTGATGACCTGTCCCACACCGATGCCGAACGTGGCCGGCTGGTGACGGTCGAAGCTGGAGTCGAACGGGGTGTCCTTGCCCCAGACCACACCATGGTAGTTGACGGTGACGGTGTCTCCACGGCGGACCATCGGGCCATTGCCTTCAAAGAGCTCCACGACCTTCAGGCCGGCGGGAGCGATCTCAGTCGGGAATTCGATGGTCGGGCGATCGCCGAATTCGGCATTGACAACAGGCATTTCAGATGCCATGGTGAACCTCCTTGAAAAAACACAGTGTCACCAAGATTAGCACCATCCATCGCTAGCATTCAACAACATTGACCGCAAGACCGCCTTTCGACGTCTCCTTGTACTTGGCCATCATGTCCTCGCCGGTGTCCTTCATGGTTTTGATGGCTTGGTCAAGACTCACGATATGCGTGCCGTCGCCCAGCATGGCCATACGGACCGCGTTGATGGCGGTATTGGCCGCCATGGCGTTGCGTTCGATGCAGGGAATCTGCACCAGACCACCGACCGGATCGCAGGTCAGTCCCAGATTGTGCTCGATACCGATTTCCGCGGCATTCTCCACTTGGTGAGGCGTGCCGCCCATCACGGCGCACAGCCCCGCCGCGGCCATGGAACAGGCTGTGCCGACCTCGCCTTGACATCCGACTTCGGCACCGGAAATGGACGCGTTGCGTTTGAACAAGTATCCAATCGCCCCTGCGGTCAGCAGGAACGTCACCACACCATCCTCATCCGCATGATCCACGAAATGCCAATAATAGTGGAGCACCGCCGGAATGACGCCAGCCGCACCGTTGGTAGGCGCGGTGACGATGCGTCCACCTGCCGCGTTCTCCTCGGAAACCGCCAATGCGAACAGGTCGACCCATGCGGCGTCCGATGATTCGAGTACGGCGTCGGAGCGCCTGCCGTCCCGTTTGAGCACGTCGCTGTTGGATGCGAGCCTTGCATACATTTTTGGCGCCCTGCGGGGCACGTCAAGGCCGCCAGGCAGAACGGTTTGGTTGGTATTGCAACCGTGCTGCACGCAGCGGCGCATCACATGCCATACAGTGTCCAAATCGCTGCGCACCTGCACGGCGGACCGCATGGCCGTCTCATTGGCCCACACCACATCGGCCACACTCATGTGATGTTCATCGCACAGCGAGATCAGTTCGTCGCATGTGGTGAACGGATAGGGCATGTCCATATCGATATCGGTTGAGGAATCGTCGGTCTGATCGGCGAAGGCCGTTCCCGCAGGGGGTTTCTCATGGATGCCGATCATCAGGTCGTCGGCGTCGCCTTGTCTGACGAATCCACCGCCAATGGAATACCAGACCTGTTCGTCGATGAGATTGTTCTGCCGGTCGAAGGCTTGGAATCGCATGCCGTTGGGATGGGCCGCCATGCGGTGCCATACATCCATCACCACATCGCGTCCGTAATCGAAATCGATGCGATGCGTGCCGTTGAGCATCAGCTCGCCGCCTGCCTCGCATTCCATACGGATATTGCTCATGTGATCGGTATCGACGGTTTTCGGTACGTTGCCTTCCAAGCCCGCCACCGTGGCGCGATCGGTACCGTGCCCAAGACCGGTCAGGGCGAGCGAACCATACAGTACCGTTCGCACGCGGCCGACCCGGTTCAGTATGCCGTCACGTTCAAGGGAGGCAGCGAATCTGCTGGCCGCGACCATCGGCCCTACGGTGTGCGACGAGCTGGGGCCGACGCCGATGGTGAACATCTCCAGAATGCTGAACATGTATATTGCGCTCTCTTTTCCGCGTCTTCGCCGTCACGCCGCGTAAAGCACGCTGAACATGCGAATCATGATGAGTAGGCCGATGATGGCAATGACGATTTCCGCGATAAGCAGAATTATCGCAACGGTTTTGCGATTGCCGAGTTTGACGTCGAGCAGTTTTGCGAAAAGGAAAGCGACGAAGCCCAAGGCTGCTCCGTTCAGCGCGATCGCGCCGACCTGGCCGTTGGTAAGAACGCTTTCCCCGACTTTGGCGAGTATCGAATTGATGGTGGCGGTGAACACCAGCAGGCTCCATACGCCGTATCCAATCAATCCTACCGCCGCATAGCCGAACGGGCGGAATCGTTCCTTGAGTTTGAAAGTGAACGATTCGGCGCACCACAACAATGCGAAGCCCACAACGAAGGTGAACGCCACGGCAAGGAATGCGGCTTCCAATGCCCACGGAACGAGTGCCAACGAATGGTCCATCAAGGTAAAGTACAGCGGAGAACATGCGATTTCGCCGATAGCGAGCACGCCGGCAACGATAATCACCTGCGCAAGCATCAGGGGGATTTCAGTGGCGGGCTGTTCGATTACAGGCTTGATGTCTTTCGAAGTCATGCGTCATCCGTTTCAGTCGGTGTCATACGGTTTGTAATGTCCGACAGTGTACCTACGGAATGTTTCGGGAACGATATGCCACATTTTGCCTACACATTGCCCACATTTTTCCATAACCCACCGTGGAAAAGGGTTGAATCGCAGTGAATCGCGATGATGCCAAAACCGTTGGAGAATAAAGGAAAACCGCCATCTCTGGCGGTTTCCAAAAGTGCCTCCAGCGGGACTCGAACCCACAGGAGAAAAGCTTCAGACACATGCCGTTTCAACGGTTCCATCAATGCCTTGCGTCGCTTTTGCCCACATTTTGCCCACATCCTGCGAAAAGAGCAAACCGCCCATACGCTCCGACAGGTCGTCCAGATCATCGTCGAACAGGTCGGCGTACACGTCCAACGTCATCGCGGCCGACTTGTGGCCGAGCTGCCGCTGCACGGTCTTGACGTTCGCGCCAGACTGCACCATGAGGCTCGCTGCGGTATGCCGCAGGTCATGGATCGTCATATGCCCGCGCTCGATGCCGGCCCTGCGCAGCGCGACCGCGAACCATCCGTCGCTCCTGGTCGGATTCCAACCGTTCGTCATGGGCTCGTCCAACGGCTTGCCTGGAGCCGTGAAAAGAAAATCGGACGGCTCGCGCCCCTCGCATTGCTTGGCGAGCAGCGGACGCAACACCAGGGGGAACATCACCGAGCGTCCATCATGGGTCTTCGGGTCGGTCTCCACCATCCTGCTGGAAAGACGCGTGATGCTCCTATATATATGCAGTCGACAGCGTTGCAGATCGACATCCTCGACACGGAGCGCCACGAGCTCGCCCCACCTCATGCCGCACAGGCCCAAGGTCAGCACAATCGGCTCACGCCACCCGCACTGCATCGCCACACGAGACAATTCATCGGCCGACAGATAGACATGCTTCCGCACCCGCTTGCGCGGCAGCTCGATGCCGTCGCATGGATTGTCGTGGATGCACCGATCGGCCTTTGCCCTCTCCATGAGGCTGCGAAGCAGATTCTCGGCGCGAATCGTCACCGACGCACTGCGTCGCCCTGCCAGATCGGTGACCCACCGCTGCACCTCGTCCCTTGTGATGGACTGGACTTCACGCACGCCCCATTGAGGCATGACATGCGCGCGCCAAGCATCCTCCAATGACTTGACGTAGCTTGGTTTGGCCTTGGTCTTCTTGGCGGCCAGCCATGGCGCCCAGAAGTCCTCCACGAGTCTTCTTCCGGCCTGTGGGTCGATGTAAGCTCCGACGCTTTTCGCTGTGGTCACGTTCGCCGCACCCCAGGTATCGGCGTCCATCTTGCGCTTGAAGCCGCGTTTGCCGGTGTCCGTGCCGTCCGGCTTACGGTATCTGACTTCGTATCTTTTTCCGCTTTTCGTCTGGTATTGGCGGATCGTGTAGGCCATGCTTGCCCCTTCGTTTGCGTGGCATCAAGTCTATCAATCCGTTGATTTTTTTTCTGTGTTTTTTCGTGTTTCGGCTTGCCTTACTTTCATTGTTATGCTATGATAGTTATATCAAGGAAAGGAGGTGAACATGGAACCCAAGGACTGGCTGCAGCTGATCACCAGCTGGGTCTCGATAGCGGTGACCATCTGGCTCGGCCTGCGCGACGACCCGCCACCTGAAGGCAGGCACCGCAAGCGCAAGTAAAAAGGTTCCGGCTACCCTAACTAGCCGGAACCCCATCCAATCGTATCAAAGGTTCCATGAGCATCATGAGCAAGCAAAGGAAACTGGCCGTCACGTCCATGCTGTTCGCCGTCATATCGGCCACGAGCACGTTCGGCGACATGCACATCATGGCGGCGGGATTCGCCGTCGCGTCCGGCCTCGCCGGATTCTTCGCCGGATGGAAGGACTGACATGACCATCGAATACATGAGCTTCACCGAGGTCGCCGAACGGCTCGGCGTCAAGACCGGCGCCCTCGCCACCTACAAGCTCCCCGAGCCGGACGCCACCATCGGACGCACGCGCGGCTGGCTCCCCGAGACCATCGACCAATGGAACGCGCAACGCCCCGGCCGCGGCGTCGGCGGAGGCAGGCCACGCAAACACAAGACCGAATAAACACGAAAACGCCCCTCCCCCAGCTTAAGAGCTGAGAGAGGGGCGATGTTACATGTGGGCGCAAAATATTCCAACAGGATTTAAACTGCGCGATTTTTTCATGCGAGGTTTTCGATGATCCGCTTCTCGGAATCGCTGAGCGACCATACCGTCACATCTTCCGCGGCCTTCAGTTCCGCGGCCTTCAGTTCCGCGGCCTTCAGTTCCGCGGCCTTAGCTTCGCTCAGGAGATAGCCGCCGCCGTAGATGGCCTTCTTCACGGCCTTCTGCGAGTCGAGAGCCCTCGTGAACGCAACGTCCGAAGCCTTGACACGGAACTCGACCTGCTTGCCAATCTTCCCGAGCCTGCTCACGGTAAGCAGTTCACGCGGATACGCGTATTTCGGCGGATGCCTGCGCTGCTCTTTCCTGACGCGCTTCACGGTCTCGTCTATCGCGTTGGCCAAGTCCGGCGCGGTGCGGATCAGATCATCACCGAAACTCGTCACGAACGACGTGTTGACCTGCGCGCCGTTCGCGTATTCGATGGTCGAATCCGTGACGATCATGCGCGCTCCGTTGCGCGACGTGCTGGAGAAGATCGTGAGATACGGTGCGAACAAGAAGAAAGGAATATGGTTGTCACGGTAGAACGTGCAGATCTTCGACAGGATGCTGAACGGCGGATTATCCACCACCACCTTGCCGTCCGAATAGTCAAAACTCTCGTAGTCGCCGCCCGGATAGAACGGGCGCACCACCTTGCTGGGGTCGATGCCAAACTCACGGCATGCCCAGTCCTTTATCGTCTCATACACTGCGGGGGGGGTATAGCAGTCATCCGTGGTCTTCTTCGGTTTGAATTTGTCCACGAACGCGCCGTAATCGTCAATCGTCTGCTGTCTGATGCCCATTTTGAAAGTCCTAAAAATAAAGCCCCTCCTCCATGATGGAGAAGGGGCAAAAGTTAAAAAACGGGTGTAAAAAATTCCACGGACACTACAGTGCCGCAAATTTTTCCACACCCGAGTTTGAGTTTCGGACGCGAGTTTGAGTCTCACGCCCGAAAATTAATTGCGGCGGAGTGGATTGTATGCGACGCCGAGTCCGGCGGAGATGAAGCCGGCCACGGTGCTGATGTATCCGCCGATCGCGGCGTCACCGAAGGTCATGAAGCCAAGACCAACGCACGATGCGATCAGACCCAGCACGTAGACCACGGTACGCACGCCCTTGGAAAAGACGGGCGTGTAAGCCGTCGGCTGCTGGTTATCCTGACCATCCTCGCACTCGTTGGTCAGATTATTGACTGTGGTCTCCAAAGTCGTTGGCGCTGCATGTTGAGCCATATTAAACCCCCTTAGAATCGGTTTTGATTGAGTGCCGTCTGCAAGGCGCGTGCGGTGGCGGGGCCGAAGCTCGCGTCCTGAGCCAGACCGTAATGCGCTTGGATGGCGCGAATGGTGGCCGGGCCAAGCAGACCATCAGTGCCACAGCCCAGGCGACGCTGCACGGCGCGGATCAAGTCACTGCCGCCAGCACCGTAGCGGACCACGCTCGAATCGATGGCCGGACGCCAGTAGGTGCGCTCGTCCGGTACCTGCTGGCCGCTGATGATGCCATCCACCGTAGTGCCCATCACCTGCTGCCAGCGGCGTACCGTGGCGGGGCCGACGTTGCCGTCCACGGCTAGGGCGCCGGTGGATGCCGAAGAGCCGCCACCGTTGCCGTAGTGGAGGTAGCAGTTCCAGGGATACGAGTAGCAGCTCCTGATGTTGGTTTCGCGGCCGGTCTGGTCCCCGGCCTTGCCGTAGGCCGTGCCACGCTCGGAGATGGACGCCTGCGCGAGCTTGCCGCCGCCAAGGTAGACGGCCACGTGGTGCACGTCGTTGAGCAGGATGTCGCCCGGCTGCGGATTGCCATTCGCGGGGAGCCGCTGCCAGCCGCGCTTGGTCAGATTGTCGCTCAAGTTGCCGGTGTAGGTGGCCGAGCCGGTGTCGAAGCCCGCCTCACGCAGGCAGTGGATTACCAGGCTGGAACAATCGCAATTACCCCCCGATGGGTTGAAGTTCCAGCGGTCGGACTGGCTGTAGCCGAGATTGGCGACTGCGCACCAGTAGCGCATACGATTGATGAAAGTGCTTACGCTTGCCATATCAGTCCTCCAATCCCTCTACGGCCTTGGCAGCATCCGTTTCGGACACGACCGGGATGTCAATGGGCGGCAGACTGTCGCCCTGCGGTGTCATTTCCGGCGTCATGGTCACTTCGTCCATGACGGCCTCCTTCCCACCCCCAATAGGGGGCAATAAAAAGGCCACCTCCGAAGAGATGGCCTTGCGGTTGTGAAAATCGATGTCAGCGCATGTGCGCGCCATGGTTGAACATGAAGATGAGCGCGAGGAGGATGATGTAGGCTCCGCCCGCGATGAGCAGTCGTGTCATTGCCGGTCCTCCAAATATTTTTCGGCGGCGTTGACGACCCAGCACTGCGCGTCCAATTTCTCCAATTTCGCCAATTCGTATCGGACGGCCTCGCTGTGGTCGGTGTCCTTGTCGCCGTAGATCAGGCTGATGATCGTGTTTTTGATGGTGTCACGGCACAACTCGTCCATGCGCTCGTCGAATTTTTCGGTACGTTCTCCGAGCATTCGTGTTTTGGCGAAATGCTGGGAAAGCACGCTGTTATACGGCAAGCGCTCGGGGTTCACGTGCGCATACAATCCGGTCGCGAGCGATTCGAGCGCCCCCGGCCACACTTTGAGACAGAGCGTGATGACAGCGCACGCGCCGCCCACACCACCAAAACCCGCTAAAAACGTTTGAAACACATCACATCTCCTTGAAATCGTTTAATCTTTTGGCATAGTGCCGCCATCGAAATAATCAAGCCTGTATTTTGATGTCAGCTGACTGTATTCCGCTTGTGAGGCGACAATAACGTGGCTGACTTTCCAGACGGCATCACCGGTGGTGATGACCGTGATTCGAGGGAAAATATTTTGTCCCGGATAAGCTGTCAGACGTCCCGTCTTATCAAGCACGTGATCACTGTCCCATCCGAATCTGATCGTGCCAGTGCCGGACACAAGCTCGACTCTGGCGCTCACGACGTGCTTGGCTGGCGCATCATTAGTGACATTCCAGGCTGAGAAATCTTTACGGCCAGCACCATTGACGGTGCAAACGGCAAGCGGGCTGGACGCATAATTCGTGATGACACTCATGCCACCACCCCCAGTGCGAGGGTCAGGCTCGGGGCATGGTGTCCCCGTCGAAAAAGCCGAGGCTTTTGATCAGATCCACGTTCGCCTGATATTCCGTCAGCTTGCAGAGCAGCATGCTCTCCACGTTGACGGTCGGACTGCCGGACACGACCTTGCATCTCAGGCTCATCGGATTCGCGACCGTGGACGTGACGGACCATCCGATGCGTTGGCTCTTGCTGAAGATGCCCGGACAGCCGTCTATCGTGACGGAGCCGCCCGACACGTCCAACCAGACCGTGCACCAGTATGTGGTACCCGGAGTCTTCCCGACGGTCGTAATCGGCGTGTACTCGCCCGGCTTCAGCGTGACGCGGGCGCGTGGACTGCTTATCAGGTTCGCGACCATCATCGGACATCACCCGCCCGACGAATCGCCTTAATCGCGTGGCATCGTGTCCCCCGAGAAGAAGCCCGGAAGCCCCCCCCCCACGGCTTTATCGTAAGTGTCGGCCAATTCTAGAATCGGATTGGCGATATTCGCGGCAGTGCCGTTCGGATAGAATTCGACACGTATCCGGCCACTGTCGGTGGAGTTGAATCGCAGGAGCAAATTGTTCGCATTCTGGGAGATGGTGGCATTAGCGATAGCCTTGTTGTCGCTTGGCTCGAGACTGTACACCGTGAGCGGCTTCGGATTTTTGTCGTGTTCCGTCCAGAGGAAGCAGGCGAATACGAGTGCCGCGTTTTTCGGCACGGTGAGATTGAAACCATAACCGCCATTGTTGCCATAGATGTTCAGCTGCTTAATGTTGGTGTTATATGATGCCTTCGCTTCACCGGAAATGTTTACGTCGGCGAATGGGCCGGTGAAATTCGGATTGGTGAAAAGGTTAATCCTCTGCATTATCCGTCTCCTTGGTTGCGTCGAGCACGTCTTGCGGTATCAATTTCATGGCCGCTGACAGTTGGCTGGTCAGGATCGCGACCTGCTTGTTGAGAGTGCCGATCTGTTGCGAGAGCTGGTCGATGACGTCGTTCGCGTCGGCTGGAATCTGAGTCAAAATAGTCTCCTTGAAATACGAAACCCCCGCAATCCGTGTGGATTGCAGGGGTTGAAAAAATTGGAATGCTGGATTAGTCTGCGGCGGTCATCGTGTCGATACGAGTAACCGCCTTCAATTCGTCCAAGGTGAGGGTGCGTCCGAGATTCGTCTTCACGTCCGTGAGGGTTACGCTGGTGCCGGAATCATCGAAGGTCGCGAGCACGCCACGCTGGTAATCACGCCACGATTCGGCGGTGCCGTCAGCGCTGGAAAACTCCAATCCCAATCGGCATAATTCCGCTCGCACCGACTCCTTCGGCGGACGCAAATCAAGCACGCCAGACGGCTCGGCGGAATCATCCTTGCCGGTATCCGGTGCCGTGCCTTGCACGTCATCCGTTGTCGCATTCTCATTGTTTTCGTCAGCCATAATCAATCTCCTTAATCCTGTTGGCTTTGTCTTGGCATGAGCGACATAAAGAATCGCTCCTCGCATTCGTCCAAATCGGCACGCATGGCTTCGGTGGCGAAAAGCCTTCCGATGGCCTTGGAGTCCACGCAATCAGTGTCGATGCCGGTTGTCGGCGTCGCATCGGCCGCTTCACCAGACAGCATGGCCGCCTGGACGGCCGCATCCGCATCGTTGGTGATCGTGGGCAGTCCCAAAGCCGTCCTCGTCCGGTTGCGGGCGGCCGTCATCGGATCATCCTGCACCTCGCCACTGTCGGACATCATGGACACGGATTCCGCCGCAGTATCCGACAAGGCCGCCTCCAAACCCTCATAAGCGGTCGTGTACGCGTTACGTCCGGTCTGCGGATCATACGAGCCGACCGATTCCCTTGCCTGCATCATGGCCGCGCACGTCTCCGCGACGCTCGTCGTGCCGAGCAGCGCACGCCATGCGGCGATCGCGTCCATGCCGCACACAAGCCCCTGTTCTCCGTTTTTCTCCGCGCGGATGATGAGGTTTCCACCTTCCACGACCGTTTGCATGATTCCTCCTTTATTTGGTCAGCCAGGCGATGGCATTGACGTACATGTCGCCCTTGTAGGTGCCGTTTCCGGCGTTGTATCCCATAACCTGCAATGAACCGGCGCCGCCGGTGCTGCACACGTGCATGAAGATCGATCCCCAGTTGAGGTCGGAATTGCACACGCCGTAGTAGCGTCCGTATTTCGCCGGCGTCCATGACCACGTGGTCTGTGGCACGGTGAAGTCCGCGGTCAACGTCGCGTTCTGGTAGATCCGCCAATTGGTGCTTTGGAATGTGTGGCGGTTTGTGATGCCGCCAAGATAGCCGCCAAGATACAGGTATCCGGTCGCGATGTTCGCTCCGACACCGACCGTGCCGTTCGCGTCGACAGCTTCGAGCCAGCACTCCGAACCGTTCGCGCTATCGCCGGACAGAGTGAGGAAAGCGCTGCTTTTCTTGCTCTCGTCCGCCTCGTCGTAATCCGTGTTCGCCACGGCATGCACTCTGGATGTGACGCCGCCGCTGCCGGTACCGCCTTTCTTGCGCGGCTTCGATCTGAGAGACATGAACGCGGCGGGGTCGTTCTTGCTCACGTGTCCGCTCCACAAGTCCAGTTCGCCCATCGCGCCGACCTGATTCGACTGGATGACAGAAGCGATGGCCGGATGCGAAAAGTAGGCGGTGGACCCGTTGTAAGCGGGGAATTCGATGCCATCACCGGTGAAAGTCTCAGATCCGCCGATGATGTAGGTCTGATAATCCGGGCTGATGCGCACCCTGTGCCCGCTCGTGCGGGTTTGGAACGTGCCAGTCAGCAGATTCGACTTGCCTTCGCCGTCAAGATAGACGGTGCGATTGTGGTTGCTGTCCCACATTTGCAATGCGGTGCCGTTGAGCTTCATGCCGGTGTTCTCGGCCTCGGAGCTCTGGAATATCGCGCCGGTGAAGACATAGCCTTTGAACTGGCCCGCCGCCACCTTGTCAGACGTGATAGTGCCAGCCGCGATCTTGACAGCCGTCACGCTGTTTGCCGCCAGCTTGTCGGCGGTGATCGCTCCGGACACTATCTTCGAAGCGTTCACCGAGTTCGCCGCGAGCTTGTCCGCGTTAACCGCGTTCGCGGCGAGCTTATCTGTCGTGACCGCGCCGGATACGATGTCGCCAGCCTGAATTTTGTGCACGTTCAGGAGCGCCACGGTCATATCCTCCGTGACCTTGAGCTTCGCGGTCGTGACCGAGTTCGCAGCCAATTTGTCGGTGGTGATGGCGAGCGAGACGATGTTGCGCGCCTGCACGCTGTCGGCTGCGAGCTTCGCGGCGGTCACCGCATCAGTCACCAGCTTTTCAGTTGTCACCGAATTGGCTGCCAGCTTGTCCACCGTGATCGCATTGGCCTTGACCTTCTCGGCAGTCACGGAATCCACGGCGAGATGCTTCGCTGCCACGGTCCCAGACGCGAGAATGTTGTTCGCCACGAGGTCGAATGGCTCGAAGCGCGTGCCGTCCCACGTCAGGACTTCCACCACACGATCGGACAAGGGCACCAAGACGCTCGGACTGTTGTTCGGCGCGCCCGTCCAGTACGTATAAAAATCGGCCAGCATGGACGGCGAATTGTTCTTCTCCCCCTGCCACCTTGTCCAATATTTCTGCGTCCTCCACCACATGTCACCCGGCTTCAAGCCATCATGATTCGGCTCGTCGGGGCCACGGTAGATCAGATTCTTGCCGTCCGCCGTGGTCTGCGCCTTTTTCGCGGCGGCCTGCGCCTGATTAGCCTGAGAAGCCGCATTGGCCGCAGCCGTCTGCGCCTTGTCAGCGGTGGATTGAGCGGTTTTGGCCGCATCATTCGCCTTGACGGCGGCGTTCGCCGCATCGGTAGCGGCCTTGTCCGTCACCGCCGACCATGTGCTGCCGTTCCACCGTTTCGGCGTGTTCGCGCCATTCGTCGTGTCGATCCACAAGGTAGTCGGCTTGCGCATCGACGTATCCGGCGCAGTGGATTGGATCAGCACGTCGGCCTTGCCGTTCGCCACGCCAGCGGCGGCGGCAGCAGCCGTATTCGCCTTCCTTGCGGCGGTGGCCGCGTCGGTGGCGGACTGGGCTGCGCTGTCGGCGGTGGCCTTCGCCTGCGTCGCCACGCTCGAAGCGTTCGAGGCAGTGGCCTTCGCATCCGAAGCGTCCGTCTTGGCCGAAGCCGCGTCGGACTTGGCGGCATTGGCCGAAGCATTGGCGGTGTTAGCCAGCGTCTCAGCATTGCCAGCGGTCTTCTTGGCGCTCTCGGCGGCGGTCTGGGCGGCATTGGCGGCATCCTTGGCCTGGCCTGCGGTGGCGGTGGCACTCTTCGCGGCAGCGGTAGCAGCATTGGCGGTATCCTGCGCGGTCTTCGCCGCACCATTGGCCGTATCAGCTGTGCCTTGAGCGTTTTTCGCTGCGGCAGCGGCATTCTCAGCGGCCTTCTTCGCGTCGGTGGTCTTAGCCGCATTATCCGCGATATCCGACTTAGCCTTGGAAATCTCGTCCGCGTTCTTCTCGACATCTGCGTACCCGAGATGGTTCCAATTCGAGCCATCCCACACCAGCGTATCGATCACGCGGTCGGCCAATGGCACCAAGACGCTCGGACTGTTGTTCGGCGTTCCCGTCCAGTATGTGTAAAAGTCCGCAAGCAGCGAGGGGCTTGCGTTCTTCTCTCCCTGCCAGCGAGTCCAATACTTCTGGGTCTTGAGCCACAGGTCGCCGACGATGAGATTATCCTTCGGCTCGTCCGGCCCACGAAACGTATGGTTCTTGCTATGGGCTTCGGCATACGCCTGCGCAGCCGACTCCTTCGCCTTCGAAATCTCGCCATTCGCCGTGGTCAGATCGCTCTTGGTCTGCGCGATGTCCTTCCGTGCCTGCGACAGATCGGCCTGCGCCTGCGTGAGCGACTTTGACGCCGTGTCAAGGCCGGTCTTGTTGGCTTGGATATCCTTCCGCGCCTGATCGAGCTTGGCAGTATTATCCTGCAAAGCCGTCTTGTTGTCAGCCAAATCCTGCTGGATTCGTTTGACCTCTTCAGGCGAGACAGCGGAAGCCACGGTGACAGTGGCGACTGCCGACCAGTCGGACCTGTTGCCCGCATGATCCACGGACCTCAGCGCATAGGAGTGCTGGGAGCCTGCTTTCAGGCCGGTCACGAGATAATCGCCCCGACCCGACTGGGTGGCGCTGATGACGGTCATGCCGGCCGCATTGACGCCCTCGCCGACCTCGACATGATCGAAGTCCGATTCCATCGACGCGCCGGTGCTTGTCCTGCCGTCCCAGTGGATGGTGACCACGCCAAGCTCAGAGGAAAGCAACGGCTTGGATGGTACGGCGCATGGCGTCGTATCCGATTCGACGGTGGCCACGAAAACGCTCGACCATTCACCAAGCTTGTCCGAATACGTCGGCACAGCCCTGACGCGCACCTCGATTTGAGTGCCGCAATCCAAGCCGCCGAAGCCAAGCTGCGTCTTATCGGTGGTGCCGGCGGAATGCCAGGGCGCGCCATCCTTATGCAGCTTCCACTCGACCGTATAAGTGGAGATCTCGATTGACGTGTTATTCGTGGCCTGCGTGACCGCACTCCACGAGGCTGTGGCCAGACCGTGGGCGAAACCGTCCGAGCCGATGTAGGCGTCCGTCTGCACCACAAGGCCGAGTGGTGCCTTCGGCACGCGATGGTCACGGTCCGAAGAGGTGGTCGTACCGCCCTCGCTTCCAGCCAATGACGCGCCACCGGTAATGCCCTTTATCTTCTTCGCCTGACGCACCGAAGCGTCATACTTAATATCATTCAGGGCGATGGAGGCGCTTAATCCCTCATTCTGGCGCATGGACAGGTCGATTTCCTGCACGCGCACCTTCTCGCCGTGGGTCACGGTGGGGGCGGTTATCCAGTCACCGGCGTGATAGTCGATGAGCGGCAGATTATCCACATTCGCGGTCACCAGATCGCGCGTGTACTGACCACGCACACGAGCCGCATCATCAAGCGTGGACTGCATGAATGCTTGCGCGGTGTCCTTGTCGGACACGCCGCCCTGCGAGCTGTAGGACTCCCACTTGCCCCAAGGCGTCGGTGCAGCCGGATTATCCATGCGGAAGAGGAGGTTATTGTCACCCTCGACGAGGACGGTGGACGCGAGGTCAGCGATGGACTCCTCGAAGGGTGCCTCGCTGATGTCACGTGCAAGCTGGAGCACGACGCTCTTGCTCAGGTCACGGCTCAATGCGGTGCTGTCCGCATTCCACAGCTTGAGCGTCCTACCGGACGTGCGCCAGTCGCAGCCGCCACCATTGACAAGAGCACTCAGGATGGTCTGCAAATCAGTGCCAAGGCTGTAATACAAGGTGTATTTCCTCGCCCATGCCGCGCCGCCAGCATCCTTCGCGGTGTCGAAGCCGAGCGTCAGGCCGGTGGCCACGCCGCCACGCGCCTTGTTCTCGTCCAGCAAGGTCTTGAGAATCACACCCGGATTGGCTGAATAGAAGGGCCTCTTGCCCTTGTTGTCGCCGTCCGTGAGCAGATGGGTGGAATCATTGTTTTCCGCCTTGCTCAGGAGCCAGCTGATCGACTGGCCGGAATAGGTGACGGTGCGAGTGCGGTCATCGGTCTTGCCGGAGCGTCCGGTGATGACGAATCGCGCATTGTCCGGCTCGCGATAGCCGGTGCCGTCCGACACTTCCACGGCCACTTCGAGGCCGTCCGTAAGCTCGCGGTCGAAAGCCTGAGCGTCACCGGACAGCAGGGAATATTCGATGCTGATTGCGCCATCGTCATTGTGGAGCATGGACGCGCTGAAGCTCACCGGCTCCGCCAGCACACCGATGCGCTCACCGAATGGACGATAAGCCACGAGACGCGCGTGCAAAGTCTTTGCCATGAATCACTCCCAAGATTGCAAAAACCGGCAGGTCACCTTGTCGGCGCTGCCGGTCTGTTTGATTGCGAGGCGATAATCGCCGGAATCGATCGCGGGCCACACTTGCAATGGCTCCGTGGTCCAGTCGATGCCATTCGTCGCATCCGTGCCGCCCGACCATGCGTCGGCATTGGCCGCCGTCCACGCCTTGCGATTGGCCACATCGACGAAAAGGTAAGGTCGTGAGGCGTCGCGTTTGCCGCCCCACATTAGATTCGTGCCACTTATCGGGTCACTGATCGTGACGGCGGTTGCGGCACCGAAGCGCAATACCAGCGTGCCGATTGGCGCATTGGAAAGCCAGCCCTCTGGGATGGTGTCGAAAAGCTGCGAGGGCGAGGCGTTCGGCAATCCAGCCCACCGTGTCCAATAACCCTTGTTACTGGGCTTATCGACGCTACCGGCCATGAGGCGCCCGCCAGTCGCGTCCAAGGTGCGCTCCTGCCACTGCTCCCCCTGCCAATAAACGTCAGGCAATTGGAAGACGGCGGTGGCCGCGCGGTGGTCATCCCACGGTATTTCGTCACCGTCCGGCTGACAGGACGTGCAGACGGCCTTGGCTGTCATGCGCCGAGCCCAGCCGGATACCGTGTCACGCTCCACGCGCGTCAGCTTGGAAGCCAAACGGCACAAGCGGTAGAAGCGGTGCATCAGAGTATCCGCATCAGGCCCGTCCGTGATGAATTTCAGCGTGATTTCCGGCGCGTCGAAAGCCACCGGACCAGCAGGAAGCATGACGCCGGACCGGCCGTTCACGGTCACGGAATTAATACGAGGGCTAATGCTTGTGAAATGGGTGGTGCCGACAATCAGACTCGCATTGTCCCCGGTCAGATTCTGACCTTCGATGAGATAATCCGTGAGAATCATCGACTACCACCCTTTTTCACTTGTGTCACCATTGCGGCATCGCAGCCGTCTGCAATTTCTGCTGCGTCGAAATCGACGTGGGAGCGATCGCCGGATAATTGAACGTCTGCGTGACATACGTGGCACCGCCACCGCCATTGCTGACATTCGCCCGACCAGACTTCGACGCATCCACGTCAAACCCGCCATTGATCTGCGCATTCATGCCATTGACAGTGCGCTGCACGTCCTTCCAGCCAGCCTTAAGGCTCTTGTCAAAGCCCTGCATGATCGCCTGACCAGCAGGACGCAACATCACCTTGTCGTAGCTGAGCGGACCCTTATGCTTCACAATCCAGTCACCGATGCCACTCACAAAGCTCTTCACTTTGCCGAAAGCCGCCCTCAGACCATTGAGCAGACCATTGACGATCGCACTGCCTGCGTTCCACAGCCACGTGCCAGCACCAGCGAACACGCCACAAATGGCGTTGGAAATACCACCGAACCAGCTGACCACGTTATTCCACGCGTTCTCCACACCATTGGCGGCATTGGAGAAGAAACCAGTGATTCTTCCACCAACTCCAGCGAAGAAGTTGCAGATCGCGTCAGGAATTCCCATAAACCAGTTGACGACGCTATTCCAAGCATTCTGAGCACCCTGCCCCGCGGCGGTGAAGAAGCCTGTAATGTCATTGCCGAGACCTGAGAAGAAATCACGGATGTTCTGCACGCAGTTCGAAAGGAAATCCGTGAACTGCTGCCAGATGGCCTTGCCCTTATCAGTGCAGGTGAAGAAATAGACCAGAGCAGACACCAAACTGGCGACGAGAGAGATGACGAGGATGATCGGATTGGCGTTCAGTACCGCATTGAGCACGGCCTGAGCCTTCGAAGCGAGGCTTATGGCTGTGGTCACGGCCTTGAAAACGCCAATGCCTGTTGTGAGAACTGCGATAATCGCAGGAATAATCGAAACGATGGCTTGAATCAACGGAAGAAAATACTTAAGAGCTCCCGCAACGGCAGGGAGGCAGTTCTGGACTATCGGCACCAATACATCCACGAGGCCGGTCACCATGTTCAATACGCTTTGAATGGCTGGGACCATCGATCCGATCAGCGTGGAGATTATCGGCGTCAGAAGCGGAATGATCTTCGCAAGCACTGGAATCAGCGCCTGAGCCAATTGGATGAAAGCGTCCATCAGAGTCTTGATCGATGGTTGCAGAAGCTCCAAAGCCTGTTTGATGCTGGCGAAAACGTTCGTCAGCATCTCGCCGAATTCGCCGCGCAATTGCGGGCTCGTGGCGATAAGGCCGGCCAGAGCGCCAATCACCAACGTGATGGGACCGCCAAGACCGCCGAGCACTTTGCCCAAGCTACCAAACATGCTGCCGATGATCGGCACTCCACTCAAGCCGCTCAAAACGCCGCCGAGCCCCGCCGCGCCAAGCAAGCCGGTCACGGCGGCGATAGGACCGGACAAGCCGGACAATTGACCCGCGAAGCCATTGAAATCGATTTTGCCGATCTTGTCGGCGATCGCTCCGAACACCTTCTCCAGCGGCGGGCCGATCTTCTGCGCCAGCTGAGCGATCTTGTCGAACAGCGCGGTGATGAGCGGTTCGACGGCCTGCACCATCTTGATGACCGCGCCACCGACACCGCCGAAAGCCGCGATGAGATCATTGCCGATCGAAGTCTTCAGCCCGGCGATCTCATGCTGGAGAATGGTCATCTTGCCCTGCGGGGTCTGCGCCAAGGCCTTGTTGATGCCGCCGAAGTTGGCTTCCAACACCTGCGCGGCCATGGCTGCCTTTTCGGACGCACTGCCCTCCTGGAGGACCTTCTTCTGCGCGTCCGTCATGGTCACGCCATATTTCGACAGTGCCGTGGCGCTGCCGGTCATGACCTTGCCAAGCAGATTCGCTATCTGCACGCCATCCTGCGCCGTGGCGTTATAACCCTTGTTATTGGCGATCATGTCCGCCAGGGCGGGCGTCAAAGTCTTGACCTGATCCGCCGTCAGCGCGAAAGTGCCGAGCTGTGCCTGAGCGGCCTTCAACGTGCCACCGGATATGACGCCGGTCTGTCCAAGCGTCTTATTCAGGCTGAGCAGCGACTTCTGCTCCTCATCCGTCCAATTGTTGTTCTTGGCGACCTGCTGGAATTTCGCGGTCACCTCACCGGCCTTGAGCGCCGCATCCACGGACTGCTTGCCGAAATTCACCAGATATCCGGCAGCGGCGGCAGCGGCGCCGGACACGACGGTGGCCATGCCCTTAGCCGCCTTGCCGATGCCGGACACCGCCTTCGACGCGAACCCGGAAGCCTTGCTCAAACCGGAATGCAACGCATTACCGGCCTTGACGGCGGCATTACGCGCACCCTCCGGCAGCGCATTCCAGGCAGCCGAGAACTTGCTTTTGATGTTGGACGTGACCTCGCCAGCCGTCGAACTGATCTTCTGCACCGCCGCGTTCACGCCTGGAATCTTGCCGACGATCTGCTGGGCCGTTGAGGTGAAGCCGGACGCCAGACGGCTGAACGTATTCTTGGACTTGTCGGATTCGGCCGCCAACTGCGTCTCAAGATCCTTGAGACGTCCCTGAGCCGTCTTGAGATTGTCGGACGCCGCCTTGAGATTGTCAGCCGCCGTCTTCTGTTTGATTTGAGCTTGTTCGAGTTTGATGGCCGCAGCCTGAGCCTGCGTGCTGTCCGCGCCATATTTTTGCGTGGCCGCGTTCAGCTTTTCCTGAGCGGCCTGCACCTGCACGCCAACCGCCTTGAATTTCAGCAGCGCGTCAGTATTCTTCTGGCTCGCCTGCGCCACATCCTTCTTAAAGGATTTCAAAGCATCGGAATTCAACTCGGCGGCCCCACTGTTGAACCCGTTTTTGAAGGCGCTGCCGGCCTGCTTGCCCTGCTGCACCCCGTTAAACCCTTTGGAAAAGGCGTTTTTCAGGTCGGAGACTGCCTTGCCGGTTTCTTTCGCCACGTTCTGGCGGAAGCCCTTCATCTGCGGGAAAATGCTCACATGCGCGGAACCAAGCTCGCTACCGCCAGCCATGACAGCCTCCTCTATTCACTTGTTTTTTTGAAGCCGAAGATGCTGCTCATCGACTCCAAAGCCTCACGACGCTCCTCATCGGTCACCTCGACGTGCTTCTTCCCAACCTTTTCCGGCGCGAGATCGCCAAGAATCGACGTGCCGCCCGCCTGAATCGCGGTGATGATAGCCGTCGCATCCATCGGCAGCACCATATGCACCGCAGTCATACCGGTGTAAGTGTTCGGATCGGCCGAAAGGTTCTCCCACAAGGCGATCGCGTCCGCGAAACGGAGCCTGCCGCCCAAATCGGCCTGCAGACTCCATCCACGCGCCGCGAAATCGGCTCTTATTCGACTGCCGTCTTCTCCTTGGAGGAGCTGGCAGAAGCCGACGATTTTCCCAAATCAGCGCCCTGCATCTTGGAAATGATTTCGCCGTAATCGGCGAGGATGTTCATGGGCACCATGACCGGCTCCTTCGCCAACTGCCGCGCCGCATCCTCACCGGCGAAAGCCGTCAGCATGTCCTTGAGCGCCTGAATCTGCTCGGTGTCGGACTGCAGATTCGACAGACGTGCGAAATCATCAATCGACAGTGCGAGAGGTAGTTTGTAAATGTGGCCGTGCGGTGCGAGGAACCATACGCTGCCGTCCTTGATGAGGTGCTTCACCTTCATCCGCTCGGCCGACGCTTCAAGCGCCTTCTCCTCGTCCTCCTGAGTCCAGGCTTCGAAATCGGCGGCGGAGGGCATCACATTCTTGGTCATTTCTTCCTTCTTTCAAACGACTACGAAAAATTCCTTTACTTTGTTGGATGAAGAGGAAGAATCCCAGCACATGCGAAGAAAGGAAGAAAGAAACATGTGCAGGGAAGAGTCAATGTCAGTCGGTGACCGGCTGAGACTCGGAATCATCAGCCTGATGATCGGTTGCATGAGAATCGGACGAAGCCTTCGGCGTCACGAAGGACTGCAGGTACTTCGAGGCGCCGGAATCGCAGGCGTCGTCCTGAATCCATTCGATGGTCCAAGCGTCACCGGTGTTTTTGCCGGAAGTATCCTGACCCTGCTCGTTGCCGGTCAGATTCACGACACCCAGACGACGGCGATGCGTGCCATTCTTGAACACCGTCTCCTGATAGCAGAACCACTTGCCGTCCTGAATCACGTCGGTCACGTGATACACGCCGCTCGCGTCCGGCTTGCCGATGGTCATCTGACGGGTGATGTCGTTATCCTCGGCCACCGTGAACTGCGCGGTCAGCGACGCCTTGCCATTGATCGAATATCCAGGCTGGTGGAATTTGATCGCATCATCGGCGTCACGGCTGTCCTGCGGGGCACCATCCTCGGTGATAAGGCCGACGAAGCCACCCTTGGTGAAAATCTTGTCCAAGCCGGTCTTCACGTCGGCCACGGTCGGCGCGATGAGATCGGCGGTCAGCTTCTGCGTCGCATCATAAGGTGCGAAGCGGAAGGCGCTTGTCACCACGATCTTCGCGGCGCTCAGGTCATTGCCTGCTGAATCAGCTGCCATATTTTGTCCTTTCAAACAAAAAAGGCGCTGAAACAAACGTTTCAACGCCTAAAAATTAAGAATTATTGAATTATTGGAATTTTCCAATAGCGGAGAATTCGAGAGTCAGATAGCATCTGGCGATGTTCGCGTCCTCGGCCACGAAATACGGACCATTGCACCCGTCCTCATCAATGCCAGCAATCGGTGAACCGTCAAGTGAGCAAATATCTGGGTCGGTGAGCATGCCGTAGATTCTGGCCGCCAAGTCACGGCAGGATTTCGGAGCGGCACGAGCGCCATAGCGCACGGTCACGCCGACGCTCCGGTCGAAGAGCACACGATTAGACTGCGAACCGCCATCATCACGCACCACGACAAGAGGCCGTGAGCCGTCGTAATCGTCCGGCTCACGATTCGAAACGATGATCATCGGAAAAGACGGCTTTAGCCTGGCACGTAGAAAAGAGCAGATCCACAATTCGAGATCCGGTGGCAGGACCATGGTCATGACTTGCCAGCCTTCAACGCCTTGCGGAGGTTGCCCGTCCGCGACTCCACGAGCAGAGTCTTCGGATCGGTGCCGACCACCATGCAGGTGGTGCGGTGCGCATGCTTGACCTCCTCGATCTGGAGGCCGTCACGGTATGCGCCGGTGTCCACTGGAGCGTGAGCCTTCGCATATTCCAAGGTCTTTTCGGCCGCCCTGCGGGTCATGGCCTTGACGCCAGCCGAATTCATCAGCTCGTCAAAATACTTGTCGTTGAATTTGACCATCACACCCATCACGTCACCCCCTGTACTCGCTCAATGGAATCTCAATCGTCGGCCGCCACGAAGTGAAAGCGTTCTGGTCACGCGACGGATAGCCGGACACCTCCCAGCAACGGCCGTCGTCCGGCATCGCGCGAATCCTGTCGCCAGGCATCACGTCCAATGACGGATCTGGCGAGGTGAGGTAGGCCGTGCTGGTGGTCTCCTCACGTAAGGCGTCAGGAGTCCTCATGCTGCTGGAGCTGGAAAGCGAGCCATTGAATTCCAGTACGTCCGGATGGTCCCAATCCTCGCCAGTCAGCTCGCCGCTATACCGGTCCATGACCTTCTTCGCACGCAAACGCCGCCACTTGGTCGCGCCAGACATGTTGAAGGACGTACCACCGCCGAGATAATCCAATGCGGAAGTCACGGCTTCACCCCCCACGTCAAGCGGTAGGGCTGCAGCGTGCGCTTCTCGGACTCGAAAAGCGCCACATTAGGCACACCACCATCGGAGCCGGAGCGGTAGGTGACGCTGCTGCCATTCGTGGATTGAGCTGACACCGTGCCGGGAACCTGCATCACACGAGACGCGATGTCCAGCAGGATCATCTGCACTTCCGGCACATCCTCCAAATCCCAACCATCGGTAATGGTCGCTTCCACACTCCCCGGCAGATCGGGAAAGGTGGCGCCATTGACCAGCACAAGGCTCCCGGCCTCGCTGTACCGCGCATCCTGCACGTGTTCCACGCCATCAAGCTTGAGACTCGAAAGCGCGGTCACATGCTTGGATGGCAAGAGCAGCGAATCACCGCCGTGACCATCCAAGCGAATCGTACGAGTGACGGAAGGCGCGACATGCCAGCCGCAATACCGGCGAATCGCAGCCTGAGCGGCATGCATCTTGAAACCGGCATCGACTTGGAAGGAGTCGGCGCTTGGAATCAGATCACCAATCACGGCAGTCATGCCGCACCCCCAATCACTTACTTGGCTGCCATCAGGCCAGCGGCCACCAGAGAATCGATGAGAGCATCGAATTCCTGCTTGGTCGGCGCTTCACCTGCAGCCTTGGCCACATTCTTCGCTACCGGAAGAGCGGAAGCGCCGCCGATCGTGACCGGCTTGCCCTTTGCGTCAAGAGCCACAAGCTCGGCCACGTCCTGCGTCTTGTCGATGTTCGCCTCTTTCGGGGCGACGAAGCGCACATACTTCTGCGTCATGATCAGGCCGCCTTACCGAGAGTGACCTTCACAAAGGCCTTCGGATACTTGACTTGCAGGCCGACACGCTCGCTAATGCGGCAGGTCTGCTTGAAGTGCAGGAAATCATCGGCATTCGAGTCGGTCATCTTCACGACCAGACCACCCTTGCGCAAAAGCTCGGCGCTCTTGAAGGCACCGACCAGCGCGGTGCCCTCGGCAATGGCGGCGGTAGCGATTGCGGGGACATTCCACAAAGTGGAACCGTTAGTCAGGTTGAGGTAAGAGCCTTCCGCGTTCTTGGCGATGGTCAGCTTCCAGAAATCGACCGGATTAAGGACGAATGCGTCAGCCTGATAATTGGTTTTCAACGTGATGTACAGCTTGGCCTTGGACAGACGGTCGGCGTCCGACAGCTCATCCTGGCCCATCGTCTGAATCTCACGATTGAAAAGACCCTTCAGATTATTACCAGTGCCATCACCGGACAGGAGTTGGTTTTCCTCCGCCAGCTTCAGGTCATACTGCGCGTTGTTGTTGATTTCCGACACAATCCAGTTGAGATCGTCCATCATGTTGTCGCTGATGGCGAAGAAGCTGGCGACGGTGCTGATCTTGTCCTGCTTCCACACAGGTTCCTTCCAATGGACCTGCGAGGCTGCTCCGGTTTCGGCGACGGTGGAGGCGTTGCCTTCAAGCTCGCTGAATTCCGGGTATTCGATCAGGTTGCCGCTGACGGCACCGGAAGCGAAGAGGTCGGCCACGACCAGCGGACGCTGATACGGTCGAGCAGGCTGAGTGTCGATCTGCGTCAGATACGGGGCATAGCCTTCGGACGGCGCGCCTTCCACGTGAGTATCCTCCGCTGCCTTGTATTCGACCTCGAAGTTGCGTGCGATGGCGGACTTCACGTCAAGGCCAGCATTCTGCATGGACTTGACGTAATAATCACCGATACTCTTGGCGTGGATGGCGTCGGAGCCACCAACATGCTGCACGCCGGTCTTGGCGTTGAGCTGGCCGATCTGCGCGAGCAGATCATCGGACTGCTTCATGCCGTCCAGCTGACGGTCGATGCCCTCGACCTCGGCCAGCGCGCTCTTCACAAATGCGATGGTATCGCCATCAGCCTTGCCAGCGGCCAGCAGACCCTGCTTTTCTTCGAGCTGCTTGACAAGCGCGGCTCGCTTTTCCTTGAGAGATGCCATTACGGTCACTCCCCTTTCCGCCCAACTTGGGCAATCTTGATTGCGAGTTGCAACGCTTCCGCTTCGGAAAAACCGTCCGGCTCCTCGGACTTGGCCCCATCGGGCTCCTCGTTCTTGGCTGCACCGGCATCCGATGCCTTCGCATCGTCACTCTGGTCATTGTCATTGTTGTTGTCGGACTGAGTGGTGTTCTCAGCCACGAAATCCTTGAGTTTCTTCGCCTGACCGGTCAGGTCATCGGCGATCTGCAAGAGAATGTCTAGATTCTTCTGTGAGAGGGTGCGTCCGGTCTTCAACCGGCGCAGCGCGTCCTTCACGTCCACGATGCCGGTATCCTGATTCGCGCCGACAGGCACGAAGGACGCCTCATAGACCTTCAATTCGCGCAGTTCATTTGCCTTGGTGCCGTCGTCAAGCTCGACCTCGCCCTCGTCCATCACGTCGAACGCGAAGGACAATTGGCTGAGACGCTTTTCCTTGATCAGGTGGTAGACCTGCGCGGCCTTCGGCGAGTCCATGTCGAAATGGCCCTTAATCCACCAGCCGTGATCGTCCTCGCCCATCGAATCGACGCCGCCAATGTTATAATCGGGGTCATCCATACGATGCCCATACAGGACGGGCAGCGTGTTACCGCTGTCCTGCCATTCCTTGATGGTCTTGTCGAATGCGCCCTTTGCCACCACGTCACCGTAGCAGTCTGGTTCGCGGGTGAAAGTGGAAGGGTAGGCGATGAATTCGCCATCCTTGAGTGCCGAGTCCTCGCCATCGGCCTTGAATCGGCAATCGAAATCCTTAAAGTGCATCATGCACCTCCTTGAAATGCGTGCGCATGTCCTCCGTCTCCTGCAATGCCCTCACACCGGCATCGAACTGCCCCAGCCCGGCTTTGATGGTCAGGTCAGCCTGCAGTTCGTTCTGCCATTTGAGCCATTTGATGTCATCGACTCCCATGCCGGCGCCGAAACGCGATCTGACGCTTTTCTCCAACCGGTCACGCCAAGCATTGACGATGGCTGCTGTTTTCTCGCCGTTATCCGATTCGATGGCCGACCCATCGGTTGGACGGGACGGGTCACCGCCATCCTGTGGACTTGACTGGCCGCCCTTGGTGACATTGAGCGGCACAACCAGCTCGTCACCACCATCGACGCGCGGCAGATTCTGACTGGCTCGCGCCTCGTTCGGTGTAATCCACGGAGCGCCGACCGAAGTGCTCATCACACTGGCCTGCTCCTCGAAATCACCGGAAAGCTTGCTGCGGATGTCGAATTCGATGTAATTCGCGTCCGGCGCACCGACCTTCGGCGCAAGGAAAGTGTTTATCCTGTCCTCGATCATGCGCATGGTCGGCCCCAGCGTCTCGGAATACAGCATCTTGCGGAATTCCTTGGTATTCGAAAAATTCGCGTTGTCCAGGATGCCGACCATGACAGGTGAGACGTGGTAGACGCTTGCGACGGTGGACAGCGACAGTTTCGTGACCTCGCTGAATTCCTCCTCGCGCGCGTTGAAACCCAAACGCTTCAATTCCATGCCATCCTCAAGCAATGGCGTGGCACCAGCCTGCGCACCCTTGTCGGTGAATTCCTTCCACCCGCGCTTGAAACGCTCGCGATCGGCATCATTCCATTCCGGCGCATCCTTCGGACGCACCAGCACGCTGCCGATACGGCCACCACGCTTCCACACTTGAGTGCGATATGACCATGCCTGAATCTGCTCGTTGATGATGTCCTTCAAGGCACGCACCGGAGTCACGCCCTGCGTCGGGTCATCGGGGTTCCATCCGTGGAACACGAGCATGTCATCGGCCGGAACGTCATAATATGACGTGCCCAGATTCGGGTAAACGCGATAGTAGGCGGGCTGGAAAACGCTGCCATCAAGCTTCGCCTGCACCCAGCATGGCGGAATCGGCTGAATCTGCCAGCTACCGAACTTGTCCACATCCCTATCAGGATTCTGCACGACCACCCAATAAGCATTGTCGTAAAGCGCCAAGTCAGCCACAAGCTGCCTAAGCAATTCATAGCCGGTCATCGTGCCGTTCGGCTGCTTCAGCAGATTTATCAGCACATCATCGGTCACACGCTGCCTGTCGGTGTCGCTGACACGCTCGAATTCCTTCAATCCGACCTGAGCGACATTCCGCGCCAGAAAAGTAATCACGGTACGCAAATGCGGCTGCGTCTTGAAAAGCTCGGCCTCAGTCTGGCCCTGAATCATGGCCATCTGGTCGGACAAATCAAAGGAAATGCTGTAGCGCGGCTGGAAAACGTTCCTCAAGGCGCTCCAAAGGCCCATAAGGCACCTCCAATCGCTTCAAAAAGTCAAAGAATCATCAATCCATGCCCCGAATAAGCGGAAGCCTTCACCGGCTCAGCATCCACAGCCTGCATGGTCTCCAAGGCGTACAATGCCTCGCTCTCGGCGATGAGGCCGCTGATCTGCAGGGCGCTTTTCGCGCGGTCCCACACCTCGACCTCACCGAGACGTCGGGTCACGGCCACGGAGACTTGCTGTTCGATGGCTGGCTGCGGCAGGTGCCGGAGCTTGCCTTCGCGCACGCGGTCGAGGAAGCGTCCACAGCACGCGCCAAGCCGGAAGCCTTCGATGAGATGCACGTTCCACCCTTTTTCGGTGAGCGGGTCGATGAAATCAACCGCCGGACAACCCTTAGACTGCACGGCAATCTCACAGACATTCGGCCAGCTCTCACGAAGCAAGTCAAGAAAATGCGGCACCCACAACATGCCGTCACGCCTAGCGATCAACTCGACATGCGGCAATCCATCTGAGCGCAATCCAGCAGCAGCGACGTAGGTGGTCTGGCGATCGGCGCTGGTATCGACGGCCAACACCACGCGATTATCAGCCGGAATGCACGACGCATTATCAGTGCCATGCGCCCACAATTTTGGATTGATGTAGGGCACGATGTCGGCCGTCACCCACTGGCATAGGACCTCGGTGCGAAATGCGGCCTCGGTCATGCCATCGATGTCGGAGCGCACGGAAGCCACGGTCATCGGCCCATAACCGAGAGACGGGTTAGCCTGGCGGATCGCGTCGGCATCATCCACCGGGCACTTGTCAGGAGCCGACCACTCGAAATATCCGAAGCTGCCGTCCTGCTCGCCATTGGCGAAAGCCTCGGCGGCATCCACACCATCGGCCACACACTGCTTCCAAGTGTCCACGAGCTTCCGGCCCTTGTCCACCTGCTTACGCAAGGCCACAGACCGATAATCGCCAGCATTGCTGATGCCCCACAATTGCGAACTCCACACGGCCTTCGTGGTCTGAGAGACGGCATTCCAGCCATCATCATTATGCTGCTCGCGCAGCTCGTCGAAAATCACACGGGCCGCGCTCTTCGCACGAATGTTCTTATCGGCACGGACAATGTATTTCGCCTTCGACTTCAGCACGATGGCTTCCTCGCCGTTGGTGTTCACGAATTTCTGCGTCATGCCCGCAAGCTCGGGCACCACCAGATCGGACTCCTCATCAGTCTCAGGACGCGGATTACACCACTCCTTGACCTGACTGTAAGGCCCCTTCGCATTATCAAGCGTCTGAGCGGCGCCCACCACCAGAAACTTCACCGGCGGCACACGATCAGGATGCTTGTTCGAGTCCACGAAAAGCCACCACGCGGCCAAAACGCCCATCAGCGTGGTCTTGCCATTCTGACGGGCCACAAGCACGATGACCTTGCGGAAACGATACGAGCCGTCCTCCAGCAATTCCAACGCGTGCACGAGCAGCCACTGCTGCCACGGGTAGAGATGCACGTGCAGCATGATTTCAGCGAAAGCGATCACCGCGAACCCATTCGAAGTTTCCTTCGTCAGCGGACGCAACGGCGGCGTGAAGATACGCGGCAGTGTCACGCCGTGCCTCTCATCATCAATGGCGCCGAAAACACTCAAATCTTCCGACGCCATCGAACGCCTCCTAGCCGAAACGCTTCATGAAATCTTCCATCTGCACAACCTTGTCGCTCTTACGCGCCTCCGGCTTTGATTCAACCTTCGGCTTCGCAGGCCGACCAACCTTAGCCGGAGCATCCACCGTAAGGCCGAGACTCTGGCAATACTTCAGGAACGTCGGCAGCGACACGTTGTCGAGCTTGCCGTTCTCATCGACAAAACCGGAGAACGTCAGATAATCGATACGCTCAGCCAACACGCGAGCCGCAGCGACAACAGCAGAATTCACAGCCTTGAGGTCAGCGTTCTTCAACGAACGCTCCAACGCTTCCGCCACATTCCGACTCGGAAACTTCGCACTCATCGAAAACACCCCCTAATCTGCCATCGCGCGCGACCCGCCAACAATTTCATTCGTCGGGGAGAGGAAGACCAACCACGCGGGACGTAGACCCCCCTCGCGTTGGTTTTACGATTTCACCGCCCCTACCCCTCGTGTTGGGCTCATGCTGTTGTTATCCATTGTCTTGAGAGTGTTCCGATTGGCGCTGGCGGGTCACTGTTGCCGCGCAGTCGGTTGCAGCTGGTGTGAGATGGTTTGAAGCCTGCTGGGTCGAATTGGAGTTCGGGATGCTTGCTGACCGGGAACATGTGATCGAGATTGAATGAGTCATCTGTGGTGTTCTTGACTGCGTTGTAGTCGATTGGCATGCCGCACAACCAGCAGACTGCATGCTGTGCCTTGCATTGTGTGAAGAATGCGGCCTTGTCTTTTTCGAATTGGCGGCTTGTCTTGCGCGTTCTTCCTGGCATGTGGTCACCGCCTTGTGGTGCTTCGGGTGGGAGTCGAACCCACGACATCGATGAGGGGCACTGTCTCTTATCACGGGCATTCAAAGAATCATGGAAGCCATGGCCGGTCTGTTCCGTCCTCTGGTATCTGTGCTATCCCTCGTGCTCTGCCACTGAGCTACCGAAGCGATATGAATAATGGCCCAGCTATCATTATGCTGGGCCATTCATTCTACGAACATACGACAGTATAGCATTTCAACGGTGACAGTCAAGTAGTGCTGCGAGTTCGCCGAGGTTGAACACGTACTGGTTCTTGGTGTTTGTCGGCGTGGCGTGCAACTTGCCGCGTCTGAGCCATTGGCTGACGAGGTTGCGGCTGATGGTCAGGCCGTAGCGTTTCAGCTCCTTGGCCGCGTCGCTTGGCGTGCCGGTGATTTGCACTTGCCACAGTCGTTCGTCTCGTGCTGCTTTGATGGCTGGTGCCGCCCATTCGGAGCGGCAGTGTTGGCATGTGACCGACTCGGCGTCTGGCGTGCCGGTGAGTTGGCGATGGCAGGTGGGGCAGGTGCCGAGGATTATGAGCTCGTCTTCCGGAGTCAATGCTGCCTCGTTGCGTCGGCTGATGTGTTCCAGGGCTGCGTAATCGTCTACTGCAGTGGTCATGTCCAAAATGGTATGGCGATTGCTTAATATGGCGAGCCATGCTTTCCGCCAGTCGTATCCAGCGTATGCGGCGCGTATTTTGCCCGCCTGTTCCGCCAACCATGCTTCGCTGTCTGCGATGAGGTCTTGAGCGTGGGTGTCGATGGGTATTGGTGCGTTGCCTCGGCTTGGCGTGTGTGCTGGGGTGCCGATGCGGGCCTGTCGGAGCATGATGCTCCGCAGGGCGGGCAGTTGGACGTGTCCGAGCTGGCGGATCAGCTGCCAGTAGTTTTCTCGGCAGCTGGCGCAGAGCAGATTCGCGGACACCGGCTTCATTGGCTTCCGGCAGTGCTGGCAGTCGGTCAAAGTCGAGTCTCCTTATCGTGCTGGCGGATGAGTGCGGCGATTTCGGCTTTCGGCACCTGCGGCACGAGCGGCGCGATCTCGTCGAGCGCGTAACCGGCCTGATGCCACTTGATGATCATGTCTTCGAGTATTTTCTTCACTTGTATTCCTCCACTGTGTTGCATCCGATGTATGCGCCTCGGTCTTTGAGGCATGCCCACGTCACGTCACCCGTCTTGACCGTCTCCATTCGAAAATCGTGGCGGGTGGCCGTGTACCACTGCATGGAGACGCATGTGCCGATGGTGAGAAAGATGATGAGCATGCAGGTGATGACGGTGCAGATTATTGTCTTCTCGGTATTGGTCATTCGGCCTCCAGATATGGATTGTCGCTTGTATATTGCGGGAAATCGCATTCCTGGTCTTTCCAGCCGGCTGCGTAGCCTTCTCGCCATGCCTTGGCCATGCGTCGGTGGTATTCGGCGTCTGTGAGATGGTAGATGAGTTTGGGTTCTATCATTGTGTGTTCTGCTCCTTGTTGAGTCGTTCTGCGAGTTGGCAGGCTTGTTGGTCTGGTGTGGCGGTTTCCTTGTCGCGTCCGAGCGCTTGCAGGACGTGTTCACATTGCCATGTGTGTATGTGGCGTTTCGACGGTGGTATGCCGCTCATGCGTGCCCTGCGTTGGCACCAGCCCTTCCACAGGCGCGTCCAGTCGGCTATCGTGCGGTTTTCGCCATAATGTCGGCTTAAGAATGCGTTCCACGCGTCTGACAGGTCGAGATTCGGGTAATCGCGGATTATGGCGGCGTTGGCGTGGGCTTTCTCCCTGACCAGCTCGAAGTCGTTCAGCCCGATTTCTTTGGATGAAGAAGAAGAATATTCTTCTTCATCTTTCTTTTGGGTTCTGGTGTTCTGGTGTTCTGGTGTTTGTCCCGATTCTGTTTCGATTCTGCCGGCAGTCTGCGCAATTTCTGCCGGCAGTCTGCCAGCAGAATACCGGTCATGCTCGCGCTTGCGCTTGGCCATCACCTGCTGACGGCTCCGATTATGTTCGAGATAATCGTGGATGACATAGCCGCCATCCACGGCCTCGATCAATCCGACCTGCTGCAAAGCGTCAAGCTCCTGCGTGGTGATGTCGAGCACGAATTCCGCCGTGTCCGAGTCCACGAAGCCGTCCGTGAGGTTGTCGCCGCAGTAGGAAAGCATGATGACGAAGGCGCTGATGGCCGATGGCATGGTGCGACGCAACCGGCGTACCTTCCGGTTGAGATAGAAGCCATTGGCCAATTGCACGTAACCGCGCCTTGCCATCAATCCTCCCCTCTTGTGATGCCGTTGTATGCCATCCAGATTGCCTCCTGCCGTGGCGTGGTGCAGGGCAGGTCGGTGTAGTTGGTGTTCGCCCAGCCGCTTCCCACGTGTGGTTTCGCCATCGCATCCAGGGCTTCGGCGATTTCCACCAAGTCCGGTGGCGGGTCGAGCGTCACCATGACATGCCGTCCATTACGGCTTGCTTCGCGTCCACCAGCCGATACCCGCAGTAAGGGCAGGTGACGTAATAGCTGCCCACCGTCTCGCCGCAGTGGGCGCACTCGACATATCGGATTGCCCTGCTCATTTCTTCCTCCTGAAGTACTTGTATTCGTCCACTACGTGTTTCCACTGGATGCTTGCATCCATAGGGTCGCTGTACCAGTTTGTAGAGAGGTGCTTTCGGGGGCATTGAAGCCGGTATATCGACTTGATGTAATCCCCATCCTGTGTATGGCTCTTAACGATTTTGGGTAGTCTGCCGCACATTGGACACCCATATTCGTATTTGCGTTTGAACCACATAACTATTCCTCAGCGTCTTCGCTTTGATCCGGCACTTCGTTTGGCATATCGCCGGAATATCCGAGCATGGAACGGCAGTGGTCGATGATATGGTCAAGCAGTCGAGCTTGCATTATCATGCCATATATGAAAGCCTCACTGCCATCAAGCAGGTCGTTAGAATATTTGATTATCGGAGTGCCGGACCGGATGATCGACTCTAAATAGGCATAGACCTCTTCCGCATTCTCTTCCGGCGCTGGTACAAAGGAGGCAAGGATTTTCCTCCGCTGGTTCTCACACCATTCGATAATCTCTTGCAGTGTCTTGTCTTTTTCGGTCACGTTCGTGGCCATGTCAGTGCTCCTCTTCTTCGATTCGGATTGTGATTCGGTACCAGCCTTTTCGGCTGCTTGGCTCTCCGCCGCGGTAGTCGGGGCCGATGAGATGCTTTGAGTCATCGTCAGGCCAGAATCCGGTGTCGGTGAGCGCGTCAAGGATGGCCTTGACCATGGGCGCCGCGTTCTCCGGGTCGAAGCGTCCGTGCGTCAATGGGTGGATGACGGCGGTGACATGCACCGGGAAGTGTTGTGGACGGTGGTGCCCGTTTTGGAGCCAGAATCTGGCGAATGCCACGGCACGCTGTTTGACTGCGCTTGTGTGCGCGAATTTCACCCGCCAGTGGCCGCGCCGATTCTGCGTCCACCATTCGTCCCGTGGAATGTCCACGACGAATTCCTGCATCATCATTCCTCCTCTTCCTCGGCTTCTTCCTCGCATATTGGGCATGGGATGGGGCGCGCCGGATACAGCGCGCACCCATGTTTGGGACAGACCGGCAGCACGTCCGGCGGCTCAATCCACTCCCGTGCCATCAGAAGTCAGGCTCTCCAGCCGGAGCGCCCCACGGGTCATCGGCCGGAGCCTGCGACTGCTGCTGGGGCTGCTGATCCCTAGCGCCACCGGCGAAACCACCCGCATTATTGCCCTGGAAGCCACCACCGTTGCCATGCTGCTGACGCTGCACCTGAGCCGTCGCATATTTGAGCGACGGGCCGATCTCGTCCACGGTCATTTCGATGACGGTACGGTTGGAACCGTCCTGCGCCTGATAGGAACGCTGCTGCAACCGGCCCTGCGCGATGACGCGCATGCCCTTGCGGAGCGTCTGGGCGCAATGCGAGGCGAGGTCACGCCAGGCCGAACAGCGGAGGAACAGCGCCTGACCGTCCTCCCACTGGTTGGCCTGGCTGTTGTATACGCGTGGCGTGGCCGCGATGCTGAAATTCGCCACCGCGCCGCCATTGCGTGTCGTGCGCAATTCCGGGTCGGCGGTCAGATTGCCGACTATCGTGATAACGGTTTCTCCGGCCATCACTCGGCCTCCTTCACGTCGGTCTGCTGTCCGGCTTCAACGTCCGGCTCCATGACCTCGGCGGTCACGTCATCGACATCATCCGCGCCATCGTCATCAAGCACCGGCTGGAACACGTCGCCGTAATCCGGCGTGGTGTCATCGCTGGCGGCGGCGGTCTGCGCCTGCACCGTCAACGGCAGGTATGGTGCGGCACGACGGATGGCGGTCTTCTTCGCCATCGCCTCGTAGTCGGTTTTCCATGGGCCGAAATTGCCGCTCTTGCTGCGTGCCCTCGCCTGCTCGATCTCCTGACGGTTCAACACGAGGAAGTAGTGGCCGCCGTCCTTGAAATGCGCGACCATGTACACGTGAGTCAGCTCGCCGGGAGTGGCGCATGGCACGTGGTGCAGATCCTCGTTGAGACCATAGCTGTAGGAGAATTCGTCTCCCTGGTGTACGGCTCGGGCGCTGATGTCCACGAGCTGGCCGCTGCGTCGCGCCAAATCGATCATGCCGCGATAGCCCATGATGAACGTGGCCTCCATGCCGCCGACCTTCTTGTTGTAGAAGGGAAGCACGTAGGCGCGTCCCAATCCATCCACGTTGGATGGTTCCAATCCGAGCGCGGAGCAGGTCATGAAGCAGGAGAGCACGCTCTGCGGCGAGCATTCCGCGAGTTTCGGCGTCTTGTTGATCGCGCTGACGCACATCTGGTAGAGGCGGTCGGGGCTGATGTTGTTGCCGACCACGCTGGCGATGCGCGGCCAGCTTTTCTTCATCAGCATCTGGAGTTTTTTCTTCGGCGTCATTTCGACCATCTGACGGCCTTGCGCCTGCTGTGCGATTGCTCCCATGATTATTGCTCCTTTTCCTCGATGGATTTGAATGTGAATTTGCGGTATGTGGTGGCTTTGACGGTGTATTCCTTGCGGGTTGTCGGCTTGTAGGTGGCTTGCAAATTCCCGCACTTGATGCCGGTGTGCGAGCCGATGCGCAGAATGATCTGCTCCTGCAATTCCTTCTGAGCGGACTTCATGTCATTCAGCATTCCGGTGGCGCTCTCGTATCTTGCGAGCAGGTCGTACAGGTCGTCATCGTCGCTTTCGTCCACAATGTCCGGCGTGGGCTCGGGGAACGCCTTCTGCACGTCACCTCCGGTCAATTGCGGCGGCGTGCCAGTGGTGACGAAATGCCAGAAGTCGGCTGCGGCCTTGTCTATCGCGGCCATATCCTCCACGTCCGCCTCGAAGGGAATCTCTACCGGCTCGTCGTCCCCGATGGCGGCATACACGTATCCCCACTTCCATCCAGTGACGAGCGCGTAGAATTCGACCTGAGCCAAGTAGTATGGCGGAATTCGGAGGTTGCCATCCTCGTCACGCCAGTCCCTCGCTCGACGGCCGCTCGCCGTTTTGATTTCGAGGATTCCAAAGCTTCCGTCCTCCCCTTGCAGGATGCCGTCAAGTGAAGCGCGCAGATATGGCTTGGCGCGCATGATGAACTGCTTGTCCGTGCCGTCCGTGACGAGCATTTCAGGATGATTGGCACGGAAACGCTTCCTGAGCTCGTTCTCCAACGCGTTGCCTTTGATGACAGCCCACTTGTCGGAGATGTCCTCCGGCTCCACACGGCCGGTCTTCTCAAGCCACAATTCGTAAGGCGTCTTGAAAGCGTTAATGCCGAGAATCGTGCTCATGTCAGACCCGCCCACACCCGCCTTACGGCTCTTCAGCCACGCGAGATGACGTTCCGTCTTCTTGCCCTGCTTGAACCGTTCGACCGTGTAGCGTTCCGTGTCCTTGAGTGGAATACGCTTCATTTCAGGCTCCCTGCTGATTGCTTGGCTTGTTTATGTCTGCTTTGATGACGTCGGCGTCGAAATAATCGACCAGCAGATTGGCGATGTCCAACGCGGACGTCCTGAGCTTGACGGTTTCCGCCAATGACTCTGGCTTGATGGTGAAAACGCCACTCTCGCTATCGAATTTGAGCTTCATTTTGCGTCCTTGCTGTAGTTGGCTTTAATGTCCATGAGTTCGCCGGTGAGCAGTTTCGTGGCGAAGAAGCCGTAGACCACCTTGTCGTTGGCTTGGAATGCGGTGCGCTGCAATGTGCTCACCGCGTCGAAGATGTCGACCAAGGCGTTTGCGATGATGATGCGCGGATCGGCTGTGGCTTGTGGCCCGACGCTGATGGTTCCGACGGGGGTGAGTTTCGTTGCGGTGATTTTGTCCACTGTGAGTTTCGATGTGGTGGTCATGGTTTCTTTCTTCTTTCCGGTTGTGGCGTTTTTCCGTGTTGTTTTGCGGGGTGAATGCTGGTCGAAGGCCGGTAGTAGTCCTTCCTTGCGGAGTTGGCCGATGATGTTGCCTGCCGTTTTCTGGCTTAGGTTGAGCGCTTCGGCGGTTTCCTTGCCGTCGAACGGTTGGCCTTGGTCGATGCGGTTTCTGCAATGCGCGAGGATGAGATCGCGTTTCGACGGTTCCGCCGGTTCCGCCGGTAGGCCCTGCGTGAGGAGTCCGGCCTTGCGTAACGCCCGCATTTCGCCGATCTGGAGTCCGGCTTCGCCTGACTCGTCATAAATGCTTTTGAGCTCTTGGAGCTCGTCACTGCTGTATTCGTGTTTCAATGGTTTCCTTCCCTGAGTCTTTCAATGAGCCGATGGTTTTGCCTGATGAATTCGTCCACGTCGATTCCTTGCTGCGTGAGGGTCGGCTTGCCGGTGTCGAAGCGTACTTTCCCATCGCTTTTGACATCTGGGCGGCTTTGGACCCGTGTCACTGGAATGAACGTGCCGTTTTTCATCTCGCCACCGTCCTTCGGTATTCGTGCGCCAGAGCCCACCGTTCAGCGATTTGACGCCGGTAGCGGACTTTGCGCCTGTCCTGATGGCCTTCCGGCGGTTCCACGCCGATTTTCAAATATGGCGGGCCCTTGCCGGTCGACCGCCAGTTGGCGAGGGTGCGTGGGCTCATGCCGAGCATGGCGGCCAGTTCGTTTGGCGTGAGCAGGTCGTCACTCATGGTCGTCTGGGCAGTAGCGGCTGATGAAGTATGTTTGGCCTTTGCCGGTGACCTTCGCGGTGCGGTTGATGGTCACGTGGCCGTCCGAATGGGTGATGGCGGTTTCCTTGATTCGGAACAGTCCCAAGTCCATGGCCTTCTGGGTCGGCACGTTGCGGTTCGAGCCGGTCTTGCCCAAGTAGCCGTCCTGTCGGAGAATCTCGAAAAGGCGGTTCTGGCCGATGTCCAAACCGTTCTGGCGTAGCATCTTCGCCAGTTCTCCGATCAGGCAGGTGCCGTCCGACGCGGCCACGGCGTCCGCGAACCGGGCTTTCGGCTCCAATTCATTGATGTGTGATTCCTGCGCGGCGATGCGACGCTTCTGCTCCTCCATGGTGCGTTGGCCGATCATCACGGCCTTCGCCAGGATGGTCATGTCATCATCCACGTCCGTGGTGGGAATGTAGCCGCCGGTCCTGCGGATCTGCGGCAGCACCTCGTGGGTCACCCAGCGTTGGAACTCCTTCGCCTCCGGCTTCCGTGAGCGCATGACCAGACGATACAGGCCAGGCTCACTGATGATGTACGCCTGCTGCCGACGGCCAATCGAATCGATGACTTCAGTAGTACTGAACTCGTCATCATCAAACATTTTGACAGTCTCGGTTGGATTACCGAGGTCAAGGATGCTCATGCAATCCTTGAGTACAAACCAAGGCTCCTCCGCCTCGTTGGTCAAGGCGCGTAATGATTCGCCCTTGAAATCGAATCGCTGGATTTCATTGCTCATTTGGATTCTCCTAGTATTCGGCTGCTTCGATGCGGGTGATGAAGAAGTGGATGCCTGGAGCGCATTCGTTCCACCGGTTGGTGTCGAAGTCTTCGACGTGCACGGTTTCGCCTTTTTTGTAGGTGAAGTCTGTGTCGTATCCGCTGTATGCCGTGGTGTCCGGTGGGAGGCTGTTGCCTTGCTTGTCTTGCAGGTCAAGCACTCGCGCTTTGCTGGCGCGGCATTTGCGCCCAGTGGCGTTGGAGCGTTGCGCGTCGGCCGGAATGAGGAGCTTTACGATGACTGGTCTCGGTGGCATTGTGTCGTCTACGTATGCTTTTTTCCAGCCGATGATGTCGCCTTCGTCTGGAAGGATGCTGGTTTTGGCGATGCTGAGTTGTACATGGTTGGCATCGCTCAGGTCGGCACCGCTCAGGTCGGCATCGCTCAGGTCGGCACCGCGCAGTTCGGCGTGGCTCAGGTCGGCACCATGCAGGCAGGCGCAGTTCAGGTTGGCGTAGCGCAGGTTGGCGTAGCGCAGGTTGGCATCATGCAGGTCGGCATCGCTCAGGTCGGCACCGCTCAGGTCGGCACCGCTCAGGTTGGCACCGCTCAGGTCGACACCGCGCAGGTCGACACCGCGCAGGTCGACACCGCGCAGTTCGGCGTGGCTCAGGTCGGCACCATACAGGCAGTGGAATCCATGCTCTTTGAGGATGGCTTCGATGTTGTCGCCTTCGAGGATGCCTTGAGGTGTGGTGATTTTCATTGTGGCTCCTTGACGTGTTGACGTTGCGTGCCCCACCCTGACGAGTGGATGGGGCTGAGTGGCTGGCACTGGTGTCGAACCAGTGCCGTCCGTGGATTCCGAGCGCCACTTTGGCTGTTGGAACACGACCTGAACGTGTTCACGGCCGGTGGCGTGGCCGACGGTGATTGAAGCCGTCAGGCAGTTTTTGAAGGGTTTGCGGGCACCGGAGTGCCCGCGTTTTTTGATAGAGAGAGAAGAGATTGGAATCCGTGGACGGGCGAACCGTCGCCCAGCCAATGCGCCGACAGTGTATGTGCAGCGATAATGGTCGGCGCGTGGATAATAATCGATATTCAGTTATATGGTCCCGCCAGCCGACATGAGTGAACGTGGATGTCCGCGAAAACATCCCTAATTTGGTTTGTTTTATCGGACTGTCGGCTGGCGGGAAGTCTTTTAGTCGCGTGGCGCGAATCTGACGATCAGCCACAATGCGGTGGCGATGTACACGCCTTCCACCATGAGCGCGGCGGTGGTGCTGCCGCCATGCCATGTGAGCATGATGGTCAGGCTGGAGATGAGGCCGATGCTGGCGAGCGTGAAGATGATGCGGCGGAGCGTGTAGTTCGGCTTATGGTCACGCTGGTCTTCGAGCCGGTGGTCGTGGTCGGTCATTTCGCCATCCTCCTTTCGGATAGTTCCTTCAAGATGCGGTTGCAGTCGCGGCGGATGTTCGCCATGTCTGTCTGCGTGAGCAGGTATCGCGCGTTGCTGTCGCACGTGTCGATGGCGAGCTGGATGACGGCTGAATGGTCGCTGCGAGTGGTGCCGTCATCGAGGATTTCGAAGTAGAGGCTTCCGTCCGTGGTGAGGCTCATCGTGTTCCTCCTATCGCGTCGTAAAGGTGGTAGGCGAATGTTTCCGTGGTTTTGGCGTCCACTTCCGTGAGGATGGTCTTCCCGTCCTCGTGGAGTCTGACGAGTCTGGCGTCGTGTTCGTCGACTTGGATGGCGTAGCCGGTCAGGCCGAGCATGATCGTCCGCTGGTCGAAGACCGTCTTCCGCTGTTCGGGCGGTGCCGGCGGGTTAAGCAGTTGGCTGGTCATTTCTGCGCTTCCTTGGCGATCGTGTCGATGATGACGTCCACGAGGTCGGCGACGTCGATGTCCATTGGTCCGGTGATGTGGCAGAGGAAACGGTTCGCGTCGATTTCGTCCCACTGTTCCGCGTATTGCGGGCGGATCATGTCGCCATGCTCGGCGAGTTCGTCGAAGACTGCTTCCACGCAGGCTTTGCGCAGGTCTCGGGTGTAGGTCTTGCTGTCCATCGGACACTCCTTGTGGTTGTGGTTTTCAGGCTTTGAATTGTTTGATGCTGTCAATCGGCTGGATGAGGAGCATGGCGAGGGTTTCCGATTCCATGTCGAGCATGGATGCCGCTTTTTCGATTTCATCCGTCGAGAGTGGTGTGCGGCCTTTGAGCCTGTTGTTTACGGCTCTGATTTCGAGGCCCCATGCTTTTGCTAGGTCTTTCGGCGTCTTGTCGTGTCTGGCGAGTTCCGCTTTGAGGTTTCTGCTGGCTGTTTCCGTCAGACCGGCCATTCATCCTCCTCGATTCCCTGCTTGGTGAGGCAGGCGCGCCAGTCGTGCCAGCCGGGGCCGCGCATGTGGCCGCACGGGTAGTGGTCGGGGGTCTTGGTCTTCTTGGTGCTCAACATCTCGTTTTTCCTTTCGACGGTTTTTACTCTACGCAAATTCGTAGTTTAAACCTATGAATTTGCATAGTTCTTTACAATTTGTACACAATGACTACGTAATTGGCTATAATGGAGGCATGGGTATGAGAGCAAACGAAGTGACCGCATTCGCAAAACAGGTCATGCGAGAATGCGTCAGACTTCAAAAAGCCAGTGGCATGACCGTCAAGGATTTCGCCAAGGCCTGCGGCTTCGGCGAGGACTACTGGTATAAACGCCAGAACTTCACGCGCCCGCTCAATCTGAGTGACCTGGAACGCATCAGCGAAGTGACCGGCGTATCCATCGGAGACATCGTGATGGACTCCAAACGCCACGCGATTGAGGAAGCGGAGGCGAAGGCGCGGTCTGGTTGTTATGGTCTTGCCGCCTATAACGCTCAGGGCAAGCAGGAGGCTATTAATGGAGAGGCTGGGCCGGATTACGACGAGCCTGCCTGACCTGCCGATCGACCGGCGCATGACCTACGGTGCCATGCGCCGCGCCATCATCGGCCTGCCCGTCACCGTGTCCAGCGCCATCCTGCCGGACGGACTATGGGGCTGCTACGACGCCACCACAGACGTAATCCTCATCGATAGACAGCTCACATATGCCGCCAAGCGCTGCACTTTGGTGCATGAGCTGATGCATTGGCGTCATGGAGACGCGGCGTGTGACCGGCTGGGCCGCGGCCGTGAGGAGCGCAGGGCGCGCCGCGAATCGGCGCTCTTCCTCGTCGAACCGATGAGATACGGACTGCTCGAACAGATGTACGATGGCAATTCGTGGAATATCGCCCAGGAATTGGAGGTTACCCAGCAGGTGCTCGGAGACTTCCGGCAAGTCATGGCCGAGCGTGTCAGCATCATCTGAAGCATAGAAAAGGAGCGAATGATGGGTTTCAGAGTCAATCGCAGGATCAGCCTGGGCAAGAACGTCCGGGTGAACATCGGTAAAAGAGGCGTCAGCACGTCCGTGAAGATAGGGCCGGTCACGTTCAATTCGAGTGGACGCAAGACCATACATGTGGCGAAGGGCGTCTCATATACCATCAATCCGAAGACGAAAAGAAGCACCTCCGCGCAGCGGAGGTCGACCACCGGAGGCAAGCAACATGCGAGCTATGATCCCCCATCGGCAAGCAGCATGCCACGTCAGCCCCGTCCAAAGACCCTGAAGCAGCTCGAATTCCAGTACAAGGCATACAGCGCCCTTCTCTGGGTGGTGCACGCGCTGACCGCGTTCACCATCCTCATGTGCTTCTTCGGACCAGTCATGCTCGTCTTCGCCATCCCATGCACGCTGATGTCAATAGGCTTCACCAAGCTCAAGGCGACGCTCAGGAAACAGCTAGAAGAGAGAAGATCCGACGACGCGCAGGAATTCTACAATGCCGTGAACGGTCTCTAATACATCGCAAATGAATTTCCCACGCTTGAAAAGAGAAGAGAACACACATGCTTGTGGTCATCATCATACTGGTAGCGATAATCGTCTATGCCCTACTCTCGGCAGGCAAGAAGAAAGACGGTTCCACGAACCAAGACGGCACCATGAATGAAACAATCAAAACTGCCTTCAACGCCAACAGCTTGACACCAGTGCGCATGCTGCCAGTCGGAAGAACTTCGATCGTCGGCGAGTATTACCGTCAGTCATCAATCAGAAATGTCGTAAGAGGTCACGAGCGCGAAGTAGCGCTGATGGGTGTATGGGATAATACGCTCATGCTCCCTGCAACGATACTGAGGGAGCCGAACAACCGGCACGATATGAATGCGCTCTCGGTGTCCATTAATGGCATCGCCGTTGGCTATATAGCGAAAGAGGAGACTCACCTCTGGCAGCCTTGGATGAAGCAGATAGAGATGAATCTCAGATACCCGACATGCGACGCCGCGGTATATCTCAAGGATGATGGAGGGTATAAAATCATCCTGCACTGCTCACCCACAACGCCATTCGCCGCGAACGACTGTCCTACCGGCTACGTTTGCATGGATGCCGTGCGTCAGGTCGCAGTCTTGGGCGAGGAGCTGCACCAAGACAAACTCGGAACATACGGCGTCGGAACATTCGTTTGGGTCGTGTTGGAAAATGGTGAAATCCCGAAGGGGAAATACAAGGGCAATCCCACTTACTGGGTTTCGCTGGATGGCACTCAAGTCGGCTACATAACCGCGGCTCAATACGAGAAATACAATGCACTGCTTGGAGCGTCGCAATCCTGCTGTGCCGCCTTCATCTCGCAAGGACCAAAGAAGCTCGAACTCTCGCTCATGCTCCCAAAGGCCTAATGCGGCAAGTCGCTGCTTTTATACGTCGCAGGAGTGGGATCTAGAAATCCTCCTCCTGTGAATATTTCTCCATCAACGACAGTGCCTCGTTCTCGAATCTTGCCTCATCCATGTCGTATTCCTTGTGTCTGGCGGCGACCAGAGGAACCAGCACCATGGAGGACTCCACAACGCCAAACCACAATCGAGGCCATTGTGACGGTCGCAGTTTCGATCCGGCCACGGCGACCGAGAATTTCCATACCTCATAAGTGTCGGCTACGGTCACGCGATGCAATAGCTTTCCGGGCTTCACCGGCTCCTCTCTCGTCCTCGGGCAGAACCGGTCACCCAGAAGCTTCATGGCGCGTTCCATATCGGCATTGAAACCACGATAGTCCTTGCCGATCTTCTTGATGGCCTTTGAACAGTATCCCCTATCGTCACATTGCATCGGAGAAGTCCGTCTCCCTGTAGAAAGCGAGCTCGAAAGGTATGCTCTCCTTCTCCCCAACGGCTCTCCACGGGGCCTCTCCGTGCGACCGGAGCTCCAGATCACGTCCGCTCGACGCTCCGTAATGGCGGATGACACGTTCGAGGATGCGCTTGTCATCCTCATCGAAGACGCTCATGTCCGGTTTGACGTCTGAGGAATACACTGTGGTGGGACGGTACATGTTGTCGTATTCCTGTATTTCCTTGACGTTGATTCTGCCTTGCTGGCGCATGCGTTCCACCACGTCCTGGAATTGGTCAGGCACTGGCCCCATGGGGCGATGCCTGTATGAATCCCCGGTGATCGTCTCCATGGATTCCTTGTATTCGAACCGGTCGAAGTCCACGTAGTAGAGGAGTTTTGCCAGTTTCTTCTTGCCGTGAATCATCCCATCTCGCATGTTGGCGATCAGATAGAGGATGACGTTCTCGTATTTTTGCTCGTTGATAGCCATGACGTTCACCTCCAACTCCTGCTAGTGAAATTATACAATCGGATAAGAATACTCGCCAGAGCAGATTAGCGCAAATCTTCCGTACTGCCGCATTTTCATCATTGCTTTATAAGTGCTTATAAACGGGTATAAGGCTTATATTTAAGCCGGTGGGTCTGAAATGCGGGTAAACGCCGGTTTTCCAGCGTTTCTTATTAAATCTGCTTCAGGCATTCGAATATTTGCGCCGTCTGTGCCGCATCGTCGGCGGCACGATGACGCTCGGTCTTGGCGATGCCGAAGTAGCGGATGAGGTCTACCACGCGATGATGGTCGAGCTGCGGCAGCAATGCCTGGGATAATTCCATCGTGTCATAAAAGCTCACGTCCGGCATTCCGGCACCGACCCTCTGCGCCTCCCTCGCGATCACTGGAATGTCGAAGCGCCGGATATTGTGGCCTATCCAAGTGTCACGCCCACAGAAAGCGTAGAATCTGGGCAATGCCTTGTCGATGGTGGGCTGGTGCCGCACGTCCCGGTCTGTGATGCCGGTTATCTGCGTGACCTTGGCTGGGATCGGAATCTGTGGGTTGACGAGCTGGCTGTATGACGCGACTTTGCGTCCGTGCCTGATTCTCACTGCTCCCAATTCGATGATTCGAGCGCTTCTGCCTAATCCCGTGGTCTCGATGTCGATGGCCACGTAATCATCCTCCACGCCATCATTCGTATCGACATGAGTGATTGGTGCCGTTTCCACTGTCGGAGCGTCTGAGCTGGCTTCCGGCGATGATTCAGGCGCATTCGTCGCTTGATGCTTATGGCGTGGCTCAGGCTTGAGGAAGAGATGCATGAAGAACCATGCGAGGAATGCGAGGAGCAGAACCGTCATGATGCTTGTGGCCAGATCGTACTTCGGCGTGGTGATGGTGTCGTATATGCCATAGATGCCGGAGATTGCGAACAGCACGGATAGCACGAGGTAAATCAGTTTCTTCATTTTTCCCCTTCCTTCTCTCTGCTTCAAACTACCGCAGATGGGGATTGGACGTGCCGATTCTTTCTTCCTTCGGCACACTGCGCCTATTGAAAAAAGAATGTTAGAGATTGTATATGTATTGTTTGTTTATACATTAAAACGCAGTGTTAGATTTAACCAAATCTAACAGACGCTTGTTTTTAATCTATAGTGTGTGTTATAGTTCATATCAGCAAAAGGAAAAGCCCCCGAAGCTGGTCTGGAGCTCCGAGGGCAAACGGAAAACCTAGCATGATTCTCCATGCACCATTCTAAGGCAAGGCATGGAGGGGAAGAGATGGAACCGATGGGCTACCGGAACACCAAGATGGTCGAGGAACTGGCGGCGCAAGGACGAATCACCACCAAGCGCAGCGAATCGCAGAGCTTCGACCCGATGCAATTCACCTTGCTCTACAAGATGGCGTCCAGCACCTATGACTGGCCGCTGGACGCCGCAGCGGCAAAGAACGGGGCGCTCCCCCGCACCTACAAGCACGGATGGCTGGCGATGGCCCGCGACCTCGGCATGACGCTCCCCGATGCCTTGGATGAGATCGAGGTCATCGGCGACGAGCCACGTGCCCCGAAGAAGGAGCTCAAGGCCATGCAGCGGTTGAGCCTCACCGCCAAGAAACTCGAAGCAGCCGGACTTATCAAATGCCTGCGCAAAGGTAGCCCGCAGAAGCGCAATAACGCCATCTGGCTGCTGACTATCGGCACGCCGGACGAAAACGCCGAGGTTGAAGCCTACGTGCGCCAACGCCTACGCCTCTGATTCCGTGCCCACATTTTGCCCACGTTTTATAGAGAAATGACGTGATTTGGAGTGAATTGGAGTGAAATAGAAAAGCCGGAAAACCGTTGGAAATAAAAGGAAAACCGCCATTTCTGGCGGTTTGAAAAAGTGCCTCCAGCGGGACTCGAACCCGCAATCCGAAGAGGTCGATTTTAAGTCGACTGCGTATACCGATTTCGCCATGGAGGCTTTGCGCCGGCCAGAAGAAAAAGCCGACGCCAAGCTATTATGCCACGTCAGCGCGCAGCAAGCAATCTCTTGCCGTAATCCAGCACGATGCCGTCCAACAGACCATGCTCGCTGGCCATGAAGGAGTCGATGCGCTGGCCATGATCCTCATATGCGGCTTCAGACACCTTGGCAAGCACACGGTTCCACACCAATGCGCCGCCGCCGACCACATCGACGCGTCCGGGATGAATAGTCTTGTAGGTCAGACGCTCCTCACGAGGCATGTGCAGGAACCGGTTGTCAACGGCATAGGCATCTTCCAGCGTGCAGCGTGCGCCGTCCACGGCGGTGTGGTCGTATTCCGTCAATCCCATAGCCAATGCGGTCATGGTGGTGACCGTTCCGGACACGCCGATGATGGTGTGGGTCTTGCCGGCGGGAACGGTCTTGAACGCCTCGTCGATATGCGCGTCGATATCCGCGACCGCCTCGGCGATCTGCCCCTCGGTCGGCGGGTCGTTTTTCAGATGACGCTCCGTCATACGGACAGACCCGATATTCATGGAGAACGCGGCCTGCACCTGCGTGCTCGGATGGGTGACGCCGTCGCCTCCCAGCACCAGTTCGGTGGAACCTCCGCCCAAATCGACCACCAGATAGGGGGCCTCAACCTCGCGATGGACGATGCTGGTGGCACCGAGGAAGCTTAAATCCGCTTCCTCCGTGCCTGGAATGACTTCGGGACGCACGCCCAAGATCTTCTCGATGTTGTCTTCGAATTCCTCACGGTTCTCGGCATCACGGGTGGCCGATGTGGCCACGAAGCGGATGCCGTCCACGGGATGTTCGGCAAGCACGCCGGCGAATTCTCGGGCGGCCTCATAGGCGCGCGCCAACGCCTCGTCGGCGAAGCGATGGGTTTTGTCCACGTCCTGACCGAGACGAATCACCCGCAGGATGCGCGGAACGATGTCTTCCACACCGTCCTCGCTCACACGCGAGACTTTCAGACGAATCGAATTCGTGCCGCAATCAATACCGGCAACGGTTACCGACTTCATTACTCCCACCTTCTACTCTTCGTTTTCCACTGCGCAACGGCATACGGCCGGATCGAACTCATGTTTGATGGCGGACAGGGCCATATCACCGATGGGGTTGGCGCCCTCACCCATCACCAGCGTCTGGGCCAACAACGCATGCAGGCATTTGACACGCACCGGCATGCCGCCGGCACTGGTGCCTTCGATGTGTTCCTCGCTGTCTTCCAAGGCCAAAGCGATTTCATGGCGGAACGCGAGGTACAGTTCGTGGGCACGTTCGTATCCGGCACGCAGATCCTCGTTTTCGGCCAGCATATCGTTGTATTCCTTCATCTTGCCTTCGGCTTCGATGTGGGAGATGGCCTTCACCGCTTCGGGCCCGGTCAGATAGCAGGTCGTCGGGAACGGGACACCGCCTGGAAGCAACGGCCGGGTGACCACAGCCAAAGGCCGGCCGCATACGCAACGGGCTCCGACGGCGACCATGCCGCGCGGGTAACGTCCAAGCTGACGCTCCACCACGGCGATATCATGTTCGGTGGCGGGTTGGGCAAGCACTTTGTCCGCCAAACCCTTGGCCTGTTCGATAATCGTCATGTCCATGTCACTCCTGTCCGTCTTCCGACGGCTGCTGACCGTCCTGTTGCGATTGGCCAGTCTGTTGTTGACTGTCCTGTTTGTCTTCTTCGCCGGCATGCTGCGACTGTTTCGTCGAGTCGGCTTTCACGGGATCCGACCGATCCGCCTGCTTGAAGGAATATGCAAGCTCCTTATACCACGGCAGGGCGGTTTTCGGTGATTCGTCGTATGTCGTCCCTTTTTTCGGCTCGCTCTTGCCGGTCACCGCTTCGGGATGCTCGACACGAATCGCCTGTTCGCCGGGAAAGACGAATCCCAAACGATCCCTGGCCTGGGCGGTGACATACGCCTTGTCATCCCATCTTGCGATATCGTTCTCCAGCTCGCGTTTCTGCGCGACCAACGCCGCTTCCTGTTTTTTCAGTCCGTTAAGCTCTGCCAGATTCAACGCATAGGTATGGAATGTCGATGCCAACTGGATGGTTCCCAAAGCCACGATGAACAATGCCACGAAGAACGCGACCGGGCCGGCGCCGCCGCGTTGTGATGGTTTTTTTCGTGCCTTCGAACTCATAGCAACGAAAATACCCGTCGCGTTCGACTTGGAACACGACGGGTATTTCTATGTCAACGCATTCATGATGCGCTGGCTACGCTCACTCGGCGATGTACTTCTTGCAGGCCTTGAAAGCGCTGTAGCCGGCGTACTGAGCGGTGGAGCCGAGCTCCTCCTCAATCTCGAGCAGGCGGTTGTACTTGGCGATACGCTCGCCACGAGCCGGGGCACCGGTCTTGATCTGGCCGGTGTTCTTTGCCACAGCCAGGTCGGAGATGGTGGTGTCCGGGGTCTCGCCGGAACGGTGGGAAACCATGGAGGTGAAGCCGTTCTTGGTGGCCAGCTCGATGGCGTCGAGGGTCTCGGTGACGGTGCCGATCTGGTTGAGCTTGACCAGCAGGGAGTTGGCGGCGCCGAGCTTGATGCCCTTGGCCAGACGTGCCGGGTTGGTGACCAGCAGGTCGTCGCCGACGAACTGCAGGCGATCGCCGAGCTTGGCGGTGATGGCCGCCCAGTCGTCCCAGCCTTCTTCCTGGAACGGATCCTCGATGGAGACGATCGGGTACTCGTTGATGAGGTTCTCGTAGAAGTCGAGCATGTAGCCGGCCTCACGGTCGTCGCCTTCGAAGTGGTACTTGCCGGTCTCCTTGTTGTAGAACTCGGAGGAAGCCACATCGAGGGAGATGCCGATCTGCTTGCCCGGCTCGTAGCCGGCGGCGGAGATGGCGTCCATGATGTAGTTCAGGGAGTCCTTGTTGGACTTCATCTTCGGAGCGAAGCCGCCCTCGTCGCCGAGGCCGGTGTTCAGGCCCTGCTTCTTCAGGACGTTCTTCAGGGTGTGGTAGACCTCGACGCCAGCCTGCAGAGCCTCGCTGTAGGTGTTGAAGCCGTACGGGGAGATCATGTACTCCTGGATGTCGGTGGCGAAGTCAGCGTGGGCGCCACCGTTCATGATGTTCATGTTCGGGACCGGCAGGATGTGGCCGTTGGTGCCGCCGATGTAGCGGTACAGCGGCTGATCCGCGGACTCGGCGGAAGCGTACAGAGCGGCCAGGGACACGCCGAGGATGGCGTTGGCGCCCAGACGGCCCTTGTTCGGGGTGCCGTCGAGCTCGATCATGGTCTCATCGAGAGCGCGCTGATCGGAAGCGTCCATGCCGATGACCTTCGGAGCGATCTCCTCGTTCACGGCCTTGACGGCGTTGAGCACACCCTTGCCCTGGTAAACGGACTTGTCGCCATCGCGACGCTCCCAAGCCTCGGCTTCGCCGGTGGAAGCACCGGACGGAACGAGGCCCAGGCCCTGAGCACCGTCATCGGTGTCAAGAACGACCTCGACGGTCGGGTTGCCGCGGGAATCGAGAATCTGACGCGCGTAAACGCTTTCAATTACTGCCACAACTACTCCTTATAAACGTTAGGTTGTGATGACAATGCCAAGAATAGTGCGATTTATGGACGTATGCCAAACTTTGCCCGCATGTTCCATGTGAACGCTCACACTCTTTTTTGCATCCCATTGTCATTGACGCGGTGTCGGTTTCCAGTCCAGATCGTCAAGCAATTGACTGGTCCATCCGACCACTTCGTCCGAGCTCATCGGCTTGGAACCAAGCGAGCTTGCGAATGGAGCCGGTACCAGATACGTCTTGGTCAACGGCCGGTACTGGATGCCTTTGTAGATTCTGGCCATGCGCATCTGCACGGATTCACGCGGCTCGAACTTCGACACGCGCACGTTGCGTCCTTGCGCGATGATCTCGGAAATGCCGAGCTTGCGAGCCTTGAACCGCAACCGCGCCACGTCGAACAGCGCTTCGAAATCGACGGGCGGCTTGCCATAACGATCGGTGAGTTCGTCGCGCAGCTCGTCGAGATCGTCTTCGGTGCGTGCGGAGGCGAGTTTCTGGTACGCTTCCAATCGCAGTTTGTCCGAATCGATGTAGTCGACGGGAATGGACGCCTCGGTCGGCAGGTCGATGGTGACGGCAACCGATTCCTTGCGTTCCGGCTCCTTGTACTGTTCGACCGCTTCGGACACCATACGCACGTACAGGTCGAAGCCGACGCCTTCGATATGGCCGCTCTGCTCGTCTCCCAGCAGATTGCCGGTGCCGCGCAATTCGAGATCCTTCATGGCTACGTCGAAACCAGAGCCGAGCGCGGTGTTCTGCGCGATGGTGGCGAGCCTGTCATGCGATTGCTGGGTCATCGGCTTGGTCGGATCGTACAGGAAGTACGCGTACGCGCGCTCACGTCCACGGCCGACGCGGCCACGCAGCTGATGCAATTGGCTCAAGCCGAAGCGGTCGGCATGGTCGACGATCAGCGTGTTGGCGTTGGAGATATCAAGGCCGGTTTCGATGATGGTGGTGCATACCAACACGTCGATGTCGCGATGCCAGAAGTCGCGGATCACACCGTCAAGCTGTTTCTCCCCCATCTTGCCGTGGGCTATGCCGACATGCGATTCGGGTACGAGCTCGTGGATTTTCGCCGCGACGGAGGAGATGTCCTGCACGCGATTGTGCACGTAGAACACCTGCCCACCACGCAACAGCTCGCGCCGGATGGCGGCGGTGACCTGCGCGTCCTCGTAAGCGCCGACGTAGGTGAGCACCGGCAGACGATCCTCCGGCGGCGTGGCCAGCGTGGACATTTCGCGGATACCGGTGACAGCCATTTCCAACGTGCGCGGGATAGGCGTTGCCGACAGGCTCAGCACGTCCACATTGGTGCGCAACGCCTTGAGCGTCTCCTTGTGCTCGACGCCGAAACGCTGTTCCTCGTCGATGATGACGAGTCCCAGATCCTTGAACTTGATCTTCGGATTGAGCAGCTTGTGCGTGCCGATGACCACATCCACGGAACCGTCTTCAAGCCCCTTGATGGTCTCGTTGATCTCCTTGGTGGTCTGGAATCGGCTCATGGCAGCCACGTTCACGGGGAAGCCTTCGAAACGTTCGGTGAAAGTCTCGAAATGCTGTTGCACGAGCAGTGTGGTCGGCACGAGCACGGCCACCTGCTTGGAATCCTGCACCGCCTTGAACGCGGCGCGCACCGCGATTTCGGTTTTGCCAAAGCCCACATCGCCGCAGATCAGACGGTCCATCGGAATGGGTTTCTCCATATCCGACTTGACCTCGTCGATGGTGGTGAGCTGGTCGGCCGTCTCCTGATAGGGGAAAGCGTCCTCCAGCTCCTTCTGCCACGGCGTGTCCTTGCTGAAGGCATAGCCTTTCGTACGCTGGCGTGCCGAGTAGAGCTTGACCAGATCCTCGGCGATCTCATGCACATGCTTGCGCGCCTTGGCTTTGGTGGCGGCCCAGTCGGAACCGCCCAGCTTGTTGAGTTTCGGCGTTTCGGCGCCGATGTATTTGCTGACCTGGTCGAGCTGGTCGGTGGGGATGAACAGTTTGTCCGCCGGCGCGCCTCGTTTGCTGGGAGCGTATTCGATGACCAGGTATTCGCGGGTGGTCTGGTTCTCGCCTTTGCCGATGGTACGTTGGCGCATCTCGACGAACCGGCCGATGCCATGCTGTTCGTGCACGACGTAATCGCCCGTTTTGAGTTCCATCAGGTCGATGGCCTTGCGGCGGCGTTTCGGCGTTTTCGCCTGTCCTGCGGCGGATGTGCGGCCGGTCAGGTCGCGTTCGGTGAGCAGGGCGATTTTCGCGGCGTCGTCCACGAAACCGTCGATGGCGCGCGATCGGACGCAATCGAAATTCGCGATGCCGGTTTCGTTGATCGCACGCTTCAGTCGGGTGAGTGTGCCTTGGGCCGCGGCCGTGATCGTCACCGCATAGCCGGCGTCGAGCAGTCCTTCGATGCCGGAGGCCGCTTTGTTTTCGTCACCGCGGTATTCACCGGGTTTGGTGGCATCAAGTTGGATGTGGCCTTCCCGGGTGGCGTCGACGCCGAAGCTGGTGAGTTTCCACACGTCATGTTTGGAGAAGACGAGTGCGGAGATGGTTTCCTCGAAATCGTAGAAATTCGCCTGGTCGAAGGTGATCGGCGCTCCGGCGCCATGTCCAGATGCGGCGACATGCCAGCTTGCGGCAAGGAATTCGTTGGCGGTTTTCGCCAGATCGTCGGCGGCGCGACGAAGTTTTTCCGGGTCGGACAGCATGACCAGCGCATGCTTGGGCAGCATGCCCTGCACCGGTTCCATATCGTCGACCAGCGCGGGCAGCAGCGATTCCATGCCTTCCACCGGGATGGCGTTGGCGATGGATTCGAGCATGTCCTCGGCGTTGGGAATGGAGCCGATCAGCGATTTCGCACGTTGGCGAATCTGGTCGGTCAACTGCAGTTCACGGCATGGCGTGGCCCATACGGTGGAAATATCCTTACCGTAGGTGCGCTGGTCGGATGCGTGGAATTCACGTATGGTGTCGATCTCGTCGCCGAAGAATTCGATACGCACCGGATGCGGCAGAGTGGGCGGAAAAACGTCGATGATGCCACCGCGGACGGCGAATTCGCCACGGTCCATCACCAAGTCGACGCGCGTGTACGCGTTTTCCACCAGTTTGCGGGATGCTTCGTCAAGAGGCAGTTCCTCGCCTTGGGAGAACACGAGTGGTTCGACGTCCCCCAAGCCTGCGACCACCGGTTGGATGAGGGAGCGCACCGGCATGACCAGAATGCGGATGGGGCCGAACAGCGTGCTGCCCTCTTCGGGATGCTTCAGCCTGCGGAACACCGCCATGCGGCTTGCCACAGTGTCCGCGCGTGGTGAAAGCCGTTCATGGGGAAGGGTCTCCCATGCTTCAAGCTGCGCCACATCGTTTGGGTCTCCGTCATACCAGGAACGGATGGACTCCACGGCTTCCTCCGCTTCGCGGCTGGAGGCGACGACGAGCACGACCGGCTGTTTGCCCGCAGCGCCGGCTGCGAGCGCCGGGCGTAGGCCGTCCGGCACACCGACGGTGATGCTGGGGTCGATGTCTGATTCCGGTTCTTCGATTTCCCCGGCGATGAGCGCGCGGAAATCGTCATCGGTTTCCAGCACGTCGAGGATGCCGGCAAGCGAGCCTGCGGTCGGCAGTTGCGGTGGTTGCGCCGGAGACGTCGGTTCAGCGGCCATTGAATCGCTCCTGGGCTTTGGCGAGACCGTCGAAGATGATGGTTTCGGCCGCGTCGGCACCGTCGGCGAGGAATTCGGGGAGCTGCTTGCGTTGGTCCGGTCCGAAGCCGCCCAGCACCCAGTTCACGGTGTTGTCGTGCGCGTGGGCTCCGCGTTGGGCGTGGCCGACGCCCATGCGCACGCGCGCGTATTTCGGGGTGCCGAGCGAACGGTCGATGGATTTGATGCCGTTGTGCCCGCCTGCGGAGCCGCCGGCTTTGACTTTGATTCTGCCGAAGTCGAGGTCCATGTCGTCGTGGATAACCACGATATGGTCCGGTTCGATCTGGTAGTAGGCGCTGATGGAGGCGACCGCGTTGCCGGATTCGTTCATGTAGGTGAGTGGCTTGGCGAGGAAGAATTTGACGTTGCGGCCGGATAGGTTCATCACGCCTTTGCCGAGCATGGCGAGTCCCTTGTGGTCGGAGAAGTTGACGGACCAGCGTTCGGCCAGCACGTCGGCGGTCATGAAGCCCATGTTGTGGCGGGTGCCCTCATATTTGGAGCCGGGGTTGCCCAGTCCTGCGATCAGCCAGAAATCAGATGCCATAATAATCGTCCATTCCTCTGTGTTCTTGCGTGCTCTCGTCTTGTTTAACCGCACAGATTCTACTGTCAGGTGCTTACAGGTCGAGATGCCAGTAGCTCATGTCGCGCATGGTTCCGGTGGAGTCGGTGGCGGCTTGGGGCATGAGTCCGAATTGGGTGAATCCGAAATGTTTCATCAGTGCGATGGATCCGCGGTTGTCGGCGAAGATGATGCCGCAGGCTTTGCGCATGTGGCGGTTTCGGCATTCGTCAAGCAGTCTGGCCAGTGTGAAGGTGCCCGCTCCCCTGCCCTGCCATTCGGGGGCGATGTAGTAGGCGAGGTCGGTGACGCCGTCGTAGCCGGCGCGGTCGTAGAACACGGACAGCGCGGAGAAGCCGATGATCCGTTCGCCGCCTTCCGTGGCTGCATCCGTGGCAGGCACGGTGGTGACGAACACCGCATATGGATCGTGGTGCGATTCCACCCATGCCTTGCGTTGCGCGTAGGTACGTGGCGTGGTGTCGGCGGACGAGCCGCCGCGGATGACTGCCGCGTTGTAGATGTCGGTGATCGCTTGGATATCGTCTTGCGTCGCGATGCGGAAAGAATAGTCGGCCATGCGCCCAGCATACCCGGCGGCGAACGACAACAGGGGCCGGTTCCTTTGGAAGGAGCCGGCCCCTGCGTATTTCATGAAGGGAATCGGACAGGAATCACTGTTCGAGTTCGATGGCCTTGTTCAGTGCTTCCTGAAGCTGCTTCTGAGCGTCGCCGTAGGCGGACCAATCGCCCTTCTTCATGGCGGCATCGGAATCCTTCATGGCCTGTGCGGCATCGTCAAGTGCCTTCTTCAGGTCGGCGCTCATCGTGCCGGACGAATCGCCATTATTGCCGCCGGTCTTACCGTCGGTATTGGATGGCGTGTCCTGCTTGCCGTCAGTGTTGGTCTTGCCATCGGCGGAATCGTCGTTCTTAGCATCCTGCTTGTCATCGGTGGTGTCGCCCACGTTTTCGGCGTCGCCTGCGGACGCGCCGGAATCGCCGCCGAACACTTGGTCGAGAGCCTCGTCCAGCGTGTCGGCGAAGCCGACCTGGTCGCCGAATGCGACGAGCACCTTCTTCAGCAGCGGGAAGCTGGTGGAGCCGGACGATTTGACGTACACCGGCTGCACGTAGACCAGGCCTCCGCCGAGAGGCAGGGTGAGCAGGTTGCCGCGCTGCACATTGGTCGAGCCGGATTCGAGCAGGTTGAGTTCCTTCGACACGTCGGCGGACGCGTTGAAGTTGTTCTGCGCCTGGCCGGGGCCCGGCACGTTGGAATCCTTCGGCAGTTCCTGCAATCGTATGGTGCCGTAGCTCGAGCCGATTTTGCCTTTCTCGTGGCCCGCGTCGGAATCGACCGACAGGAAGCCGGTCAGGATTTCCCTGGTGGACGAGCCTGCGGGAATGTACGACGAGGTCAGCGAGAACACCGGTTCGCTGGAGCCGCCGGTCTGCAGCGTCAGATAGTACGGCGGCTGCAGGATGTCTCGCTGTTGCGCCTGCTGCGATTCGGTCGGGTCGACGGGGGTCTGCCAGAAATCCTCTCCGGAGAAGAACTGGTTGGCGCTGGACACGTGGTATTTGGCCAGCAGTTCGCGCTGCACCTTGAACAGGCTTTCCGGATAACGCATGTGGCTCATCAGGTCGCCGGAGATTTCCGACAGCTGGTGGTACTGGCCGGGGAAGATCTTCTCCCAGGCTTTGATGACCGGGTCGGACTGGTCCCATACATACAGGTCCACGGAACCGTCGTATGCGTCCACGGTGGCTTTCACGGAATTGCGGATGTAGTTGGCGTTCTTCGAGTTCAGGCTGCTTACCGTGTCGGAGGATTCCGTGGTGGAGTCCTTGGTGGCCTCGCCCAAGTCGGTCATCTGAGAGTATGGGTAGGCGTCCGAAGTGGTGTAGCCGTCCACGATCCACTTGACCCGTCCGTCCACCACGGCCGGGTATACGCGGCCGTCAAGCGTCAGATACGGCGCGACTTTGGCCACACGTTCCTTCGGGGAACGGTCGTAGAGAATCTGCGAATTGGAGTTCACACGGTTGGAGAACAGGATCTGGTCGGAGCCGAAGCGGATGGCGTACAGCAGTCTGGAGAAGATGTTGCCGATCTTCGGACCGCCATCGCCCTTGAAGGTGTTGGTGGCGCCTTCCGAACCGGTCGGATAGTCGAATTCCCAGGATTTGGTGCCTTCCGGAGCGCCTACGATCGAATATTCGGTGGCGTTCGGAGAGAAGTAGATGCGCGGCTCGTACTTTTCGGAATCGGTGAGCTTGCCTTGGGTGGGGATGCCCGCTTCGAAGAACTTCGGCTGGCCGTCGGCGGTCACCTTGTTGCCGTAGGCGGCCACAACGCCATAGCCGTGCGTGTACACGGTGTGGTCGTTGACCCAGTTGCGGTTGTCAAGACCGTCCAGATCGAGTTCGCGCGCGGCGATCACCGTGTCCTGGCTGACGCCGTCGACGTCGTATTTGTCGACCGCGACGGTGTCGGCGAACGTGTAGTACTGCTTGGACTGCTGCAGCTGTTTGAACGTCGGGGAGATGATCTGCGGGTCGAGCAGGCGGATCTGAGCGGTGGATTCCGCGGAATCAGCCAATGCGCCTTCCTCGCCTTCGGTGGTGGCCTTGTACTGTTCGGCCTTCACCTTGTCCAAGCCGTACGCGGCGCGGGTGGCGTCGATGTTGCGCTGGATATAGGTGGATTCCATTTCCTGCGCGTTCGGATTGACGCGGAAGCGCTGCAGCAGCACCGGCCAGGCCACGGTAAGCACCAGGCTCACCACGATGGCGGAGGCGATGGCCACGGTCGGCACCTTCCACGCCTTGAGCGCTTCGGAAGCACGTGCCGCGATGGGTGCGGAACCTTCCAACGTATGGGATTTCATAATCCACAGGCCCAGTATCACGCCAAGGATGGCGGTGATGGCGGCCATGATGAACGTGACGGGGATGGTGGCGTTCACCGTGGTGTAGGTGGCACCGGTGATTCTGCTGCCTTCCTCGGTCAGGTGCGAGAACACTCCCAGAACCTGATTGGCGGCCCAGGCGAACATGTTGAGCATCAGCCAGATGCCGATCTGGCGGCGGGCGCGTTTGGTGATGCGGAACAGGCCATGACCGTTCACCGGCATGGTGATGCGGATGCCGCCCATAAGCACGTGGGTGACGATGGAGAAGATGATGCCAGCGAGCAGCAACAGCGAGACAGCGGACATGATGAGTTTCAGTCCGGGCAGCACGAACACGTAGAAGCCGTTGTCGATGCCGAACTGCGGATCCTTGGTGCCGAAGCTTTGCGAGTTGAACATGAGCAGGATTTCGGACCAGTTCGCGTTGAACTGGGAGCCGAACACCAGTCCGACAATCAGGGAGATGACCACGGCGATGCGTCGAGCGCTCTTGGAGCTCACGCTCTTGCCGATTTCGATGGTGTCGCCGTTCACGCGGATGGTGGAGCCGTCCGCAGCGTCGGGACGCGCCCATATCGCCAGCGTGGCGGAGATGAAGCCGACTGCGGCGATGAGCACCGCGTACGCCAGCCAGAGGCCGACCCTGGTGCCCAGCTGCGTCCAAATCACACTTTGGAAGCCGAGCTGGCTGTACCACATGACATCGGTGACGAACTGCGCGAGCGCGAAGAACAGTCCGATGACGATGGCGAGCGCCAGCACCACGCCGATGAAGATCTTGCTGCCGTTCGACGGTTTGCGCGGACGGTTCGGCTTGCTGGTGATGCGGGGGCCCGAAGGTCGTTTCGGGGGAACGTTCGACGATGGTTGCGGACCGTCTCCTCCGTCGGTTTCGACGTTGAGGATGATCGGATCGTCGTTGCTGGGTTTGCGCGGATTCTGCCTGCCGGCACGGTTCGAGCCGCCTTCGGGATCGAACATGGGACCAAACATATCAAAGAAAGACATGCTAATAGCCTAGCGACAGGCGAGGAACGCCGTTAAGCCGCCAGCCGAACGGATCTGGCCGTGGGCTGAATCGGCTGTTCCGTGGCATGTCCGCATGAAGGGAACATATGGGGAATGCCGGCATGCCATAATGGCGGTATGAAGAAGGCTCATGGGTTTTTCACACGATTGGTGGCTGCCTGCTGCGTGGCGATGCTGCCGGTCACGTTGGCCGCATGTTCCGGCGACGCTTCCCCATCGGACGCCGCCACCGCAGCTTTTTCCACTCGCCGGCCGACGGTCACGCATGATTCCCTCGACAAGGCGCAAGTGCCGTCCGTCCGCGACGATTCGCCGCATGCCAAGGCGGTGCGGGCCGTGGAGTCCATGAGTGTCGAGGAACAGGTCGGGCAGCTGGTTATGGCGCCATTGTTCGCTGGTTCCGATCCGTCATCGTTGTATGACCTCATCGCGAACAGGCATGTTGGTTCGGTCTTGATCATCGGCAACTGGAATTCGGGGACCGCCGGGGTCGCGGCCGCCACATCCACGCTGCAATCGTATGCTCCGGGCGACAACCAGCTGTTGATGTCCACCGATCAGGAGGGTGGTCTGGTCCAGCATCTCAAGGGGGCCGGGTTCGATACCATGCCTTCGGCCATCCAGCAGGGCGCAATGGATGTCAGCCAGTTGAGGCAATCGGCATCCGCATGGGGCACGCAGCTCAAAGCTGCGGGCATCAATGTCGATCTGGCGCCCGTCGTCGGCACGGTGACCGTGGACCGTTCGTCGAACGCCCCGATTGGCGCGCTGTACCGTGATTTCGGTCTTGATCCGGCCGGCAATGCGGACCATGCGAAGGCGTTCATACAGGGCATGTCCGATTCGGGGGTAGGCAGCGCCATCAAACATTATCCGGGTTTGGGATCGGTGACCGGCAATACCGATTTCACCGCGAACGGCATCCTCGACACCACCACCACGTTGGATGGTCCGGAAATCAGCGCGTTCAACGGCACGTTGGAGGCAAGCCCTTCGATGGTGATGATGTCTTTGGCCACATATCAGGCGATCGATCCGAATAATCCGGCCGTGTTCTCATCAACGCTGGTCACCGGCTATCTGCGCGGGAAAATCGGCTTCCAAGGCGTCGTCACTTCCGATTCCCTGTCCGCAACGGCTTTGAGTGGCGTGCAGCCGAGTGATTTGGGTGTGCGGCTGGTCGAAGCCGGCGGCGATTTGGCATGTATCGGCGCCTCTTCCTACGTGCAGCCGGTGTTGGACGGATTGAACGCCAAAGCGGCCGGCGATGCGACGTTCGCGCGGAAGGTGCAGCAATCCGCCATTCGTGTGATGACGCTCAAATACGAGATGGGGCTCGCCAGGTAATCGCAATGCCAAGCACAGGCGGAAGCCGTCTTACGAGAAAACCAGCTGTACCAGCAGCATATAGACGGCGGTGCCGCCGGCGATCGACAGCAGCATGTTCCTTTTCCATATGTGCAGCAGGGCGATTGCGATAATCGCCAACAATTCGGGAATGCCGTGGCTGCCTGACGTCAGGCGCACTCCTTTGAGCGAGTACACGACAAGCAGGCCTGTCATGGCATACGGCAGGACGGTGCCCAGGTAGGTGATGAAACGCGGCGGTTCCTTCGATTCGGGGAACAGCAGGAACGGCAGGAAACGTGTCAGCATGGTGCCGAGCATCGCCATGATGATGGTGATGACGCCTTGCCACGTGGTCATGATCATCATGCGTTCGTCTCCTTGTCCGCGTTGTTCGTTTCGTTCTCCCCGTCCGTCTTGTCGATCTTCAGGTCGTCCAGGTATGGCCGCAGCAGAATGAACATGACGAGCATGGCGACCAGGGATGGGATCATGAAATTGTCGGCGCCGAACACCCCCAGACAGATCGCGGGCACCGCTATGCCGGTAAGCGCGGCCATGTGGCTTTTGCGTTTCGTGGTCAGCCATTGATCCACGAAAATGACGGCGAACATGGCGGTCATGATGAAGTCGAGACCGGAGGTGTTGAAGGTGATGCGTTCTCCGAGAAGGCCGCCAAGCGTGGCGCCGGCCACCCATGATGACTGGTTGAGCAGGCCGACGAAGAAGTAGAACCATCCGCGATCGACGTCGGCCGCAATGATGGTGCCGTTGTCGATGGCGAAGGTCTCGTCGCACAACGAGAAAATGAGATACGGCTTCTTGGCGCCCATGTTCTTGAACCGGCCGAGCATGGAGATGCCGTAGAACAGATGACGGGTACCGAGCATGACGGCCAGCATGAACGTGACGAACGGGTTGAACGCGGACACCAGCAGATTCACGGTGACGAATTCCATGGAACCGGTGAAGATGAACGCGCTCATGCACATGGGCCACAGGAACGAAAAGCCGCGCGTGCCCATCAGCACGCCGTACGACAACGCCAGAAGGAAAAAGCTGATGCAGACCGGCGACGTCCGCGGCAATGCCGTTCTGAACGCCTTGCCCATGACGGCGTTCCTGTTCTGCGTCCGCACCATTAAATATCAGCCCTTCTTCCGTCCGTTCCCATGCTTCTCTTCTCATGCCTTCTCTTGCCGCGCCCTGATATACCCCGACGCGCCACAACGACGGCCAACATACTATCGCCGACCCCGACAAACCATGCGCAACCGTATCGGCGCGTGGACATCGACGGATTACGTACAAAGCATGCGCGGCGAGATTATCATGCTGCATACTGGAACGTAACGAAAAACCTTTGGACAAGGAGCATGAATGAAGACACTGGTACTGGTGTTCCACCCGCATCTGGAAAAATCGCAGGTCAACCGCAAGCTCATGGACGCGGCCAACGAGACCGGCGACGTGACCGTGGTGGACGAGTACGCCGCATATCCCGACTTCAAAATCAACGTCGAACATGAGCAGGAGCTCATCGAAACGCATGACCGCATCGTGCTGCAGTTCCCGTTCTACTGGTACAGCTCCCCCGCGCTGCTCAAGCAGTGGGAGGATGACGTGATCAAGGCCGGCTGGGCCTACGGCGGCGGGCGGGCGCTCGAAGGCAAGGAGTTCATGTTGGCCGTGTCCACCGGCTCTCCGGCGGACTCCTACACGCGTGAAGGCAGCCATGTGCGCACCATGGAGGAGCTGCTTTCCCCGTTCGAGACCACGTTCCGTCATACGCATGCCACATATCTGAAGCCGTTCCTCATCCAAGGCGTCGCCACGTCCACCGATGAGCAGATCGACGCCGCCGTGGCGAAGTATCCGGCAGCGCTGATCGGCTGATTCCTCTGCCTGTTTCGGCGCGCATTTCCCGATTTTCCGCAGGGAGCCGTGTTCGTTCCAGACGAACGTGGCTCCCTGTTTGACTTCAAGTACTTGAAGTTCCTATTCTCTTCCAACAGAGCATGAAGGAGCATACGGTGAATAACACTCCAGATACATTTACATCCGCTGCGGAGCAGGACATGTCCGAAACCCGCCAGGCGTTCCTCACCGGCGAGCGCGCGGAGTTCTTCGCGCATGACCGCCGGTACGTCGATACGATTTTCGACGATGGCGAATCGCCGTTGAAGCATGCCCATGACATCGAACTGAGGTCGAGCTCGTTCAAATGGAAGTATCCGCTGTGGTATTGCTCGGATATCGATGCGAAGGACTGCACGTGGTTTGAGATGGCACGTGCGGGCGTATGGTACACGGACCATATCAAGGTGGAGGATTCGACGATCGAGGCGCCGAAGAATTTCCGCCGCTGCCATGACGTGACGTTACGCAACGTGGATTTCGTCAACGCCGAGGAGACGTTGTGGGCCTGTTCCGGCGTGACGTTGGACAATGTGAGCGCGCATGGCGACTATCTGGCGATGAATTGCGCGGATGTGAAAGCCGACAACCTACGTTTGGTGGGCAATTATCCGTTCGATGGCGCAAGGAACGTGGAGATTTCCAATTCCCGTCTGATTTCGAAGGATTGTTTCTGGAACTGCGAGAACGTGACGGTGCGCGATTCGTTCATTTCCGGCGAGTATCTGGCGTGGAACTCGCGTAACGTGACGTTCGAGCATTGCACGATCGAAAGTCTGCAGGGCCTGTGCTACGTGGACCATCTGGTGTTGCGTGACTGCCGGCTCGTCAATACGACGCTCGCGTTCGAATATTCCTCCGTCGATGCCGACGTGCGCGGCACGATCGACAGCGTGTTCAATCCTTCGTCCGGCACGATTCGCGCCGACCATATCAACGAGCTGACGCTCGATCCGGCGAAAATCGATCCGACGGCCACGACGATCGTGACAGCCGACGCCGCATAACAGTAGGTAGGATTGGCGGTATGACTTACGATTTCGATACTCCGATCGACCGTTCCGGCACGTACTCGCTCAAATGGGAGGAGGCTGGCGACGCGCTGCCCATGTGGGTGGCGGATATGGATTTCCAGACCGCGCCCGTAATCCGCGAGGCGTTGCGTCGGCGCGTCGAGCATGGCGTTTTCGGCTATTCGATCGTGCCGCCAGAATGGAATCAGGCGTACGTGGATTGGTGGGGACGCCGTCATGGGCTTGCCATCGACCCGGACTCGCTGGTGTTCTGCACCGGTGTGGTGCCGGCGATCTCCAGCATGGTCAGGAAACTCACCACGCCGAACGAGAACGTCGTGATCATGACGCCGGTCTACAACATCTTCTTCAATTCGATTCTCAACAATGGCTGCCGTGTGCTTGAATCGCCGCTCGCCTATGACGGCGAAGGACATTACGAGATCGATTGGGCTGATTTCGAAACGAAACTCGCCGACCCGCAGACCACGCTGATGATTCTGTGCAACCCGCATAATCCGATCGACCGTATTTGGGATTGTGAGACTTTGGAACGTATCGGCGAACTGTGCTGGAAGCATCATGTGACGGTGGTCAGCGATGAGATCCACTGCGATCTGACCGATCCGGGTTTCGATTACGTGCCGTTCGCCTCGGTGGGCGAGCATTGCGCGATGAATTCGGTGACCTGCATGGCTCCGACCAAAACGTTCAACATCGCAGGACTGAATTCCGCGGCCGTGATGATTCCGAATCCGGTGCTGCGTCATAAGGTGTGGCGAGCTTTGAACACCGATGAGGTGGCGGAGCCGAACGCCTTCGCCATGGACGCCACCCTGGCCGCGTTCAACGAGGGCGAACCGTGGCTGAACGAACTGCGCGCTTATCTGGCCGGCAACAAGGCGACCGCGCGTGCGATGTTCGACAAATACAACGCTTCGGTGCCGGCCGACCGGCGCATCATCATGGTCGAAGGACATGCCACCTACCTGTTGTGGGTCGACTGTTCGGCCATCACGCATGACACGGATGCGTTGTGCGATTATCTCAAACGCGAGCATAAGGTGATGTTCTCCGAGGGTTCCGAATATGGTGGCAACGGTCATGATTTCGTGCGTATCAACGTGGCCTGTCCGCGTGCACGCATGATCGAGGGTCTTGCACGGTTCATCGACGGTCTGCTCGCGTATCGAGCACAATCGTTTCCAAAGATGGACTGATAAACCCTTGGACTGACGCATGACGGATGCGGCAACGGCCTCTTCAAGGACCATGAAAGGACGCAACATGGTGGTGGTGTTTTTCTCCCGCGCCGGCGAAAACTACGAAGTGGGCGAGGTGACGGTCGGCAATACCGCGAAGCTTGCCCAAGAGGTGGCCCGGCGGACCGATTCGCCGATGATTGAAATCACACGTACCGAGCCTTATCCGGAACGGTACGCCGCGACCTCAGAAATGGTGCAGGAGGAGCAGCGTGTCAACGCGCGTCCGCCGTTCACGCTCAGCGGCGATACCGATGCGCTCGATTCGTCCGATACCGTGTTCCTTGGCTATCCGATTTGGTGCGGCGATATGCCGATGCCCATGTACGCTTTTCTGGAAAGCCGCGACTGGTCCGGCAAAACCATTTATCCGTTCTGCACGCACGGCGGCAGCGGGCTTGGACGGACTCCGGAACGTATCACCGCAATCACCAAGACGACGGTGAAGCCGGGGCTTGCGGTCATGGGGACCGACGCACAGAACAACGCAAGTAAAGCCGCCGAAGCCGTCAGCGGGTGGATCGCCAAATCCGGTCTATAGATTCGCAATCCACATCCGTCCGTTCCGTCTGCTTCAGCACGCCTTCGAGTTGGAGCAGACGGATTTTGGTTTCAATGCCTCCCGCATAACCGGTGAGACTGCCGTCAGCGCCGACGACCCGATGGCAGGGCACGATAAGCGCGATCGGATTGTGGTGCACCGCTCCCCCGATGGCGCGTGCGGATACCCTACGCCCGTCCGCACGTTTCAACTCCAATCGACGTGCGAGTCCGCCGTATGAAACCGTTTCGCCGTATGGCACTTTCCGCAGCAATGCCCATGCTTCCTTGCGGAACGGCGTGCCTTCCAGCCGCAACGGCACTTCGGTCCGAGGTATGCAACCTGCAAAGTATTCCTCCAGCCATCGTTTCGCGGCGCCAATCGTCGGCGAATCACCCAAAACCGCGGAATCATCGTCCGCATAGCCTGGCTGCCAATCGAACCACAGGCCGAGCAATGCCGTTTCGTCGGCGATCAGCGTGATGCCGCCAAGCGGCGAATCGTAATGCGACTTCTTTTTCACCGCCGTTATCCACCTTTCCACAAAACACCTATCTCGCCTATGAATGGCGGATTTCGTCTTTCGACACATGTTATCTCGCTTATAGATGGCGGACGGCAAAGTGAAAAGCCGCGCTTTTTACCCCCATACGCTATCTCAGGGGGTCTAAATCGAAAAACATCCGCCATCTATAGTGGAGATAGCATCAGGCAGACCCGCAAATCCGCCATTCATAGGCGAGATAGGACCAAAAACGAAGGAGTTGGCATGGGATACGCACTCATCACGGGAGCGTCCGGCGGCATCGGACGCGAACTGGCGGCGCTGTTCGCAGCGGACGGACATGACCTGGCGATCACCGCCCGCAGCCAGGAACGGCTTGACATGGTAAAAACCAAGCTCGAGCAGCGTTTTGGCGTGCATGTGGTGACGTTCGCCATAGATCTGAGCGAAGCAAATGCGCCGAAGAAACTCCATGATTTCACCACATCACAAGGTATTGCGGTCGACCATCTCGTTAATAACGCAGGCTTCGCTGACTGGACGGATTTTCTCGACGCCGACTGGAACCGGCAAAATGAGATGATGCAGCTCAACATGCATGCGCTCGCTGAGTTGACGTATCGGTATGGCCGAGACATGCGCGCCAACGGGCATGGCAGGATTTTGAATATTTCGTCCGTCGCCTCGATGATGGCAGGCCCATACATGGCGATGTATTTCGCGTCGAAGGCGTTCGTGCGTTCGCTATCCGAGGCAGTGGCCCACGAATTGCGCGGCACGGGCGTGACGGTGACCTGCGTATGTCCCGGTCCGACCACGACCGGCTTTCAGAAGGCTGCGAATATGAGTGGCCACAACTTCTTCACCATGACCAAACCGGCCACCGCACGTCAGCTTGCCACGTACGCCTACCGCAGGATGATGCGCGGCTCAACCCTCGCATACCATGGTCCGCTCACCAAGGCGGGCGCGCTCGCGGAACGGGTTCTTCCCCGCGCTCTGACCCGGCGAATCGCCGCGTTCATGAACGGCGGCAAGCCGCACACGCTTAAGGTTTAACGGCGAATCGCTTGGACGGACGGTAGCAGAGCAGAGCGATGCCGATGAGTACGGCGGTTGTGGCGAGGCTAATCGGGTAGACGATCATGATGGCCTCGAACGTGCGATGTGCGGGGAACACGAACGCGATCCAGGTGATGCGCACGCCGACCACGCCGATTACGGTGAGCAGCGCCGGCACCAGTGAGATGCCGAAGCCGCGCAGATATCCGGACATGACCTCGTACAGCATGCTGAACGTGTAGGCGGAGAACACCATGACGAGTCTGGTGTAGCCGACGGAAATGACCTCCGGTGTCGCATCGAACAACGCCAGCAGACTATGGCCGAAGAACAGCACGACGGCGATGGTGGCCGCGGTGGCGATGAAATCCTCCAGAATGCAGATGCCAAGCACGCGCTTGCAGCGTCCGATCCGTTTGGCTCCATAGTTTTGCCCGGTGAAGGTGGCGCAGGCCTGGCTGAACGAGTTGAGCACGTAGTAGGCGATGATTTCGATGTTGAACGCGGCGCTGGAGGCGGCCATGACAACGGTGCCGAGACTGTTGATGGCGGCTTGGATGATGATGTTGGCCACGGCGAACACCGCGCTTTGCACGCCGGCGGGCAGTCCGATGCGCAGGATCTGACGCAGGGTGAACCAGTCGATGCCGAGCTCGCGCAAATCAACATGGATGGCTGCGTCAGTATGAACCAGTCGATACAGCAGAATCATGGAGCTGACGACGTTCGCGATGACGGTGGCCGTCGCGACGCCCGAAACACCCCAATGGAACAGTACGACGAAAATCAGTCCCACGGTCACGTTGAGCACGCCGGAAATGGCGAGTACGGCGAGCGGAGCCTGGGTGTCGCCGATGCTGCGGAAGATGGCTGTTTCGAAATTGTATAGCAGGATGACGGGCATGCCGATGAGGTAGATGCGCAGGTATGCGAGCGCCAGGGGGAACACGTCGGCGGTCACGTTGAGCATGCCGAGAAGCGGTCCGGCGAGCAATTCTCCGATGATGGCGACGATCACGCCGCCGATCAGGGCGGTGACGATGGACGTGTGCACGGCGTTGCGCACCGCTTCGCGGCTGCCTCGTCCGATGGCGTTGGCGATGACGACGTTCGCGCCGAGAGCGATGCCGATGAACAGGTTGAGGATGAGTCCGGTGACGGGCGCGTTGGAGCCGACGGCCGCGACCGCGGCGGTGCCGTCGGATTGGGAGAAGTTGCCGACGATCATGATGCCGGATGCGTTGAAGAGTTGTTCCAGAATGCCGGTCGCCGCCACGGGGAGCGCGAATCGCAGGACTTTCGTCCATATGCGCCCGTGCAGCATGTCTATGCCCTGCTTGTTGTGCACCACGTTTTTGCCTCCGCCAGCCGCAGCCGGCTCGTCGTTCGCTTCCGAAGGCATTGTAGTGGCGGCACCAAACGAGGGAACCGCCATGCCGTTTTGTAGGATGCTCTAAAAAAGGGCCATGACGTTTTCGAATTCCCTTTGGCGGCGAGTGGAGCCCGCGCGTTAGTATGAAAGGCATGAGTGAAACCGTTTCAACCGCATCCAACGCGGCCGACGCATGGACGAATCCGCTGCGCGACCCGCGCGATCTGAGACTTCCCCGCATCGCAGGCCCATGCAGCATCGTGATTTTCGGCGTGACCGGCGATCTGTCCCGTAAGAAGCTGCTCCCCGCCATCTACGATCTGGCCAACCGTGGCTTGTTGCCGCCAAGCTTCGGTCTGACAGGCTTCGCACGCCGCGACTGGACCGAGGACCATTTCAAGGACTTCGTCAAGGAGAACGTGCAGGCGCATTGCCGTACGCCGTTCAAGGAATCGACTTGGAAGCAGCTTGCGGCCGGTATCCGTTTCGTACAAGGCACGTTCGATGATCCGAAAGCGTTCGAGCGTCTGTCCGACACGGTCGCCGAGCTTGACCGCGACCGTGGCACGCGCGGCAATCACGCGTTCTACATGTCGGTGCCGCCGCGCGCGTTCCCGCAGGTGTCCCGTCAGCTGGCCGACTGTGGTCTGGCGAAAAGCGACAAGGGCGCTTGGCGTCGTGTGATCATCGAAAAGCCGTTCGGTCATGACCTGGCCAGCGCCAAGGAGCTCGATCGCGTGGTCTCCGAAGTGTTCGACCCGTCGAGCGTGTTCCGCATCGACCATTATCTTGGCAAGGAGACCGTGCAGAACATGCTGGCGTTGCGTTTCGCGAACGCCATGTACGAGCCGATCTGGAACAACAATTACGTCGACCATGTGCAAATCACCATGGCCGAGGACATCGGCGTGGCTGGTCGTGCTGGCTATTACGACGGTATCGGCGCCGCACGCGACATCATCCAGAACCATCTGCTGCAGCTTATGGCATTGACCGCCATGGAAGAGCCGGTCTCCTTCTCCGCCGCCGATCTGACGGCTGAAAAGACGAAGGTGCTGTCCGCCGTGCGTCTGCCGAAGGATTTGGCGGCACATACGGCACGAGGCCAGTACGCGGCCGGATGGCAGGGCTCGCACGAAGTGGTCGGCTATCTGGACGAGAAGGGCATCGATCCGGCGTCGACCACCGAAACGTATGCCGCGATTCGACTGGACGTGGACACGCGCCGTTGGGCTGGCGTGCCGTTCTATCTGCGTACCGGCAAGCGTTTGGGCAAGCGCGTCACGGAAATCGCCGTGATCTTCAAGCGCGCGCCGCACCTGCCGTTCGAATCGACCGCGACGAAGGAGCTCGGCAAGAACGCGATCGTGATTCGCGTGCAGCCGGACGAGGGCGTGACCATGCGATTCGGCTCGAAGGTGCCGGGCGGCACTTCGATGGAGGTGCGTGATGTATCAATGGACTTCGGCTATGGCCGTTCGTTCACCGAATCGTCTCCGGAAGCCTACGAACGTCTGATTCTCGACGTGCTGCTGGGCGATCCGCCGCTGTTCCCGACCACCCGCGAGGTGGAGCTGAGCTGGCAGATCCTCGACCCGATCGAGGAGTTCTGGTCCACGCTCGGCCAGCCGCAGCCATACCGTTCCGGAACTTGGGGACCGCAGGAGGCCACCGAGATGCTGGCCCGCGATGGACACCGTTGGAGGATGCCGTGATCATTACCATGAAGAACACCGAAACCCGTGAGATTTCGGCGAAGATCGACGAACTGCACGAAGAGCGTGGCGAGGCCGCCTTGGGCCGTGTGCTCACGCTGCTGATCTCCACGAACGAGGCGTCGCTGGAGCACGACCTCGAAGTGGCGAACAGCGCCAGCCGCGAACACCCCTGCCGGGTGATCGCCATCGCACCGAATTCGCGCAAGATGGATGCCGATACCGATGACGGCCAGCCGCACACGTTCCTCGACGCGGAAGTGCGGTTCGGTTCCGACGCCGGCGCGGGCGAGATCATCGTGCTGCGTCCGCTCGGCGGTCTGGTGTATCACGCGGATACGTTGGTGATTCCACTGCTGGTGCCGGACGCGCCGGTGGTGGCCTGGTGGCCGAACGAGGCGCCGGCGAACCTGTCCACCGATTTGTTGGGCTCGATGGCGCGCAGCCGTATCACGGATGCGATGCATTCGTCGAATCCACGACGCACGATGGACGATCTGCGCCGTAACTGGTCGTCGAAGAACGTGGACATGTCATGGACGCGTCTGACAGTTTGGCGGGCGATGCTGGCTTCCATGCTCGACCAGCCGCCGCACCTGCCGGTGAGCGGCGTGCGTGTGACCGGCAAGAAGGATTACCTGCCGATGGACCTGCTGGCCGCATGGCTGAGGCTACGGCTCAACGTGCCGGTGGTGGTGGAGGACGATCCGAACGCCACCGCGGTGACCGGCGTGTATCTTAGCCGTTCCGACGGCGTGATGAGTCTGGAACGTCCCTCCACGGATGACGGCATCGCCGTGCTGAACGTGCCGGGACAGTCGCCGCAGACCATCAGCGTGCCGGCGCGCACGTTGGAGGAATGCCTAAGCGAGGAGCTGGGCCGACTCTACCCGGATGAGATCTATGCGGAAGTGGTGACGCAGGGCTGGGATCTGATCAATCCGAAGCGCTGAACCGTCAAACGACAACCAGTCGCCCTGCCGTGAATCGGTGGGGCGACATCGTATAAGGAGCGAATATGGCAGAACGTAAGACCATTGTGTATCCGAATCCCGAAGTATTGGCGCAGGCCGTGGCCGCGCGCACATTGCTGACCATCATCGACCTGCTGTCCGAGCCGGACCGGCAGCGTGTGGACATTGCCGTGACCGGCGGCACCGATGGCATTTACGTGCTTAAGGTGATGGGTGAAAGCCCGTTGGCCGATGCCGTCGATTGGCGCCGTGTGCACGTGTGGTGGGGCGATGAGCGTTTCGTTGCGGCCGATGATGACGACCGCAACGCCAAGCAGGCGCGCGAGGCTTGGTTCGGCAAGCTTATCGAGGATGGCCTCATGCCGGCTGGAAACATCCACGAAATGCCGGCTGACGGACGTGACGCGGATGAGATCGCGTCCGCTTCCCCAGAACAGACGGATGCCGTGCTGGCTGCCGCTGCCGCGGAATACCAGCGGGAGCTTGTCGAGCAGTTGGGCAGCGAGCCGGCGCTTGACATCGCGATGTTCGGCGTGGGTCCGGACGCGCATTTCGCGTCCCTGTTCCCCGACCATGGCGAGGCTGAAATCGACGATCCGCATGTGCTGGTGGCCGGTGTGCGTGATTCGCCGAAACCGCCGCCGCTGCGTGTGACGTTGACCGTGCCGATGATCGCCCGTTCGAAGCACACATGGGTGTTCACGTCCGAGACGCGCAAGGCCGACGCGGTGAAGGCGGCGTTCGCCCAGCGTGATAATCCGCATGCGCCAAGCTCCTATGCCGACGGCGAAGAGCTGTTGTGGCTTATCGATGAAGGAGCGGCATCCAAGCTGTGATGCGGTTCCTGCACGCCGATAAAGCAACGGTATAACCGGTATAACGATGAAGCCCCGCAACATATCGTGTTGCGGGGCTTCATCTATGTTTCGGATGCCTTATGCTTCAGGCTCAAGGGGAATCAGGCTTCGATTTCCTCGCGGCCCGGCTCGGCCCACAGGGTGTGGAACGCGCCCGGCTGGTCCACGCGCTGGTAGGTGTGGGCGCCGAAGTAGTCGCGCTGTCCCTGGATCAGGGCGGCCGGCAGACGCTTGGAGCGCAGGCCGTCGAAGTAGGACAGCGACGAGGCGAACGCCGGGGTCGGCAGACCGTTGATGGCGGCTTGGGCCACCACGTTACGCCAGGACTTCTCGGCGTTTTCGATGGCGTTCTTGAAGTACGGGGCGAACAGCAGTGACACGTTGGCCTCGCCGGATTCGAACGCTTCGGAAATGCGGTTGAGGAACTTCGCGCGGATGATGCAGCCGCCACGCCAGATGCGTGCCACGGCGGCGAGGTCGATATCCCAACCGTATTCCTTGGCGGCGGTGGTGATCTCGTTGAAGCCCTGTGCGTAAGCGACGATCTTGGAGGCGTAGAGGGCCTGACGGATATCCTCGATGAAAGCCTTCTTCTCGTCGTCGTTGAGGTTCAACTTGCCGTCGGGGCCGGCGAAGCCCTGCTTCTGGGCTTCCTCACGCAGGTCGGCTTCGGAGGACAGGCCGCGGGCGAACACGGCTTCGGCGATGCCGGTGACCGGCACGGCGAGGGACAGTGCGGTCTGCACGGTCCAGGTGCCGGTGCCCTTCATGCCGGCGTGGTCGACGATGAGGTCGACGAGCGGCTTGCCGGTCTTCTTGTCGACCTGGTGCAGCACTTCGGCGGTGATTTCAATGAGGTAGGAGTCGAGTTCGGTCTTGTTCCACTCCTCGAACACGTCGCCGATTTCGGCCGGGGTCATGCCCAGGCCACGGCGCATGAGGTCGTAGCTTTCGGCGATGAGCTGCATGTCGGAGTATTCGATGCCGTTGTGCACCATCTTGACGAAGTGGCCGGCGCCGTTGAGACCGATGTGGGTCACACACGGTTCGCCTTCGGCCTTGGCCGCGATGGATTCGAAGATAGGCTTCAGGGTCTTCCAGGATTCTTCGGAACCGCCAGGCATCATGGACGGGCCGAGGAGGGCACCCTCTTCGCCGCCGGAAACGCCGCAGCCCACGAAGTGCAGGCCGCGGGCGCTGATTTCCTTTTCGCGGCGGATGGTGTCCGGGAAGTAGGCGTTGCCGGCGTCGACGATGATGTCACCCGGCTCCATCAGGTCGGCGAGCGCGTTGATCATGGCGTCGGTCGGCTCACCGGCCTTGACCATGATGATGGCGGTGCGCGGCTTGACGAGGCTGTCCACGAATTCCTCAAGCGTCTTCGCCGGATAGAACTCGCCTTCGCCGCCATGCTCGTTCATGAGCTTTTCGGTACGGGCGTAGGTGCGGTTGAACACGGCCACCTTGTTGCCGTGGTGAGCGAGATTGCGTGCGAGGCTGCCGCCCATGGCAGCCAGACCGACGACGCCGACGTTTGCTTCAGCTGACATACTGTTCCCTTTCATGGAGAAACGTAGTACTTTTTATGAACCTTCCCCAGTGTAGCCCCGAGCGCACCCAAAGCGACGGCCCATCTCAGGGATGACGGGCCGTCAACCGGTCGCATGGTTTCAGTTCGTTTTCGTAGGCACGATGGTGCGTACGAATCGCATGGCTTCGGCTGGGGTGAGCGACGGCACGTAGGCCTGCGCGACGGCAAGCGAGATCTGCGGCAGTTTCGCCGGATCCGGATAGCAGATGTACACTTTGGCTTCATCCGGATGGAACTTGAGTTTGAAGCGGAACAGGGAGTGGAATCCGTAAGCCGGTTCCATGATGTCGGCCACCATCTGCAGCACGTGGTCGAGTACGGCGCTCTCCCCCTGTTCGTGGCCTTCGCCGCTCATGCCGGCAAGTGGCGCCGCGGACAGGCTCATGAATCGCACTTCGCCTTCGTCGCGCAGCCGTTCGGCCATGCGGGCGATGAGGAATTCCATGATGCCGTTGACGCTGTCGGTACGGTGACGCATGAAGTCGAGCGTCCATCCGACCACTTTGCCGTTCTCATAGGTCGGCAGCCAGCTGGTGACGCCCAGCACCTTACCGTCCGTGTCCACCGCGTACAGCAGTTTGACGCGTGGATCGACCAGCTCGTCCACACCACCCAGGGTGAAGCCCATTTCAGGCAGGGCCTTCTCGCCGGCCCATTGCGTGGAGATCTCACGGATCTGCGTCTGCACGGAGAACGGCGATTCCTTGAATGTGGCGAGCACGTCGGTGATGCCGTCGCGCTTGGCTTTGTTGATGGCGGTGCGTACGTCCTGCCATTTCTTGCCGCGCGTCTGCCATGCGGCCGGGTCGATCACCATTTCGGTGCCGACGTCGAGCGCGTTCCAACCGGCGGAGACCAACGCGTCACGTTGTTCGGCGTGCACGCTGTAGAACACCGGCGTCAGGGAACGTTGGGTGCAGAAGCCGGCGAACGCATGCAGATCGTCCTCATACTCGTCGGGGTCGCCGAAAGGTCCGGTGACGGTCAACGCGATGCCATACGACACGCGGTAGGCGATGGCGGAACGGCCGGTGGCGGAGAACCAGTAATCGTTGCCTTTCCAAGTGGCCATGAACGACATGGATTCGCCGCCGAGTCCGATGATCTCGTCCACGCGGTGGCGGTACGCGTCGTTGATCATGGAACGGTCACGCAGGCCATCCCATGTGCAGCACAGCGCGACCAGCCAAAACATCGGTCCGACGCACTGGTAGACGATTTCGGAAAGCAGTCCGACCGGCACGAACGCCGGTTCCACGCCACTTAGCAGGCCAATCGGCAGCAAACGCTGCACGTAGTCTGCGATCAGATCGACCAGCAGCGGCGTTTCGTTGAAGCCGGACGGCATGGACAGGCCATAGCCGACGTACAGCAATCCCAGTAATACGAATGCGGCGAACGTGATGGCGACGCCACGCAGCACGGTCTCGCTTTTCGTGCGAATGGTGAAGCATGAGCGGAACAGGATGATGATGACGATGCACAGCAGCGGCAACGCCATCGTGGCCAGCATCGCGTGGAATGCGCCGTGCCGTTGCAATGCGGATATCGCATCCATGTATGCACCGGCGTCGGAGCCGTCCACGTAGGACAGCGGAATAGCCACATAGAACACCGTCGATAGGGCAATGGTGCATGCGTTGAACACGATGCTGAGCGTGGCTGCGAGATGACGGCCTCGATACAGACCCCAGGCGATGAGCAGCAGCATCAGCGTCGGCGTGATGGATACCAGCCAGTTGCCGGGCATGGTGAAACGCATCATGCGGTATTGCGTGAAGCAGTCCGTATGCGAGGCGCCGCTGAGGCAGTCGACCACACGTCCGGTGTCGAAGTCGGTGGAGCCGGTCAACAGTCCGAACATGGACAGCAGGCCGAACGATTGGCGTGACGAGACGGCGACGAGCGAGCCGATGGCCTGCACGCCCGCGACGATGCCGATAAGCCGACGCATTTCGTAGATGGCGCCATGCCGGTATTCGTCGCCATGTGTGCGGGAGGCCATCAGATAGCCGAGCACGTGGCCAATCACCGAAGTGGCAAGCAGGCAGTAGTCGCTCACCTCGCCTCGGTAGAGGAACATGATGAGCACGACCGCATAGCCGATCACGCGGATACGGCGGCGCCACAGCATGGTTGTGAACGCGCTGGCGCACATAAGGGTGCCGGCGACGAGAATCAGCGGACCAAGGATGGCGCCATCATGCGAGATCGCATGCCATTGGGGGCTGCGCCCGTCGGATAGGGAGCACAGTCCCATGCCCAAGGCCACGCCACCCAGTGTGGTGATGACGGACACCCATGCGGTTTTGATTTTGCCGATCACCGATTCGGCCAGGCCGAACGCAACCAGCATGAGCGGAACGTCGATGAGCAGACGGCCCAGATTCGGCACGTACAGCATGGATATCGGCGCGGTGTACCAGCGGCCGCGTGCGAGCGCTTCGAAACTTACTTTGGCCAGGCTCGGCGGGAACGGCTGACGTATGAGCGCGCACACGATCTGCGTGCCCACGTTGATGAGGATGACGAACAGCACGAGGCAGACGGTGAGCAGGTGTCGTCTGATCCATCCGGCCAGATCGGCGAGCAGCGCGCGGAAGCCGAACAGTGGTTTCGCGGGTGATGCCTCGGCTGGTTTAGCAGGTGCGGTTTGCGTTTGAGTCATTTCTTTCCTTTTCTGGGATTCTCAGGCTTGCGGGTTTGTGTTCAGGATCGTCATATCGTGATGCGTTTGAGATTCGGATAGTCGGATAGGTTCGGGTTCGCACCATCCAGTCCGGTGTCGTGGCCGAATACGGCGAGCCCGTAACGCAGCACGTCCTGCACGGCGTGCCAGTCGTGTGCGTTGCCGGACGATTCGACGGCGGCGACGCGCATGCCGGCTTTCGCCGCGACCGGCGCGATTGTTTTGACGTTGCGTATTGAGGTGGTGTCCTTCTCCCCCGCGCCTATGATGAGCATCTGATGGGTGGGCGCGTGGTTGCGGATGGCGTTGACCGGCACTTGGTTCTCATAGGCTGTGGTGTCGCCGTCGAAGAACCGGTCGATCATTTCCTGTCGGCTGCCGTTGGTCGGTTTGATTTCGCTGTCGGTGGGAATCATGGTGCCAAACAGGTCGGGATGGTTCACGCCGATCTGCAGCGAACATGTGGCGCCTTGCGAGAATCCGGCGATGGCCCAATCCTTGGCATCCTGTGCGGCGGGCAGGTTGGTTTTCACCCAGTCGACCACGTCCTGCGTCAGGTAGGTCAGCGCATTGCCGTACACCTTCGAATCCACGCATAGCGTGTTGTGCGAATCGGCGCCAAGCTGATCGGCTGCGATGACGATTGGGGCGAGTCCGTCGTGGGTTTTCGCATATCCGTCCATCATGGTTTGGATGCCGCCGGCTTGGAAGACGCGTCCCGGACTGCCCGGCTGCCCGCTCAGCATGAGGACGACCGGCAGGGCCGGCTTGCGTTTCGAGTCGGCCAATGCCGCCGGAGGCAGGTAGACGAGGGCTTTGCGTGCTTCAAACTGCGATTTCGTGGCCGGAATGTCGATTTTGTTGACGGTTCCGTTCGCCGGAATATTGCGGATTGTGCCGTTGGCGGCCTGTTTGCGCCACTGTGCGACGGTGATGAGGTCCTTGCGTTTGGCCAGTCCGGTCAGATCGGCTTGGCTGTAGGAATCCTCGCCGAACAGCGAGCCGATGGTGGCGTATTCGCCGTACGATTGGTCGATGCCGATCGCCGCGGCCAGTATCGCGAATACGGTCAAGATGGCCGCGGCCACGCGCATCATGCCCCTGCTCAACACGATATGCACGATGGCGAAACCAGCGATGGCGAAACCAGCCGCCACCCAAGACATCACACGGGATCCCAATCCGACGCCGAACACCACGAACACGTCGGACAGCAGCCAAGCTACCACATAGCCGACCATTCCGGACACGGCCGCAACGCCGATCGGCAGCACGGTAGCCAGTATGCGTCCGTCCCGTTTCGAAACGGCCGCGCTAACCAGCAGGGTTACGGACAGCACTGCGATGACGGCGAACGCCGCCGCCGGAAACCAGCCTCCGACCAGGCTTATGTTCATAAGCCACTGACGCATATTTCCCATCCCCAACATATAGGTTTTCCTTCAACTTGACAGTTGTAGTACGCAAAATAACGGGCACGCGTCATCCTTATGGCTGATTTCGCCTCAAAACTCAGGGAAAACCCTGAAACCGCCGTGAACCGTTCGCTATTGGCGTATGGTTTTGGCTATGACATACGTATTCGAAGCATCGAACGTGCGCTGTTCGATTATGGTCGACGGCGAACGCCGCACCATATTCTCCGGATTGTCTTTCGCCATCGAGCCTGGCGAAATCGTGGACTTGGTCGGACCGTCCGGCGCAGGCAAGAGCTCGCTGCTGACCGCTTTCGCACGGCTCAATCCGCGCGCGTCAGGCGATTTACGGTTGGATGGCCGTTCCGCCGACGATTTCACCCCGCAGCAGTGGCGCGCGCAGGTCGCGTACCTGCCGCAGAAGCCGGTGCTGTTGGGCGAGACGGTGGCGCAGGCGATTCGTCTGCCGTTCACGCTTGCCATACGCCAGTCGGCGAGAACGAAGCAGGGACCACGCAGGTTCTCCCCCACCGACGCGTTGCCGGACGGCAGAATCCGTGAGACCTTGGACAATATGGGTTGCGCCGACATCGATCTGAACCGTCCGCCACACGACTTGTCCGGCGGTCAGGCGGCGCGCGTGAGCCTTGCGCGCACGTTGCTGACCCGTCCGAAGGTGCTGCTCGCCGACGAAGTGGACGCCGGATTGGATGACGACAACGCCGAGAAAGTGGCGCGTATCCTCGCCAAAGCGGCGGCGGACGGCATGGCGATCGTTCGTATCCGGCACCGGCCGCCGGATGGCCGTGCCACACGTGTCATGCGTCTTGCCGATGGCACGCTCACGCAGTCCGGCAACGCCGAAGCGGACGGTACTGCGACGGGTAGTACTTCGACGGGTAACACGGTAGAAGGGAGCGTCGCATGAACGGCAACTACTATGCGATCGACATCTGGGGTCTCATCGCCGCGCTGGTGATGGTGGCCATCGCCGCCGGCATCTCCGAAATCATGCGTATGGGCGTGGGGCGCACGCTTCTGTGGTCGGCTTGCCGTGCGCTGCTGCAATTGTGCGCGATGGGCTTCATCATGGAGTACGTCATCCGTTCGAACAATCCGTGGCTGGTGCTGCTGCTTGTGGCGTTCATGCTCATCGCGGCCGTGCAGATCACTCTTTCGCGTGCGAAAGGTGTTCCGAAGGGCTTGGCTGGAACGGTGTTCCTGAGTCTGGTCGTGACCATGCTCATCATGATCTCGTTGGTCACCGAGCTCATCATCCGTCCGCAACCGTGGTATGCGCCGCAATTGGTGGTGCCGTTGACCGGCATGCTGCTGGGCAACACCGTTTCGGCGTTGGCGGTGGGGTTGAGCCGGTTCTTTGAAAGCATGAAGGAACGTCGTGACGAAGTGGACACGCTGCTGGCGTTGGGTGCCACCACGTGGGAGGCGGCACGTCCAAGCATCGTCTCGTCGATCCGTCTGGGATTGCTGCCCACCACCGCGTCGCTCGCCTCCGCCGGCATCGTGACGGTGCCGGGCATGATGGCCGGTCAGATCATCGCCGGCGGCAACCCCATCGACGCGGCGAAATACCAGTTCATGATTCTCGCCACCATCGCGGCGCTTACGCTGCTGGCGGACAGCATCATCATGCTGATGGTCTATAAACGTTGCTTCACCGCGCTCGACCAGTATCAGCCGGTCAACGGCTGATACTGCGATATCCCGTATAGAAAAAGCCGTTCATTCCTTGCGATTGCTGGAATGAACGGCTTTTTGCTTGACCGTTGACGTACGTCAGCGGGAGCGGAACGGCGCCTTGCGGATCTTCGCATGCTTGCGGAACGGCTTGCCCTGCCTTTCGCCCGCATGCTTGTCGTGGCGTTCTCCGTGACCGCCACGACGACCGGAATCGCCATACTTGGCTTCCATGCGACGGTCATAACGCTTCGCATCCTCGCCTCGCTCGTCATGAATCACGCGGATTTCCTTGCGATGGATGCGTTTGCCGCCCTGACGGCGGTCGTCGCGTTCGTCGCGGTTCCTGCGGTATTGGCGATCGTCCTCGTAACGGCGTTCGGCACGGGCTTCGGCCTTGCGCTGCTTCTTGGTCGGCGCGCCCTGCTTTTTCGCATACTGCTTTTTGCCGGGCTTCCTATCGGATTGGCCACGCTGATCGGAACGCTCGTCGGAGCGCCGCTTGCGATTGTCGGTTCCACGCTGTTCGCCGGCTTCGGCACGCTGCTGCTCATGCAGCCGCGCGTACTTTTCGCGACGCTTGTTGTTGCGCTTCTCCTCGTGCTTCTCGCGCTTCTCCTCTTGGATTTCAGGATGTTCCCAACGATGCTCGCGTGCCTCGTATTCGCGGTTGTCGCGGCCTTCGAACTTGGCGGCGCGACGTTCGGCGCGATTCTGTTTCGGTTCGAAACGCTGCTCGCGTTCGGCGACTTCGGCGCGCTCTTCACGTCCCTTGCGATTCGCGCGGTCCTTGCGTTCGGACTTGAACGGCTTGCCGCCCTTGTCCTTGCCCCGGTCCTTGTTGCGTCCGCCGGAACGGTTGCGTCCGGAGCGCCCGCCGTTTTCCGCGGAACCGTCGCCGACCTTGCCATGCTTCCTGCGACGCGGATTGCCCGCCGGCTGGGACTGCTCAAGCGTCCAACCGAAACGCGGTTCGGCCGGCTCGCCCACCAATTCCAACACTTCCGGGGAATCGTGGGTCACTTCGATCGGCTTGACCTTCAGTCCGGCCTCATGCAGCATGCGGCGGGTGCGGCGGCGCTGGTTCGGCAGCACGATGGTCACCACATCACCGGAATGGCCGGCTCGCGCGGTACGTCCGGAGCGGTGAAGGAACGATTTCGGGTCCTCCGGAGGCTCCACCTGCACCACGAGCTCCACGCCGGACACGTCGATGCCGCGGGCGGCCACATCGGTGGCGACCATGACGTTCACGTCGCCGGATTCGAAGGCTGCGAGATTGCGGTCACGCTGGTTCTGGCTCAGGTTGCCGTGCAGCTCGGCCGCCGGAATGCCGTTCTTCGTCAGGTCCTTGGCGAGCTTCTGGGTCTGGAATTTGGTGCGGGTGAACAGGATGCGGCGTCCCTTGCCGGAAGCGAGGGTGCGGACCAGCTCATGACGGTCGCCCTGCGTGGTTTCGAACACGTGGTGTGTCATTTCGTCGACGGCCGCGGTGGCGGAGTCGACGCTGTGGATCTTAGGATCGGTGAGGAACGTGTTCACCACCTCGTCGACGCCATGGTCGAGGGTGGCGGAGAACAGCATGATCTGCGCGTCGAACGACACTTGGCCGAGCAGACGCTTGACCGGCGGCAGGAAGCCCATATCAGCCATTTCGTCGGCTTCGTCGATCACGGCCACTTCGACCTTCTCCAGCGTCAACGCATGCTGTTCGAGCAGGTCCTCAAGACGGCCCGGGCATGCGACGACGATATCGGCGCCGGCCCTTAGATCGCGGATCTGGCGGGCGTAGCGCACACCGCCATACACGGTGGTGGTGGTCATGCCGTACATCTGCGCGAGCGGCATCAGCACGTCGTTGATCTGGTTGGCCAGCTCACGGGTCGGAGCGAGCACCAGACCGCGCGGGTGCGGCAGGAAATCGTCGGCGCGCCGTTCCTCGGCATGCCCCTTGCGCACCTGTTCCACCTCATGGCGGAACTGGCTCATGTTCTCGTACTCGTCGGCGTCGACCTCACCTAGGCGTGCGACCAGCGGAATCGAGAACGCCAGGGTCTTGCCGGAGCCGGTACGGCCTCGGCCGAGAATGTCACGACCGGCCAGGGAATCGGGAAGGGTGTCGGCCTGGATCGGGAAAGCGGTTTTCTTGCCATCGGCCGCGAGCACGCGTACCAACGGGCCGGGAACGCCGAGTTCGGCGAACGTCTGGGGGCGTTCCTCCTCCTCGCCCGCCTCATCGAAATCGGCGGCGAGGGCATCTTCATTTTCAATAACAGCGGTATCGGGCACAATGGCCTTTCATGTCAAACATTACGCACGTTGCGCAAACCTGTTAACAATAGCCCATGCCCGATACTTTTCAAGCAGTTGCGACCGCCAAAACGTTACCGGTAATTGCGTTCAATCAGAATGTCGGAAACCGTCAGGTTCTTGTCATTGACAAGATTGAACAACACCACTTCGGCGAGTTCGGCAGCACTCATGAAGGAATGCTGCTTTTCCAACGATACGTAATCATGGCTATCACGATAGAAATCGGTGTCGATGCCGCCCGGATACACACCCACGACTTTCACGCTGGTTCCCTTGTAGGCCGCCTTGAGGCTTGTCGTATACCCCTTCTCACCCCACTTGGTGGCGCAGTAGACGGATTCGTTGGCGTTGCCGCGTGTGGCGGCGGTGGACATGACATTGGCGATTTTGAGGTCCTGCTCGCCGTCGGCCTTCAATGTTTCGACGCTCCACAGAATCATGCCTTTGAGCCCCTTAAGGCACTTGTCCACGTCGGCGGCCTCGTAGTCGACCGGCTTTTTGAACGACGGCTGTCCCGCGTTGTTGATGAGCAGGTCGATGTGGCCGATCTCCTTGATGGCCGCGACGGAGTCCTTCACGAACGCCTCGTCGCTGATGTCGCCGACGAAGGCGCGGTATTCGTCCGCGCCGAACGTGCGGGACAGTTCCTCCTGACGGGCCGTGTTGAAATCGATGCCGGCCACGAACCAGCCTTTGCCGATCAGCTGACGTGCCAGCTCATATCCCAAGCCAAGCGCGGAACCGGTCACAATCGCGATTTTCTTTCCTGCCGCAGTGCTCATGTTGTCTCCTTTGCCACATTGCGCAATCGCTTATAGATACCATCATAAAACGTATGCGAAGCAACACGTCAATCGATTGACGAAAACGGCAATGAAAAACGCCCGCCGACCTTTTTGGCCGACGGGCGTTGAACTAGCCAGCGTGAGATGCGATCCGTTACAGGATGTCCGGATCGTCCTTGGCGATGGTGCCGGTCGCCTTGCCGATGGCCTTCAGGCCGTGGTAGGCGACGAGGATGACGACGGTGCCGATGGCGATGCCGTTGAAGGAGATGCCGTTGAAGGCGAACTCGAACTGGCCGACGGCGATGATCATGGTGATGGCGGCCACCATGACGTTGACCGGCTTGTCGAAGTTGACCTTGTTCTCAACCCAGATGCGGATGCCGACCATGCCGATCATGCCGTACAGCAGGGTGGTCACGCCGCCGAGCACGCCGGCGGGGATGGTGTTGATGATGGCGCCGAACTTCGGGCACAGCGACAGGATCAGCGCGAACGCGGCGGCGCACCAGTATGCGGCGGTCGAGTAGACCTTGGTGGCAGCCATCACGCCGATGTTCTCGCCGTAGGTGGTGGTGCCGGAGCCGCCGCCGAAACCGGCGATGGTGGTGCCGAGACCGTCGGCGAACAGCGCGGTGCCGATCTGGTCGTCATAGTCGCGGCCGGTCATCTGGGAGACGGACTTGACGTGGCCGACGTTTTCGGCAACGAGTACGAGCACGACCGGGATGAACATCGGCAGGATGGTGAAGTCGACCTGCGGCAGACGGAATTCCGGCAGACCGACCCATGCGGCCTTGCCGATGGCTGAGAAGTCGACCTGGCCACGGAAGCAGGCGTACGCGTAGCCGATGATCACGCCGATGAGGATGTTGAGTCGGCCGAGCAGACCCTTGAACAGCACTGCGACGAGCAGCACCGCGACGAGGGTGACGATGGCGGTGTCGGGAGCGACTTTGAAGTTGTTCCACACGCTCGGAGCCAGGTTGAAGCCGATGATGGCCACGATGGCGCCGTTGACGACCGGCGGCATGATGATGTCGATCCACTTGGCGCCCGCGTAATGGACGAGCACACCGATCAGGGCCAGCAGGATGCCGGTGACCATGATGCCGAAGGATGCGACGGCGAGGCCCTTGTGGGCGCTGGCGACGGCCGCGATCGGGGCGATGAAGCCGAAGGACGAGCCCAGGTAGCTCGGCAGCATGTTCTTGTTGATCAGCAGGAACAGCGCGGTCGACATGGCCGTGAAGAACAGGGTGGTGGATGGGTCGAAACCGGTCAGAATCGGCACCAGGAACGTGGCGCCGAACATGGCGATGACGTGCTGCGCGCCGATTTCCGCGGTGCGCGGCCAGGTCAGCCTCTCGTCAGGTTCGACGACCTCGCCGGGCTTCAGCGTTTTGCCGTCGCCGTGGAGCTTCCACGTGAACAGGCCCGCGATTGGATTGGACATGTGATTGTCTCCTAACTCTCTTACGGCACGAAATACAACGGTCGTGCCGTACAATCACACGCCATTGTAATGGCACCGCAGATACGAGAGGCCTCAACGCAAGTAGGGGGCACCAATCGCAAGCAGACAAGACAGATGAATCGTATATCCGTGGTATGTCACAGGTGACGGTCAACGGCGTGCACCACGTCCACCAGATCGCCGTTCGACAGAACGGGACGTTTGAATTCACGCCATTCGTCCACTTTCACCACCCAACGGCCATCCGTCTCGTCAAGCACCGGACGCGCCGTCTGCTCCCAACGGAACCGCTTATGTGTACGCCCGGTTGCCGGATCGCGACGCGAATAATGGAAGCATGTGCAGTTGGTGATCTTCCATTCATCGGAGGCCGCGCGATGCATGAATTCCTCGTCAGACAGGTCCTCCAACGTGAGCATGAGCGCCAGCATGAGGTCGCCGTGGCTGACCATCACCACGGATTCCGCATCCGACTTGCGGTTCAGGGATGTGAGCAGATTATGTACGCGGTTCTCGGCCACGTCGGCGATGGACTCGCCCGCCGGCGGACGCCAGTACAGCGGATCGGTGTTTTTGAACATCCAGTTGCGCGCGTAGTTGGTTTTGAAATCGTCTTTCGTGATGGTGTTGATCTCACCCCAGGAGCGTTCGCGCAGCACGCGAGTCTCCTCCCATTTCGCTTTCGGCAGGGCCATCGTGGCCGCCGTCTCACGCGTGCGCACGTACGGCGAAACGAGGTAGCGGTCGAACAGCGGCTGCTGCGCGACGAGCCAACGGCCGATGCAGTCGGCCTGCTTGCGTCCGGTGGCGGTGAGCCTCCACGAACGGTCCGGCACGGTGACGTTGTCCTGCGTATACAGCGAGTTGTCACCCTGTTCGCCGGCGCTGATGATGACGTTCGCCTCCGACTCGCCATGTCGGATCACATACAGATCAAGGGGCATTCCCATATTCGTTTATTCCTTCGCTTTCATCCACATCCTGCGCGCACGTTCCTTGTTCCGCCGTTCATTCGGCCGGTGGTGCGCATCATCATTGAATGCTTCCACCGTAGCTGATTCGCGCGTGTTTCGCACGCGCGGACACGTCGATTTCACGATTGGCACACCCGAATTTCGCGGTGCCGTCACCGGCGGTTCACCGCAACCGGCGTGGTAGACGCCGTGATCGCAATCACTCCGGCCAGATGCCGTTCTGCGCGTACTTGGTGCGGTACTCCCCCGGCGTCATGCCGGAATGTTTTTTGAACACCTTCGAGAAGTGGCTTTGCGACCGGTATGCGAGGATCTGGGCGATCTCGTCGAAGCTGTATTCCGAGTATTTGAGCATGTTCTCGGCCGCTTCCATACGCTTGTCGGTGATGTATTGCGATATGGCCGTGCCCGTTTCGCGTTTAAACAGCTCCGACAGATACGTGGGATTCAGATGCACATGCTCGGCGAGGATGGGCACGGTGATTTTCTCATGCAGATGGTAGTGGATGTAGTCCAGGCATTCGTTGACGGCTTTGGAATGTGTTTCCGCCTTCTGCATGTCGGCCATGGCCCATGTGAAGAATGTCATCATGTCGGTGTGCAGGCGGCGCACGTCGTCGGGCGTCTTGCATTTCTCCAGATCCTGGATGTACAGGTCGGACGCGTTGTAGGCGTCCTCCTCGTCCATACCGCCTTCGATGGCGAAACGTGTGGCGAGCGTGATGGTGGTGACGAACCGGTATTTCGCGTTTTTGAGCGGATCGTCCGACAGGTAGCCGTACAGTCCGGAGTCCCACAGACGCGTGCTTTCGGCGATGGCGTTGATGTCGCCGGAACGCATCATGTCGTATTGCTTCATTTCCTCGACGTACCGGTGGTGCCGAACACGATCCTCGCGGGAGAGGAAGTCCAAGTATCTCAGCTTCGCTTCGTCAACAACAGCCATGCTTCTCCCCGCTATTTCCGATCGTCCAAATCGAATCCTCCCTCAAGGATAAAGCTCTTCAGCAGCTTCGTGGCGAGAAGATTCGCCGTGAATTGGGAGACCGGACTATCCGGCTTATCGAAAAACGCCTTTGCCAAAGACCTGTTAACCGACGCTTTCAACCGGTCGAATCGTCCGAATTCGTTCAGGGTTGTCTCTGTAAGGTCAAGCCGCATCATCTCGTTGAGCAACGCCCCATCCACGTCAAACGCCTTGGTGATTTGCTCCACTTGGCTGTTTTTGGCGCTGTTCGCGTAATATGTGATGTAGTCGCGTAGCGTCTTGCCTTCCTCCAACTCGATTTCGCCACGTTCCACATCATGCATGAACAGTTCGGCATACCGTTGTTCCTCTTGGCTGAGCGAAGCGAACGACTTATGCAACTCCTCCTCGGCTGATGCCAACAGGGCCGGATCGCCTCCGCCAAGCGCCTTGAGCCATTTGGTGAAGTTGGCGTTCATGTAATCCGTATCAATCAATCCTGTATCTATCTCAGTGATATGGCCGTCAAGTTCATATGGTGCTTCCGGACCGCTGCCGGAACCTTCGCCGCTGCTGAACATTTCCTTATACCGCTGTACAAGAATCAGATATGTCCGTTCATCAAGCTTCGGCCGCACAACCTCCACGGATCCATCGTCATGGGTGACGGAGTATTCCTGCTGTTCCCAAGTGAAACCTTGCACTTTGGCGGATTCCAGGAAATCATTGAGTTCCACGAACAGTTTTGCGAACTTGCGGCATGCCTCCACCGATTCCGGCAGTCGCATGAAATCTTCCACGCCTCCGGCACTGAACACGGAGGCGATTTCTTCGAAACGCGCATCCATCAGGCGCACGTTTTCCGGCAGTTTCTGCACGAACAGATCGAGCGGCTTGTCTCCGGAATACAGTTTTACCGCCGCTTCGATATACCCCTTCATGGTGTGTGGCTTGCGGTAGTAGCGAATAGTTCCGAAAGGCTTATCGGGACCGAACAGTCGATTCGTGCGACTGAACGCCTGGATGATGTTCTCATAGTCGATGATTTTGTCGAGGTACAGCGTGTTGACCCACTTGGAGTCGAAACCTGTCAGCATCTGATCAACCACGATCAGCAGATCCAGCCGTTTCTCACGGTGCTGGTCGACCGTCAGGTATGGACGCTTGTGGGAAAGCCGCGCGGTGATGTCTTTCTTCATCTTCGGCCATGTGGGGATGATGAAATCCTTGTCGAACAGTTCGTTGTAATCGCCGATGATTTCCTTAAGCGCATCCTCCTTGAGGATTGCGCCGTCGGAATTGTCGACGTTGGGGTCGAACAGCGCGGTCACGTGCATCTGCGGAGCACGTTCCTTGAACAGATGGTAATAGCTGATCGCCTCGGGAATGGAACTCGTGGCCAGCATCGCATGGAATTTGTTGCCTCTGCTCAGCAATGGGAATTGGTCGAGAATATCCTCCACGACCTTGTCTTCATGTGGCGTGCCTTGCGCATACTGCGCTGCGGTCAGATAGTCCTCAATGCCTTTGACATGTTCTCCGGCCTGCGTTTCCATGGGTCCCATCGGCATTTGCTTCGGATCCATGTAATGGTAGAACACCTCAGCTTTCGCCGGATCTGCCTGGGCTTCCTCAACCGTCGCGGCTTTCGCTTTCTGCAACGCGACCGCTTGACGAACATCCTTGTCTCGGTAGGTCAACACCATGTACGGGTCGAATCCGAGCACATTGCCATCGCGGATGCCGTCGGCGATGCTGTATCGGTGAAGGCAATCGCCGAACACCATTGATGTGGTCGCGCCCTTCTTACGGTTCTCCTCATGAATCGGAGTGCCCGTGAAACCGAAATACAATGCGTTCGGGAAGGAATGGCGAATATCCTGCAGCATTTCGCCGAACGTGGAACGATGGCATTCGTCGATAATGAATACGATGCGTTTGCCGGCGAGCTTCTTCACTTCCTCTTCGGTGATATGCCCCTCGCCCGCTTTGATGTTGCTCATTTTCTGGATGGAGGTGACGATGAGCGTGTCTTTGGGGTCGATGCTTGCCAGTTTCGATTTGAGCACATCCGTGTTTTCCGTGCCCTGCACATCATCGGCATCATCCGCGAACGACCGGTATTCCAGCAGCGACTGCGTGCCCAATTCGACACGGTCCATGAGGAAGACCACCTTGTCGGCATCTTTCGAGCCAGCGATGAGCTGCGCAGCCTTGAAGCTGGTCATGGTTTTGCCCGAGCCAGTGGTGTGCCACACATAACCGCCCGGACGGCCCGGCGTGCCGCTTGGCACCGGCTCATCCCATTTGCAGGTGCGTACACGGTCGGAAATGGCGTTCACCGCCTGGTATTGGTAGCTGCGTAGCACTTTGAGGCATCCGTCTGCGGAATCGGCGACCGTATAGAACCCGATGAGCTGGTGTGCCATGGGAATGGATAGCAGATCAGATGTGAAACGCTTCCATTCATCCTGCCCGACATGGTTGTTCGCCGCTATGGGCTCATTGTTGAAGTCAGCCCAGTGGAAGAAGTAGTTGCTGTTGAAATCGCCTTCACCGGGATTGGCGAAGTACACGGCATCATCCGGATTCATGGCCACGAAGACCTGCACGAGTCTGAACAGCCCGGTGAACACGCCTTCATGCGCGTATTTGGCGATTTGATTGGTGGCCTGACTTACGGGAATGCCGCTTTTCTTCAATTCGATATGGATGACCGGCATGCCGTTGATAAGCAGGCAAACATCTCCTCTACGATCGTTCAGCATCTTGCTTTTCGCCGGATAAATAGGCTGTCTTGCGATTTGGTACCGGCTTTGCCCAGCGGCGATTTCCTGGCGATCGTAGATCTTCAGGCTAATTTCCTTGCCGAAATGCGCTGTGTCTGCGGGATTGTCACGTTTGATGGACACGGTTTTGCCGTTGATGAAGGAATTCAACGCCAATGGCGTGCGCAATGTTTCGATCTGTTCAAGGATCTGCGCCATCTCACCCTCGGTAAGGCGCTGCCCGTTCAGGCGATCAATGCCTTTGTTGTTGTCGAATAGGATGTTAGCCCAGTTGTCGATGAGATCCTGTTCGGTTGGATATTCCAACACACCATCGGTCCACCCATGGCGTTTCAGCACCGCGACCAGATCGTCTTCGAAATCCGATTCCTTATCGTAGAACATGTTCCATCTCCCCGAACGCACCATCACTTTTCCGAGCTCAATCTTACGAGCGCAACCCCTAACATCCAAGAAACAACACCACAATACTTACGCTGATGAAGGGTGATGAGCGAGTCCAGACGGTCGAAGAACGCGCCGATT